>Ga0070734_10005072_pt1 | contig 11936 bp, 9 predicted proteins | sample Coa_R1_8_FD_66444 | JGI IMG/M metagenome (GOLD analysis project Ga0070734, IMG submission 66444) | Surface soil microbial communities from Centralia Pennsylvania, which are recovering from an underground coalmine fire - Coalmine... | ecosystem: Environmental > Terrestrial > Soil > Unclassified ...
GCCGATGCGGACGATGTCCCCGCCGAACAGTGAGGATGCTCCCTGGTGGTCGCAGTGGTGGTGCGAGTAGACCATGTGGGTGACCTGGTTGGTCAGGCCGTTGGCGGCGGTGATCTCGTCCACGGCGCGCCGGATGTTATGACCGATGTTCGGAGGGGCGTCGAAGATCACGACGCCTGCGGGGGTGGTCAGGAACGCTGACATGTAGACGTTGTCGGTGACCGAGTAGAGGTTCCGGTTGACCTGCCAGACGTGGTACCCATGTTCGTTCAGGGCAGCGCCCTTGGCGATCGCGGGGACGGGAGCATACTCGGGCAGGTTTTGAGGGCTGGCCGCGCCGCTAGCTGGTGATGTCACTGTGTCTCCCTAGGCTTTTTCGGAGCACGTGCCCTGATGGCCGTGCGCGCCAACGATCTGTGTTTCCTGCCCTTTCGGGCCTGGCTGTTTGGGTCACGCAAGGTAAAGGCCGCCCAGCAAGCTGGCTGAGCCTTCTTTTTTGTTCATTCGGTGCCGAAAGCCCGCCGTAGCGCGGCGACCGCAAGACTGATTGCCGCGTGGGTTGACTCGGAGTCACGGAGGGCGTTGAGGCGCATAAAGTCGTGGATCGTGCCGTTGAACCGGACAGAGGTTGTCGGGACACCGGCATCACGCAGCTTGTCGGCGTAGGCCTCGCCCTGGTCTTGCAGGACATCGTTCTCATCCACGATGACGAGGGCAGGTGGCAGGCCTTCCAGGTCGGAGGGCGTCGCCTGCAGCGGAGAGACCAGGATCTGGGTTCGCGACTCCCCGGCGGTCAGGTAGCTGTTCCAGAACCACGCGAGACCTTCCGCGGAGCCGTACGGGCCGTCCTTGAACCTCCGGAGACTCTCGGAATCCTCCGCGGTGGCATCTGTCATCGGGTAGTACAGCGACTGATGAACGAACTGGACGCTGCCCCGCTGTTTGGCGAGGAGAGCGAGCACCGTTGACATGTTGCCGTCGGCAGAGTCGCCCGCGACAGCGATCCGGGTGACGTCGAATCCGCCGGATGGCCCTTGCTCCTTGATCCACTGAGCTGCGGCGTAGCACTGCTCGATCTGGACCGGGTACTTGGCCTCGGGGGCTCGGGAGTACTCGACGAATACAACGACTGCGTTCGCCCCCACGGCCAGCCGGCGAGTCAGCAGGTCGTGGGTTATCGAGCTCCCGAGAATCCATCCGCCGCCGTGCATATACAAGATCACCGGCAGCGGGCGCGCGGACCCTGGCGGTCGGACGATCCGCACCTCGACGTCACCGAATGCGGACGGCACCGTAGTCCACGACTCGTCGATGTCCGGCATCGGTATCGGAGCCGACTGGGCAGCCTCGACGGCCTTGCGACTCTCAGCGAGCGGGACGCCGCTAAGCGGAGGACCTGCCGCGATTGCCTCGGTCAGCTCCCTCGCTGATGGTTCCAGGTTGAAGCTCGTCATCGGCGTGCACTTTCTGTGGATTGCGCCTTACTCGCCTGTGAAGCGGAACTCTGCCGGCCAGGGATCGTCCGTCCGCACGATCTCCCAGTAGCGCTCGGCGATATGCGCGGGATCAAATGCCGTGCCGGCGACGATCTGTCCGGCGATCGTGAGAGTTGCGACCCGGATGCCATCCGGGCCCAGGTCGGCGGCGAGCATCGTCGCAGCCGCCCGGAGGGCGGCTTTGCCGAGCGAGACTGTCGCGAGGGCCGGTATCGGGTGGTCGGCGAAGCCGCCCCCGGTGACGATCATCGTCCCGAGTCCTGCTGCCCTCATCGCGGCTGCGGCTTCCTGGGCCACGACTATGGCGCCGATGACGTCGACGGCGTAGGCCTCCTGCAGATGGGCCGCGGTCGAGCTCATTAGCTGATCTGGCGAGCCCAGGACGGCGTTATAGATCACGACTGCCGGCGCGCCTTCTTCGCGATAGAGCTGTGCCATCCGGGCGCGCAGATCCTCAGGGCGGCTCGCGTCCGCCTCGACGGTGTTGATCTCGGCGCTGGTGTCATCCAGGCTCCACGCAAGCTCATCCAGCCGGTCCGTACTCCGCGCTACTAGCGTGACCCGGTACCCGCCGACGGCGAAGCGGCGGGCGATGGCCAGGCCGAGGCCGGGCCCGACTCCCACCAGCAGCAGATGTCCGGCGTCGATTGAGCCAGCGCGGCCGTTCTCGGAACCATCGGCCTGACTAGCTGGAAGGCGCGTCATTGCGGGCTCCTCATCGATCGATGCGACGCTCCCATTGGACGGCAGGCCGCCGGCGGGCGGCATCCAGGAATCCCTTAGTCTCCCGTGAGCCCACGCGCGTAGACGCAGCGAGCACCGCGGCGGTCCGGAAACGGCGCCGCAGTCATAGCGGCCGTAATGTCTTCTTCAGGCTGGTTATCCAGAATCGGCCATGCTTCGCCGCAGGTCCGCGCCCCGGCGCGTGCTCCCTCAGGCCTGCTGCTTCTGAGTGCGGCGTGGCCGACGTGAGCGAAACCAAGGATTTCCTGGATGAGTCACCGGCTGACGCGGGCGCAGGATCGACGCGACGGCTCGCCTGCGACAGTGCGCTCAGCCTGCCGCATGCGAAGTAACCCGGGCCGGAAGAGCAGCAGAACTGATCAGCCGGACGGTGAGAAGGGACACGTGCATGTCAGCGAAGAACGAGGAGATCATCCGGAGGGCCTACCAGCGCGCCGAGGAAAAGGACATCGAGGGATTCATAGCCTGCTTCACCGACGACGGAACGTTCACGGATCAGTCCATCGGTGTCACATACCGGGGCACCAACATCGGCGACACGGTCATCAACTACGGGACAGCGTTCCCGGACATGCACCGCGAGTTGTACCGCTTCTACTCGACCGGCAACATCGTCGTGGTTCAGCTGGCCTTGCAGGGAACACACCACGGTCCGCTCAAGATGCCGGACGGAACGATCCCGCCGACCGGCAAGCGCATAGACGCGCCGTGCGCCGACGTGTTCGAGCTGGTCGACGGCAAGATCAAGCGCTTCGACTGCTACCCGTCCGGGACAGTCGCCCTCACGCAGCTAGGGGTCCTCGACGATCTCGGCGCCGCGTTCGAGTAGTGCCGTCCCGACAGTGCCCACGCACCCCACGGGTAGGAGCACCCGATGTCGAACACGCCGATCAAGATTGGCTACTGCCTGTCCCTCAGCGGCGGCCTGGCGGCCAACGGCCAGACCGCCCGCCTTGCGCATCAGGTCTGGCAGGAGCGCGTGAATGCGCGCGGCGGCCTGCTCGGGCGCGAGGTGGAGCTCATCTGCGTCGACGACAAGTCTGACGCGGCGACCGTGGCTGGCATCTACCAGCAGCTACTCTCCGAGGAGAAAGTCGACCTGCTGCTCGGCGGGTACGGCAACAACTCGATCAGCCCTGCGATGCCGCTGGTGATGGAGAAGGAGAAGTTCCTGGTCGGCCTGATGGGCCTCGGGGTCAACATCGAGTTCGAGTACGACCGGTACTTCGCCATGATTCCGACCGGCACAGATCCGAACGCGGCCCTCACCGAGGGATTCTTCGAGACAGCCGCCAGGCAGACGCCGCGACCGACGAAAGTCGCCATAGTCGCGGCGGACGCGCCCTTCTCGAAGAATCCGATCCTGGGCGCCCGGGCGAACGCCGCGAAGAACGGGATCGAGGTCGTCTCCGAGACCAAGTACCCGCTCACGACGACAGACTTCGCGCCGTACCTGCGGGAGGCCCAGCAGTCCTCGCCGGACATCATCTTCTACTGCGCGTACCTGAATGACTCGATAGGGCTGATCCGTGCGATCGCCGCGTCCGACATGAACCCGCTGCTGGTCGGAGGGGCGATGATCGGCCCGCAGAGCAGCGCGGTGCAAACCCAGCTGGCCTCCGTGATCAACGGCATCGTCAACTACGAATACTGGCTGCCAGTCCCCGCGATGAACTTCCCGGGTGTCCGCGACCTGATCACGGACTATCAGCGGCGCGCGCAGGGAACGCCCGCCGATGAGCTCGGCTACTATGTGGCGCCGTTCGCATACGCGCAGGCGCAGGTGCTGGAGCAGGCGGTTGAAGGGTCCAGCGGTCTCAACGACGCCGACCTGGCAGAGTTCGCCCGCCAGTCGACGTTCTCGACGGTCGTCGGTGACGTGAGGTTCGGGCGGCTCGGCGAGTGGGCGGCGCCGCGGGTGCTAACCGTGCAATTCCGCGGCATCAGCTCAGCCGATAACGCTGACTTCGCCAGGCCGCAGGCGCGCGTTGTCGTCGCGCCAGAGCGCTACGCCAGCGGCAAGCTGGTGGTTCCGTATCGCGCTGCCGCGGCGGCCCAATGAACATCATTGGCTCGGCCGCGATCATCCGGAGCACCGACCAGGCTGGCGCGGTGCGTCGGTTCACCGCGATTTTCGGTGCTCCTCCGGTGCATGAGTTCACTATCGACGGCCGTGACCTCACCGTCTCGGTCTTCCCCGGCGTCTCGGTTCTCGCCGGGCCCGCGTCAGCTCTCAGGCCGCTCGCCGACCTGCGGGCCACCCTCTTCGTCGAGTCGCTGCCGGCGGCCGAGGCCGAGCTGCTCGCAGCAGGCTGGAGGACCGAAGGTGCGCTCGGCGGCGGAGCGACCCTCCTGGCCCGCGATCCCGACGGGAACCTTCTCGAGTTCGTCGAGAACCTCGGCACGCCGGAATGATCCCGAGGCGCTGCTGGGCCGCCCACCCATCCACTGAATTAGGAGAACCGATGACAGACAGCATCGCCCGGATGCCTGGCTTCATCGCCGGGACCTGGCAGCTCGATCCTGCTCACTCCGACGTCGGCTTCGTCCTCGGTCACCTGGTCGTGAGCAAAGTCCACGGGCGCTTCGACGCCTTCAGCGGGACAGTCGTGACCGACGAGAACCTTGCCCGCACGTCGGTGAATGTGTCCATCGAAGCGGCCTCGGTGAACACGCGCCTCCCCGTGCGTGACAACCAGGTCCGCTCCGCGGACTTTCTCGACGCCGAGCACTTCCCCAATATCACGTTCGTGTCGACCGCGGTCCGCGAGGAATCGGGCCGGTACTTCGTCGACGGCGACCTCACGGTGAATGGCTTCTCGCCGGACACCTTCGGAGCAAACCGCGCGTCCTTCAGCGCCACGACCACGATCGACCGGAACGACTTCGGAGTCAGCTTCAACGCGCCGATCCCCGGCCTCAGCCACGCGATGCTGCTCAGTGACTCGGTAACCATCAATCTCGACGTCGAGGCTGTACTGCAGGCCGACAGCGCCGCCAGCTGAGCGGTTGATCCGACACCGCGAACGTCCGCCTCGGGCGCAGCACCCCTAGAGATCCAGGTGCGCCAGCTGCGTCCGGGTCCTCACATCAAGCTTCCGGAACACCTTGACCAGGTGGTATTCCACTGTGCTCTGGCCAATGAAGAGCTGAGCGGCGATGTCGCGGTTGGTCAGGCCTTGCCCGGCAAGGCGGGCGACCTGGGATTCCTGCGGGGTCAGCTGCGACTCTGACGCCGCCGCGCGCGGGCGGGTGCGCTCGCCGGTCGCCTCGAGCTCTGCCTGGGCACGGTCGCCGAAAGCATCTACCCCGAACTCGCGGAAGAGACGCAGGGCCGAGCGCAGCTCGACGCGCGCGTCCAGGTACCGGCGCTTTCGCCGGAGCCATTCGCCGTAGAGCAGCTGCGAGCGCGCCAGCTCGATCCGGAGCGGAGTCTTGCCAAAGTGGGCGATTGACTCTCGGTACCGGGCCTCCGTGTCGGTGCTGCCGGTATCGAGAGCTCGGATCCGGGCGGACATTCCGAGTGCCCACTCGGTGGGTGTCGCCGCAGCGCGGACCTTCATCCAGCTGGACATGTAGGACAGCCATTCGGCGTTGCCCTCCCTGGATGCCGCTTCGGCGAGCTCGCCGGCGGCGTATGTCTGATAGCCCAGCCCGTCTGACTCGATGACCTGCCGTGCGTGAGCCAGCGCATCTGCGTGCCGACCGAGCCCGTTGTACAAGACGGCCGCCGCGTAGTGGGCAAAGAAGGCGACCCGGCCATGACCTCTCGTGTTCCCGGTGTCGATCATTGCCTCAACCAGCGGAATGGTGCGATCGGCATCACCGCGGAGCGCGTCGATCAGCATGGTGCGGTTCGGCGTCGCCTGGGTCACCGCCGAGAGCAGGCGCTCTTCTTCCAGCAGCGCTGCTGCGCCACGAAGGTCGCCGGTGACGATGATGTGGTTGGCGAGGAAGTTCAGCGCGAACTGAAGCTGTACCAGGGCGCCCGATTCGCGGGCCACCCTGACCTGCCGGTCTGCCACAGCGAGGCCGGCCTCGTAGTCCCAGGCTTCCGTGGCGATCAGCCCGGCCAGCCGGTTTCCCGTCAGCCAGAGCAGGTCGTCGGCGTCGCCCGATCCCAGGCCGTGGCTGCGGATGGCGTTCAGCGCCGCATTCAGGGCGGGTGTTGCAGCCGCGTAGCCCTCGGTGATCCTGGTGGCGATCGCGTTGAGCACCAGATCAGCGGTGCGGGGTTGATTCTTTGCCGGCGGTGCGGGCCGGCCGGCTTGCGCTGCTCGGGCGACCAGCTCGTGATCGCCCGGTCCTCCCGCCCAGACAGCCGCAGCCAGTGCCTCCAGGCGTATGTCGCGGGCAGCGCACGGCGCGAGGGCCTCGATCCGCTGAGCCGCGCCAAGGAATAGCTCGGCAGCCTCCGCGCTGCGGCGCTGGTCAAAGGCGATCTTTCCCCGCAGCTGGTCAGCCTGCGCGGAGCGCAGCTCGGACCGCGGCTCGGTTTCGAGCACCGACAGAAGGCGGAGTGCTGCTTCAAGAGCTCCGGCATCGCGTTTCGCTCGCGCTGCCGCCAGTGTCCGGTCGGCTCGTTGTTCTCCGTGTGGCGTGAGGAGCGCCGCTCGTTCGAGGATGGCCGCGGCTGCCAGCAGGCCACCGCGAGCCCTGGCGCGGCCTGCTGTGCGTTCAAGGTCGGCGGCAATGTGCTCGTCGTAACCGACGGTCGAGCAGGCCCAGTGCCACGCGCGGCGGTCAGCGTCGTGGACCGGATCGGTCACCTCGGCGAGCACGCGATGCACTTCAAGTCGCTTCTCGATCGGCGTACTGCGGTAGGCGACGGCGCGCACGAGAGGGTGCCGGAAGTACACGCCCTGGTCAACTTCGAGCAGCCCGGCGCGTTCTGCCGGGGCCGAGGCGCTCCAGTCCAGCCCGAGACGCTGGGCGGCAGCCCATAGTAGCGCCGGGTCGCCCGTTGGCTCGGCTGCTGCCAGCGTCAGCAGGGTCTGGGTGTCACCGGGCAGCTCGCGCAGACGTTTGGCAAAGGCAGACTCAAGCCTGCCGGTGAGCGGGCTGCTGCTGTCAGCTCCCGGGAGGCCCTCGACCAGTTCCGCGGTGGTCCAGGCACGTGGCAGCTCCAGGAGCGCCAGGGGATTGCCGCGTGTCTCTGTCAGGATCCGGTCCCGGACGAGCGGATCCGTCGGGCCGCTCACAACCAGGTCAAAGAGCCTGCCGGCGTCCTCGGTGTTCAGGCCGCCGATCTGCAGTTCTGGCAGCCCTGCTAGCTCGCCCTGGTCGCTGATTCCACGGGTCGCGATGACAATGACTACCCTTTCGGCGAGGAGCCGGCGGCACACGAATCCGATCGCCTGCATCGAGGCCTGGTCGATCCACTGCGCGTCATCGATCAGCCAGATGACAGGCTGCTCGGCGGCCGCGGCCGCCGCGAGATCCAGGGCCGCGATGCCGACGAGGAAGCGATCCGGGGGGGCGCCTTCGGCCAGGCCGAACACCTGGTCCAGGGCGCTGCGGCGCGGTGCCGCGAGCTCAGCCATGTATCCGTCAAGTGGCTCGCAGAGCTGCTGCAGTCCGGCGTACGCGAGTTCCATCTCGGATTCGACGCCTCCCGCACGGCAGACGCAGAAGTCGCCGGCGTTCGTCGCAAGGTCACTGAGCAGAGCCGACTTCCCGATTCCGGCCTCCCCCCTGAGGACGAGAACGCCAGCCTCGCCCTCCCGGGCACCCTGAAGCAGGCCGGCGAGCCGTCGCTGTTCCTCGCGCCGCCCGAGCAGTTCGTCGCGGGCGCCATCACCTCCGACGGCATCCCTGCCGGGGAGCGCGGGATCAGGGACACGACCGCTACTCACGGGATTCTCGCCCCGCCGGGGTGAAACAGGAATCGGGTGGCACGTCTCGCCCTTCGTGGTCGACCAACCCGTGGCACGGGCTCCAGCCGCCGCGTCACTTGCTGGGGGCGAGGATATCTCGCTGGTGAGCAACCCCCGGATCCCGCGAGAACAAGAACAAACGGCCGCCGCAGAATCCCGGAAGCGGATGACGCGCACTCAGACGGCCTCCAGCTGCCAGAACTGGCTGCTGCCCATGACCACTAAGGACTTCCAGGATGCGCGCAAGGTGCCCGTCAGAACATGCTCGATGTCACGGTCGGTGGGTGCCTTTTACCCATGCCGGCGGCCAGGGCACTGGACGGCTAGCGAGACGGAGGATACGGACATGTCCATCGATATCGGGAAGGCGGCGCGGTTCCGTCACCACGACAGGAACAGCTTTCCCGCGGCAGGCTGGTCACGGTGATGGCAGGCAGGCTGGCCGGGAAGGTCTGCATCATCACCGGGACCCGGCGGAAGCATCGGCCGCGCGAGGTCCTCACCGAATAAGCTGCGGTCGTCACCGGGGGCTTGGTCCACAGGCTGTCTGAAGTAGAACACCTGTAGAACACTCGTGCAGGTCCGCAGGGGGACTGTCACGGACACGGAAGGACGTCAGCACGCCTCTGACGTGCGGAGATGATACGAGTATGGATGCGGGTGAACGCCGGAAGATGGTGGTCAGCGCCCTTGAAAACCACTAGGGCGTTGACGCGTCCTCGTGGGTTCGAATCCCACACCCTCCGCTGGACACCACACCCTCCGCTGACCGGCCAAAGGCACCCTGACCAGCGGGAACGGCCTGGAGCGGAGCTTGGCTCCTGATTTGCGGTGTGCAGCTGTAGGCGGTCTGGTTGGTGGGTGCTGGTTACTGCCTGGATGCGTGGAAGGTCCACTGGTCACTGCCGAGTGCGGGTGGGCGGTCGTCGTGGTAGTCGGCGGTCACTTGGATGCCGGTGAAGCCTGCCTGGGCTAGGAGGTTGTGGAACTCTCGCAGGCTCCAGTGCTGGAGGCGGAACAGCTGCAATTCGGTGGCGAGCAGGCTGCCGTCATGCCACTTGTCGTACCGCAGGAAACGGGTGGTCTGCTTCCCGCGCACTCCGCTCAGCAGGCGCATGTAGTACTCGGTGTCGCCGAAGGAGTGCCCGATCGGCTTGTCGAGTTCGTAGATCTCGCTAGCCAGCGTCCCGTAGTCCCAGCTCACCGCGCCTGCCTCCTGTTTGCTCGCCAGCCGTCCGCAGGCGGGCTGGAGTCACTGGCCCGCAGATGCCCACACCGACATACCAGCAGTGCTGGCCGGTGGCTAGCTCGTTAGGGGTAATTCGACGCCTTGTGCCGTTTGATGTCGCGACTGGTGGTGCGGGGGTGCGGCACTGCCGAGCCGCCAGTGGCCGCGCGGATGGATCAGGCAGTGCCAGCATCGTCGAGTAGATGAACCAACGGCGAGGGAAGGCGGCCTCGTCCACTCCAGCCTTCCTTGCCATGTGCGGCGCGGTCGGCGGCATCGCCGCCATGATGCGGCGGATGACGCTGACGCATCTGGTGGTTTTGGTGCGCCTGACTTGAGGCAGGGATCCCTTATGTCCGTAATGTCAAGCCAGCAGTCGGGAGGCACCGCCCCGGGGGCAGCGTCAGCCGGCCTGCCGTCGCGTCTCGTTCTGCCCGTCGAGCACGACCACTGACGAGTCAGTGGGCCGCCGCACCGAAGGAAGCTGAACTGCATGTCAGATGAGAGCATCCCTGTCCCGGTCGAAACCGAGTTGGACGCGTTGTTCGGCCAATACACAGCCGCGGGGCAGGCGCGCGGCCTGGTGTACGGACTGGCGGGCCCCGAAGGGCTGCTTCACTCTGCCGGATTCGGTGTGGTGAACGACGCGGGACTCGTGCCGGATGAGAACACTGTGTTCCCCATCGCCTCCTTGTCCAAGAGCTTCGTTGCGTGCGCGGCGCTCCTGGCGCGCGATCGCGGCGCGCTGTCGCTGGAGGACCCGATCACCAAGTGGGTTCCCGAGTTCAGCGCTGCGGGGACAGCGGAAGACCCGTGCCAGCCCCCGACCTTGAGGATGCTGTTCAGCATGTCCGGTGGCCTGACCGAAGACAACTCATGGGTCGACCCGATCATCGACGCGACCGAACAGGATCTGCTCGCCCAGGTCAGCCGCGGCCTGCGCTACAGCCACCTGCCGGGAACCGCTTATGAGTATTCCAACCTCGGGTACACGCTCGCTGGTCTCTCGGTCGCCCGGGCGGTGGGCCAGCCCATCGAACGCTTCGTCGAGAACGAGGTGCTGGTGCCGCTCGGCCTCACTTCGACGTGCTTCGACAACGCCGCGCCGGCGGACATCGTGCGTGCCAGCGGATATTCGCTTGATCCCAATGGTCAGTGGGTTCCGTTCCCACACGTGGCGTCGGGCGCTTTCGCAGCGGCCGGTGGCTTGATGAGCTCGGTGCGCGACCTGGCCACCTGGATAACTTGGCTGGGCTCGGCATTCCGGGCACCGAATTCGCGGGACGCCGGGCCGCTCAGCCGAGGCTCGCGGCGAGAACTGCAGCGAATCCACATGGTGGAGACGCCGTCGATCACCACGAACGCCGACGGCGGGCTGCATTTCGGCGTCGGCGGCTACGGCCTGGGCCTGAGCATTTCGATGGATCTGCACCGCGGCACCGTTGCGTCCCATGCTGGTGGCCTGCCGGGCTTCATTCTGTTCATGTGCTGGCATCCAGATTCCGGTAGCGGAATCGTCGTCTTGACCAACAGCCATCGCGGGGAACCTACTGCACTGGCCACTGAGGCACTCGGACGGGTGCTGGCCAGGAACAGCACCGCCGCCGAAACCATCGTGCTCTGGCGAGAGACCGTGGAGTTGCGGAAGTCAGCCGAACAGCTGATCCGCAACTGGGATGACGCGCTGGCCGACCGGATCTTCGCTGAGAACGTCGACTTCGACCGGCCCCTGAAGGAACGCCGCGCCGAGATCGGCCAGTTGGTCGGCGAGATCGGCCCGCTGGGCGATCCCACCCCAGTCACCGACATCGTGTCCGTGGCGACGTCCGCCGACGTGACATGGTCCATTCCCGGGGCGCGGGGCGAGCTGCTGTGCATGATCCACCTCACCCCGGTCAATCCCGCACGCATACAGGAATTCGTCGTGCGAGCGGTCCCGGCCGGGCGGCCACGAAGCGCGCGGCCGATCGACATTTCGCCGCGCCGCCCCGGGCTGGGTGAGGCGTTCCTGGGCCAGATGAGCAACGTCCGAGTCCTGCTTCCCCCGGCCTCACGGTGAGTGGACGGCGGGTTCTCACTGGCGCCTGCTGTTGAGGTAGGAGTGGAGATGGCTGGCCAGGGCCTGGGAGTCGGTGGCTGCGCCGTGGATGTAGGTGGAGGCGCGGGTGCGGAGCACTGGCATGCCGAGGACGTAGAGCCCGGGGGCGTTGGTGACCACGCCGCCGTCGTGGAGGATGTGGCCGTTGCGGCCGATCACGGGGATGGCGAGCCAGGAGTGGTCTGGCCGGAACCCCGTCGCCCACAGCACGGTGGTGATTTCTCCGCTGGTCAGGTCCAGTTCCAGGGGGGCGCGCGGATCGACATGAGTGGGTGCGAGGCGGTGCGGCGCCGGGAGTTCGTCGTTGAGGCCTGACGCGGTGGCCCACTCGTCGGCCCGGTTCAGGAACCGGTTCATCTTCAGGTCGGCGAGGGCGCATGTGTTGGCCAGGGATCCGGAGAACTGGGCCACGCCGCCGGCGATATGGCCGAGGCGGCCGACGATCCGGACCCCTTGCGTTATGAGGGCGTTGAGGTCGGTCGTGGTGCCTTGGA
>Ga0070734_10005073_pt1 | contig 11935 bp, 8 predicted proteins | sample Coa_R1_8_FD_66444 | JGI IMG/M metagenome (GOLD analysis project Ga0070734, IMG submission 66444) | Surface soil microbial communities from Centralia Pennsylvania, which are recovering from an underground coalmine fire - Coalmine... | ecosystem: Environmental > Terrestrial > Soil > Unclassified ...
GCGTTCCGACCGGCATGCCCCAGTCCACCGCCTCCGCCTCCTCCGAACCGATCTGATGGCTAAAAGTACCATGCGCGCCCTGGATCACCTCGAACGGCCCCGACCGATAGGGCAGGGAGTAGACATAGGTTTGGGGCTTCTGCGCGGAGCGTAGCCCAGGCTGCCATGAGCATTTGCCTGTGGCATCGAAGGGCTGGTTCGGGTGGATCGCCTTGAAGACGACGACCAGCACGGTCTGCTTCTGGCCCGTAAGATCCACCGTCAGCGGCATGGGAACGGAAGCGACCATGTTCGTCAACGTGGCCGTGAGGGTCAGGGTCGCTTCGCTGCAGTTGTCCAGCTTCGCGATCAGGGAGATGGTATCCCCTTTGCGTACCTTGGTGATAACAATATTGTTGTCTTCTGCCCGTGCGGAGATCGATACCACTCCCCACAGAAACAGGAATAGGATGCAGAGATACTTCGTTTGTATAGACATAGCCCCGATCTTTCTATTGTCATTTCACATTATGACGCTCTGCGGTCAGGCGATGAGAGCCGCCTCAGACAGAATGGCGGGAATACCCCTACCATGACGGAGGACCCTGACCGATGTTCCCGGCGATCCGGCCCGAGAAGCGGCGGCAAAACGCGCGGATAAGAGCCGCAATTTGCCGACAGAGGAGCCGACGCCCATCCGGCTTCCTCCAGTATAAGAGACAAGAATAAAAACGCGGTAAAAGAAGAGAGATCAGGTGCGTTTTTCGAGAAAAACGGCTTGCGTTTCCACCTGAAGCGCAAGCCGTTTTGCCTTTTTCACTGCGAAAGAGGTACGTTACTTGACATTGAGGGCGAAGTCGTCCACAACGAAGGAGGTCTGCAGGGACTTATTCTCTACGCCGATCAGGTAGACCTGGATGGTCTGTCCCTTGTAGGCGCTAATGTCGAAGGTATGCTGGGTGTAACCCCGGTTGTGATCCAGGTTCGAGTAGGTCGCCAGTGTTGTCAGCACCGTTCCGGAGCTGTTGCGAAGCTGCACTTTCAGCATATCGTTGGCCTGCGTGGTCGTGGTCTCGTCGGTATCGATGTGCAAATAGAAGCTCAACGTGGCCGTGGTGATACCGGCGGGGATCGTTACCTGCTGAAAGAGCGTGTCCGTATGCGACCGGCCATATCCGTCCAGCCAGGCTTTCCAGCGTCCGCTATGCGGCGGTTCGTAGCGGGAACCGTCAATCACGTAAGGCGTGACGAACCACGGGGCAGGATTGAAAGCGCCGTTCTCGAAGCCGGGATTGCCCAGCAACTGCGAAGGCGGTGGGGGCGAGGCGCCTCCTCCCCCTCCGGAGACAGAGCCTGCGACCAGATCCGCCAGCAGGTTGGCGCCGTTCATGGCGCCCCAGCCGGTCGCCAGGTCGTAGCCGGTGACGGCGGGATAGTGGAGATTGGTGCTCTTGTCGGCGATATCGTGGAAGTCGGCGCTATAGTGCGAACCGCTGCCGATCTGGTAGAGCAGGGGGTTGGGGAAGCCGAGCGTGCCGCTGCCGTTATTGGCGCGGCCCTGGTTGACCAGCGCCGTGAAGCCCGCCCAGATCGGCGCGGTGCAACTGGTGCCGCCGACCACGCCCCACTGACCTCCCGAATAGAAGGCATAACCGGTGTTGGGATCGGCATCGAGGGAGACATCCGGCACATTGCGCATGGTGGTCGAACCCAGAGAGGCCGCGCTGATCAGCCCGCTCTGGTAGGAGGGAATGCTCCAGACCGCGCTGATGCCTCCGCCGCCGGCCCCGGCATAGACCGAGCCGCCGTTCCAGGTGGTCTCGGATTTCCAGGCTCCGCCCGCACCGTTGGTGGTGAGCGTGGTGCCGCCGACGCCGACCATATAGGGCTGGGAGGCCGGGTCATCCACGCTCAACCGGAAACCATCGTCATACGCGCCGTTGTCTCCGGCAGCGGCATAGATGGACTGGCCCTGCGCCGCCATCTGCTGGAAGATGGTGTTCTCGCTGTTGCGAATAGCGGAACTCGTCTCTTTCTCCGGCGCGCCCCAGGAGGTGCTGATCTGCTTGGCGAGGTTGTCCGTGGCGATCTTGTTGTAGGTATCCACGACCCCTGCCGAGGAGTTGGGGCCCTCGTAGACGAGGACTTTGTTCACGCCGGACGCGATGGCGATGGAGAGCTCGATGTCCAGGGTCACCTCGTCCGAGCCGCTCCCAGCGCTGCCGTCGGAGTTGTCCACCAGCACGTTCTGCAGCGTGACATTGGGCAGGTTGAACTGTTTTTCATACGTGGCGATATCGCTGGCCGTGTAGCCATCCAGCTCAAAAAGCGCAATCTCCTGCCCTTTTCCGTTCAGGGTCAAGCCGGCGAGGTTGTAGGCGGTCTTGATGTCCGAAGGCGTCAACCCGCCTCCGGGGCCGGAGCCGATGGTATGGGGACGCAGCATGTCCAGTTGCTGATTGGGAAGCTGGGCAGGAGCATACCGATAGTGCGGGCGCCAGACCGCGAGTGTGTCGAGGCCCACCAGTCCTCCGATGCGCCCGACCATGGCGGCGGGCACGACCGGCTCCGAGTTGGGAGCGCGGAACATCCGTCCATCTTGCGCCTGATAGCGCTGGAGTTGCAGCCCGAACGCCTTCTCCACCACGCTGGCGGAGGCGGAGACATCCAGCAGCAGGCGGTTGGAGTGGGCGCTCACCACCTGGAGGCCATTCGCCTTCGCGAAGGCGACGACCGTATCATAGTCGGCCTGGGTGGGACTGTAGCGCGCTTGAAACTCGGCGGGAGTGAGGTACTGTTGGTATTGCGGATCGTTGGGATCCTGTAGACGACGGAGCAGATCGGTCAGTTCCGCCTGGTTTCGCAGGGGCAGGGCGATGGCGAAGGCGATCTGTTCGTTGGCATTGACACGCGCGACTTGACGGGCGGACGTCAGGGCGTCGGGTAGGTGACCGGGCAGTTGAACCGTCTGGACGGACGCCGGGGGCAGGGGCGATTGCGCCAGGGCGGAAACGATGAAGACGCTGCCAAGCAGCAGGGCGATGAGCGGGCGCAGCAGGCGTGATGACATCATGTCGGCTCCTCTCGAATTTCAATACTTCTCACACTCATGAGGGTCGATACATGCAAGAAGGTGTTCGGGGCACTATGAAATTGTCGGCGCAGGCTCCCTTTCCCGCAAGAGCAATTTCTCCGCTCCCTCGGAGTTCTCCTTCCAGTATAGAGGCCAAAGATGAAAAATAGGTAAAAATTCTGGGGAACGCGAGAATTCTTTTGCTCTTTCTGATCCGGGCGGAAATGCACCGGACGGATGCAATGCGCGGAGGGAAAGGAATCTGAAGCGCACTGCATCCGTCCGGTATGTAAGCGTAGGGCCGTTTAGAGGGGTGCGGGGCCGCCGGGCTTGCGGCGGAGCGGTTTGACGTCGGTGAGGTGGGGCCTCTCCACCCGGCGCGTTCCGGAGGGCTTCTTCGGCAGTTCGGTGTAGGTGTCGCCGATGACCACGCGTAGCATGTTCGGTATCCAGGAGTCGCGCTTGCCCGCCCCATAGCCGATGGCGCGCGGGATGAACGGCGGGACCGGCGCGATCTCCCCGGTGGGCGTCCGCTCCACATACTCGGCCAGCAGGGCCGCTCCCGTCGGGGTAATCAGCTCCTTCGGGCGGTCATCGGGCCGCAGGGGGAAGCCGACCAGCAGCTCCATCGTGGCGGGCGCGGGAACCGGCATGGTCCCATGGGCGCACTCCACCCATCCCCGGTTGAACGGCAGCGGCGAGGAGTAGACCTTCTCGATGCCCAGCATCTCCAGCCCGATGCATGCGCCCACGATGTCCACAATCGCATCTATCGCCCCCACCTCATGGAAGTGGATGCTGTCCGGGGTCATGGCATGGATCTTGGCCTCCGCATGGGCCAGATGCGTGAACGCACCCAGCGCCCGGCAGCGAATGTTCTCCGACACCCCGCTCTGTTTCAGGATCTCCTCGATGTCGCTCAGATGTCTTCCATGCCCTTGATCCACCTCGTGCAGGACAACATCGACGTCCATTGCGGAGATGCCCTCTTTCACCACCATTCCGATCTTGATCTCGTACCCCGGCACATTCAGCTTCGCGAGTTCCGCCCTCCACGCCGCTTCCTCCACGCCCGCGTGCAGCAGCGCTCCCAGCGTCATATCGCCGCTGATGCCGCTAAAACAGTCAAAATAGGCGATCCGCATCATGGCCCTCCTTCTCCTATAGATTGACGCTGCCTCCCGCTTTTTCCTCTCCGGATCCGATAGGGTGTTGAAGTTCATTTTTAGTTGACATTTTTCCACATTTCTGCTATACTGGCGGCATGGAGACGCGGCGTATCGAACTCACCGAAGCCCCCTGCAAGAGCCTGCTCCAGAAGAGCAAGATGGGCTTTACGGACTACCATATCAACCCCTACAGCGGGTGTGCGTTCGGGTGCGCCTTCTGCTATGTGCCCTCGCTGCGTCGGTTTCGTGGGCAAGAGTGGGAGACCTGGGGCCGGTGGGCGCAGGCGAAGACCAACGCCGCCGAGGTTTTGCGCCGGGAATTGGCGAAAGTCGGCCCGGAGGCACGCATCACCATCGGGTCGGCAACCGATGCATGGCAGCCTGCGGAGAAGCAGTATGGGATCACGCGGGCCATTCTGGAAGAGCTGGCGCTCCACTCCAACCCCCTCAGCATCATCACCCGCTCGCCCCTGCTCATTCGCGATATTCCGCTCCTGGAGCGATTGAGAGACCGGGGCGGCGTCCATGTCGGCATCTCGCTCTCCACCTTCGATGACTGCGCCCGGCGCGTCTTCGAGCCGCATGCGCCCAGTGTGATCGGGAGAGAGCATCTGGTACGGAAGTTACTGGCGGCAGAGATCCCGACGAGCCTCTTCTGGATGCCGCTGCTGCCCGGCATCTCCGACAACGCTCCGGGCGTCGCCGAGTATCTGGAGCGTGCCGCCGCGCTGGGTATTACACGCATCGTGTGCGACCTGCTCAACTATCGGGAGGTGTTGGGCGAACGCTACTCCACGCTGCTCAAGCGCTACTATGAGCTGCGCGCGGTGGCGGAGGGCGGGCGCAACCAGGGGCGTCCGGCGCTCAGCCGCGCCGCCCTCGCCCGCGAGATCGCGCAGCAGGCCGAGCGCCTCGACCTCCGATGCAACGTCTGCTTCTCCTGAACGGGACGCCCTCCCGAAACGCCTGTTTGGGAGGGCGCGGCACGTAGGGGCGCTAAGGGCGCAGCAAGCGGCGCCCCTACATGCTGCGCCCTGAGCGCCCCTACATTATGTGCTCGTTTCAGGGGTGCCAGTCGGCGTTGGGCCAGGTGAAGATGTTGCGGGCATCCTGGAGCGTCCAGGCGACGGTGCGCGCATGCGGACGGCGCACCCCCGGAACCTTTGCAAACCGGTCCGCAAGCTCGCTGCAGGCCCATTCGACCGCGATTTCGATGGGCGGAGCAAGCCGGGTCGCCCAGGAGCGGTCGGCAGCGCGGAGCGCCTGCGCGATGTCGCGGCGGATATGGGTGCGCACCTGCTCCACCGGATAGAGTTCGCACGTGGCCCAGCCGGTTCCGCGCTTGGTCGGGGTGGAGAGGGCGCGGGGGAAGAGGCGGCGGGCCTCCTCGCAGAGCGCTTCATCGCCGGACACATAGGCCAGCGGCACGCCGAACGCGCCGGCATAGGTCGCCAGTTGGCTCATCTCGCCCGCTTCCTCCCCGTTGATGCAATACCGGCAGAGCTCTTTCGGCGCCTGCGTATGGTCCAGAAAGCCGTTCAGCGTGCCCGCCATGGCATGCTGTCCGATTATAGCGACGGCATGCACGCCTTCATCCAGCCCCTCCCAGCGCAGGGGATTGCGTTCGGCGATCCAGATCTTGCGGGCGCGAGGATCCAGGTCGGCGGTAAAGCCCCGGTTGCGGTTGCGCCCATGCCCATCCAGGATCCGGACTTCGTTCACGCCCGCATCAAAGCACCCGGCGATGGCAGCATTGGCTTCGGCGGTCAACTGTTCACAAGCGTAACGATAGCCGGGCGCGTTATCATCGGGATCGTAACACTGGTCCCAACTGTCCACGCCGGAAAGCCCCTCCATATCCGTGCAGATCCAGACGATCATCGCGATCCACCTTCCATAAGGGAGCGGTCATTGGACCGGGAGCGCAGCCCCACCCTGCTCCGCTGAAGCGTCGGCAGCCGCGATAAACGCCATGATCTCGCGCATTTCGGCGTAGTCCACCACGGGCACGCGGGTCTCGCAGAGGCGGACGAAGGCCTTGAGCAGTTCGCGGTAGAACGCCGCGCCCTCGATAACGAAGGTGGCGTTGCCCTTCTCATAGTGCGCGATGAAGCCGAAGCCGTACTGCCCCTCCCGGATGCCGCGCACCGTGCTGGGATGCCCATTGGCCCAGAGAGACGTGGCGACCTCTCCCTGCTCCGTCCGCACCATACGCACCTGCCGGCAGCCGGGGCCGAGCAGGGCATAGAGCACCTCCACACCGTGAATCCCGTAGTGGAGCAGGCCGGGATTGCCGGGATGGAGCGCGCAGGCGCCCCAGACATCCACCGAGAGCAGCCGTCCCCAGGACTCCTGCTTCGCCAGCGCCGCCTCCACCTGAGGATCGAAGCGGAGCGCGGAGCAGGAGAGGAGCGGGGCGTGGTGCTTCTCGGCGAGGGCGATCATAGCATCGGCATCGGCGAGCGTGGCGGCGAAGGGCTTGTCTACAAAGGTCGGCAGGCCCGCCTCCAGAAACGGACGCGCCCGCTCCAGATGGCGAGAACCCTGTTGCGATTCGATCATCACGGCGTCAATTTTGCCCATCAGGTCTTCCGGGCGCGCGACCAACTCGATGCCATAGCCGCGCAGCTTCTCCGTATAGCCGGGAATGCGCTCCGGCATGATGTCGGAATCGCCGGGGCAGCCCACTACGACCTGCGCGCCCTCTATCCACTCCGTTTCCGCCACATCCAGGTGGTTGAAGCGCTGGGTGAACGCCTCCACATGCGACGTATCGAAATCCACCAGTCCGATCCGGATCATGCCTGTGCCCCTCCTATACGCCTGGGGAGTTGTCACTTGACGAGCTTGGTGACGTCGTTGGGGACGCTGTCGAGCGGGGCCTTCTTTGGGCGCTTGATGACGCCGATCCTGGTGAGCAGGCCGCGCACGGGGTCGAAGTAGTCGTCGGCGACGCGCTCCTTGAGGGGAATGATGGCGTTGTCGGTGATGTGGATATGCTCCGGGCAGACCTCGGTACAGCACTTGGTGATGTTGCAGAAGCCCACGCCCGCCTCCGTCTTGAGCTGTTCGCGCCGGTTGAGGTTGTCCATGGGGTGCATCTCCAGGCTGGCGATACGCACCATCTGGCGGGGGCCGAAGAAGGCGTCGGTGCGCTCATGCTCGCGCAGGATGTGGCAGACGTTCTGGCAGAGGAAGCACTCGATGCACTTGCGGAACTCCTGAATGCGGTCCACATCGATCTGCTGCAGCACAAACGGCTTGCCCGCGACCTCCGGCCTGGGGGAGAGCGGCGGGATCTTGGAGGCCATGCGGTAGTTCCAGGAGACATCCGTCACAAGGTCTTTAATCAGCGGAAAGGTGCGCATCGGGCCGACCGTGATGACCCCCGAGGTGTAGAGGTCCACCGGCGACTTGCACATCAGGCGCGGGTGGCCGTCGATCTCGGCGCTGCACGAGCCGCACTTGGCCGCCTTGCAGTTCCAGCGGCAGGCCAGGGAGCTGTCGTGCTCGGCCTGAATGGCGTGGATCGCGTCCAGAACGACCATACCGGGGAACGTCTCGACCTGGTAGTCCACCAGCTCGCCTCCGCAGACATCGCCGCGAAAGACACGGAGCGTAATTGTGCTCATTTATTTGTACTCCTCGACGACGGCCTTAAGCTCAGCAGACATCTCCGGCAGGGGCCGGGTGAAAATCTTGACATTGTCGCCATCCTTCGCGGCGATCAGGTTCTTCTTGCCCCAGTCGGCGTCGTCTCGTTCCAGGTAGTCCAGCCGCCACTGCGCGCCCCGGCTCTCCTTCCGCTCCAGGGCGCACCGCACGTTGATCTCGGAGGTGCGCAGCATAAAGCGCAGGTCGCGCGCCGCATGCCAGCCGGGATTGTAGAGCCTATCGCCGGGCACGCTCAGGGTGCGGGCGCGGCGCTGCAACTCCTGTATCTTCTCCAGCGCCTCCAGTAATCCCTGCTCGGTGCGGGCGATCATCGCGTTCTGCTGCATGGTCTCCTGCAGCTCCTGGTGGAGCTTGTAGGGGTTTTCGCCGTTCTTGGTCTCCAGAGGCGAGAGCAGGGTCTCGATCTCGGCCTCGTACTGCTTCTCATCTATCTTGCCGAACTTGGCGGACCTGGCGAACTGGGCCGCATACTCCCCGGCGCGCTTCCCGAACACGATGATATCGGAGAGGGAGTTGCCGCCCAGGCGGTTCGCCCCATGCAGCCCCGCCGCCACCTCGCCCGCCGCGTAGAGGCCGGGGACGGTGGTGGCGCAGGTCTCCGGATCGGTCCAGAGGCCGCCCATCGTGTAGTGGATGGTCGGGTAGACCTCCATCGGCTCTTTGGTGATGTCTATCCCGCCGAGGGCATGGAACTGCTCGTACATAGAGGGCAGTTTGCGCTTGATGTACGCTTCGCCCCGGTGGGACACATCCAGGAAGACCGCCTTATGCTCCGTACCCCGCCCCGCCTCGACCTCCTTGTAGATCGCGCGGGAGACCACGTCGCGGGGCAGCAGTTCCGGCGGGCGGCGGTTGTTCTTCTTGTCCTCCAGCCAGCGCTCGCCCTCTTCGGGGGTCTCGGCGAACTGGCCCTTATAGAGCGCCGGGGTGTAGTCCGGGTTGAACATAAAGCGCTCGCCCTTGGTATTCTTCAGCACCCCACCCTCGCCGCGCACGCCCTCCGTCACCAGGATGCCGCGCATGCTGGGCGGCCAGGCCATGCCCGTGGGGTGGAATTGCACCATCTCCATATCGAGCAGTTCCGCGCCCGCCTCATAGCCCATCTGCAGGCCGTCGCCGGTCCCCTCCCACGAGTTCGAGGTGAATTTGTACATCCGGCCCCAGCCGCCGGTCGCCAGGACGATGGCCTTCGCCTTGAAGACCACGAACTGCCCGGTCTCGCGCTTGTAGCCGAATGCGCCGCAGACGCGGTCACCCTCCTTGAGCAGGCGGGTGAGAGTGACCTCCATATGGACGCTCATGCCCACGCCGACCGCCTTGTCCTGCAGGGTGCGGATCAGCTCCAGGCCGGTACGGTCGCCGACGTGGTTGAGGCGGCGGTACTTATGACCGCCGAACGGGCGCTGGGCGATGAGGCCCTCCGGCGTCCGGTCGAAGACCGCGCCGTACTGCTCCAATTCCAGAACACGCTCCGGGGCCTCCCTGGCGAAGATCTCCGCGGTACGCCAGTTGTTGAGGAACGCGCCGCCCTTCATCGTGTCGGTGAAGTGGACTTTCCAGCTATCGCCCTCTTTTTCGCCGGTCGGCGTGGTCATGTTGTTCAGCGCGGCGGCGACCCCGCCCTCCGCCATGACCGTATGCGCCTTGCCCAGCAGCGACTTGCAGACGACGCCTACACTACAGCCCGCCTCCCGCGCCGCGATGACCGCCCGCAGCCCCGCGCCGCCCGCGCCGACCACCAGCACGTCGTACTCATATGTCTCGTAGGATTCCATACAGATGAACCTCTTAAAAAACGATGTGGAAGTCGGGAATGGCTCCGGAGCAGACCAGGCGCACATACATATCCGCCAGGCCGACCGAGAGCAGGCTGAGCCAGAAGAACAGCCCGTGCCGGGCATTCCATGTCGATACCCGCGACCAGGCCGCCCAGCGGGCCTGGCTCGGTGAGAATCTATTCAGTATACCCCCGACAAGGTGCCGGAAGGAATGGCAAGACATGACATACAGGCTCAACAGCACGGTATCCAGCCCAAAAACCAGGGTCCCGACGCCGATACCGAAGTGCAGATGCCCATGCACATGGAAGAGAAACGCCTGAACCAGATGCAGCCAGTGAAAGACCACAAAGACAAAGATGGCGTAGAGCGCATAGCGATGCAGGTTCTGCAGGGTCATCGGGAACTCGCGCTCGCCGGTATAGCTCCCGCGCCTGGCCTGCAGAATCTCACGAACGGCGCAGGCGGGCGGGTCCCAGAAGAAGGCGCGATAGTAGGAGCGGCGCGCAAAGTAACAGGTGGCCCGGAAACTGCCGGGAAAGGCCAGCAGGAAGAAAGCGGCGGAGATCGGCAGGTGGGAGCCGAACCAGTCCTGAATGGGCGGCGAGTAGAAGGGCGAGAGATAGTGTGGCACGATGCCATCCGCAAAGTGGGCTGCGCCCAAATGCTCCGCCATGCGCAGTGTATCGAAATTGTTGTTTTCCCAGGCCCTCCAGAGGCCATACATCAGAAAGGCGGCCAGCGACGCCACCACCAGCACGGGTTCGACCCACCAGATATCCCGGCGCTCCAGGGTGGGCAGCACTCCCTGTCGTACCGATGGGCTCTGTGCGGAATTCACAGCCATGATTGCAGCAATGCTCCCTTAAAAAATTCGCTTCCACAAAAAACCGGGTCGGCATGAGCCGACCCGAAATCGTATTGAAAGCTCTCAGTGTTAGCATGATACCATGACATTTATCAAAAGGGAAATGAAATTTTGCGATAGGAATTAGAAGGTTTTCTAATATAAGCCGAGCGGAGAGAAAACTCCCCCTCTCCTTGTGCAGGAGAGGGGGAGAACACAATGGAGGGCGGGAGCCTCGTCTACAAGGCTTCGTGTCCGCATTTGTGGGGCTTGAGCCCCGGCGGCTATTAACCAGTATAACCCGGTCGGCGTCACGCTTTCGTGACCAACGTCACGGAGTGCGAGGGAGTTCGTCACGAAAGCGACGGCGCTGGGAACAGGCACGAACAAGGACTTGTGATCGTGAGTCAAGAATAAGGAGAGTGGAACGAACGCTCGACCAGTAGAGGGTAAGGGACTTGAGAATGCCAGGATACGAACCGGCGCCGCTGACAATCCGGCTCTTCGGGAATATGGAAGCTTCGCTCGGCGGCGTTCCGCTGACCGGCCTGCACCTGCGCGAGGGCGAACGCCTGCTCGCCTACCTCACGCTGAATCATGGCATTCCTGTCTCCTATCGCACCCTGGCGCAGCTCTTCTGGCCGGCGGAAGCGCGACAAAACGATGCTCAGGACAGCAGCGATTACCATAGCACCCGGCAGGCAATCTACTCTTTGCGGGAAGCGTTGGGGGCGGCAGCGGGAAGATTGGCCCGTGCGGGCAAGAGCGTTGTTTGCCTGGATCTGGAGGGCGCGGACGTGGATTTCGTCCGGTTCGAGCAGGGGGCGCGCAGCGACGATCCGGACGCCTGGCGTGAGGCTGTCGCGCTCCACCACAGTCCGTTGCTGGAGGGTTGGAATGAGCCCTGGGTCAAGAAGGCGAGAGAGCGCTGCCAGCATTCGCTGGAACGCCTCTCCAGGGAGTTGTCCAAACTCCCTCCGCCCTCTCAGGCGAATTCGGTCGTTGCATCGCTCCCTCCACCGGCCCCTGCCGCGTCCGCTCTACCTATCGAGCCGGTCGGCGGCGCGGTTCCACTCACCTCCCTGTTCTATGTGGAGCGTGAGACGGACGCGGAGTTCAAGCGAGCGATTGCCCGCCGCGACAGCATCGTGCTGCTCAAAGGCGCGAAGCAGATCGGAAAAACCTCGCTGCTGGCGCGGGGATTGCATGAGGCGCGCGCAGCGGGATTGCGGGTCGTCCTCACGGATTTTCAGACGTTTACCGCCGAGCACCTTGCCACACAGGAGAGCTTCTATCTGGCGCTGGCGCAGGATCTCTCCGATCAACTGCAGTTGGAGCCCGAACCCTTCACCGCTTGGGACCCGCAGCGCAGCGCAAATAGGAACCTGGAGCGTTATCTCACTCAGGTGGCGCT
>Ga0070734_10005074_pt1 | contig 11933 bp, 10 predicted proteins | sample Coa_R1_8_FD_66444 | JGI IMG/M metagenome (GOLD analysis project Ga0070734, IMG submission 66444) | Surface soil microbial communities from Centralia Pennsylvania, which are recovering from an underground coalmine fire - Coalmine... | ecosystem: Environmental > Terrestrial > Soil > Unclassified ...
ATCGACGGGCAGGCTTTGGCGCACTTGGCGCAATCGATGCAAAGGTTTGGATCACGGCGGATACGCAGCCCTCGACGCCGGGCGGCCGGGATGCAAAAGAAGTACGGCCGCCGGTCTCGTAATAACGCACGAACCAGTAGAATTCAACGCCGATCCAGAGATTGAGCGCCAGGAATACGCCCTGAAACGCGCGGCGAAGTCGTTGCGGATTGCCGGAACTGGCTCGCCGGACAAGTTTTTTCCGGCGCGGGATCGAGGGCCGGCAGGACGGGGCGGTGCCCGTCACTGCAGCAGGGAGATGGCGTAGTAGAGCCCGCCGAAAACGACAACCGAGAGCACTCCGACCGCGACCCAGCGCAGATAGCGCTCGGTGTTGCTGATTTGCACGTGTTCATCGTTCCGAATTTGATCCGCGAGGCAGTCGAACATAAAATCAATCCTCCTTGTATTTACTGGACGTTTTCAGTCTTCTAACTCCGAAATAAGAGGCGCAATGGAATGATCGGAGGTTACACGAGCACGCATTACCCCGCATTTGCGGAGGGGGGCGAGTACCCCCCAATGAACTGTTGGCCAAATCCAGCAATTCGGATACGATTAGTCTAAATTGAATTGCGGCGGCGTGACCAAGGTCACTGCCGGCGCCCGGGCGGCAACCTTAGGCTGTTTGTGAAAAGGAACTTTCATGAAGAAGCTCTGGATTAGCTTTGCGATCGTGTTTTTCGGATCCTTCGCGGTGTTAGGGTGGATAGGCACGCGAATCTACCAGGAAATGCCGCCGATTCCCGCGCAGGTGATCGACTCCGACGGCAAAGTGATTCTCACGGAGGGCGACATCGAGCGCGGGCAGAACGTGTGGCAAGCGCTGGGCGGGATGGAAGTCGGGTCGGTCTGGGGGCACGGCAGCTACGTGGCGCCGGACTGGACGGCGGACTGGCTGCATCGGGAGACGACCTTCGTGCTGGGCGAATGGGCCCGTTCGGGATACGGCAAGCCGTACGAACAGCTCACCGCCGAAGACCAGGCGCGGCTGCGCGGGCGGCTGGAAGAGATGTACCGGCGGAACGGGTATGATGCCGGAACCCGCACGCTGCGCATCGAGGCCGCACGGGCGCGGGCGTTCGAAGCAGGAGTACGGCATTTTTCCGAAGTTTTCATCAATGGCAATGCGGCCTACGCGATCCCGGCCGGCAGCGTGAGCTCGCCCGAACGTATGCGGCAACTGGCAGGCTTCTTCTTCTGGACGGCATGGCCGGCGGCGGCGGACCGGCCCGGAGACCATGTTTCCTATACGCACAACTGGCCGTACGAGCCGCTGATCGGCAATCGTCCAACCGGGGAAGCGGTGCTGTGGACCGGCGTCAGCATCATCATGCTGCTGGCGGGCGTATGCGCGATGGTGTGGTGGTACGCTTCGCAGAAGACCGGGGACGAGCGGGAGCCGGTTCCGGCTGCCGATCCGTTGGGCGGCTGGCGCGCCACTCCTTCGCAGCGCGCCACGCTGAAGTACTTTTTTGTAGTGTCGGCGCTGATCCTTGTCCAGATCCTTTTAGGCGTGGTGACCGCGCACTACGGGGTGGAAGGGGACGGCTTCTATGGAATCAAGCTCTCAAAGATCCTACCGTATAGCGTGACGCGGACCTGGCACGTCCAGATCGGGATTTTCTGGATTGCCACGGCCTGGCTGGCGGCGGGATTGTTCATCGGGCCGCTGGTGAGCGGCTACGAGCCGAAATTTCAGAAGCTCGGCATTCATGTCCTGTTCGGCGCGCTGCTGGCGATCGTGGTCGGGTCCCTGGCGGGCGAGTGGATGAGCATCCAAAACAAGCTGTCCGACGCCAACTCGTTCCTGTGGGGACATCAAGGTTATGAATATGTCGATTTGGGGCGCGGGTGGCAGATTCTGCTGTTTGTGGGACTGCTGATCTGGCTGTTGCTGGTGGTGCGCTCGGTCTGGCCGGCGCTGCGGAACGGCGGCGGCGGCGAACAGCGGCAGCTGTTGTGGCTGTTTCTGATGTCGGCCGCGGCAATCGGATTGTTTTATGGCGCCGGGCTGAATTGGGGGCAGCACACGCACCTGTCGATCGTCGAATATTGGCGCTGGTGGGTAGTACATCTGTGGGTGGAAGGCTTCTTCGAAGTGTTCGCGACCACCGTGATCGCGTTCTTTTTCGCGCGGCTCGGACTGATCCGACCGGGCCTGGCGGCGCGGGCTTCGCTGCTTTCGGCCACGATTTTCCTGGCGGGCGGGATCATCGGGACGTGCCATCACCTGTACTTTTCCGGAACGCCGACGGTGGCGCTGGCCTTCGGGTCGGTATTCAGCGCGCTGGAAGTGGTGCCGCTGACGTTCATCGCTTACCCGGCGCTGGATGATCTTCGACGCGGCCGGCTCACGGCCTGGGCGGAGCGGTACAAGTGGCCGGTGTACTTCTTTGTGGCCGTGGCGTTCTGGAACATGGTGGGGGCGGGGCTGTTCGGTTTCATGATCAACCCGCCGATCGCGCTCTACTTCATGCAGGGCCTCAACACCACGCCGCTACACGGGCACGCGGCGCTGTTCGGCGTGTACGGCATGCTGGGCATCGGCTTAATGCTGGTGTGCCTGCGGGCCATGAGCCAGAACCTGGAGTGGAAAGAGAACTGGCTGCGCATCGCGTTCTGGGGCATGAACGCCGGCTTGCTCATGATGTGCGTCGGCAGCCTGCTCCCGGTGGGACTGGCGCAGACGTGGGCGTCGGTCGAACACGGCTACTGGTTCGCTCGGAGCAGCGACTTCCTGCAGTCGCCGCTGATGCAAACACTGCGCTGGATGCGGGTACCCGGCGACACGGTGTTCGCGATCGGGGCGCTGGTACTGGTGGCGTTCGTATTCTTCGGCCGCCGCAGCCATAAAGAAGCCGTCGAAATTCCCCAGGGCCTGCGAGTGCCGGCTGGGGACTGAAGGCGCTGCGCCAAATCGCACAATCGTGAGCGACTTACCCCAGATGGTCCGGTTTTCGGGGTGTGGGGTTTCTCGGCAGAACACAGAAAGGGCAGGATTTAGCAGCGGGGCTCAGTTGGAAAACGATCTGCATTCAGCGAACCACCACGAGGAGGCAAGCATGCGAGCGAAACCGGATCTGGTTCCTGATTGCGATGTTCATGGCAAGCCGATGTACCGGGACGAGCGTCCTGCCTCGGAACTCGGGCTGGCCGGGAGCCGGGATGTGATCGTGTGGCGGTGCTGCTGCGAGGGATGCCGACGCTATTTCGAAGGCGCGACCGGCTATCGGGACGCGAGGCCGAGCGGCGTTGAGGCGGATCTGACGCCGCGCTGCCCGAATGACGGGGCATTCCTGGTAGCGCAGCGGGCGCGTGATTCGTACATCTGCCCGGTGGCCGGCTGTTCGACGGTGCACGCGTGGGGAGCCGCGGCGCCGCACGAGTTCCAACTGGCGAGCGCCACCTAGAAAGGAAAGCACCATGGGACAAATTGTGGCAGCGATGGCCAGCATGCATGCGCCGCAGTTGTTCACGCGGCCGCCGGAGGAGGATCCCAAACAACTGGAAACCGGGATTGCGGCGATGCGTCAACTGGGCCGGGTGCTGGATGAGACGAGGCCGGACGCACTCATCATTTTCGCCAGCGATCACATGGAGACGTTTTTCCTGCGGACGGTGCCTACGTTCGCAATTCTGGCCGGAGACCAGGCGACGGCGGCTTTTTCAGGAAAGACGTGGAGCCCGCCGATTCATCGGGGTCTGGCGGAAGGACTGCTAGAGCAGCTGGTGCGCCGCGATTTCGATATGGCGTACTCGCAGGACGCCGACCTCGGCCACTCGTTCGCGGCGGTATTCGAGTGGATCCTGGGCGAGCGGCAGATTCCCGTAGTTCCGATCCTGGTGAACACGTATCTGCCGCCGCTGCCGAGCGCGCGGCGGTGCGCGGCTCTGGGAAAGGCGATTGCCGAAATTATTCACGCGGGCCGGCCGGAAAGGGTGGCTGTGCTGGCCAGCGGCGGCATGTCGCACTATCCGGGCACGTGGAAATACTACAAACCGGCCTACGATTTCGACCGGTGGTGCCTGGCGGAACTGGGGAACAGCCACTCGGAATCATTCTTAGACCTGACGCCGGAACAGCTCGATGAAGTGGGCAATACCGAGATGCTGCCGTGGGCGCTGGCGCTAGGCGCGATCGGCGTGCAGCATTTAGAATTGCTCTCTTACCAGCCGACGACGCATCACGGCCACGCCGTGGTGCAATTCCATCCGGGTGCAAAGGCGAACGCCGAACGACCGCAGCCCTACACATTCCAGAATCATCCTTATCATTTCTACAACCACCCGCCGATGGCGGCGTACAAGCTGAATAAGCTGCTTTACGATTCGCGGTTCAAGCCGCACATGCGGGCGCGGCTGCTGGAGAATGCGGGGGCGGTCGCAGCCGAATACGAATTGAACGAAGTCCAGACGAGGGCCATCGTGCAGAGCCTGGAATTCCGGCATCTCGACACGGACAAGCCCGGGCAGGACGCGGATCCGCTGGTGGAAGCCGGCGCGCATCCAATTGGGGCGCTGATGGCGATCCACGGGCTGCAGCAAGACAAACGGAAGGCGTTGGCAGGCACGCGGAAGATGGTGACGGCATAACGCCATGACGCGCGGAATCCAAGAAACGGAGAAAGCAATGCAATCAAACAATACGAAGACACTGGTTAAATCGCTGGGAACGCTGATGGGAGTGATCTCATTCGGTGTTAACGGGCCTTTCTTTTTTGAGCGCTTCGGATTGTATTTACCGATAGCGGTAGCGACGGCGGCGGTAATCGGCGCGGCGGTGGGATGCAGCGCAGCCGGAATGCTGTACTGGCTGAGCCACCGGGAGCATGCGCTGACACCGGTACCGGCGATTCGCATAAAGCCGCACCAGCACGCCGCTTAGCGTTTCGGGCTGGCGAAAATATCGCGCGCGCCCGGTTCGCGCAACCGATTCAGGGAGAATGATAGGGATGCCGGAACCCTCGCTCTCTGAAATGCTGGATTTTGCGCTGGCGCTCTCCGAGGAGGCAGGCCGATTCATCCTGCCGCTTTGGAAAAGCGTGGCCGTTGGACACAAAGCCGACGGCTCGGAAGTCACCGAAGCAGATCGGGGCGCCGAACAAGTGTTGCGCCGGCGGATCGCCGAGCGGTACCCGGATCACGCCATTTTGGGCGAGGAGTTCGGCGGAGAGCGCGAGGCCGAACATCTTTGGCTGCTCGACCCGATCGACGGAACCGCGTCGTTTGCGATCGGGCTGCCGCTGTTCGGGACATTGATCGCGTATCTGCGGAGGGGGGAAGCGCACGTCGGAGTCATCGGCGGGCATGCGCTCGGTGAAACGGTCTATGCCGCGACCGGCGGAGGATGCTGGCTGCGGCGAAGCGGCAGCGCCGCGCAACGTCTGCGGACCTCAGCGGTGACCGATCTATCCCAAGCCTTTGCGGTCGCAACCGGGTTCGAGTTCACCGACCTCGATCCGCGCGATTCCCGGCCGGGCGTCCGGCTTTCCCGCCTGTATAGTAAAGCACGCCGATTTCGCTGGTCGGGAGATTGCATCAACTATGCGCTGTTATGCCAGGGGCGCGTCGACGTGGCGCTCGATCCAAGGATGAACCCGTGGGATATCGCGGCGCTGGCGCCGTGCATTCGCGAAGCGGGCGGCGCCGTCAGTTCGATCGACGGCAACCCGGATTGCATCTGGGAGCCGAATCTGGTCGCCTCAGCGAATCCCACACTGCACGCGCAGGTTTTGCGCGAGCTACAAGCGGACTAAAAGCGCAAATCGCCCGAGCGCCCATAGCGTGGTGTAATTTGGGAAGCTTGAACCCACCCCTCCCGGCCGGCCATGGAGCCCTCCTTAATCTCGATCTTGATGACCCCGTTCTCCACTTCGCGAACCTGAATCGCGGTACCGCGAGGAACGGTAAAGAGCGAGCCCGTCTGGATGAGATCGTGCAAGCGGTCCGGATCTCTGGAAAGCTCGCGCACTACCGGCGCCTCCAGCCCGAGGATCACGAAAGGACTGTTACCCTGCAAGCGCCATGCCTGAGGCGGCGCTGAAGGATCAGGCGCTCCGGAAAGTGCGGTCCGGCCTCGCGCCTTTACGGAGCCGGGTTTCTTACCGGCAGGATCAGCCGGCATGGAGAACGGGACTTTGTCACGCTCGTTCGGGGCGGCTGCCCTCCGGATGCTCGTCTGGGGCTCGCTGACCGGAGACTGGATACATGCGGACGGAGGCAATGATGGCAGCGGCGCCGCCAAGGCGCGACTCTGCCGGATCAGCCCAACAAAATACAGCCCGCCCGACAGGCCCACGGCGAAGAGACCAACCCAGAGCAGGTCGTAACGCCAGTTCCGGATGCCCATATCGAGCGGCCCCGAATCGCTCACCGCGACTTCAGCGTGTGTTGCCGCGCGGGGCCCCGAATTGACCGCCGGCGGCTTCTCCAACGCCTGCAAATCAGAGCCGAGCCGCTGTCCACAGTCGAGGCAGACGGCATAGCAGTGATCCTCGCCTCTCGGCGTAAAAGGAAACGTTTTGCGCCGGTGACGGCACCGAAAGAGCTGGTTAAACAGGTTCTGCAGCATAGATTCAGATGCGCCGGCGCCACTTTCCAACATCGCGGAATTTTCCATAAGGTGACCTAATCCAAGGACTCAATGGGAAGCGCCGTAGTCGTCGCGAAGGCCGCTACTCGCACCGGCATGGTGTTTGCGAGCAACAGCGCCGGCGGTTCCTGAATCCGCCGAAGGGCGAGATCGATTCCATGATTGTATTTCTCGCGATGAGCGGGGCTACAGAAATCAGGATCGCGCCGCATTCGCGCGGGCAGCCAGAACTCCCTACCGCAGAGAACGCATCGCATAATTCCATCTCCCTTCCACCCCAATCGGGTGTCGCCGCTCAGACCGCGACTCCCGAGTAAGCAATTGGCAGACCAGACGATGCTAACCAAATGGATTGCGAGTTCTAGGATCACCGGCTTAGAGCGCTGATATCCGTTGATCCCCCGGGGCCTGAGCCGGAAGTTACTACGAGGAATTACACGCCGCCACCTCAAAATCGCGTAAGGCTTGCATGCGGTGAATCACTGAAGTCCAACGGCTGCTCAATCAGTTCGCGCGGGAGCTATTGGTCTGGAAGACAAGCTGCTGACAAGCTGGTTCCCATGTCAATCAGCCAAGCCCGAGCAGCGGTACGCACTGGTGATAACTCGATGAGACTCACGATCCGAAAAGCCGCCAGAAAAGCCGCCCGACCGGCCGCGGTGCTAACTGGACTCGCGGCCGTGATGGTGTTCGCGGGCGGATTGCTCTTCGGCTACGCCGGAGCGATCAGCACGAGGGTGCAGGCGGCAGCGCTGGAGAACGAGCCCGCACCCGCCAGCGACGTGTCCACTCGCTCCCGGATTTGGGGCACGCATTTCCTGGGTCACCCGATGAGCGATTATCAGCGATACACGTGCGATAAGTTCGGCCCGGCCTGCCCAACCGCACTGGCCATCCAAGCCGCGGAAAATTTAAAAGGGGACTGCGAGGCCTATCACTACAATTCGGACGGAACGCTGGACTGGGGATACTTCCAGATCAACAGCATCCACCTTTCGCGCCGCGGGGTAAACCTCCGCGACCTGCTCGATTGTAAGGCGAACATCGACTTTGCCTACCAGCTCTACACCGAAGAAGGGTTCCAGCCGTGGAGTACATTTGTAGGCGGCCAATACCGGAAATTTCTGGACGAGTCCCTGTGGAACGGCGGCGAGTGATCTTACGTTGTGAGGATCCCACTTAGTTCTGATACGGCGGAGGGGCGAGTCGTGCACTACCGAACCGCGCCGCGGGAAAGATAACGATAAAACACAATCGTCTATCGCACGGTTGCATCGTTCCAGCCGCCAATGCTACCTTCGTCTCACACGATGGGTCCACGGCCGATCATCACACTCCATGTCCCGGGTGCACTGCGCGCTTACTGTGCGGGCGCGGCGCAACTCTCGATTTCGGCGCACACCGTGCGCGATGCGCTGGAGGAACTGGAGCACACGCAGGCCGCGTTGTATCGCAATGTCTGTGATGAGACGGGCCGGCTACGCCGGCACCTGAACGTGTTCGTGAATTCGGATAATGTCCGCGACCTTGACGGAATCGATACGAAGCTCACACCGGGGGACGTGGTCACGATTTTACCGGCAGTTTCTGGAGGTTAAAGATGGCGGATCGAGTCATTCTCACGATCGGCACCAAGAAAGGCGTATTTGTCGCGGAAGCCGCGAAGGCGAGGCGCAGCTTTACGCTGCGCGGGCCCTTCGGCCCCGGGGTCCCTGTTTACGCGACACTGATTGACACGCGCGGGACACCGCGAGTGTATGCCTCGAGTTGCAATCCGTTCTTCGGCATGAAGGTGCTGCGTTCAACTGACCTGGGGAAGACATTTAAGGAGACGAAGTCGGCGCCGGCGTTTCCCAAAGATGATGGACGCGCGATGGCGAACATCTGGGCCCTGGAGCCCGGCCCCGGCAAGAGGGAGCTATGGTGCGGCGTCGAACCGGCGTCCCTGTTCCAAAGCCAGGACGCCGGCGATTCGTGGGAGCTGGTGCCCGGCATCAGCAACCACGAGCATGCGCGCAAGTGGAACCCGGGCGGCGGCGGGCTTTGCCTGCACACGATTATTCGCGACGGAAACCGCGTGCACATCGGCATCTCGACCGGCGGGCACTATCTGAGCGAAGACGGCGGCGTCACCTTCAAGGCGTCCAATCAAGGAGTGGGGGCCGGTTTCGCGCCCGATCCCTATCCCGAGTTCGGGCAATGCGTGCACAAGATGGCGCGGCACGACGCCGCGCCGGGGCGGCTCTACATGCAGAATCACGGTGGATGGTCGGACTGGACCGGACCTGGCGGGCCGCGGCCGGATATCGGGGTGCTGCGGAGCGACGACCACGGCCGCTCGTGGCGGTCGATCGCCAAAGGATTACCGTCGGACTTCGGATTTCCCATCGTGGTTCATCCGCACGACCCCGATACCGTCTACGTTATGCCGCTCGAGCCGGCGACGCGGTCCTGTCCCGGCAGTGCGCCCGCAGTGTGGCGGAGTGAAACGGGCGGCGCCTCGTGGAGCCGGCTGGCGCGCGGTCTGCCCAAAAAACAAAGTTACTTTACCGTGCTGCGCGATGGCATGGACATCGACCAGATGAAAACACCCGCGCTCTACTTCGGCACGACCACGGGCCAGCTGTGGATCGGAAGGGAAGGCGGCGAGCAGTGGGACTGCCTGTTTCACTCGCTCCCGCCGATTCACAACGTGAAGGTCGCGATTGTTTGAGCGCGCCGGCGCGGGGCCGAAAGAGCCAAGGCGCCTGCCGAAGAAGCACACGAAGTGAATCGCACGGGCGAGGGTTGCGGACACTCAGGGTGTTGGGTTTTGCGGACCGGGCGCGGGACGCACCCTCACCAGAGCTCGACGAACACGGTTATCCCGCGACGGGCGCCGGGTGCGGGACTTTCTTGCCTTTGTTTCCGCGCCAGGAGCGCACTTTTTCCTGTGCTGCCGCCATGTAGGTGTAGAACACGGGCGTCAGGTAGAGCGTTACCAGCTGCGAGAACAGCAGACCGCCCACGACGACGAGGCCCAGCGGGCGCCGCGCTTCCCCGCCCGCGCCGTAGCCCAGCGCAATCGGCACTGCGCCCAGCATGGCTGCCATCGTAGTCATCATGATGGGGCGGAAGCGGATCAGGCAGCCTTGGTAAATCGCCTGCATTGGCGGCAGCTGCTGCTCTCGCTCGGCTTCGAGCGCAAAGTCGATCTGCATGATGGCATTCTTTTCCACGATGCCAATCAGCATGATCAGGCCCACGAACGCGTAGATGTTGAGATCGATGTGGAACAGGTACAACGTCACGAGCGCGCCGAAACCGGCAGAGGGTAAGCCCGACAGAATCGTCAGCGGATGAATGTAGCTTTCGTAGAGGATTCCGAGCACGATGTACACCACCATCACCGCGATCACCAGCAGCACCCAGAGGTTGCCCAGCGAGGTCTGGAAGGAGCGCGCCGCGCCCTGGAACTGCGTACTGATGGTGGCGGGCAGCTCCCGCGAGGCGACTTCCTGAATGCGCGAGACCACGTCGCCCAGCGCCGCGCCGGGCTGCAGGTTAAAAGAGACAGTCGCGGCCGGGAGCTCGCCGTAGTGGTTGATGGTCTGCGGTCCGGTCTCGGTCACTACCTTCGAGAGGGTGTCGAGCGGGATCAGCCGGCCGGTGGCGTTTTTGAAATAGAGCATCGAGAGCGCGTTGGGATCGGCCTGATATTTCGGCAGCAGCTCGAGGAGCACCTTGTATTCGTTCGCCGAGCCATAGATGGTCGAAACCCAGCGCTGCCCGTATGCATCATAAAGGGAGTTCTCGATCTGGTTGGCGTTCACGCCCATGGCGGCTGCTTTATCGCGGTCGATGGTTACGTTGACTTGCGGCGTGGTGACGGCAACATCGCTCGTAACATCCACCAGGCCGGGCAGGCCGTCGAGGCTGGCCGCCAGATGGTTGGCCGCCGCGTACAGCTCATCCTTATCGGGACTCTGCATGGAGAACTGGTACACGCTCTTAGTGACCTTGCCGCCGATCTGGATCGTCGGCGGGTTCTGCAGATAGGCCTTCATGCCTGGATAGCGGGCCAGTTCCGGACGGAGCTTCTTGATCAGATCATTGACACCGAGAGTGCGCTGGCTGCGCGGCTTCAGGTGCACGACCAGCGAGCCGTAGTTGGGGCCGCCCAGGTTGGTCGCGGTGGTGCCGCCGACACTGGCCATGAGGGCGTCGACGTTCGGGTCGGAGGCTACCATGTCGGCGATCTTCTTCTGATAGTCCACCATCTGGTAATACGAGGTGCCTTGCGCCGCCTCCGTGTAGACCTGCAGTTGATCGGTATCCTGGTCGGGAATGAATCCCTTGGGGATGTTGACGAACATGTACAGCGTGGCGGCCAGGACGATCACGAACGTCGCCATGACCGCGAGGCGCAGGCGCAGCGCCCATTGCAGCGTGCGATCGTACACCCATAGCATGCCTTCGAAGAATCGTTCCGTGGTCTCGTAGAACCAACCGCGCTTGCCTTCATGCACGGAGCGCAGGAAACGGCTACACAGCATGGGCGTCAGCGTCACCGAGACTACGCCCGAAATCAGAATCGCCACACAGATGGTGACGGAGAATTCCTTGAACAGGCGCCCGAGAATGCCGCCCATGAACAGAACCGGGATGAACACGGCCGCGAGCGATAGCGTCATCGAGACGATCGTGAACCCGATTTCCGCCGATCCGCGCATGGCGGCCAGCAGCGGGCGCTCTCCCATCTCGATATGCCGGACGATATTTTCGAGCATGACAATGGCGTCGTCCACCACAAAGCCGATGGATAGAATCAGCGCCATCATGGAGAGATTGTCGAGGCTGTAGTCGAGCAGATACATCACGGCGAAGGTGCCGATGATGGAGAACGGCAGGGCCAGGCTCGGAATGATGGTTGCGGAGAGATTCCGCAGGAACAGGAAGATCACCATGACCACGAGGCCCAGCGTGAGCAGCATGGTGAACTGCACGTCTTTGTACGATTCGCGAATGGTATCGGAACGGTCGTACAAAATGTCCATATGGACCGCCGGCGGCAGTTCGTTCTTGAATATCGGGAGCAAGCTCTTCACGCCGTCGGTAACGGCGATGGTGTTGGTCCCCGGCTGCCGCTGAATGGCGAGAATAATAGCGCGGTCGCCCTTGCCATGCGCGTAGAACCAGGAAGCGGTCTTATCGTCCTCGACGCTGTCAATCACGTTGCCGAGTTCTTCGAGGCGGACCGGCGTGCCGCCGCGATACGCAACGACGACCGGGCGGTACTGCTCGGCGGTCATGAGCTGGC
>Ga0070734_10005075_pt1 | contig 11931 bp, 10 predicted proteins | sample Coa_R1_8_FD_66444 | JGI IMG/M metagenome (GOLD analysis project Ga0070734, IMG submission 66444) | Surface soil microbial communities from Centralia Pennsylvania, which are recovering from an underground coalmine fire - Coalmine... | ecosystem: Environmental > Terrestrial > Soil > Unclassified ...
GGTGGCGTGGTCGGTGCCATCGAGCTGGTAGGCCGTATAGGCGATGTCGGCCTGCGGCTCGCGCTTCTGGTTGAACAGGCGGATCGAGCCTGCCGTCGCCGCGAAGGCAAGCGAGCGCCCGGGCAGGTCGAGCGTCTGCTTGGTCGTGGAGTCCGGCGGCAGCTTGTGCACTTCCGCCGCGGCGGGCGTGTTGGCGGCAGTGGCGCCAGTACGACTGGCCGGCCCGTCCGATTTTTGACCCGCCGAAGCCGCTGCCGGAACCTGTTCCCGAGGCTCCTCACCGCTCGCGCTCGCAACGATCGAAACCAGAACGAGCGCCAGCACGACCCTGATCCGGCGCAACGGCAACAAGCCGATGTTCATGATGTGTGGTCTCTCAATGTTCTCTCGATCGCGCATGATGAACGCAAGCTACCGCGGCGGGCGCCGATTTCGCCCGCAATTGCAATAGCCTTGCGATGCATGCCTGCTCACAATGCGCTTTAGTTTGTCACGATGGCGGCATCGCGGGCCGTGTCGCCGGCGCATCGGCTTCAATAGGCGATGCCGACCATCAGCACGAACTGCCGGCCGCACCAGGCGCCGTAGTAGCCGCAGGCGAGATTGGCGGGCACCGGCGCAACCGCCTGCCGCGTAGCGCGATAGGTTGCAAGGCGTGCAGGAGGACGATGCCGCTGCTGCTGCTTCGCAAAAGCATCACTGCTGTCCAATGCGAGCGCCGGAAGCGGGGCCGACAAGATCGCGGCCATACCTGCGGTTACTATGAGTGACGTGACGCGAAGGCAGTTTTTCATCCGACCGCACCTTATCTGGAGCGGACACCCGTGCGGTCCTGCACGAGCATCCAGCACCGTAAGCGCCCCGCTGGTTTCAACAAATCCTAACAATGCGGCGATTAGAAGCCAACGCCAATCATGGTGTGGCTGCCGCCTCCGCCACCTCCCCCACCGCCGCTGACGATACTCGGACGGGCAAGCGCCTGCTGGCGAACATGCGGCGTTTCGGGCAGAGGTGCGGCTGCTGCCTTCGGCCTGCGCGCCTGCTCCTGGTCACGGTCGCGGCTGGCCTGCTGCTTCTTGTTGCGACGCCTGTTCCCGTCGTCCTCGCGCGAGGCGGTCGCCGGCGCGGGCGACGGAGTGGTTTGCGGCTTGACATCGGCAACGCAGGTGTCGCCCTTCAAGCTTTCGCCGCTCTTGCATTCGATTGGACAAACGCGGGTCGTGTGCTTGGTCAGTTCGGCAACCAGGCCCTGGGTCACGACCGGATTGTCGGTCGGCTGACCTTCGATCGACAGATAGTGGCTGAGCGCGCCGGTCGTCGGCGTGGACAGATTGCCATCGATCGTGCCCGTGAAGCAGCCGAGCCGGGTCAGTTCGGTCTGCGCCGAACGAACCAGCTCCGGCGAATTGGGCTTCGTCGCCTCACGCTTGGCGGTCTCGGCGTTGAAGCGATCGATCGCCGCGACCACCACCGGGCCGAGCCTGTCGCAGGTTACGGTGCGCGAGAAATTCTTCAGATCGTCGACGCCACTGCCCTCGCTGCCCTTGGTCAGGATCGCTTCAAGCTTGCTCTGCTCGTCCTTGCAGGTGGCTTCCTTCGCAGCCACCGCCGCGGCGCGCTGACGCGCAGCTTCGGCCTCCCTCGCCTGCTTGTCGGCAGCAGCCTGCGCGGCGGCGGCTTCGGCGGCGGCCTTGGCGCGTTCGGCCTGCTCGGCCTTGTCCTTCGCTTCCTGCGCCTTGCGCGCGGCTTCGGCCTCTTTCGCCTGGCGTTCGGCCTCCGCGGCAGCCGCGCGACGCTCATCTTCCTCGCGCTTCTTCTGCGCTGCGGCCTCGGCGGCCGCTGCCTTGGCCTTTTCGGCGGCCTCCGCTTCGCGGGCGCGACGCTCGTCGTCTTCGCGTTTCTTCTGCGCGGCCGCTTCAGCCGCCTTGCGCTGGGCTTCCTCCGCCGCCGCACGCGCCTGCTGCTGGAGAAGGTCCATGCGCTGCTTCGCCGTCAGCGCAAGCGGCGAATTCGGGAAGCGGTTGATGAATTTTTGCAGCACCGCCGGATCGCTCGTGTCCTTGATCTTGTCCCACTCGATCGCTTCCTTCGATGGCGCTGGATTGCTCGGTTGCTGCTCCGGCGGCAGCGCCGCCATTTGCTGCGTGTTGGAGACGGGCGCAGGCGGCTTGTCGGGGGGTGCGGCACCGAGCCGCTCGATCTCGGCTCGCGCCAGATCCGCATAGAGGCCTGTTTTGTGGGTGCCCAGGAACACCTCATAGGCGCGCTTGCTTCCAATCTTCTGGACCAGTTCGAAGTCCGCCCTCACGTCTGAGACCGGCGCTTCCTGCGGTACGGCCGGCGCAGGCACCAAGGAGACGTTGCCGCCGCCGAGCGAACCATAGACGAACGGCTCCTGACGACTGGACGTCGCCTTCAGCACGTCGTCCCTCACCCGCCCGAACGCCAGCCTCACATCGAGGCCGGGCACAGGCAGATCCTTCAGCACCGCCGTTGTGAACGGACTGTGCTGCCCGTCTCCATCGTCGGCGGTCGAGCCCGCTTTCGCCGCATAGGCAATCAGGGTATCGGTCGAGGTCGGTTCGACCCGGCCGAGACCGGAACTGATCCCGCGACTGTTATTTGCGACCTTGCGCTCCCTGCGCATGGTCGAGACAAACGGATTGTCGCGGCAGGCATCGAGGATGACGAGCCGCAGTCGCCTTGCGCCGTCCGCCGACGACACCAGCCGCTCGAGCGGGATTGCTTCATCATCCGCGTCACGGTCGCTCGCAAGCCGCGCATCGATCGGGATGAGATAATTGGTGCCCGAGATTTCAAGCCCATGGCCGGCATAATAGACCACCGCGATATCGGCCTGATCCGACTCGTTCTCGAATTTTCTTATCGCGCGCTTGAACTCGAGATTACCGACGTTGAGGAGTAGATCGACCGAGTCGAAGCCGGCATCCTTGAACATTTTTGCCACTGCGGTGGCATCGCGGGAAGGGTTCGGGAGCTGTGGGACGGACTGGTAGCTGGAATTTCCGACGACCAGTGCCACGCGTTTTTCAGCAAAAGCGACATCCGGCGCCAGCACCATCGATAAAATGGCTGCCCCGATCATTGCCACCGCTGAAAATATGCGCTCGATCATCTCGCAAATCTTCAAAAAAAACTCGACGCGAACCGATCGCACGGCCGCACAAATGCCTCCCCACACCTTACCAAGGATAAGGAGCGGCTTTTCATAACATTCGCGGCCGCCACCAAAAATATCCTCATTGTGCTTGCATCTCGTCCGCGACCTGACGCCACACCTAGCGCGAGGTCACCTTGCGGCGCGGTGACACACGTCACGCAGAGGTCACACCGCGGAGAACCAGTCCGCCCCCGATACCGGCGGCGCGCACCTCGCACCAGTTAATGTTGCGTTAATGGTACAGCCGCTGGAATTCACAGCGGACTGCCGCCGAACCAGGCTCGTTCAGCTTTCGAGCTACCCCTGACCTGGATTACGTTGCCCCAGTTTAGGCTCAATTGGGCCGATTCCGATTTTTTGGGGATGGGGAATGATTAATTTCGTTGCGAAATCGCGGGGTGAGTCTGTCCGAAAAGCCCAGATCTTCGCCGCCGCGGCGGTTGCCGCAATGCTATCGACATCGTCGGCAGCTTGGGCAGCTTGCGGCGCGGCGGTCCAAGCCGGGCCGACCATTCTTGCCAACCAATCATCCCTCGCCATTCCGCCCAGCGCCGCCGGTGCGGCCATCGCGAGCGCGATCGCCAACGTCGACACGGCCTTCCTGACGCAACAGGGCAGCGCGTTCGTCTCGGCGCCGCCAAATCCGATGCCAAATCAGCCAGGCGGCGGCGTGTGGGGCCGCGCGATCGGCGGCGAAGTCAACACGAGTACCACGTCGGTTTCGGTCGGTACCAATACCAGGACCGACACGGGTGCCGTCGTCGATACGTCCACGACGTCCTGTGCCAACAACACCCACGAGAGCTTCGCGGGCGTGCAGGTGGGCGCCGACATCGCACGGCTGAACTGGAGCGGCTGGAACCTTCACGTCGGCACGACCGCAGGTTATCTCGGCTCGAAGGAGACCGACGACAACGGATTTAGCAACAGCTTCCAGGTGCCGTTTCTCGGTACCTATATTGTCGCGACCCACGGCCGCTTCTTCGCCGACCTCATGGTTCGCGAGGAATTCTACAACATCAACATCAACAATCCCGGCCTGACCTACTTCAATCAGCCGGTCGGGGCGCACGGCTTCTCGGTCTCGACGTCGGCCGGTTATAACTTCGACCTCGGCCGGGGCTGGTTCGTCGAACCGTCGGGCGGCTTCATCTATTCCAGGACCTCGGTAGACAACTTCATCAATGCAGGCACTGCGGCCCTGAACATCCCAGGTGTGATCCAGACCAACGACATCGAAAGCGAGATCGGTCGGTTGAGCTTGCGCGCGGGCAGGACGATCGAGACGCCGACCATGATCTGGCAGCCCTTCGCGTCGGTGAGCGTTTTCCATGACTTCGCTGGAAACGTGATCACGAACTACGCCTCGCTCTCGAACGGGGCGTTTCTGACCGGTGGGGTTTTTGGCGGCGGCGGCGTCCCGCAGCAGTTCAACCAGCAGACCACGACGTCGCGGATTGGGACCTACGGCCAGTACTCGTTGGGTGTGGCGGCTCAGGTTCCCAACACCGGCTGGCTCGGCTACGTTCGCGTCGACTATCGCGAGGGCGACAACATCAACGGCTGGACCGGCAATGCCGGCATCCGTTACCAGTTCACGCCCGATATGGTCGCTTCCGTGATGCCGGTAAAGGTGAAGGCGCCCCCGCACCCCGTCATCGCGCCAACCTGGTGGACCGGATTCTATGTTGGCGGCTTCGCCGGCATCGCGGCCGGCCGCACCGACATCGAGTTCCCGCAAGCGCCCTTCCCGATCGCCGGCAACAAGCCTTGGGTGTTCGGCGGTCTGGGCGGCGTCGAACTCGGTTACAACTATGAGTTCGCCAACAGGGTGGTCCTCGGCATTGAGGGCGACGTCGGTGCTACCAACGCCCACGGTGGACGGACTGCGGGTACTGCCGACGGGTTGGGCGGGTTTGGCGTCGGTACCGTTGGCTTTAGTCCCGCGTTCTTCACGGCGCAGGACCGGTCGAACTGGATGTCCACCATTGCAGGTCGCCTGGGTTATGCCTGGGAGCGCACGCTGTTCTACGTCAAGGGTGGCGCCGCCTTCGAGGACAGCCACACCACGGTCAATTGTATCTTCGGACCTTCGGGTACTTTGGCCGGCGTCAACTGCCTGAATCCGGCTGGTGTCATCACCGGCACGATGAGTACTCCAACCTACACCCGCGCAGGCTGGACCATCGGCTACGGCACCGAGTTCGATCTTGGACACAACTGGTCGGCCAAGGGTGAGTACGACTACATGTCGTTCGGCCGCCATACGGCGCTTGCCAGTGACGGCACGACCTTCATCACTGACAAGGCCGACAGCGTGAGCCAGGTGAAGGTTGGCGTGAACTACAGGTTCACCGCGGGGGGGCCGGTGGTCGCGAAGTACTGATCGATCCGGCATCGGCTGGATAGCAACGGGCGGCCAATTGGCCGCCCGTTCTGCTTTTAACCCTTTCGGAAAAAGCACTCTTGCAATCTCGACAAGGCCCGCCAAGGTCATATAGACGACTTCGGCTCTGCGAAGGACGCAAAGCCAGCACAAAACCCGCGGTTCTTATGAATATCACCCAGCGATATGACCGGATCGCCTTTGTCGCGAGCGGAGGCGCAGAAGCGCAAACGGCGCTGACCCAGTTGACCGGGCTCTACGGCGACTGCGATCCAGCGGACGCAGACGTGATCGTGGCGCTCGGCGGCGACGGCTTGATGCTGCAAACCCTGCATCGACATATGCGGACGGGAAAGCCGATCTACGGCATGCACCGCGGCACCGTCGGCTTCCTGATGAACGAGTTCTCTCCGCACGATCTGCGCGCCCGCCTTGCAGCGGCGCGGGAATCGCTGATCCATCCACTGCTGATGCGCGCTACCGACGTCCATGGTGCTCTACACATTCATCACGCCATCAACGAGGTCGCGCTCTTCCGTCAGATCTACCAGGCGGCTCGCCTGCGGATTCTGGTCGATGAGCAAGAGCGCATGCCGGAGCTGATCGCCGACGGCATTCTGGTGGCGACCCCCGCGGGGTCGACCGCCTACAATCTCTCGGTCCAGGGGCCGATCCTTCCCATCAACGCGGCGCTGTTGGCGTTGACGCCGATCAGCGCGTTCCGACCGCGACGCTGGCGCGGCGCCCTGCTGCCGGACACTGCCTATGTCACGATCGAAGTCCTGGAGGGCGAGAAGCGGCCAGTCGCGGCCGTGGCCGACCACGACGAGGTCCGCGACGTCCGCCGCGTCGAAGTGCTTTCCGACAAGACCATTTCGATGCGGATGCTGTTCGATCCCGGCCATAGCCTCGAGGAACGCATCCTGCGCGAACAGTTCGGATATTGATGTTTCTCGTTCGCTGATCCGACTGCCGCATGATGCCTGCCCCGCGCTTGGATAGCGGGGTGTGCCGCGATTTTCCCTCGCGACAAACGTGTACCGTTTGCCGCGGAGATCATGAGCGAAACAACCGTTTAAAGCCCGGATCGCAACTCTTCGTTAACCATGACCGCGATAGGTTAACGGGCGTATACCGACCTCGCCGGTGTGCCCGGGCCGCGCCATGTTCCGCATCGATTTCAACAAGCTGCGATTTCTTGTCTGCGACGACAATCCGCATATGCGCCGCATCCTGCGGACGCTGTTGCATTCGTTCGGCGCGCGCGAAGTCTACGAGGCAGAGGACGGCGCCACCGCGCTCGAGATGTACACCCATTATGTCCCGGATATCGTCATCACCGACTGGGCGATGCCGATCTTCGATGGACTTGAGCTCGCGCAGATGATCCGCCAGCCGGAATCCAAGGGCAATCCGTATGCGCCGATCATCATGCTGACGGGCCATTCAGAGAAGCGCCGCGTCACTTACGCGCGCGATGCCGGCGTCACCGAGTTTTTGGCAAAACCGATCTCGGCGAAGGGACTTTACCAGCGCATCCTCAATGTCGTCGCCAACCCGCGACCGTTCATCAAGACCAAGACCTATTTCGGTCCGGATCGTCGGCGCAATACCAACAACGCCTATATCGGCCCCGAGCGCCGGGTCGGCGGCGAGGTCGAGGTGCTGCAGCAGCCCTCGCTCCTCGACAAGGCCCGCTCCTCGATCTAGCGAAGGACGAAAACGCGATGGCCAAGGGGACCAAGGACAAGGGGATCGAGGTCAAGACCTACGCGACCCATCACGTCATCACCCAGCCCAATCCGCTGCGCAAGGTGTTGCGCCGCGTCATCGCTGAAAAGGATCTGGACGATCCCGTGGCGCGTGCCGAGGAAGCGCTCGCGGGCCTGTCGAGCGAGTTCAAGGACTGGATGCGGGTCGAGGCCGAGCGGCTATCGGCTGCCTACGCCGCCATTCTCAAGGACGGCTTTTCCGTCAAGGCTTGCGAGGAGCTGTTTCGCGCCGCTCACGACATCAAAGGCGACGCCGCAACCTTCGGCTATCCGTCCGCCGCGGCCGCCGCCGAAAGCCTGTGCCGGATCGTCGAGCACGCGCCCGATCTTGCCAAGGTGCCGGCGGAATTGATCAAGCATCATATCAACGCCATCCAGGCGATCGTGCGCGATCACACCAGGCTCGACACCATCGCGACCGCTGGTGAGCTCAGCCGTAAACTACGCGGGGTGGCCGATGAATATCTGATCCGCGTCAATCGCGACCGGCCCGAGCATCTCGAAGCCGTCCTTGGGCCTAGTCTCGTGCCAGAGATGGAAGGCGACAAGAGCCCGTAACGCCGACGCCTCGTGGATCATTGCCAGCCGTCCACCGAAGGCGTCAGGCCGCGATCAACTCGTGATTGAGCACCGCCACCGCCTCTTCGGCCAGCAGTTCGTCGCAGAACTGACGCGCCTCTTCCCGCGCCGATTCCATCGCAAAACGCCTGAGCAGGATCAAGAGCTGCTCGGTCGCGTTCGAGTCGGTCTCGCAACGCGTAAGCACGCGCTCGACCATCCGCCGCCGCAGTCGCGCCGCGGTGCCCAGGCTGTCGGCAAAACCGATCTCATGGCAGACCTCGAGCGCCACACGGAACGCGGCAAAGGTCGATTCTGGAAGGCCGGCACGTTTTAACAGCGCCTGCAAGCTGGCGCCGCCGCGGTCATGGAGCAGCGCGGTGACGCGCGCGAGCGGCAGCTCCGACAATTCGGCGAGCGCGGCCTCGAACAACTCGAGGTGGCCCGACAACAGCGCACGCAGAATCAATCCGGCGGTGAGTTGACCGGTCACCCGCAGATGCCGCACCAGTCCGCAAATCTCCTCGCCACGCGAGCGTGCCGCGATGGTGATGGCCGAGCGGTCGCGCGCCTCGCTTGTCAGCCGCCCTGCCCGGTCCGCAGAGAGCCAGTTCCTTGCGACGACGAATTGCGCCAGCGTGTCCGACAGTTTGGCCACCAGCGCAGCGCGCGTCGCGGCCGGGAGATCCTCCAGCATCAGCATCGATTCCCGGATCGCGGCGAGATGGCCGTGCCGCTCGACGATGCGGTCCCAGGAGAATGGCGCAAGCTCGGCACAGGGATTTTCGATCAGCTCGAGGGCAGCGGCCGCCGTGCCGACCTCGGCGATCGCCGCGCAGACCGGCGGCGGCACCTTGATCCGGCGGGCGATCGCGCATTGCATCTGGCAATTGCCGGTCGCCACGATGTCGACCAGGTCGGCATCGATCAGAAGCGGCGAATGCTCGAGAATGGGAAGCGCGACCGAGGGCTGGTCCAGCGACAGCGCGCGGACGATCGCCGCAGGCGCCTCTGCGCTGTGCGCAAACGCCTCAGCCATCGCCTGGCGCACCAGTGCGGACGGGTCATCGAGTAGCATCAACAGCGCGCCCTCGGCGGCTGCCCGATCATCGGGTGTGAGATCGGAGATCAACCAGGCCCGCGCCAACGCTCGCGTGGCTTCCGCGCGTTCACCGGCGGAAGCGGTCCTGACCCAACTGATGAACTGCCGAACGATCATTGCCCTTCCGGCCTACGCAACGAAGGAACTTGAGTTGACGCGACTGAAAGAGAAAATAAACCACGACGCTTAACAAAGCGTTCACCATAAAAGGCTGGTTTTATTGACGTTTTATTAAGGGTGCCGCGACGCGCCCGTTTTCTCTAGCTTGAGAACGTACCGTTGCGGTCGCTGAAGAGATCGAGCGGCCGGGGTACGCCACCATTCGACGGACCGCTGCCGTCAGCGCTTGCGACCGAGGTGAGCGAGGTCGATTTGCCCCACAATTGGTGCACGGTCGCAGAGACCGGATGTGAGTCGTCGACCTGGAACAACGAGCGAAATGCTGGAACGACAGGCGAATCCTGCTTTTGCGGCTGCTGCTGCGTATCATTGCGTGACGCGGATGCCATGGTGACGGGCGCGACAGCGGGTGGCGTAGCGACATTCGGAAATGTCGAGAGATAGGTGGCGCTGTCGACCTGCAGCGCGGGCGTGGGCACGGCGGCATTTGCAACTTGCTGCGAGGCCGGCGGCGAAGCGCCATACATCGCAAGCGCTGTCTGCGTGGCCTGCGAGTTCGCCGCGCCCGCATAGCGCGAGCTGAGGACCGAATAGACGTCGGAGACGCTGCGAGGCCGGCCCTGCCGATCGTAGAAGATCGAGCGGTTGGCGGCTGCCGCATTGGGAAACATCTTGACTGCGGAGGCTTGCGGGGTGTCTTCCGACGCCGTGATCAGGCGGGCTGCGCCGCCGGCGCCGAGAAAGTGCGCCATATAGAGCTCGCTGTCGGTTGGACGGCGGCCGATCTTGCCGGTGAGCTGAAAGCTGTTGGATTGGGTGAGCAGCGCGGCCATGGACGAGCTTGCTGTGGGATCGTCGCGCAGCTTCATGATCGCCTGCCGCTTCGAGGGATCGCTGATCACGTAGTCGCCGGAGGTCGTTTTGGTGATGGCGTCGGCATATTGGCCATAGCCGGCATCGGGCCCTGCTTCCTTCACGGTCGCAAGCCAGGTCTGGTCGATAAATTGATACAGCCCCCGCGCCGACGAGGTCGAGGCGCCAGCGGCGGGATTGAAGTCGGACTCCATCTTCGCCGTGGCCAGCAGATATTCGAAGCTCGTGCCGGTCGCGTTGGCGGCCTGCTTGATAGCGCCGGCCACACGCACGCGCGTGGGATCGGCACCTGCCGTGGCCGTGGCGTTTGAATTGTCGACGGACATAGCTTTGGCGCCCCGCTCCCCGGGAAACAACCGTGTCTATTGCGATGCGCCCTTTCTCCCGAAAGGCGCTCGCATGCTCTTCACACTGGGGCGGTTATGGTTAATGCGAAGTTAAGAAGTGTCATTCCGGGATGGTGCACCAGACGCGGAATCTCGAGATTCCGGACCTCGACGGCGGCGCGTCGCCCGGAATGACTAGCTCCGATAGACCGTGTTTGGGTCGAAGAGCCGATCGGCATCGACAAAGGACAGCCTTCCGCCGCCCTCGCTTGCTTCGACCTTGCGGTAAAAGCAGGATTTCCGCCCGGTGTGACAGGCCGCGCCCTGTTGCTCGACCCGGATCCAGATCGCATCCTGGTCGCAATCGATTCGCATCTCGACCACGCGCTGGGTTTGACCCGATGTCTCGCCCTTTCGCCACAAGGCGTTGCGCGAGCGGCTGAAATACCAGGCCTCGCCGCTCGACACCGTCTTGCGCAGCGCCTCTTCGTTCATGTGCGCGACCATCAAGACTTCGCCGCTCGCAGCATCCGTCGCGACGCAGGTCACAAGGCCGGACGCGTCGAATTTGGGCTGAAGCGAAAGCCCTTCCTCGCGCTCATCGATGCCGGAAGATGTAGACACGGGTCAACCTCGCAAAGATCAGTGTCCCGTTCTGACATTCGCATCACGTCGCGGCAAATCCTTCTGCGAATGTCAGAACCAAAGGGACACTGGAAAATCCATGATTCCAGTGCGGCTGGGGATTTGACATTCGCTCTGAGAACTCGCCGCGCTACCGAAGCGATTGTCAGATCGGCCGCACTGGCGCGAGGTTACCGATTGGGTCCTCGCACCATGGACAGAAAACGCGCCTGCTCCGCCGGATTGTCGCGGAACATGCCGGTGAAGCGGCTGGTGAACGTCATCGCACCGTGCTTGGCGACGCCGCGCACCGACATGCAGGTATGCTCCGCTTCGACCATCACGGCCACGCCGCGGGGTTTGAGGATTTCATCGATCGCTGCGGCAATCTGCGCCGTCAGATGCTCCTGGGTCTGCAGGCGTCGGGCGAAGATGTCGGTGAGCCGCGCCAGTTTTGACAGTCCCACCACCCGCTCGACCGGCGTATACGCGATATGCGCCTTGCCGTAAAAAGGCATCATGTGATGCTCGCACTGCGAGGTGAACTCGATGTCGCGCACCAGCACGAAATCGTCATAGCCGGCGGTCTCGCCGAAGGTGCGGTCAAGCACCTCGGCCGGGCACTGGTGATAGCCCTGGTAAAGCTCGTCAAACGCCTCGACCACCCGGCGCGGCGTATCCAAAAGGCCCTCGCGCGAGGGATTCTCACCGATATAGGCGAGCAGCGTCTGGACCGCGCCTTCCGCTTCCGCGCGCGAGGGGCGCGGCTGATCCGCACGGACGGCAGCGGCGAGGAACTCGGCCGGATCGAGCTCAGCCGGGCGCACGTCCGCCGCCTTGTTATCGGCGGGCTTGGCATCGGAAGGCTTGGCATCGGAAGGCTTGGCATCGCCGGGCTTGTTGGGGCGGATCGGCTTGATTAGTGCGTCCATGTCAACTCCGTTCGACCGGCCTTTTCGGCCGGGGGTGTCACCGGCAGACGGGGCAGC
>Ga0070734_10005077_pt1 | contig 11929 bp, 11 predicted proteins | sample Coa_R1_8_FD_66444 | JGI IMG/M metagenome (GOLD analysis project Ga0070734, IMG submission 66444) | Surface soil microbial communities from Centralia Pennsylvania, which are recovering from an underground coalmine fire - Coalmine... | ecosystem: Environmental > Terrestrial > Soil > Unclassified ...
GCCGCAAAGGACAAGGCGTAGGCGGGCGCGCCAGCCGCGACTACGCCGATCACTTCCGTCTTCAGTCCCAGCGCGTCGCGGACGGCGATGGTTCCCCAAATCCCGGAGCCCATCCCAATCGGGACGTAAACCGCGTCGAGCGGGGGCGCGGCTCGAAACAGTTCAAGCGCATAACTCGCGACGCCTCGGACCAAAGCGTCGTGAATAGAGCGCACAAAGTGGAGCCGGCGCTGTTTTGCGAGCTCGGCGGAGTACTCGTACGCCTCCTGGAAGTCCGCGCCATGCTCGATCAACTCCGCGCCCAGGGCTCGCATCGCCAGGTTTTTTTCGCGGCTGTTGCCATGCGGGACCACGATGGTTGCCGTGAAACCCGCGCGGCTTGCCGCGAACGCCACGCTTTGCCCATGATTCCCCCGAGTCGCCGCGATCACGCCCGTGACGTCCGGCTCCCGCTGGCGAAGCTCTTCCATATATAGGATGCCGCCGCGCACCTTGAACGCTCCCACGGGCTGATGGTTCTCGTGCTTCACCCAAACTTCGGCGCCCGCGCGCTCGCTCAGAAGCGGCCAGCGAATTTGCGGGGTCGGCGGGAGCACCCTGTGAATCACGGCGGCAGCGGCTTCGAGCGACGCAAGCGTAGGCAGCGGCATGCTTTTTAGGATGGCACGGCGGCGTCTTGTATCCTGATTGTTTGCAGCTTTTTTCTTCGACTTACTTCGTCTTTCTTTTTGGCGTCTTTTTTCTGTACTGGCCTTTATCGCGCTTCCGCGCGGTGACGCTCGCTGTCATTCTATTCGCCAATTACTTCTTTTACGCCCGCTTCGACCTCGCCTACCTCGCGCTGATCCCGGCGGTTTCCACCATCGACTTCTGCATCGGTCTGGGACTTCAGAGTTCGAAGAGTCCCGGTTTTCGCCGTCTGCTGGTCGGCATGAGCATCGTGATGAACGTCGGCATGCTCGCGGTCTTCAAGTACATGCCCTTTTTTCTGGGCAACTGGGCGCACTGGACCGGGCGTCCACCGGTACCATGGAGCCTGTCGCTTCCGATCAGCCTATCCTTCTATGTTTTTCAGGCTCTGACGTACACGATTGATCTGTATCGCCGCGATATCAAGGGCACGCGCAGCTACCTGGCTCATCTGGCGGCGGTATCGTTTTTTCCCACCACGGTTGCCGGCCCGATCACGCGGGTTGACTCTTTGCTGACTCAGTTTGACAAGCCGAAGAAGCTCGATCCCGCCACCGGCGGCCGCGCCCTGTTCCTCGTCGGGCTGGGTCTGATCAAGAAACTCCTGATCGCCGACTATCTTTCCCAGAACCTGATCAACCGGGTCTTCGATTTTCCCAATCTCTATACCGGCGCGGAGGTGCTCATCGCCGTTTACGCTTTCGCGTTCCAGCTCTACTACGATTTCTCCGGCTACACCGATATCGCGATCGGTTCCGCGCTGCTGCTGGGGATCAAACTGCCGGAAAATTTCAATGCTCCCTACGCGGCGGTGAATATCGCCGATTTCTGGCGCCGCTGGCACATCAGCCTGTCGAACTGGTTGCGCGACTATCTTTATTTTTCGCTGCCCGGCTTGCGCTCGAAGTGGAAGATCTTTACGTACCTCAATCTGGTGATCACCATGGTGATCGGAGGCTTGTGGCACGGGCCCAGCTGGAATTTCGTTCTGTGGGGCGCATTGCACGGAGGCGGATTGGCGGGTGTGCGGCTCTGGCAAACGTGGTTTCCGCCGCCCAAGAAGGGCGCGGCGAAACCGTCTGGCCTCTGGCACTACGCCAGCATTCTGCTGACGTTCCATTTCGTGACTTTCGCCTGGATCTTTTTCCGCGCGACCGACTTCGCCACCGCTTCCGCGATTCTGGGAAGAATCGGCTCCGGAACGGCTTCTTTCGCGAATCTCAATCGGGGGCTCTGGACGGTTCTCGGTATTGGCATCGCCGCGCATTACGTGCCGAAGAAGTGGTATGACTTTAGTCTCAACCTTTACGTGCGCGCTCCGTTTTACGCGCAGGCGGCGGCGCTGGTGGCGCTGGTGATCGGGTTGCAATACGTCGGACAAACGGGAGCGGCGCCGTTTATTTACGAGCGGTTCTGATCCTGAAGCATGCCTTGGAAAACCACACTGACGCTGGTGGTCTTCGCGGCCCTTGTGCTGCTGCCGCAGGTCGCGCCGGCGCTCAAGAATTACAAATCGCTCGATCCTCACGATATCCCGCTGGTCTGGGATCTCCCGCTTCCCAAGCTGGCTATGTTCGGCAACAAGTCGTCCTCCGCCACGGGCGCGAACGGTCCGGGGATGGACGATCTTCGCTCCACTCGCTTAACCGCGCTGGCACCCAAGAATTTGATCGATCCCACGCATGAGCTGGATCACTTCTATGCGGCATTGCTGGCAGGCAAGACGACGCGCGTGCTTCACTACGGCGACTCTCCCACCACGGCTGACCTGATCACCGCGGATGCTCGCGTGATGCTTCAGAAAGAGTTCGGCGACGCCGGCACGGGGTTTGTGCTGATCGCTCGGCCCTGGGCCTGGTACAACCACCGCGGCGTGGAGATGGACGCGTCTTCCAATTGGAAGATCGATATTGCCGGATTCACGGAATTGAAGGATGGCCTGTACGGTCTGGGCGGCGTGACCTTTCGGGGAAATGCTGGAGCCGAGGCGCATTGGACGCTCAAGGACGGACAACATCGAAGCGTGGATATTTCCTACCTCGCCCAGCCGGACGGCGGCTCGTTCTCCTTCGGCGCGGATGGCCACGAGCTCGGCACAGTGGACACGATGGCGGAAGAGCGCGCGCCCGGCTTTGTCTCCTTTCCCCTTCCTGCAGGTTCGAAGAAGTTCACGCTACGCGTAACCAGCGGCGCGGTGCGGATGTTCGGCGCGGATTTTCGTAAAGCCGGTCCCGGTGTGGTTTACAGCAGCTTGGGCGTGAACGGCGCAAACATCACGCTCATCTCCCGATCGATGAATGGCCCGCACTGGGCCGCGCAGTTGCACCATTACAAGCCGGACATGGTGGTTCTCGCCTACGGAACGAACGAGAGCGGATATCCTGAATTTGTCAGTGGAACCTGGGGAAATGAGATGAGAACGGCGGTTCACCGCTTGCAGGCGGATCTTCCGGGCGTTTCCATCCTCTTGATGAGTCCGATGGATCGCGGCCAGAAAGATCCCGGCGGCGAGATCACGACTCTGCCTGCCTTACCTCAGTTAGTGGATATCGAGACACAGGTGGCGGCCGAAACCGGCGTCGCGTTCTTCAACACGTTTCAGGCGATGGGAGGAGCGGGCACCATGGCTCGCTGGTATGCGGCTGAACCGCGCCTGGTGGGCGCGGATTACATTCACCCGTTACCCGGAGGCGCTAAAATCGTGGGTGAGCTGTTGTACACCGCCCTACGGGATGGATATAACGACTACAAACTGCGACAATTGAAAGACCGGATGGTAAGCCCCTCCCAGTGATGAGGATTCTGCAGCTTTTCACGGTTGCGGTCGGCGCGGCGGCAGTTGCAGTGGCCGTCAGCCCAGTCACCACGACGACACAGGCTTCGGTGCAACCCGCGGCAGCCAAGAAAAAAAAATCAAAGAAGAAATCCTATCGTTCCAGCAACGGGAAGCCTGCGCCCAGCACATCCAAAAAACCCACCCCTGGCGTTTCGGCGAAGAAGAAGCCGGCTCGCCCCAAACCGGCGCGTCCGAGAACGATTCCGGTTTCTGTAGCGGTGCGAACCAAAGCCCACGAGGTGGTTCTCGAAGATGTCGCCAACGGTGCGGACATTCCGGTGGAGAACGCCGCGGCTTTGATCCCGTTCTTCGAACAGCTTTACCGGCATCAGGGCGGGGAACTGATGGGTCCGCTCCACATTCTGCATTACGGCGATTCGCACACGGCCGCGGATGAATGGACCGGTGAGCTACGGTCGCGTTTCCAGGAAAAGTTCGGAGACGGCGGCAGCGGATATTCTTTTGCCGGCCGTCCTTGGAACGGCTACCGCCGGGAGGATGTGCGCTCGGGTTCGACTCGTGGATGGCACACCGACGGATTGGTGGGACGCCCGGGAGATGGCGTCTACGGTCTTGGCGGCATCAGTATGTCAGTGCGCGCTCCGCGCGAAGATGTGTACGTCGAGGCGGACGCCAGCGAATTCGAGCTGTTCTACTATCAGCAGCCCGGTGGCGGATCGCTCCAGCTTTACGATAACGGCACGCCGGTAGATCGCGTTTCAACCGACGGCGAGGCTGGCCCCGCGTACTATCACCTGGAAGCCGTGCCCGGTACCCATCGGCTGGAAGTGGAAACGTTGGATAAGGCTCCGGTGCGGCTGTTCGGCTGGGTTGCGGAGAAGACCACGGGCGTTACGTACGAAACGCTGGGAATCAACGGCGCGCAGGCATCCATCATTCTGGATTGGAACGCGGAGACGCTGCGGTCGAATATCGCGCGGCGGAATCCTGCGCTAATCGTGCTTTCCTATGGAACCAACGAAGCGGGACGCAAGGATTGGACGCTCGAATCCTACCGCGACATGTTTTCGCATTTGATCGGCCGTTTGCGCGAAGCTTCACCAACGGCCACGATTCTGGTGATTGGCCCACCGGATCGAGACATACACTCGAGAAGAGGCTGGCAGCCGATGGACGCGATCGACACGATCGTGGAGGCTCAGCGTCAAGCCGCACTGGCGAACGGGTGCCCGTTCTGGGATACACGCGCCAAGATGGGCGGAAAAGGCTCGATGCAGCAGTGGGTTAACGCCGGCATGGCGCAGAGCGATCATGTACACTTCACCGGGATGGCGTACCACATGCTCGGCGACGCGGTCTTTCGCGACGTGATGAGCCAGTACGAAGTGTTCTTGAAGGCGCGGAAAAGCATCGTCGCGTCAGCGGAGCCGTAGTATCCGGTGACCGCGTCCGATGTCACAGGAAAATTCAACCGAGTTTTATTGTCCCCGGTGTCAGCAGCCAGTCAGCGATCCGCTGATGTGCGGCGATTGCGCGTCTCTGATTTGCCGGCGGTGCGGTACGCCGCTCGAACGCGTGGACGAATTGGGTATTGGCTAGCGCTGATTGCCTTCGTCCTTCTCGCCGCCTGTAACTCCGCGCCTCCCCAAGAAACCGTGACCGGAGTGGCGTACGCCGGTCCCGCGACCCTCAGCCTCCGCAAGGATCTGGGAGCGAAATCGACCACCATCGGTTCCGCCAAGCATGGCGACCGGCTGGAAGTGCTGGACACCCGGCGGCGATTCGTCAAGGTGCGTACGGCGAGCGGGATCGAAGGCTGGACCGATCTGGTCAATCTTCTGAGCGAAGCGCAAATGAACGACCTGCGAGGGCTGGCCGCGAGCGCCGCGAAGCTGCCTTCGCAGGGTTCCGCAACGGTCTTCGAACTGCTAAATATACACGCGGAGCCTTACCGGCAATCGCCCAGCTTCTATCAGATCGCGGACGGTGCGACGGTGGACGTGATTGGGCACCGCGTGACTCCACACACGCCTCCTCCTTCGGCGATCCCGAAACCCACGCCGGTCCGGCGCATCACCGCACCCAAGAAAACGTCAGCGAAGAAATCCGCCGGGGCTGTCTTGCCGCCTCCGGTTCCGCCGGCGCCTCCCAAAGATTGGCTGGAGCTATCGCACAAGCACACTTCCGATTCGGGCGCGCACGCTCCGGCTCCCGGCGATCCGCCCGCGGCTGACGATTGGGCGCTGGTTCGCACCCACAACGGCGAGGTCGGCTGGGCTCTGGCTCGCATGCTGTTGATGAAGATTCCGGATGAAGTTGCCCAATATGCGGAGGGGCATCGGATTACGGCTTATTTGCCGCTCGGCGAAGTTAAAGACAAGGACCGGCAAGAGACCAAGAATAACTGGCTGTGGACCACTGCATCCACCGGTCTGTTGCCTTATGAGTTCGATAGCTTCCGCGTCTTTGTCTGGAGCCCCAAGCGCCATCATTACGAGACCGCGTTCATCGAGCGCAACGTGCAAGGCTACTATCCAGTATCGACGGAGCCGCTGCCCGGGCAGGATGAGCTGGGTTTTTCGCTGGTGATTGAAGAGAAGGACGGGCAGCTCTACAAACGCACGTACGGATTCGCGGGCTACCACGTGCGAATGATTTCCAAGATGCCTTATCACCCTCCTCCCGCCCTGCCCGAGGTGCGTGCCACAACCGGGTTCGATGCGGCTCCGGCTCCCACTACTCCGGGGTCGAGCTGGGCGGACAAGATTCGCGCGCTTTGGAAGAAGCCGGGAAAATAGCGCGCTCCACGAGCGCGTCTATTTGGAATACAATCCCTCTATGTCTCCCGCGCCCGCGCCGCCTCCCATTCCTCAAAATATGAGTGAGATCGGCCGTCTGGCCGGTATGTTTTTTTCGCCCACGGCGGCATTCGCCGACATCGTGCGGCGGCCGCGCTGGTGGATTCCCATGCTTCTCATCGGCATTCTGAGCATTGGAGCGATCGCGATCTTCTCGCAGCACATCGGTTGGGATCAAATTGTCCGGAAGACCATCGATCAAAACAGCCAGAACATGACGCCCCAGGATCGCCAGCGAGCCATCGCGGTGGCTTCGCGGATTGTGCCCATTGTCGGCTACATCGCGCCGGTAATTGCCGCCGTCTCGATCGTGGTGTTTGCAGCTGTCCTGATTCTCATGACGAATGTGATGCTGGGGGCAGACATCACTTTTAGCTCGATGATGGGCATCGCGGGCTATGCCAGCATTCCACCAACGCTCGTCGCTGCGGCCCTCACGATCCTGGTCATGTTTCTGAAGAGTCCGGACGATTTCGACATCCAGAATCCCCTGGCATTTAATCTTGGAGCGTTTCTACCCGATGGCTCCGCCCGATGGCTGCTGACGTTGGGCCGATCCATGGATTTGTTTACCTTCTGGAGAATCGGACTCCTGGCGGTTGGAATTACCGCGGCTGCGCCCAAACTGAAGCTAGGCAAAGCGTTAGCCGCCGTGATTATTCCGTGGCTGGTGTGGGTGGCGCTCACGACCGGGCTGGCTTCGCTTTCCCGTTAGGGGATTTTGGTAGCCTGTAGAAATGCCAGACAGCAGCCGTCGTTTCAGCGCCGGACCGGATCCATTCGGCCGCACGTGGGAAGTGGAATTCAGGTGGCTCCAAACGGGGATCTCGATTCGTCATTCCGATACCGTGGACGTCAAGTTCGTAGTGTGGACCGAAGGCGAGCCGAAGCATGAGAAGGTGATCGCGCTCATGCATCCCGATCTGCTTGCGCTCAGTAAGGAAACGGGACACGCGCTCACGGACTCCTGGTGCCTGAAACTGGCGGCCAACCATCTTACGCAGATGATCGAAACCGGGGAAGACCTCGAAAAGACCCTGGTCACGGTTTCCCCGGCCGATTTGAAGCGCGCGGCTGGAGTTTTGCAGCCGGCGTAAACTTTCCGTCATCGTGCGCGTGGTAAAACTAGATTCTGAAAGGGAACAAATCCAACCACATTGTGTCCAGAGCGCGCGAGTTCGGGCGCCGCGGGAGGGCCGGGACGGCCGGCCAAGGAGGCAGGAATGGTGAATTGTCCACAGTGCGACGCGGTAATGGATGTCGATGAAGAAGAACTCGACGAAGGCGATGCGCTCGTGTGCGAAGAGTGCGGCGCGAATCTGAGTGTCAGCGGTGTCTCCCCGCTGGAGTTGAGTGCGGACTCCAGCGACGAGGAGGACGAGGACGACGAAGACTTCGATGACGATTACGACGAAGAGGACGACGAAGACGAAGACGAGGAAGACGAGGAGGACGAAGACGACGAGTAGCAGTCTTCTCTTCCGTTCGCTCCTGCTGCTGGTTCTGACGGCGGCCTGCTGGTCGCCCGCCTCCGCGCAGAACAAGAAGAAAGACGAGGACGCGGGAACGCGGACGGTCCAGGGCCTGGTGCAGAATGCAGACGACATGCCCGTGGTGGGAGCGGTGGTTCAACTCAAGGACATGCGCAGCTTGCAGATTCGTTCGTTCGTCACGCAGGATGACGGCAAGTATCATTTCAATGGCCTCAAGACCGAGGTCGACTATCAAGTCAAGGCTCTCTACAACGGCATGAGCAGCGCGGCCAAGACCGTGAGCCTCTTTGATACCCGTAAAATCGCGACGTTGAATCTTAAGCTGGAGAAGGAGCCTGAGAAAAAGTGAGCGCGCTTCGTGCGGCACTGGCGGCAGCGGTTTTCGTCGGTTCGATTGCAGGCCAGACGAAACTGGCTCCCATGAACGAGGCTGGCTATCGCCAGCTCATCGCAGGCCATAAGGGCCGGGTGCTGCTGGTCAATTTTTGGGCGACTTGGTGTAAGCCCTGCCGCGCGGAGATGCCCGATCTGGTCAAGCTCGCGGAGCGCCTGCAAGCGAAAGGCTTTGACATGGTGAGTATCTCAGCGGATGAGCCGGAACAGGAACCCGAGGCACGCAAATTTATGGCGGCCACTAAGGTTCCCGGACCGCTGTTCATCAAGAACGCCGCCGATGACGATAAATTCCACGCCGCGATCGACGCCAAGTGGATGGGAGAGCTTCCCGCGCTCATTCTGTACGATCGCAACGGGAAGAAGGTGCAGTCCCTCATCGGCGAAAAGCCGGTCAAGGATCTAGAAGCGGCGATCGTCAAACTGCTGTAAGCCTGCCGGAAAACACCGATCAATTTGTATAAAACATTGTGGTAGACTTACCTGAAATTCGTCTTCGGGTAAGGTGACGTCCGGGGTTCTTCCTCCGAGGCCCTGAAAAGTCTCCGTTGTTTACTCCGAGCGTCGGCGGAGCGAGAGCTCCGCCGTATTTTTCCCCAAGCGATCCCAGTGCTGGCGCCTTTGTTTCTGTGCCGATTGGCTAGCGGATTGCTCAACTTCTTGAGGTAGTCTTTAGTTGTAGGCATCGCTGCGATCCTTTGAACGGCGCTGTGCTTTTTTAGAAAGAGGCAGTCCACTTAGGAAGCTATGATTGAGAGCCCGGGACCTCCGGTTGAAAAGTCCTCGGAAACCCATGAGCCAGTTAGTCGTCCGGTAGGGCTGGAGCGACCGGTCTCCGCGCCGGCCAACGCGACACCGAGCCAGGAAGAACCTCCGCGCCGGCGGTGGTGGCTCTGGCTGATCGTCCTCTTAGTACTGGGCGTCATCGCGTATTTTGTGGTGACAAAAATTGCCGCTGAGAAGTCCAATCCACCCGCCGCTGGCAAAGGAAAAGGTAAAGGCGAGGACGGCCAGGCAAATCCCGTTGTAACCGCGACCGCGCGCAAAGGAGACATCGGCGTTTACTTTACGGGGCTCGGCGCGGTCACTCCGTTGGCCACCGTCACGATCAAGACCCGGGTCAACGGCCAGCTCACCAGCGTTCGCTATCGCGAAGGCGATATGGTACACAAGGGCGACCTGCTGGTAGAGATCGACGACGGCCCGTATCAAGCGGCGCTGACCCAAGCCGAAGGGCAGCTGATTCGGGATCAGGCGACGCTGGAGAACGCGAAGATCGACTTAGCGCGCTACCAGCAACTGGCCCCGCTGAAGGCCATTCCTGAGCAGCAGCTCGCCACCCAAATCGCAACCGTTCATCAGGACGAGGGAATCGTGAAGTTGGATCAGGGGCAGATCGACAGCGCCAAAGTGAATCTGGCGTATACGAAGATTACAGCGCCTGTCGATGGACGAATCGGATTGCGCCTGGTGGATCAGGGCAACATCGTTAACTCAACTGACACAACCGGATTGCTGGTCATCACGCAGATGGATCCCATCAGCGTGATCTTCACGCTCGCCGAAGATCAGCTGCCGCCGGTGCTGCAAAAGACCGGCGCGGGGCAGAAGCTAGAAGTCGACGCCTATGATCGCGCGCAGAATACAAAGCTGGCGCAGGGCTCGCTGACCACGCTGGACAATCAGATCGATCCCACCACCGGCACGCTCAAACTGAGAGCGACCTTCGAAAATTCGAAAGGCGCGCTTTATCCCAACCAATTCGTGAACGTAAAGCTGCTTGTCCAGGAAAAACACGGCGTGACGCTGGTGCCTACCGCGGCCGTGCAGCGAAATAATCAAATGACCTACGTGTGGGTGGTGAAGCAGGACTCGACTGTGACCGTGCGGACCATTATGCTCGGGACCACGGAAGGCGACGATTCAGAAGTCACCTCCGGATTGATGCCCGGGGAAGTGGTGGTGATGACCGGTGTCGATAAGCTCCAGGAAGGAAGCAAGGTCAACGTCCAGGGCGGGAATCCCGGCGCGAGCAGTAAGACAGGCCAGACCGGCAAGACCAAAAAGGGGAAGTAAGGTGAGCGCGCGTAGGCGATTCGCCTCCACACTCGTGTTCGCTTTGGCGCTGGGCTCTGCCGGTTGCATGGTAGGTCCCAATTACAAACGTCCGCCAGCCCCCACGCCCACGGCTTTTAGAGAACAGCCCCCGGCAAGCTTCAAAGAAGCGGAAGCAGCCGGATGGAAGCAGTCGCAACCCGGCGACGCATATTCGAAAGGCCGCTGGTGGGAGGTCTATGGGGATCAAGCGCTGAATGCGCTCGAGGAGCAGGTAAGCGTCTCAAACCAGAACGTCCTGCAAGCGGAGGCGCAGTTTCGCGAAGCCAAGGCCGCCGTGAGCGTCGCGCGGGCGGCGTTATTCCCAACTGTTTCCGTGACCCCTGGCGTCACCTCCGCCAGAGTCGTCGCGTCCGGATCGCAGACGGGTGTTGCGACCTCGGGAATCCGAACCACGTTCGATTTGCCTTTCAGCGCGACATGGGAACCGGATCTTTGGGGAAACATTCGCCGCGGCGTGACGGCAAGCGTCGCTACCGCGGAATCCATGGCGGCGAATGTAGGCAACGCGCGTCTGCTGTATCAATCCGAACTGGCGCAAGATTATTTCGGTATGCATGGCCTGGACGGCGAAGCGGCCTTACTGATGACCACGGAGGCGTCCTATCAGGAGTACCTCGCGCTGACGAAGAACAGGTTCACCGCCGGAATCGCGTCCGACCTGGATGTATCCCAGGCGGAAACCCAATTGTATGGCGTGCAGTCCCAGTTGATGGATCTGGGTGTGCAACGTGCGGCATACGAACACGGCATCGCGATCCTGACGGGCAAAGCGCCGGCGGAGCTCGAAATTCCCGCAGCCGCACTGACCACGCCACCTCCTGCCGTTCCTGTAGGGGTTCCGTCGGAGCTGCTGGAACGAAGACCGGACATCGCCAGTCAGGAGCGCTTAGTGGCCGCGGCGAACGAACAGATCGGGATCGCGATGGCGGCGTTCTATCCGAATCTGACATTGACCGGTACCGCCGGATTCCAGAGTTCCAGCCTGCTGAGTTGGTTCACCTGGCCCAGCCGCTTCTGGTCAGTGGGCCCGCAACTGGCTGAGACGCTCTTCGACGCAGGCCGCCGCCGCGGCGTGATCGCGGAAGAACGCGCCGCCTATGACGCGACGGTCGCGGGATACCGGCAGACGGTGCTGACTGCCATGCAGCAGGTGGAGGACAATCTGGCGGCGTTGCGAGTTCTGGCGGGCGAAGCGGATAAAGTGCAGGAAACAGTTGGAGCGGCGACTCGCGCGCTGGACGTTTCTACGGCGCAGTACAAGGCTGGAACCGCCAGTTATCTGACGGTCATCACCGCGCAAGCCACGCTCCTCAACTCACAGGTGACCGCGGTGAATCTTTTGACCCGGCGATACACAGCCAGCGTGCTGCTGATTCAAGCGCTGGGCGGCGGTTGGACCGTGGCGCAGTTGCCTACCGAGCAGAATATTCGCGCGCCGCAGCGGTGAGACGTAAATGAATCCGTCGCGCATCTTCATTCTTCGGCCGGTAGCCACCACGATGCTGATGATCGGCATCCTGCTGGCCGGGGCCGTCGGATACACGCAACTCCCAGTTTCAGCGCTTCCCGAAGTCGACTAT
>Ga0070734_10005078_pt1 | contig 11929 bp, 10 predicted proteins | sample Coa_R1_8_FD_66444 | JGI IMG/M metagenome (GOLD analysis project Ga0070734, IMG submission 66444) | Surface soil microbial communities from Centralia Pennsylvania, which are recovering from an underground coalmine fire - Coalmine... | ecosystem: Environmental > Terrestrial > Soil > Unclassified ...
TGTTGCCGCCTCACACGCAGGCCCTGCCATCGTTCTATCCTATGTCGTCGCCGGGCTTGCCTGCATTTTTGTCGCGCTCTCATATGCAGAACTTGCGGCAAGCATAGGTGGCTGCGGCAGCGCCTATGGCTATGCCTATGCTGGCTTAGGTGAGATCGTCGCTTGGATCATTGGCTGGGACTTGCTTTTAGAATACGGTTTGGGCATTTCAACCGTTGCCATCGGCTGGTCTGGTTACGTTAACAACGCCTTGGTTGCCATGGGCATATATCTCCCAGATTTCCTCCTCAAGAGCCCTTTTGAGGGGGGGCTCATCGATTTCCCCGCGGCTTTGATCATTCTTTTTCTTGCGGTGCTGCTAAGCATAGGAGCGCGTGAAAGCGCTCGATTTAACACGGGCATCGTATTTGTAAAATTACTCGCCATCGCGGTATTCGCCGCTGTGGCGATTTTTCACGTCGACTTGGGCAACTGGAAAGTTTTTATGCCATTTGGTTGGAGTGGAGTAATGACCGGCGCGGCATTGGCCTTCTTCGCCTATATTGGCTTTGATGCTGTTTCAACCGCAGCCGAAGAAACCAAAGATCCGCAGAGAAACTTGCCCATTGGCATTATTTTGTCGTTAGTGATTTGCACGGTTGTCTATATTATGGTGGCGTCATTACTTACTTTAATTGCTCACTATTCGAGCCTTAACGTCAAGTCCCCAGTGGCCGAAGTGCTCTTATGGCTCAACCACCCACTGGCCGCAGCACTCATTTCAGCCGGAGCTATTGCGGGACTTACCACTGTCATGCTCGTCTTGTTCTTTGGATTTTCGCGGATTTTTTTGGCCATTTCCCGTGATGGTCTTTTTCCCGCAGGCTTCAGCGTCCTTCATAACAAGACCAAGACGCCTATAAAAATCATCTGGCTAAGCGGCATATTAATGGCTCTTACCGCAGGGCTCACCCCGATTGGCAAACTGGCTGAGCTCGTGAACATCGGCACGTTGGCCGCTTTCATGCTTGTATGCGTAGGCGTTATTGTTCTGAGGCAAACCAATCCCACTATGCCGCGGCCATTCAAGTTGGGCCTTCACCCGTTAATCCCTTCCTTGGGGATCATATTTTGTCTTTATTTAATGCTCAGCTTGCCCATTGAAACCTGGATACGCTTTGGCCTATGGATGAGCTTAGGACTAGGCGTTTACGCTTTCTATGGCTACAAGAATAGCCGCGTCCAGCAAAGTGTTGCGAAGCGACTCAATACTTAATACGAAAGCGGCGATAAACCATGGCGAGCAGCCACAGTGGCCCGATCAATAAGAATTGCAGGTCCTCCAAAAAAGATGGCTTTTTTCCTTCGATCAGGTGGCCAATAAATTGAAAGATCCACGAAACAACGAATAAAACCACCATGGCTGGCCACAGCGTGATGTCCATCTCTACATTTAGCCAAAAGAACAGAGTCAATATTGGAATGACGATAAAGAGCATGCCAACAGCCAACGACCTAGACAAGCGAAGATATAGGCACAGAGAAATGGCCGCAAAGATGGACGCCCAGTTGATCACGGTGCTTGCCCAAAAGACGGGTAGCGACCACAAAATGCCCAATAGGCTCACTACAATGACAGGCACCGCGAATTTGTGAATGATTTGGTTGTATCTATTTTGATGACTTAAACCGTATTCATACAGCCATTGATCAATGTTCCTCAAGATCGCCTCCTGCCCTCGTCGCCAACATCGTTTAACCGCGCATATAACTAGCAAAGATAGTGAGCATGTAAACATGAATACCCTTGGCAAATATTAATTTATTTATGAACGAGATTTTGGCAAAGATCTTTTCACGGAATTACAATTGCGAAAGGTGAGCATCGCTCGTAATCGGTGATAGGGCAAAGACTACGAGCGATATTATTGGCTTTAGGGGGCGTTGGCATGTGTGGATTTGTTGTCGTCTTCGGCAAAAACATAGAAGGCGAAAAGGTAATGAATGCTCTCTCTACTATTCGTCATCGAGGCCCCGACGAAATGGGCCTGTGGGAAAGCGCCGACGATCTAATCTCCCTCGGCCATGCACGATTAAGCATCATCGATCTAAAGACCGGCGTTCAACCTCTATCAAATAAGGATCAATCCATCGTAGCGGTGGTCAATGGCGAATTTTACGGCTTTGCGGAAATTCGCAAAGCTCTTCAGGAAGACGGCTATCAGTTCAAAACCTCGTCCGATAGCGAAATCATTTTGGGTCTATATGAACGATATGGAGTGAGGGCTCTTAAGCACTTACGCGGAGAATTCGCCTTTGTCCTGTTTGATAAGCGAAACCAGCTTGTGTTTGCTGCGCGAGATCATTTTGGTATCAAGCCACTGTTCTTCTTTGAACATGATCATGTCATTTACTTCGCCTCCGAAGTAAAGGCTTTCAAGAGTTTAGGACTCGCCTTAAGCTTTAGCGAAGACAATTTCTATCAAAATCTTTGTGTCTCACCCAATCCTGAAGAAACCCTATTTTCACGCATCCGCCAAATACCACCAGCCCACTATTTAATTAAGTCACGCTTTAGCCCCTCCCATAAACTCCAGTCCTATTGGGATTTCAACTACGTCAAACAAGGCAGCACGACAGCAACCATTTCTATGGAGGATGCGGTATTAGAAGTGCGAAGGCTGTTAGAAGAAGCAATCAAGCTACGCCTGCACGCTGACGTGCCGGTGGCCAGCTACTTGAGTGGCGGCCTCGACTCCTGCTCCATCTTAGGCATCGCGCAGACTCATAGCAGTAGTCCCATCAAGGCCTATACTCTGACCTTTGAGCACGAAGATTACAATGAAGATAAAGTTGCGTGCGAAATGGCCAAGCATAGTGGATCGCCTTACATACCCATCCAAATCACCCAAAACGATATCGCTCATGCCTTTGAAGATGCCGTATGGCATGGGGAGCGGTTTCTCATCAACGGACATGCGGCAGCGAAATTTCTTCTGAGCAAAGCCGTCAATCACGACGGCATTAAAGTAGTTTTAACCGGAGAGGGCTCTGATGAGATCTTCGCAGGCTATGCCCACTTTAGGCAAGATGAAATCCTTTACGGCAACAGCTATTCTCAAGCGGAAAAGGATGCATTGCTAAAAAGGCTGCAGGAGGCCAACAAAATATCCAATGGCTTTCTATTAACCGACAGCGGTGAAAGCACCGAGCAGGCACTCATCAACCAGATCGGCTTTTTCCCTGCCTGGATGCGCAATTTCTATCAGTTACATCCTCGCGTAGTAAATCTATTGAGTCCTGAGATCGCCAATAAACTCAAAGGACGACATCCGTTGATTTTCCCGCTCAACTATCTTGATATAGCGGGCCAAATCGATGGCAGAGATATCCTATCGCGCTCGCTTTATCTGTGGTCGAAGCTTATTCTTCCTCATTACATGCTCACCGTTCTGGGCGATCGCATGGAAATGTCCCATTCCATCGAAGGGCGCGTCCCCTTCCTGGACCATAAGTTAGTTGAATTCGTCGCAACCTTACCTAGCTCCTTTAAGATCAAAGAGCTAAAAGAGAAATTCATTCTTCGAGAAGCGGCTAAACCATTTATTACAAAGACCGTCTATGAGCGGCAAAAGCACCCCTTCCTAGCTCCCCCAGCTTATCTCGAAAAAGACAGTGCCATGTCAGATCTCATAGAAGATACCCTGCGCGGTGACGATCTCAAACGTGTGCCATTCTTTGACCGAAATGCCGTCGTCAATTTGCTGGATGGCTTTGACGCTCTGCCGGCAGAAGAAAAAACCGTCGTCGATATTATTTTGCTGCAAATCTTGAGTGCCTGCCTCCTGCAAAAACGCATGTCGGCCTAAGTTCTTGCTAAATTTCCCTCTCCCTTTTTTGGAAGCCCGAGCGTCGCCTAACAGAATAATATGAACGAAGATGGCCATGACCTGTCTCTGATGCTTACAGCGAGGGCAGTCATGCAAGTAACATCGGATTTAGTCAAGCAACAAGATACGAGAAACCATCGTGAATATTGGGAGTCAGCGCAAACAAGACCGGAGTTTAAACCTCTGGCTGATAGTGATTTCTTTCAAACGTTTGGACAAGGCTATTTAGATGCGTGCATAAAGCATCCGTTCTTGCCGGTGGCGGAGACCAGGAAAAACAAATTCGACCGCGTGGTTGAACTGGTTGAGCTCGCCTACCACAATATCCCCATCTATCGCGAAAAGTACCAAGCAGCAGGGTTTGCGCCATCACACCTTAAGTCATGGGAGGATATGGAAAAGATACCCATGATCACCAAACGAGAATTGATCAAAGCCTTCCCTCATGGATGTTTAAACCCTCGATTTAAGAACGAGGATCTATTTCCAACACGCTCGTCTGGATCTTCGGGAGAGACATTGCTCATTCGCGTCAATCATGAGGCTATCTTACGCGACACCATTCAAGGCATACGACAGTTTGTTCTGCAAAGTGGCCTTAAATATCGTGCCGACCATTTGCTTGCTCATATTTATACCGTCCCGTGGTGGTATGAGAATGTCAACAACCAGTATCACACAGCTTTTATCTCAAACGTCATACCGCCAGTTCAGGTGGCGAAGCACTTGCAGGATTTGGCCCCTGAGATTTTGTCATGTTACCCATCAAACCTAAATGCGGTCATGCCCTTTGCCGAACAATTTAGAAGCAGTCTAATGCTTGCGGTAACCCACTCGGAGTATTCAACAAGGCATGCTCGAAAGATGTGGTCGGAAACACTGAAATGTCCGGTGCTCGACGAATATAGCTCCGAAGAAGCCACGCGAATCGCTCTAGAAATGCCCTGCGGTCATTATCATGTTTGCGAAGACGCGGTTCATCTCGAAATAGTCAACACAACCGCCGCGTCAGGTGAACAGGATGGCGTTACGGGCATGGCCGTCATCACCAATCTACTTAACGAAGCCATGCCTTTTATTAGATACGTGCAAGGGGATTACGTAACGCTTCCCGCGCAACAAGAGTTATGCGACATAACCTGGACCCAGCTAAAAGCAATTGATGGCCGCATGAATGACTCATTCATTAACCGCCACCATCGCATCGTGCCATCGGGAAGTCTCCTTGATATTACCTATCGGTGGATGTTCGATCGAAATCTTCATCTCGATCAATTTGAACTGGTCCAAAAACAGCCGGATCTTATTGAAGCCAACTTCGTTTTGGGCGGCCCTACCTTTGAGGAACATGTTAACGGCGCACTCAAGCACCTTGAAGACCTCTTAAGCATCTCGATGGAACATCCCGTCACAATCCAGGGCAACATTGTGAGCTCCCTCGCACGCAAATCATTAAAGAGCCGGCCCATTCGGTGTGAATTAAACCGGCACGTGATACCCGATGCATCATATGAAACTGCGTGACTCCATCGGCCGGATCAGCGCCATGACTATGCGCTATTGTTATGTCCTGCGAAAGTCATGGCCCCGACTCTTAGATCTGGTTTACTGGCCCACCCTCAATATGATTGTGTGGGGATTGCTCACGGTATATTTTAACGAGCATCGATCCCTATTAAACGAAACCATGGGACTATTGTTGGGCGCGGTCATGTTGTGGGACGTGCTCTTGCGTGGCCAACTTGGCTTTACTTATTCATTTCTTGAAGAAGTGTGGTCGAGAAATATAGCCAATTTACTGATGAGCCCCATCAAAACGTATGAACTTGCGCTTGCTTTGATGACCATGAGTTTCATTCGCCTGATGATCGGCATGGCTCCAGTAACCATCCTCGCCATCTGTCTTTTTGGTTTCAATATTTACGATTTGGGTCTGCCCTTGATCGCCTTCTTCTGCAATCTAGTTCTATTGAGCTGGGCTTTGGGGCTTGTAATCGCAGGACTAGTCTTGCGCAATGGACAAAGCGCTGAAGGATTTTCCTGGTCGATCATGCTGCTGTTGTTGCCAGTATCGTGTGTCTATTATCCCGTGGTGGCCCTGCCCGATTGGTTAAGACCATTTGCGTGGATACTGCCCACCACTTACGTTTTCGAAGGCATGCGCGAACTGATCCTTCATCATAATTTCCGCGCCGATCTCATGATGATGTGCTTGCTGCTAAACATGGTTTTTTTGCTCTTTGGCATGGTTTCTTTTCAGCTTTTAATACAGAGCGCCCGTAGGAAGGGCGCGATTCTCACCATGGGAGAATAAACATATTGCGCGGTGAGCCATGATGGAAAATGCGATAGCGGTTGAACATGTTAGCAAAAAATTTGGCAAATTCTACGCCGTGCGTGATGCCAACTTTGTCGTACCAAGAGGATGTATTGTTGGCCTTGTGGGCGGCAACGGCGCTGGCAAAACCACCACGTTATCAATGATAATGGGACTTACTTTGCCAACATCAGGTTCTATGAAAGTACTGGGCCACGACATGGCACATTCTCGTCAAGGGGTCTTGGGATTAATGAATTTTCAAAGCCCCTATGTGTCGATGCCCAGTAAACTTACGGTCTTTGAGAACCTGAATGTCTTCGGCAGGCTCTATAACGTCAAAGACCTAAAAAACCGCATCGACGAGCTCATCTATGATTTGGGCCTAGGGGAGCTGCTAAATTGCCAAACCGGTGCGTTATCTGCTGGCCAAAAGACGCGCGTAGCCATTGCCAAAGCCCTGCTGAATGCCCCGCAAGTTTTGGTGCTCGATGAACCGACGGCCTCGTTAGATCCGGTCCGAGCATCGTGGGTACGAAAGCTTTTGCAAAACTATCAAGGCCAACAGCAAGCCACCATTCTCATGTCCTCTCACAATATAGAGGAAGTGGAAAAGATGTGCGACACCGTTATCGTCATGCATGGCGGTCGGGTATTAAGCATTGAATCGCCAGCTAACTTGATGCTGAAATTTGGATGCAGCAGTCTTAGCCATGCCATCGACGCTGTGGTAGCAACTTCCTCTACCTAGAGCTTAGCTAGCAGTCTTTCCGTGGGTTTTCTTATGCTTGGCCAAATCGCCTTTTATTTTAGTTGCATATCCGCAATTAGGATAATCACATCTAAAGGGCCTTTTATTGGAGTGGTTTTTTTTATGCTTGGCCAAATCGCCTTTTCTATTACTCGCATATTTGCAGTCAGGAAAATCACACGTAAACCGCTTATCCGTAGAATGCACTATCATATGTTGTGTTAGCGCATTCTTTGTAGCAAAGGCTCTATTACAACCATCACTTATACATTTAAAGTCCGTTTCACCATGGCTTCTTACATGCTCATTACAGTTGCTTTTGGTTGAAAATTTTTTGTCACAACCTTTATGCGAACATGCATACGGCTTCTCTCCCGTATGCTTTCTCATGTGGGTCTCTAATGAATCTGTTCTGGAAAACTTACTTTCGCACCCCTCATAATTACATTTATATGGTTTATCTTTATCATGTGTTTTTATATGTGTCGTCAAATCATATTTCTTAACAAAAGATTTATCACAATATAAACACTTATGGCATTTCTCTTTTGGGTGCAATTCTTTAACATGTTTTGCTAAATCAATCTTTTGTTCAAATGTTTCGCCGCAGTTATCAGATGGGCATTTGAACGTTTCTACTATGAGGGGGGGCTCGGGCACAAAATCTCCCGCCCCATGCTCTTCGTCCTGCCCCCAGACATCTTCCGATTGCTCGATATTAGAAGTCCAATCGAGTGCCAACAACTCATCTAGTGTTAAATCGGCAAATGAGCATATCGGTGATTCATTTAATCCTTCATCAAGGGCAGACAGCAGGCTATATACTTGTTCGTCGGTATTGGCTATCGGTGATTCTTCATGTGTTCGTTTCATTCCGATTGCAGATATAGATATAAGCGATACCATCAACACTAATTTTACTGAATTTATCACAGTTTAAATATCTCCATATATATTACTATGCGTTATGAATGTCTTGTTGTAAACCATATTAGCATGCTGTCAAAGCGCGATCTATTCATCATGCGCTACGTCACCAATGATAGCCTCATCACCGACTATTGCGAGCACACCGTATTTTAGGCTTTGCCTTGATCCGATCAGGCGAATTTACCTGATAATTGTCGGCTAGTTTGGTAGCCTTTAGGTAGCTGAATAGATTGACCTAATATTAATAGGAGATGCTATGTTTAATATTTTGAAAGCCATTAATGCGGCTATTTTGCTCAGCTTTTGCATAGGAGCTTATCTTCAGGCCGATAATATCGACATGCATAAAGACGAATGCGTTCCGGATTGCGCCAAATCCGGAATGACATGGAACGGCAAAGGAAAATATGATCTAGACACTGTTACAAGGCAGCTTAGTACCGATTACAACTGCCAGTGCGTAAAGTCATTGAAAAACCAGCCTGCTGGCGGGTATTGTGAACAAAATAGCCACTGTAGCGGATTAGTGCCAAAATGCGACAACAACCGCTGTAAATAATAGAGCCCTGCGCGCCCGCTAAGCGGGCGCCCCTTTCGGGAAGCGAGAGCAAAAGCATGCGCGTAGAAGAAATCATGACAAGACATCCGGTTTACATCAGATCCGATGCCAACGTCTTTGCGGCGCTTACCATGCTTCGGGATCTCGACGTTCGACACTTGCCGGTGGTGGATGGCGATGAGCTTGTGGGCATCATAAGTGATCGGGATCTGACCTCGTTTTCGGCAGCCGAGCTTGAAAAGGCTTCGGTCATTGATTCGCCATCGGACCTGACTCTAAGACTCAAGCAAAGCATCGCCCATCTGATGAGCCCGACTATTTTCTTCGTCAATCCAGAGTCTTCGGTTACCGAGGCCATCGATATAATGCTCGACCAAAAGATAGGTGCCATCCCGGTGGTGGACGTCGATAATTCGTTGGTGGGTATCGTCACCTATTTCGATGTTCTCAAAGAGGCCGGTAAAATTCTATGAGCATCGGCACCGCTCAATCTTTTCGCATAGCCTAGTTCGCGTGATAGATTGCAATGGCTTAGTAGATGGACAGGCGTCATCCACCGTGCAGAGCTCCTTGATCGACGGCGCGTCACCACAAAGAGCGCATCGTCGGGACTTCACAGCGCTTAGCTTGCGTAAGCTCATGGTAAGAGCGTCCAGCACCAGCAAACTACCCATCATGGACTCGCCTATGCCCACTATCAATTTGATGGCGATGCTTGCTTGCATGAGTCCAATCAGACCAGGAAGAACGTTAAGCACTCCTGCATCTTGGCAGACTGGCACCGTTTTACGAGATGGTGGTGAGGGAAAGAGGCAACGATAGCAAGGCCCGCGCTCTCCATAAAAAACACTCAGCTGGCCTTCTAAGCGATAAATACTACCATACACTAAGGGCCTGTTTGCGAAATAACAGGCATCGTTCGCCAAATAGCGCGTCTTAAAATCATCGCTACCATCGATCACCACATCAAACTGTAAAACCAACTGCCGGGCATTGTCGATAGCAAAGCGCTCTTCGTAGGGAGTGACCGTAATGTAAGGGTTGAGCTCTCTTAGGTGCTTGGCGGCACACAACGCTTTGGGCTTGCCCACATCGGTGCCTCGAAACAAGATTTGCCGTTGCAGGTTGCTTACATCAACGCGATCGAAATCGATGATGCCAAGCAGTCCAACTCCCGCTGAAGCCAGATAAAGACCGGAGACGGACCCAAGCCCACCCGCACCAATGAGCAATACCTTGGCCGATTTAAGCTTTGCTTGCCCGCTTTCGCCCACCTCAGGAAGCATAAGATGGCGGCTATAGCGTTGCCTTTCTTCGATGTCCAACAACATGGCAGTCTCGTCCACAGTGAGAAATCGAGGGTTTCAACATGGAGGCTTTGGGATGTTTTTCTCGAACCATCCCGCAGCGCTAGCGAGGACCTAGTGAGAGAAAAAGCATGCCAAAACCTCCATGTTGAAACCCTCGAAACAATTACGGCGCAAACGCAGCTTCGTCATTGCTGTCCGGTGATACTGTGTGAGGATTTACGTCGATTGCGGTTTGTGGAACCGTACCTCTGATAAACGCTTCCATCATGGCATTTTCCGGCGGCATTTCAAAAGGATCCACCATCAGTGGGTGCCCAGTATCCCTATCGATCATGCTCCATTCAATATTCTCCGGCACACTAAACCTATGCGCCTCTTGATGATAGGGTACGCCATTCATAAATTGCTCCCAGATTGGTTTAGCGGTGGTGCGCCCCCAGGCATCGGCCCCAATACTGCGATTGTCATCAAAACCCACATACACCAACGCGATCACCTCTGGAGAATAGCCGAAAAACCACGTACTGCGAGCATTATTGGTGGTGCCCGTTTTGCCGGCCAGATCAGACCTGACATTTTCGAGCTGTGCCTGTTTTGATTGATTGACCACATCCTTGAGAATATTGGTAATAATAAAGGTTGACTCGGGCCTCAATACCACCTTCTCCTGAGGCTCATGCAGTTTTTCTTGCTGACCATTGGCGTATTTTACTGCATCAAGCAAATAATAATCCGAATAAATACCGTTATTGGCCAAGATGCGCATGGCGTTCGCCACATCGATGGGATAATTTTCGGCACTCCCCAGCGCGATGGTGAGGTTTCTTGGATAGGGTGTTTGCGCTGTATTCAGATTTACCGCCTTGGCAAACTGCAAAAAGTTGTCGATGCCAATCATCTCTAATAATGTGATGGTGCAAATATTGATCGAAGACCGCAAACATCGCCTCACCGTGATGTCGCCTAAAAATTCATTAGTATGATTACGGGGACGCCAAAACTCGTTGGTGCCGGGGTCGAGAAAAGCCTTCGGGGCATCGGTGATCCGTGTGGCTGCCGTAGTCAACTCGCGATCAATGGCGAGACCATAGACGAGTGGTTTGATACCCGAGCCTGGCTGGCGCTTGGCCTGCGTTATGCGATTGAATGGTGAACGCTCAAAATCGTAGCCTCCCACCATGGCTCTAACAGCGCCGGTTTTAGCATCTAGTGCCACCAATCCGCCGTTAATCTCTGGTTCTTGCTCTAAGCTGACCACACCTTCGGTTTGTGGTCCATGTAATTTTACCAACACAATATCGCCGGCTTTGATCACGTCGGATACTTTAGTCAAAGGCCTTTTGCCCTGCTTGCCGATAGGCTGGGCCCAGCTCATGCGAGAAAAGGGTAAAGTAGCCATCCGGGATCCAAGATCGACACGCGCCGCCTGACCTTGGTCATTAACGCTGACCACTAAGACACCCACCACTTTGCCAGGCATAAATTTGGTGAGCCTAATACTATCAATCGCCTGATTGAGATTTTGTGCAACCGACTCTTTGCTGAATCGGCTCAAGTCCCAAATCCTATGAGCGTTCTCCGCAATAAAGGCGCTCTTCTTAAAGGACAGAAGGCGAGCATTAAGCTTGTTGAGCTCCGTTGGGCCGGGGCGAAAAACGGGCCCGCGATAGCCGTATTGTTTATCGAGAGCTCTTAAACCAGAGGTCATGGCGTCCTCCGCCACCTTTTGCATCTTGGCATCTAATGTCGAATAGACCTTAAGACCACCTCGGCGAATAACTTCGTCACTGACTTTGCGCAAAAGCTCCACCTTAACCGAGCGCAAAAAGTATGGCGCAAGTGGTCTATCACTGCCATCTGCTACATCGCTAAAGATGGGAAGTGATTTGGCTCGTTCGCCATCTTTGGCTTCAATGAATTTTAAGCGAACCATCTGATCCAAGACATAATGCTGACGATGTTTTAGCCGCTCGGCATCACTAAATGGATTGATACGATTGGGACTCTTGGGAATCGAAGCAAGGGTTGCACTCTCCGATAAGGTTAGCTTGGCGGCAGGTTTTAAAAAGTAGGTCTGAGCCGCTTCTTCAATACCGTAGGCGCCGTTGCCAAAATAGATCTGGTTGAGATAGAGATGTAGGATTTCATCCTTACTGAGCGCGTTTTCGATGCGTTGAGCTAGCGCAATTTCTT
>Ga0070734_10005079_pt1 | contig 11928 bp, 10 predicted proteins | sample Coa_R1_8_FD_66444 | JGI IMG/M metagenome (GOLD analysis project Ga0070734, IMG submission 66444) | Surface soil microbial communities from Centralia Pennsylvania, which are recovering from an underground coalmine fire - Coalmine... | ecosystem: Environmental > Terrestrial > Soil > Unclassified ...
AATGCCGGGAACTCGCTTCCACGGAATTCGCTTGCGAACGAGCGGAAGCGGCTCGAGTTCCGCTACTTTTGGAACTCTGCGGAAAGCTGGCGCTACGGCGCGGGAAATGTTGGTGAGCGCGGCGGCAGAACGATGGGGCGTGGAGCGATCCGCGTGCCGGGCGGAACTTGGTTTTGTGCTGCATCCGGCGTCGGGCAGGAAGTTGTCCTATGGAGAACTCGCTTTAGCCGCCAGCAGACAACCGGTTCCAGCGAATCCGGCGTTGAAAGATCCGAAGGACTTCCGGTTGATAGGAAAACGCGTGCGCCGCTTGGACGCGCCTGCAATCGTGAGAGGACAAGCCGTGTATGGTTTGGACGCCCGCACGCCTGGAATGCTGACTGCGGTGATGGAGCGCTGCCCGCACATCGGCGGAAAAGTGAAATCATTCGATGCGCGGGCGGCGCTCGCTGTTCCGGGCGTGCGGCAGGTGGTTCCGATTCAAAGCGGCATCTACGGTGGAGTGGCTGTGGTTGCTGATCACACCTGGGCCGCGATGAAGGGACGGGAGGCCTTGCGCGTCGTTTGGGATCGCGGTCCGGAAGGCGAATTTGATTCGAACGCGTTTGCCGAGTCTCTAAAATCCGCCTTCGCGCTGGATGGATATCCGATCCGGCGAGAAGGAGATGTTTCGAAAGCTGCGGCCAGCGCGGAAAAAGTCGTAGAAGCGGTGTATGAATATCCGTTCCAGGCCCACGCTCCTGTGGAACCGATGAACTGCATCGCGGATGTGCGCAAGGATTACTGTGAAGTTTGGGCTCCCAGCCAAACACCCGAAACGGCGTTCCAGAACATCGCGAAGAAACTGGGCTTGCCGCGGGATGCCATAAAGATCCACACCACTCTGTTGGGCGGCGGATTCGGCCGGCGGCTGTTCGTGGATTACGTGGATGAAGCGGTGGAGCTTTCCCAAGCCATTGGCAGACCGGTGCAGTTGGTTTGGTCCAGGAGCGATGACATGCGCAATGGCTTCTTCCATCCGGCAAGCGCGGAACATATGACCGCCGCGCTACAACAAGGCCGCGTGGTGGGCTGGCAGCACAAATCCGTGGGTTCGGATTTGTCGATGTTCGGCCTGCCGAGCGCCGAGGAAAAGAAGGACATGGCGCGCTATGCCAATGACGAATCGCCTTGGGGCGCGTTCGACACTTTCTACAATTTTCCCTCGCTGAAAGTGGATTACGTTCCGTTGGATAGTCCGGTGCCCTCGGGCGCCTGGCGGGCCGTGGAATATCCGTCGCGTGTTTTCGCCCGGGAATCGTTCCTGGATGAAGTGGCGCATGCGCTGGGCAAAGATCCGCTGGAACTGCGGCTGGAACTTTTGCAACCAGGCGACAAGCTGAAGCTCGGTGAACAAGTGATCGACCGCGCACGGATGATTCACGTCCTGGAAGTGATGCGCGCGAAATGCGATTGGGCGAAACCGGTGCGGCTGGCGGGCCGATTGGCGGGCCGGGGCTTAGCGATCAGCACCTACCACGCAGGAAGCTACATGGCGCAAGTGGCCGAAGTGTCCTTGGCGGAAGACTTCAGCGATCTCCGCGTGCATCGGATGATTTGCGTGTTCGATTGTGGTTTGGCGATTAATCCGGCCGGTTTAGAAGGACAAGTGGAAAGCGGAATTACGTGGGGACTTTCCGCCACGCTCCACGGCAAAATCGATTTTCGGCGCGGGACGGTGCAGCAGTCGGGTTATCACGATTTCCGCGTGATGCGCATGAACGAAATGCCGGCGGTTGAGACCCACATCATTCCAAGCTCGGCGCCTCCCGCCGGATTCGGTGAGCATGCGGTGCCCCATGTGGCGCCTGCGGTTGCAAATGCGATTTTTGCCGCGACGGGAAAGCGGATTCGCAAGTTGCCCATCCCGGCATCGCTCGGCGCCTGAGCTTTCGCTTCACCAATCTCGCGGCTTGCCGAGCCGACTGGCTAAAATCGTTATATGCTCAAGTCCACGATTTTCCGCGAGAACGACATTCGCGGCATAGCCGATTCCGAACTCCTCAGCCCCGATATCGAACTGCTGGGACGCGGATTAGGCACTTATTTGATCCGGCGTAGCGGCGGAAAGAGGATTCACATCGGCCGCGATTGCCGCCTCAGTTCCGACCGGCTTCGCGACGCGCTGGTGAAGGGCTTTTTGGCCGCCGGCGCCGAAGTGTACGACGTCGGGATGGTTCCGACACCGGTGCTTTATTACTCCTCGCACCATTGGAACGCGAATGGCGCCGTGATGATCACGGGCAGCCACAACCCGCCGGAGTACAACGGATTCAAAACAGTTTGCGGCCCGGACACATTGCACGGCGAATCGATCCGCGAAGTGTGGCACTTGATCGAGAAGCAGGATTTCGAAAAGGGAACGGGGAAGCTCAGTTCGCTGGATGCATCTACGCCATATGTGGACGAAGTTGCTTCGCAGTTTCATTTCAAGCGGCGGATTAAGGTGGTAGCGGACGCGGGCAACGGAACAGCGGGACCGGTTTTGCATCGTCTCTTCGAAACACTCAACCTGGATGCCACCGAACTTTACTTCGAGATGGATGGAACGTTTCCGAATCATCACCCAGACCCGACGCTACCGGCCAATCTGCGCACGCTGATTGAAAAAGTGAAGGAAACAGGCGCGGAGCTCGGCATCGCCTTCGACGGCGATTCCGATCGCATCGGCGCGGTGGATGAAAAAGGCAACGTTATCTACGGCGATTACCTGATGATGATTTATGCGCGTGAGGTGCTCAGCCGCAAGCCTGGCGCGACGTTCATCGGCGAGGTGAAATGCTCGCAGTTGATGTACGACGAGATTAACAAAATGGGCGGCAACGCCATCATGTACAAAACCGGCCATTCGTTGATCAAGGCCAAGATGAAGCAGGAACATGCGGAACTGGCGGGCGAGATGTCCGGCCACATGTTCTTCGCCGACCGTTACCACGGCTATGACGATGCGCTGTACGCCGCGTGCCGCTTGATCGAAATCGTGGCGCAATCCGGCAAGCCGCTGTCGGCGCAAATGGAAGGATTGCCGCGCATGGTCTCGACGCCCGAAATTCGCGTGGATTGTCCGGACGAAGTCAAATTCGAAGTGGTGGCGCGCGTGGCCGAGCACTTTAAAAAGATTCGTAAGACCGTGGATATCGACGGTGTGCGAGTGCTCTTTCCCGAGGGCTGGGGCCTGCTGCGCGGATCGAACACGCAGCCGGTTCTGGTGATGCGCTTTGAAGCAACGAGCGAGCGTCTGCTCAAGGAGTATCAAAGCGAAATGGAGCAGGCGCTCGAAGAAGCGCGGTCGGCGGTTTCCGCCTAGGCTTCCGATGGCCGCTTCGCGCGAATCCGCGATCCGATTTATCGTCGCGCTCGGCGCCATCAGCCTGTTCGCAGACGTAACCTACGAAGGCGCGCGGAGCGCCAATGGACCGTTTCTCGGATCGTTGGGCGCGAGCGCCGCGATTGTCGGAATCGTTTCGGGCGCCGGCGAATTTGCCGGCTATTTGCTGCGGTTGTTTTCCGGAATCGCCGCCGATCGTACGCGAGCCTATTGGAGGCTCACCATCGTTGGCTATTTCATCAATCTACTCGCGGTGCCTTGCATGGCGCTGGCGGGCCATTGGACGGTCGCGGCTGCCTTGATCATCGCCGAGCGCGCTGGCAAAGCCATCCGGACGCCGGCGCGCGACGTGATGCTTTCGCAAGCATCGAAAATCGTCGGCCGGGGGTGGGGATTCGGGCTGCACGAATTCATGGATCAGTTGGGAGCGTTCGTGGGGCCGCTCCTGGTTGCATTCGTATTGGCGAGAACGCACCGCTACTCTCAGGCGTACGCGGTGCTGGCGATTCCAGCAGGTCTGGCGCTCGCCAGTTTATTTACCGCGATCAAGTTCTATCCGGATCCTTCCCGCTTCGAGGAATCGAAAGGCGCGGCTGTTACTGCGTCCGGGTTGCCGCGCGCTTTTTGGATTTATATGGCCGCCGCGGGACTGCTCGCGGCCGGTTTCGTGGATTTTCCCTTGATCGCGTTTCACTTCAATAAAACCTCGCTCGCGCCGCAGGCTGAAATCCCAATCTTCTATTCGGCTGCCATGGGCGTGGAGGCGATCACGGCGCTGGTCTTCGGAAAACTGTTCGATCGGATGGGCATGGCGGCCTTGATTCTCGGTGTTGTGTTTTCCGCCGCATCCAGCCCGTTGGTGTTTTTCGGATCGTTCTATGCCGCGTTGGCAGGCATGGCGCTCTGGGGCGCGGGCATGGGGGCGCAACAATCGCTGCTGCGCGCGAAGATCGCCGATCTGGTTCCAGCCGAGCGCCGCGGATACGCCTACGGGATTTTCAATACGGCGTACGGGGTTCTGTGGTTCGCAGGCAGCAGCGCGATCGGGATTCTGTATGGACAATCGCTTACTTCCGCGGTGGTCTTCGCGATGGCGGCACAACTGGCGTCGATCCCGCTATTGTTAATGGTTGGGAGGAAGTCCGCTTGAGAAAAATGCTGGTCATTCTGCCGCTTTTGCTGCTGGCAGGATGCGCTCGCCCGCCGCAACTTTCTACTACGATCAATATCCAAAAGAAATCGGATAATCTGATTCTGGTGACGCTGAAGGTGGCGAATACGGAGAACTCGGTCACTACTCCGATCAATGTGGAAGTGATCGCGCAGGCTCGCACCAACGGGCGTTGGGAGAAACCAGATACATTGCTGCATCCGGCGGCCTTTGTGCTGAATCGACAGGAGCAGCGGGAGATTACAAAATATTGGAAGGTCCAGGCTGACGGCGTGCGCACGACCGTGGTCATCAAGGAGCAGGAAACGGGCCACGTGTTGAAGAGCGAGAAAGCGGAGAAGGTTTTCTAATGGATTCCGCGGCGAAGCAGTTGGATGGGTTCATCGCGAAGTTCGATCCCGCGATGGCGAAACTGATCCGATCCATCCGCGCGGCGCTGCGTAAGCGATTTCCGACAGCTCATGAGCTGGTTTACGACAACTACAACTTCTTCGTGATCGGCTATTCACCCACGGAACGCCCGACCGATTACATCGTGTCGCTGGCGGCGAATTCGAAGGGAGTGGGCTTGTCGTTCAATCACGGCGCGAGTTTGCCGGATCCGAAGAAGATCTTGCTGGGGCAAGGAAAGCAGAACCGATTCATCCGGCTCCCGAACGCGGCTGAGTTGAAGAAGCCGGAAGTAGAAGCGCTTCTGTGCGCGGCGGTTGAAGACGCCAAGCCATTGCCGGCGAGTGGAAAAGGAAAATTGATCGTCCGATCAGTTTCGGCCAAACAGCGGCCACGGAAGTAAGTTATGCGCATTATCACGCGCTGGTTCATCGGTTCCGCGATCGGCATTTTCTTGGCGTTTGCTCAATCCCAGGACGTTTGGAGAGATATTGACGGCCGGGTGGTCGACGATACGGGTGTTGGTGTAGCCGATGCGATGGTTGTTGCATCAGGGTCCGGTTTTCGAGGATGGGCGGCCGTGAAGGAAGATGGTTCATTTCATCTCAGGACCGCGGGACTCTTTCTCAGCATTCGTCACTCCGGATCAAAGGCGGTTCTCCTGAGAACAGCCGACCTAACCCAACCGGTTCGTATCATTTTGGATCAAGCAAGCGAAAGCACGCGAAAAATGCCACCTTGCGATTCGAATCGACAGATTGGAGGGGCTCTGAGAATTGATCCTGGCCGACACCGCCACAAGGGACCTGTTAACGGAGAACACGACTTCCATTGGTACGTGAGTATCGATAACAGCACGCTTCATATCGTGGACGGTTATGCCTGGCACGCAGGGCTCCCGTTGGAGGAATGGCTTTCGGGTTCCGAGAGCATTTCGGTCGCGAGTTGGGAATTCGAGAACATCGTTGGTCTTGATCTTTCAGGAAGAACGCGGGATGGAAAACGTTGGCGGTGGCTAGGCGCGCCAATCGCGGACGCGATTGAATATCATGAGGCAACGCCTGAGGCCGCCGATGTCTTCGATGGGATAATGAAGTCCGCGTGCTTTGGGTCGGACACTTTCCTCAAGAAATAGCTGCTGACAATCTCGCGTTTAGCCTGGTTAGCGAACGACGATCAAGAAAGCCGGCGATCGAATCTCAATGGTTCGGCTCACTCGGCTGACGATCCAAAAGTATCGGGAGCGTGGGCGGCAACGGACTCTCGAATGACACTGACCACCAGTTTTTTGCGCTTGGTTTTTGTGGTACGCCGAGCGAGCTTTGGGTTACGCCCCATACCTTTACGGCAGCGCTTCCGGCACTACATCAACGACGACAGCTCTCTCCAACCCAACCCCTGCGACTCCGCAACGCCAGGATACGTAATGTGACCGCCATACGTATTCACGCCTTCGCTGATCGCGGGATTCTCCTTGCACGCGCGCTCCAGGCCTTTGGCACATAGCTCGGCCAGGTAGGGGAACGTTGCGTTGGTCAGTCCAAACGTGGATGTGTGTGGAACGGCCGCCGGCATGTTCGAGACGCAGTAGTGAAGTACTTCGTCGACGTAGTAGATGGGATCAGTATGCGTCGTAGCGTGAGAAGTTTCGAAGCAGCCGCCCTGATCGATGGCGACATCCACCATGACTGCGCCCTTCTTCATCCCTTTGAGCATGTCGCGGCGGACCAATTTCGGCGCCGATGCGCCCGGAATCAGAACCGCGCCGATCACCAGATCCGCCGTTCGCAGCGACTCGCGAATGGTGAGGCTGTTGGATGCGAGCGTCACTACTTGCGAGCTGTAAATATCGTCGAGTTCGCGCAAGCGTTCGAGGTTGCGATCGATGATGGTGACGTGCGCGCCCAGCCCGACCGCCATTTTCGCCGAGTTGTGACCCACCACTCCGCCGCCTAAAATCAGAACCGACGCCGGCGCTACACCGGGAACTCCGCCGAGGAGCACGCCGCGTCCTCCGTTCGGCGCTTCCAAATACTGAGCGCCAACCTGGACCGCCATACGGCCGGCAACTTCGCTCATCGGAGTGAGCAACGGTAGCGATCCATCCGATTCGCGGATGGTCTCGTAGGCGACCGAATTCACGCCGCTCGCCGTCAACTTCTGAGTCAGCTCCGGCAGTGGCGCCAGGTGCAGATACGTAAACAGGATCAGGCCGCGCCGGAAATGCGGATATTCCGAGGGCTGCGGCTCTTTCACCTTCACCACGAGGTCCGCTTTGGACCAGACGTCAGCCGCGTTCGACAGAATCTCGGCGCCGGCGTCGCGATAATCCTGATCGGGGAGCGAGCTGCCTTTGCCCGCGTTCGTCTCCACCAGAACCGTGTGGCCCGCCTCACGCAGCGCAATGACGCCGCTGGGGACCAATCCGACGCGCGTTTCGTGGTCTTTTACTTCCTTGGGGACGCCGACGATCATCTCTGGAGATCCGGCTTGGGCGCTTCCGGTGGAGCAGGCGGGGCTTGGTTCTGCGCAGTCATCCGTTTCGGACCCAGGCCCATGGCAATCAACGAAAGCGAGTTTATTTTACCGTCCGGCGTCAGGTTCTGATCTGCCTGGAATCGCTTGAGCGCTTCGGTGGAATCAGCGTTCCACTCGCCATTGGCCTCGCCGTGCAGATATCCTCTGTCAGCCAGCGCCTTCTGGATTTCTTTGTAGCGATCGGGAGTCGGCGCTTGCTGCGACGATCTGCGTGCCTTCGGCGCTTTGTATTTGCTCTTCGGACTCTTGTACTTCGGGGCTTTATATTTCGGCGAACTGGATTTCGCGGCCTTGTACTTGGGCGCTTTCGACTTCGGCGCTTTGCTCGAAACCTTGTGGACCTTTTGCTTGGGTGGTTTCGTGGTGGTCGCGGCTGACGCGGCAAGAGCAAGGCTCGCGGCCAGGATGATGAACTTTTGCACCAACGTTTATTCTACCCGATTGGCTTCCGAGTGTTTCGTGCCCGATGTAGGATAATAGCCTTAAGTTCGGAGGCGTAACGGAGATTACATTCAACTATGCGCTGGTTGCACATGTGTCCCGTCAAGTTAGCAGTTTTGTTCTGCGGCGCTTCTGCCGCGCTTCACGCACAATTGCCTGCAATACATTTGCACGGCGTCGTCAACTCAGCCAGCTTTCTCGCGCCGGGCTTGCCCGCAGGGTCGATTGCGCAAGGATCGATCTTCACCATTTTCGGATCCGCGCTCGGACCCGCGGCCGGCGTACAGGTATCGTCATTTCCGCTGGGAAACACTTTGAGCGGCGTGTCCATCACGGTGACGCAAGGCTCGACCGTCGTTAACGCGATTCCGCTCTACGTCCGGCAGGATCAGATCAACGCTTTGATGCCCTCGAATGCCCCGCTCGGATGGGTCTCGGTCCGCGTGACGCACAATAACGCGTTCAGCAATCCATCGCCTGTTTATGTGGTGCACGATAGCCCGGGCATTTATACATCCACTGGATCGGGCGGCGGCGAAGCAGCGGTGTCGAACGTCGAAACGAACGGGACTCTCACGCCGAACTCCAATAAAGCGTCCGCCAAGCCGGGGCAAACGGTACAGATGTTTCTGACAGGACTCGGACCGATCACGACGCCGGACAATCAGGCGCCCCCGGCGAATAGTCCAACGACTCCGGTTGAAGTGTGGGTGGGCGGGATTTCCGCGACCGTCACTTACAGCGGACGGTCACCCTGTTGCTCGGGCCTCGACCAGTTCGATTTCGTAATTCCCAACAACGCCCCTACGGGCTGCTGGGTGCCGATCCAGATTCGGACAACCAAAGCGAATTTGAGCAACGGCGTGAGCATGGCGATCGCAGCCAAGGGAGGCGCCTGCGGCGATCCGGAAAATCCGCTGACATCCGGGATCGTGAACGGCGGCGCGATCGGCGAGCTTTGGCTCACGCGATCCGCGGTTCATCAGGATGTCGGCTTGACCAATCCGATCGACATCATTGGCGACACTTTGGATTACATCGCCCAAAAACAGCCGGGTGGGCCGTTTGTATCTCCGCCGATGCTGGCGGCGCCTCCGCCGGGCACGTGCGCGCTTTACGGTGGGATCGGCGATTATTGGGGCACCGGAAAACTGGCCGACGCTACGTCTTTCACTGCCCTGGATGCAGGCTCGGCGTTCACGGTCAACGGTCCGGGCGGCAAGCAGACCGTGTCGCTCGCGTTCAATACCGCGCCACTCGGTTCGCAAATGCCGATCTGGCAACAGCCGAATACGTTGTATCTGGCTCCAGGCAACTACACAGTTTCCGGGACGGGCGGAGCGGATGTCGGCGGCATCAATGTTTCTATTCCGGTGGCAGCGCCGCTCACTTGGACCAATCGCGATCAGACGACAAACGTCTCGCGCAGCCAGCCCCTGACGGTGAGTTGGTCGGGGGCACCGAGCGGACATGGAGTCGCAATTCTCGGCGAAAACTCGGATCTGCGAACCAACTCGAGCGCGGTCTTTTACTGCGTGGCGCCGGCGGGTGCGACCAGCTTCACCATTCCGCCTCAGGTGCTGGCGTTTATTCCACCATCGCGGCCCAATCCGCTCGATTCCACAGGCATCATTTTTGTCATCTCTTCCAGTTCCGTATCGCTCAGCGCAAAAGGGCTGGACGTGGGACTGGCGTCGTCCACATATAAGACCGGAAAGACGGTGGTGTTTCAGTAGGAGGATGGCATGAAGCGAAAGATTCTTAGCGTTGCAGCCGTGATCCTCATGTCCTCCCAAGTGCGCGTCTCGGGCGCCGATTGCCCGAACCCGCCTCCGCCGTTTCCCGATCAAAAGGGAAGTCCGGTTCCGATCCACTGGAACGCCGACATGTGTGAAGACGATCTGCACTGGCATTACGTGATCATCAACCGCTATCAGGTTGGTCCATTCACGTTCGGAGGCAAGGCAGCTGACAAGAATCCCTACTACGATCAGGACAGCGGAAAGAAATGCTGCAACAAAGGGGAGATCGTGTTCATGAACGGGGCAGCCGTGAAGGCGCACGACAGCTCGAAATCGGATTGTCCGAGCACGAACGAGAGTGGCGGACCGCAGAATACGGCGAACAGCATGGCGCCCGATCCTCCTCCGCCGCTGCCTTACCGGACTTTCGCGATTCCACCGCTCACGTTCGGAGACGCCGCGCTTACCTTCGTCCCGCAATGCAACGCCGCCGCCGGCCCAACCGCGTTTCATGTTGTTCATTTGGACGACGTAGTGACGCGCATCAATCAATGCACGGAAGCGACCATCGCGGCGATTAAAGTCCCTAGCAATCCGCTGGAGGTGCAGGTCACGCCGGACGCGAAATGGGCAATCGTGACCAGCTACGACAATGCCATCAGCTTCATCGACACCAGCACCAATCAAGTCGCGAAGGTAATTCAAACGGATTTCGACACGTTCCCGTCAGGAATCTCGATATCGCCCGACGGCTCGTTCGCGCTGGTCACCAGCTACATCGACAACAACCCGGCGTTGCTTGTGATTGACGTGCCGAATCAAGCCATCAAGAGCAGAATTCCGCTGCCACTTGCTTTCCCCCAATCCGTTTTTCTGAATCCGGACGCGACGCTCGCCTGGGTGACCTATCCGTTTGGAGGCGCAGTGGAGGTGGTGGATGTGATGACGGGCAACATCAACCAGAGCATCCCGGTGACACAGCCCTTGCACGTGGTATTCAATGCCACGGGCACCGTAGCGTACATATCCAGCCAAGGGCCGGGTTCAGTGCTGGTTGTGGATACCACGACCTATTCGATATTGAAGAACATCCCCACAGGATTGGGCGCGAGCGACCTGCAACTCAGCCCGGATGGCGGCATCCTCACGGTGGGAAATTGGCAGGGCAATTCGATCAGCGAAATAGACACGTATGACTTGACGCTGATAAAGACGATTCCGCTCGGCGGCCCACCGATTGGCGTCGCGCTAGTGCCCATTCAATAAGATCGAACCAATCCCTGTTTGATATCGTCTACTTCTCGAGGGCGAGGAGATGCGATGACGCTTTCCACCGATTTTCGACATGCCGTAAGGATCCTAAGACGGGACCCGGCCGCATCCGGTCTGATCGTGGTTACGTTGGCGCTGTGCATTGGCGCTAACACGGCCATTTTCAGCGTAGTGGACGCCATCTTACTTCGGCCCCTGCCTTTTCCGGAGCCGAACCGCTTGGCCCGTGTGGTAACGCACTTCAGAGCCAAGGGCGCTGAGGGCGATAATGTCGGACAAAACGGCCGGGCGTGGGAGCTGGTGCGGGATAACGCGACATTTCTGGACGCGGCGGTTTATTCCGACGGCGCTTCCGGCGTCAATCTCTCCGCCGCAGGCCACGTTCAGCACGTTCAACAACAGCGCGTAGGCGCTGGATTTTTCCGCGTGCTGGGCATTCTTCCGCAAGTGGGACGCGAGTTCACAGCGCAGGAAGATCACAAGGGCGGACCTCCACTCGCCGTACTGAGCCATTCACTGTGGAAGCAGATCTTCCAGGAAGATCCAAGAGCGGTGGGACAGAGCTTGTTGTTGAAAGGCGAACCTTACACCATCGTCGGCGTGATGCCAGAGAGCTTCCATTCCAATGTTCCAGCCGATCTTTGGACGCCGCTCCAAGCGAGCGCCAGCGGCGAAGGCGGCGGCACCAATTACGCTGTTGCGGCTAGATTGAAACCGGATGCAAGCTGGGCACAGGCCGATAGCCAACTGGAATCCATTGGATCGCCGTTGTTCAAGAACGCTCCGCCAGGCTCGATGGCGCGGCTGCATTTGATTTCGCTGCAGGATGGCGACACGCAGCAGCTGCGAAAGCCGTTGTTGATTCTATGGGGCGCCGTTGGATTGGTCCTGCTGATCGGATGCGCGAACGTAACGAGTATCCTGCTAGCCAAGGCTGCGACTAGATCGCGCGAAATCGCGACGCGCATGGCTTTGGGCGGGGGGCGCGGCGTGATCGTCCGCCAATT
>Ga0070734_10005081_pt1 | contig 11924 bp, 6 predicted proteins | sample Coa_R1_8_FD_66444 | JGI IMG/M metagenome (GOLD analysis project Ga0070734, IMG submission 66444) | Surface soil microbial communities from Centralia Pennsylvania, which are recovering from an underground coalmine fire - Coalmine... | ecosystem: Environmental > Terrestrial > Soil > Unclassified ...
CCCGATCCCGGAGGGCGCGAAAGTGCTGGAGACCGCCGTGGTCATGCCGGGCCTGGTGGAGGCGCACGGAGCGCGGGGAATGGACGCGTCCAACGAGAACGTCCCCCTCGTCCCGTTTGTCAACACCGCTGACGGCATCGATCCGGTCAGCGTCTCCTTTGAGGACGCCCTGCGCGACGGCGTCACGACTATCCATGTGATCCCCGGCAACGCGACTGTGATCGGCGGGACCGGGATCATCGTCAAGCCGGTGGGCGTCACCGTCGAGAGCATGCTCGTCAAGAAGCAGAGCGGCATGAAACTCTCGCTCTTCCCGAGCGGTGGGCGCAACCGGATGACGCAGGTCGAGGAGTTGCGCCGGGCCTTCGAGGATTTCGACGTCTATACCACCCAGTTGGCGGAGCGCCGCGCCGACCAGAAGAAGAAGGGCGAGCCGGAGGAGGAGTTCGATCTGCGCCAGTTGGCGATGCGGGATCTGGTGGAGGGCAGAATAACCGCCTACCTCTACTGCCCCACCGATGCCGACGTGACCCGCGCCCTGGATCTCCTTCAGACGCGCAAGCTGAAAGCCGTCCTGGTCCTGGGAGCCAACTGCTACAAGACGGCCCCGCTGATCGCCAGGCGGGGGCTGCCGGTCATCCTCGACCCGCAGATGGTCGTCTGGGAGACCGATCCTGACACCGGCAAGGAGACCCGCCATGTCATTCCCACCTACTTCCAGAAGGCGGGCGTGAAGTTTGCGTTCCAGGTCCAGTCCGGCAACTTTGGGCAGAGCTCCTACTGGTATCAGGCTGCGACTGCTGTCAGCTACGGCATTCCCCGTGAGACGGCCCTGCGCGCCCTCACCCTGACACCCGCCGAGATCCTCGGCATTTCCGACCGCATCGGCAGCCTCGACGTGGGCAAGGACGCCAACCTGCTCCTGCTCTCCGGCGACCCGCTCGATACCAGGACCTGGGTGGATACCGTCGTTATCGAGGGCAAGGTGGTCTACGAGCGCAAGAATGACACCCGCCTCAAGAAGCTGCTCACCGGGAAGGAGGCCCCGGATGCACCGTAACTTAGTGCCCCTCACCCCAGGGCGCAGCAAGCAGCGCCCCTACACTCCCGCTCGTTCCTCGCTGGGGAGAGGGGAGACGCTGAATTGGCCCCTCTCCCCTTGGGGGGTGTTCTCTGCCGCGCCGCGAAGCGGATCGAGCGGGAGAGCGGGCGGAGTTGGGGTGAGGGGGCGCGCCCGTGGGTTGCGCATCGCTCTCGCCCTCTTGTGCATTACTTTGTCCTTCCTGATTGGCAGCATAGCATACGCTCAGGACAATAGTACCGTTGCCATTCGGGCGGGGCGTATCGTTACGGTCAGTGGGCCGACGATTACGAATGGCGTGGTGCTTATCAAGAACGGCAAGATCGCCGCGCTGGGCAAGGATGTGAAGATCCCTGTTGGGGTTAAGGTGATTGACGCTCGCGCCGACGTGGTGATGCCCGGCCTGATCGCTGCCTACAGCACCCTGGCAGGCCGCACCGAACCCGACGAGACCATCACCCCCGACGTCTGCGCTATCGAGGGGTACGACAGCTACTCCAACAATGCTCGTTTGTTGGAGGGCGGATTGACCACCGCCTACCTCAGCACCGGCGCGCACCGATTGGTGAGCGGGCAGGGCGCGGTGGTGAAGTTGGCGGGTGAGGGGCCGTCCATCCGTACGCTACGCGCCTCCGCCGATGTCTGCGTTCAGTTCGGAGCTTATGTCAAAAACCCGCCTGCGCTGTTCCGCCCGCCCATCCCGCCCACCGATGAGAGCCCGCTCCTCCCCTCGCAGCGGCAGTTCCCGTCGGTGCGGCCCTCGGAGTTCGCCCTGCTGCGGCAGCTGTTCCTGGATGCCAAGCGCATCGGGAGCGGCAGTTCCGAGCAGCGCCCCACTTCCGCCAATATCTCCCCCATTCCCCCGGACCGCAACCCGCCGGCCAACAAGAAGGAGGCCAAACTCCGCGCTCTGGCTCCGATCTTGAGCGGGCAGGAGCCGCTGCGCGTCAATGCCCACACAGCCGCCGACATCCGCCACGCCCTGGAGTTCGCCGATGCTTTTCATCTCCGTATCGTTCTGGAGGGCGCGACCGAGGGGTACCTGGTGGCCGGAGACCTGGCGAAGCGGCACATCCCCGTCGTGGTGACGGCTCCGCAGCGACCGGGGCGGCGCATCGGAGAGGATTTCCAGCGGGAGAGCGCAAACGGCAAAATCAATCTACGGAATGTGGCGACCCTGCTTCAGGCAGGCGTTCCGGTCGCCCTGGCCCCCACGGAGGATAGCGACCTCACCGATATGCTCCTCCTGGCCGCCGCGCAGGTTCCTTACGGCGTCTCGCCGGAGACCGCCCTTCGTCTGGTCACTTTGAATGCTGCCGAGGCGCTGGGGGTGCGGGAGCGAGTGGGCAGCCTGGAGGTGGGCAAGGACGCCGACCTGATTATCCTGGATGGCGCGCCTCTCGCCACCACCACGCATGTTGCGATGACCCTGGTGAACGGCAAAACGGTCTATACCCGCGCCGGGGAGACGCCCCAGGGCACGCTGATCGCCATCCGCGCCGGACGCATCCTCACCATGACCCAGGGCGAGATCGCCAATGGTGTGATCCTCCTGCGGGACGGGAAGATCGTCGCCGTCCGGCGCGAAGCCGACATTCCCGAGGGTGTAACGGTGCTGGATGCCTCGCATGACGTGGTGATGCCGGGCATGATGGACACCCACTCCTACCTGGGCCTCCATGCGGACGCCGAACCCACGCCGACCGACCTCGCCGCTCCGCAGACCGGACCGGCCTCCGGGCGCACGAAGCTGCTCGATGCCCTGGTGCCCAATGACCCGGCCTTTACCGACGCCCTGCGGGCGGGCGTCACCTGCGTGCTGCTGGCCCCGCCGACAGGAGGCCCGGTCTGCGGGCAGGCGACGCTGCTAAAGACGGTTCAGGATCCCGACCATCCGCTCACCAACCATGGGCGCGTGGTCAAGGAGCTGGCGGCGCTCTGCTTCAACCTTCAGGGCGGCGCGCCCCGCATGGCCCAGCCCTGGAACTTCCGCGAGATGCTGCAGGCGGCAAAGGCGTACAACCAGCGGCGGGCGCAGTATGAGCGCGACCTGCGCGAATGGGAGCGCGACCGGGATGAGGCGAAGCGCCAGGGGAAGGATATCCCGAAAGAGCCGGCGGAAGTACCCAAGGATGAGGATCAGGAGCCCTTTGCCGCGCTCTTCCGGGGCGAGATCCCGGCCTTCGTCCATGTGGGGCGCGCCGATGAGATCGTGACGGCGCTCAAAGTCTTTCAGGATGAGTTCGACCTGCCCCTGACCCTGGTGGACGCACCCGACAGCTTCCGCGTGGTGGACGAGATCCGCAAGCGGACCGCCTCCGTCGCCCTCGGCCCGGACGTCACCCAGCGGGATAAGGGCAAGCCGATCAACAATGCCGACGTACTGACCCGCGCGGGAATACGGGTTCTCTTTCAGACGAGCAGCGCGTCCGGAGCGCAGTTCCTGCGCCTGAACGCCGCCAACGCCGTCCGCAACGGCCTCGACCCGACCGAAGCCCTGCGCGCCCTGACGCTCTATCCGGCCCGCGTCCTCCATGTGGAAGACCATCTCGGCAGCATCGAAGCCGGGAAGGACGCCGACCTGGTCATTCTCAACGGAGATCCCATGGATCTCACCAGCCGTGTGGAAAAAGTCCTCGTAAACGGAAAGGTGGTCTACGATGCGAAATAGGTCCCCACTCTCCCGCGCCCTGCAGGGCGGCCTGCTCCTGCTGGCAGCGGCGCTGGCCCTCGGCGGAGGTCGGCCCGTCGCCGCACAGGAGGCGAAGGCCGCGAAGCCGCTGGTCATCAAGGCCGGGCGCATTCTTACCGTGACCAACGGCGTCATCGAGAATGGCGTGCTGGTGATCCGGAACGGCAAGATCGCTGCCCTGGGGAAGCAGGGCGAGGTGACCCTGCCCGCCGACGCCGAGATCCTGGACGCCTCCGGAATGTGGGTGATGCCGGGCCAGATCGACCTCCACTGCCACATCGGCAACGATTCCGGGCTGCACGACTACGTCCAATCGCTCAACCCGGCGTTCCGTATCTGGGACTACATCGATCCTGAATCGCCGCAGGTGAAGGATTCCATCGCCAGCGGGATCACCACCATCCTCACCATCCCTGGCAGCGGCGGCAATAACTCCGGCTTCGGCGTCCTATGGAAGCTGGGTGGGGCGAAGCGTGAGGACCTGATCCTGCGCAAACTGGGCGCGATCAAGATCGCGCAAGCCTACAACCCGGAGCGGTCTGCCGGAGACCTGGGCCTGAGCCGCATGGGCATGTGGTGGATGCTGCGCGAGCAGTTCGATCGGGCGAAGAAGTACGACGACACCTGGCAGGCGTATGAGCAGGCGGGTAAGTCGGCGCCCCATGCCGAGCAGTTGCTGCTCGCCGCGAATACGCCGGGGGACGCCAAAAAACAGTCGCCCCAGGAGCCGAAAAAGGTCCTCGGGCTGGAGCAGATGCGCGACGTCATCGAGCATAAGACCCCCGTCTTTGTCCATACCGCCGGGGCGCGCGACGTCATGGAGACCATGCGCATGTTCCATGACGAGCGGGGCCTGCCGGTCATCATCTCGCATGGCGAGTTTGGCGGCCTGCGCGCCGCCGAGGAGGCGGCCAAGCGCAACATCCCCTGCAACATCGGGCCGCGCCTCTACGACTTCTCCTACCAGACCTACGACCGCCGCTTCTACTCCATTCCGATGGAGTATGCGCGCGCCGGGGTCCAGAACATCTCCCTCAACACGGACTGCCCCGTCATCCCCAGTGACGACCTGTTTGTCCAGGGAACCATCTCCATCAAGATGGGCATGGATGAGGACCTGGCGCTCCGGGCGCTGACCATCAACCCGGCGCGCGCCATCGGGATCGGAGACCGCGTCGGCAGCCTGGAGGTGGGCAAAGACGCCGACTTGATTATCAAGCGCGGCAGCCTCTTCGACCCGCGCAACCCCATCGAGAAGGTGCTCATCAACGGCAATATCGTCTACACGCACGGTCAACGACGCAGGGGCATCACCACGGGGCCGTTCCTGCCGGAGGGGATCGTGGATGACGACGGCTGCAGCAAAGACGACGCCCCGGAGGAAGGTTTTTTCAGCCGTGTACGCTAACTTGAAAATCGCCCCCCGGCCCCCAATCCTGGGGGAGTCGCCGGTGCGCACCGGGGGGTTCCCCCCAAAATTGGGGAGAGACGGAGCCGTGGGGGGAGGCGGAAAGGTGTTTTCAACACCCGGAATTCTCGCCCTTTTGACCGCCGCCTGCCTGCTGCCGGTGCAGGGGCAGACCCGCCCCGACCCGTTCGGGGAGGAGGTCGTGGTGGTGCGGGCGCGGCATATCGAGACCGTCAGCAGAGGCGTGATCAACGACGGCCTCATCGTGATCCGCAACGGGAAGATCACCGCCGTCGGGACCGATGCAAAGATCCCTCCGGGGGCGCGCATCCTCCAGGCGGATACGGTCATGCCGGGCATCGTGGGCGCCTATTCGCAGATCGGGATCTCCGCCCCGGCAGCGCAGGCCGGCCCGGCTCTCCCGCAGCGCTTTGCGGGGAGAGGCGGAGCGGGCGGAGGGCAGCGCCCCGTCTCCAATCCCCACTACCGGGTGAAGGACGAGCTCTACCCCTTCGATGAGAACTACGCCCGCCTCCTTCGAGCCGGGGTGACCACCCTGGCCCTCGCGCCTGAGGGGCGCGGCATCGCCGGGCAGGGGGCGCTGGTGCGGCTTCAGGCGGAAACGGCGGAGAAGATGCCTCTCATTCCGGATGGCCCGCTCACCATCCACTTCGCCCCCAACACGCAGACCATGGACCTGATCCGTACCACCTTCGATGGCGCGCGCCCCCGAACGGGCGGCGGCCCCGGCGGCGGGCCGGGTGGCGTGGGTGGACGCCCGATGCCGCCTGCGGAGGCGGAGGACCCCGAAGAGGGTCCGGAGGAGGACGATATGCAGGGACGGCGGGGGCAGCGGCCTCCGACCGGTCGCCCGCAGGGACCTGCCAACCTGATCACCGGCTCCGCCGACGTGCGTCGCGAACCGGTGCTGCGGGCGGTACAGGGGACCCTGCCTACGATCTTCACCTGCGGCGATTCGGCCTCCGTCACCTACCTGATGCCCCTCCTGCAAGCCTACACCACGCTGAAGCCGGTCTATGTCCTCTCCTCTCCGGAGACTTACCGCATCGCGGACCTGCTGGGCCAGAAGAAGGCGAACATAGTCTTCCCGGCGGCGCTGAACCTGGAGCCGCTCACGGTCAACCGCATCAATGTTCCGGCCATTCTCACCAAGGCCGGGGCTAAGGTCGCGCTGCGCCCGCAGGCGGACACGCCGGAGGGCTACCAGAACCTGCGCTATCAGGTCGGGGAGTTGGTCAAGTACGGGATGGATCGCACCGCCGCGCTTCGGGCCATCACGCTGGCCCCTGCGGAGATGCTGGGCCTGGGAGATCGGGTCGGGAGCATCGACACCGGGCGGGATGCCAATCTGATCCTGCTCGACGGCGACCCGTTTGTGTCCACCACCCGCATCCGGTCGGTCCTGCTGGAAGGGAAGACGGTCTATGAAGAGTGAGTTCCCATTCCGCCGGGTCTGGGGTGGGTTGTGGGTCGCGGTCCTGGTCCTGTTGCTGCTGATCGCCGGCCTGATGCCGGTATGGGCGCAGGACGACGACCCCGGTGATGACGAAGACCTGCCCGCCGCACCGCCCGTGGCGATTACCGCCATCGTCGGCGGGGATGTCTGGACGGTGACGAAGGGGGTCATCAAGGGCGGGACCGTCATCATCAAAGGCTCCAAGATCGATCAGATCGGCGGGCCGGAGCTGAAGCCGCCTCCCGGCGCGAAGATCGTGGATGCGAAGGGGCAAGTGGTAGCGCCCGGCTTTATCGTCACCAGCTCTCAGATCCAGCTTACCGGCCTGACGCCCGGCAACAAGGTGAAGGATTCGCTGGACCCGTTTGCTCTGGCGATTGACCTGGCCCTGGCATCCGGCGTCACCTCGGCGTTTGTGACCGGCGCGGACGGGGGCGAAGGCCCAAGCAACACCAATGCCGTAATCAAGATGGCGGAGGGCGATACGGCGGGGATGCTGGTGGCGGAGCCGGTGGTGACCACTTTCAGCATGACCGGCGGTGGGGGGCGTTTCGCCCGCTTCGGGCGGGCCTCCGCCACCGCCCGCTGGAATCTGCGGGACCAACTGCGCCGGGCGAAGGAGTACCAGCAGAAGCTCGACGCCTATGAGGCGGACAAGAAGGCCGGGAAAAAGACCCCGGAGCCGAAGAAGCCCGCCGATGCCGATGAGGTGCTGCCCCTGATCCGCAAGGAGCGGGTGCTGCGCGTCAACGCCTCGGAGGTCGCGGACATCCTCTGGGCGCTGTCGCTGGTGGATGATTTCGGGATCAAGGAGGCCATCAGTCCGGCCACCGAAGCCTGGATGATCGCCGACCAGATCGCAAAGCGGGATGTCCTGCTCATCATCACGGCCCGCAGCCGCAATGCCCCGGATGAGCGCAAGAACGGCCCCTCCGGGTCCAATCCGGATGCGCCGGGCATCCTGCAGAAAGCAGGGGTACGCTTTGCGGTCCTGCCCGTGGACGCCAGCTTCTCTGTCGGAGGCGAATCGGGGCGCGACCTGCTGAGCTATCCTGTGGAGGCCGCGTTCGCCATGCGGGGCGGCGCGGATGCGCAGTCCGCCCTGGAATCCATCACGCTCACCCCGGCGAAGGTGCTGGGGTTGGAGAAGCGCCTCGGCAGCCTGGAAGTAGGCAAAGATGCCGACATCATCGTGCTCAGCGGGGAGCCGCTCGACTACCGCAGCTTTGTAGAGAAGACCTTTGTGAACGGCAAGCTGCTCTATGATCGCACCAGATCCACCTTCTTCAATCAGATCCAGCCGCAGAAGGGCGTGCCCACCGTGCCTTCACCCCCTTAATCTTCACTTCGTCGAGCGGATTGCAGTCCACACTCGGAATCGATCCGGGCTTTCTGCGTTGTGGTAGGCTACCGTGAGGTTGTTGCAGGCGTCGTGAGGCATGCCAGCGCCCCTTGCTTCACCTGTAGTTCTATACGTACCGGTCAGCAGAAGGGCTTTTGGAGTCGAATGTTCAGGCGACCCGGCAGTGTTTCAAGGTTGGGTGAAAGAGATCAGTCGAATGCTCGCGATCCTATCGCCTTCAAGAATGCCATCCACGGTGTCCATTCCCTCCACCACCTCGCCGAACACGGTGTAGTTGTTGTCCAGCCTGAGATTGTCGTGCAGGTTCACGAACCACTGAGCATCACCGGTGTCATGACCGCGCGTGCTCATCCCGACAGTTCCACGTAAGTGCGGCACGGTGCCGAGTTCGTCCCGCAGAAACTGCGTGTATCCGATGTACTCGCTTGCACCCGAGCTACCGCCCTGAATGACGAAATCAGGTACGACGCGATGCCAGGTCAGGCCATCGTAGTAGTGTTTTCCTATGAGTCTGAGAATGCGCGCTGCCATGATTGGCGCTACGTCGCCGCGTAGCCTCACGACAAACGATCCTCCGCCGCTCTGCGGTGAGATCGTCACACGCAGGCGTACATCGGCACCAAATGCGAGCGCCACAGACTGTGGAGGAAGTTCGGTGTGAATCGGCGGAGGAACATCGTCGCTATCCGCCCTGTTGGCTGCCGCTAGCAGAGCGAGGCGAACGTCGCGAGCCGAGGCAATGCCTTGTGCAACCCACTGATCGAACACCGCGTTAGCTATGTCGCGCACGTCGGCACGCGGAGAGCCTTTGAGTGCGATCGCTGCGGCTCGTACTGCCTGAGCGCCATGTGCGTGTAGCGTCGCGAGATAGATAGCGTCGTCCGTGTGCCCGGTAAGTTTCGACAGCGCTTCGACAGCCGCCTCCTTCACATTGTCGTCCCGGTCGCGCGCGAGCATACGGAGGCGTACAGCGTCGGCAAGCACCGCAGCCGCGCGTGCGGCATACATGCGCACCTGCCACTGTTTGTGTGCCGCGAGCAACGGGAGACGCGCGCGCGCATCGTCTGGACGAATACGGGCGAGCGCCACGATGGCGTGCGCCGCGGCATGCCACGATACGTCGCCTGGCGCACGCTTCGAGGCATCGGCTGGCAGGGCATCGATCCATTTGCGTAATGTGTCGGCGATCACGTCGTCGCTGGCGCAGCCTTCCATCACGAGATCGGCGGCCCTGAGCCTGACCGGTGCGACGCTGTCGCCCAGAGTGGTTCTCAGCGCAGCGCAGTCGCTGCCCGGTGCGCTCAGTTTGCGGTATCGGAGGAGCCAATCTGGCTCGGACCACGTCGGCGGCTTCGGCAACGGTGGCTCGGAGTCGCGTTCCGAGAAATGCGGATCACGGATTCGGCCGAGTGCGCGGCGCGCGATGGCGCGGATGCGGGGATCGGCGTGCTTTGTGGCCGCGGCGAATGCGCCGTCCGAGGCGTCTCGACGGTCTTCGGCGAGAAGCAACCGGCCAACGAGCGCGGCGTCGGCGCGGGAGATCCTGCCCTGTGCGTGGGCTACGCCAAGGACCATGACGAAAAGCGCGGCCAGAAAAGACCGCATGACAGAATGGATTTGCATATTTATGGTCGCTTTCTGACGTGATCGCTTTCCGAAGGAACTCACTTTTGGCGGAAGATAGTATCCGGAGGTGAGCGTGGTACGGAAGAGTGACCCGCTCTCAGTTCGTAATGCCTGACCGTACCGAACCTGCAACGGGCCACTCTTTAAGCAGTATCTATGCAATCTTACCAGGCGTCAGAGCGGCCAGCAGGCTGGTCAGGCAGTTGTAGAAGGGCTGCACTGAGTCGAGATGGATCCTTTCCCTGGGAGTATGGGCCTCCCGGATGTCAGGGCCGAAGGATATGATCTGTAGCTGAGGAAGCTTATCCATTAATACAGCGCACTCAAGTCCAGCATGTATCGCTGCGATTTTGGGCTCATGCCCGAGCACGCGCGTAAAGGTCTCTTGCGCCGTCTTAAGCAGAACGCTGTTGGGTTCGGCAGGCCAAGGGGGGTAGCCTTTTCTGTAGAACACTGATGCGCCGGCCCTTGTAAGCTTGCTTTCCTGGTCGGACTGGAACTTCTCGATTGCCCCGACTGCAGAGGAGCGGGTGTTGCAACAGAGCTCGATCTGGTTCTTGGAGGTCGTGATGGTCGCGACATTGTTGCTGGTCTCAACCAGCCCCTCGACTGCCTTGGACCAGTCCAGAACGCCATGGGGGATCTCAGCGACCGCGCTGAGGATTGCAACTGACAGCGCAGCCGAGAGCGGGGCGAAGCATTCCTCTTCCGGAGCGATTACGGTAATACCACCTGTGATCTTCTCGTTACTGCGCAGGGTGGCTAGCCACTTTGGTGTGTTGAGCTGTTGCTCCAGCGCTTCCTGTTGCTTAGGGGAGACCCAGAATACGATTTCGGCGTCTGATGCAATAGTGTTGCGCGCTGTGCCACCCTTGAAGGAGGCGAGCAGCAGCTCTCCATCGCCCGCTGCCCGCCGCACTGCCTCCAGTAATATCTTGATGGCGTTCCCCCGCTCTTCATGGATGTCTAAACCGCTATGCCCCCCTGGCAGGCCTTGTAGCGAGGCACGCATCGGGTAGAGATGGGCGGGCCGAGCGGTACGATTGAATGTCCAGGTCGCATACATATCACGCCCGCCAGCCGCAGAAATATAAATACTGCCAAGTTCTTCGGTATCCAGGTTGAGTAGCAAGTCGCTGTGTAGCATCGTCTCATCCAGCTTGGATGCGCCTATCAGGCCGCTTTCCTCACTTACTGTGAAGAGCAGTTCAAGCGGTGGGCAGTCCGTGACTGCACAGTCGGTGGCGACGGCGAGTGCCGAGGCAAGTCCGAGCCCGTTGTCCGCACCCAGGGTGGTGCCGATGGCCTTCAACACGGTTTTCTCCCCCTCCGGTTCTTGCCATTGTTTAATCTCAGTGCGAATCGGGTCGCGGATAAAGTCGTGCTCGACGCCCTCATCCTTGGCGCAGACCATATCCATGTGGGTCTGGAGGCAGACGGTCGCGGATGCGATGCCCCCGCCGCGACCGGGTACATATATAACGATATTTCCAGCCTCGTCTTTCCGTACAGCGAACTCATTCTCTACGGCGAAACTCAGCAGATACTTCTGCACGCCGACCTCGTTGCCTGTGCTTCGCGGAATGCCACAGAGGGCTTCGAAATAGTGTTTTACCGATGCAGGTTCTAGAGCCATCATAAACTCCACTCCTTTCTCTTGTGCCTAAACGCTGACATAACGCAGTTCTCCTTGAAGGCTATTGCTACCTTAGAGGTGCCTTAAGCTCTCTTTGAATCGCAACTGTGGAAAAAAGGTACAGTGACTACTTGAAACAAAAAACTTCGGCCAGACAACAGTATCTACTGTTGTCTGGCCGAAGTTTTTTGCTCCGGAGAATGCCACCAGACTTCCCGGTGTCGAGTCGACCGGGCTTTTCGATTCACCTGAACTTTTTCAACGGTGTTCTCGATCACCACCGCATACCAAAAGTGCTCTCCTATTTTGGAAGATCAGGCTAGTATAAAATTATTTGTTTGAATGTGCGTTATGCCAAAAGTGCTCACCTATTTTTGAATGTGCGCCCGGGGCCGAACTGTGGCATCTGGGGGCTACCACATGGATGTAGAGAGTCATCCACCCCTTTTGCGTGAATCGAATCGGATGTCAGAAGCGTACCCGATGGTGCATAAAAAGTCAAGAGGAGGCTGAAAGCGCCTCAGGGCCAGCGCATCTTAATTGATGAGCACCAAGCTCAAATAGTCGTTGTCCCATCCCGCCTTCTTCTGGCGAGCCTTAATCCCACGCTTGTTGGTCTTCTCTTGGCGCAGCAGGTTGAG
>Ga0070734_10005084_pt1 | contig 11911 bp, 10 predicted proteins | sample Coa_R1_8_FD_66444 | JGI IMG/M metagenome (GOLD analysis project Ga0070734, IMG submission 66444) | Surface soil microbial communities from Centralia Pennsylvania, which are recovering from an underground coalmine fire - Coalmine... | ecosystem: Environmental > Terrestrial > Soil > Unclassified ...
CCGTCCGGAACAGCTTCTCCCGGACCGCCAAACCTGGGACTGATTAACGACCAGACGCAACTCTGCTACATGCAGCAATCGCCGTTCCTGCCGCCCAATTGCTACGACGTGGCATTCGTGGGACTGACGCCGGGCTTTGTCGGCTTGTACCAGATCAATGCGCAAATTCCGAGCGGCCTGCCCACAGGCAACGTTCCGTTCTTCTTCACCGTGGGCGGCCAGGGGAGCAACGACGCCCAGATCGTAGTTCAATGACCGATCGGCTGTACTACAACGACAGCTATCTGCGCGAGTTTCACGCGCGCGTTGTGGAATCCGCCGAAGAAGGCCGCAAGGTTTACCTGGATCGGACGGCGTTTTACCCCACTTCGGGAGGACAGCCGTTCGATACCGGGAAGCTCGCCGGGGTTCCTGTCACCGACGTGATCGATGAAGGCGAGCGCATCGCGCATGTCCTGGCAGGAGCGCTCAGCGGCTCAGAGGTGACCGGGCGGGTAGATTGGCAGCGCCGTTTCGATCACATGCAGCAGCATACTGGCCAGCATCTGCTTTCGGCCGTGCTCGTGGATCTATTCGATGCGCCCACTGTAAGCTTCCACCTGGGCACCGAGTCCAGCACCATTGACGTGGGGCGCGCGCTGGAACCGGGAGAGATCCGCCGGGCGGAGCGGCTCGCCAACGAAATTGTGTTTGAGAACCGTCCGGTATCGGTCAGCTACCAGGACTCGAGCGAAGACCTGGACCTGAGGAAGCCTGTCGAGCGCGAGGGCACGATTCGCATTGTGTCCATCGATGCGCTCGATCGCAGTGCCTGCGGCGGCACTCACGTTCGCGCTACCGGCGAGATCGGCCCCCTGCTGATCCGCAAGCTCGACAAGATCCGGGGAAACCTTCGCATCGAGTTTCTGTGCGGCTTGCGGGCGGTGGAACGGGCGCGCGCCGACTATGAAGCGCTGTCCGAGATCGCCCGGGCGTTCTCGTCGCCGCTCGATGAGACGCCGGCCCTGGTCGAGGCCCAGCGCGAGAAACTGCAGGAAGCCGAAAAATCCCGGCAGCGAATGGCCACTGAGATCGCGCAGGCTCGCGGGCGCGCGTTGTACCTCGAGACGCAGCCTTCGGCCGACGGCATAAGGCGCGTCGAACGACGCGCGGCGACGCTGTCGGACGAACTCCGCGCCGAGGCTCAGAGCTTCACCGCCGGGGCCAAGGCGGCCATGTTGGCGTTCGCAGAGAACCCCGCAGCGGTGCTGCTGGCAGTGTCAGCCGACAGTGGGATCCACGCCGGCACCCTGCTTAAAGAGGCTCTCGCCACCGTCGGCGGTAGAGGCGGTGGAAGCGCGACCCTCTCCCAGGGAAGCGTCGCTGATCGCGCGGGTCTTGATGTGGTCGCCATGACCCTGAAGAAGACCCTCGGCCTGGATCGGTAATCCATCCCACACTCCCGGAAGAATGGGTCAGGTGTTCGTCGGTACGAAGGTTCTAAGGATTCCCCCTAAAGTTCACTAAGCATCGGTCCGAATTTGGAGGTATATAGGCGTGTCATAAAGCGTGAATCAAGCGTGAATCGTAAAGCCATGTTGTCTTTGAGGACGTTGGCCCTGCTTACGGTGGGAGCCCTAGGTGTCTGGGGTGCGGATCGGCACAAACTGGACGTTGATCCGGAAACCGAAGACGGCTTTCTGCTCCAGCACGTCCTGCAGGAGCCGACCGTCGAGCGGCGCCTTGCTTATCTCGAAAAATACGCACAGCAGTTTCCGAAAACGACTTCGATCGCCTGGGTGTACGAGAAACTCCTTCCGATCTACGACGACAAGCAGGACTGGGATAAAGAGATCCCCACCGCCGATGCGCTGCTGGCGCTCGATCCCGATGACCTGGAAGCCACTCACTACGCACTGCACGCCGCCGAATCGAAACAATCCAACGACCTGATCCGCAAATACGCGCCGATCGCCTGGGATACGGCATCGCGCGTGCTGCAGCAGCCGCAACCTGCCGACAAGGACGCCGGCGCGGTGTGGGCCAAGCGCAAGGAACTGGCGCAGACCGTGATGAAGTATGCCGAGTTCCAGATGGGCACCCAAGCCGCCGGCGAGCAGGACGACGCCACGCAAAAGGACCTGATCGCAGCCTTGCGGTCGCGCAACCCTGCCAGCCCGTTCCTGGCGAACGTGACCAAGGTGACACTGATCGATCTGGCGTCGCTCGCGCCCGAAAAAGCCGTGGAACTGGCGCAAAAGGGCCTGGTGGATGATCCGGAGAACGAGGACTTCCTGATGACGATCGCCAACTACGATATGTCGAAGGAAAAGAACCTTCCCCAGGCGCTCGCCTACGCGCTGCACATCCTGGAGATCGTGCAGAAGAAGCCGAAGCCGGAATCGATGACCGACGAGGACTGGGACAAGAAAAGAGCTAAGTTCACGGGCTGGTCGACTTGGATCGCGGGCGTGGTCTACGGCAAGCAGGGACGGTTCGGGCTTTCGGATCGATACTTGCGCATGGCCCTCGGCTACGTTCAAAACGACCAGCGGCTGCTCATGGCGGCGTACTTTTACCTTGGCTACGACAATTACGCGCTGGCGGCGGAGTTGAACGACAAGGGCCGTGCCCTGGAAGCGGTGCGGTACAGCAAGCTTTGCGTGGCAGGCCCGGACGGCCCGTTCCGCGACCTGGCGATGAAGAATCTCGAAGCGCTGCGCAACGAATACAACCTGGAGTAACGCTGCGGCCGCATGCCGCAGACCGTACTCCCATGCCGGACTTGATTTTTACCCCCGAGTTAAGGCAAGCTGAATGGTTTTCCTCCCTTGATGGGTCTGACGCCATGCGGGTAAGAATTCTCTACCACGATCATTGTTTCGACGGCGCGGCGTCGGCGGCGTTTTTCAGCCGTTTTTATGAGGCCAAGTTCGCACCCGGCGCGGATTTCGAATTCACTGGCTTGGCGCACAAGGCCTCCCAGCTCTTCGAAGACAGCCTGTTCGACGGGGACGTGAACGCCATAGTCGACTTCAAGTATTCGCCGAATCCCAAGCTGACCTGGTGGTTCGACCATCATCAGAGCGCGTTCCTGAGCCCGGAAGACGCGGACCATTTTCGCCGCGACTCGAGCGGCCTGAAGCTGTACGATCCGACGTTCAGCTCCTGCACCATGTTCATCGCCAGCGTGGCGGAGAAGAAATTCGGCTTCCACTGCGCGGACCTTGCGGAGCTGGTGCACTGGGCCGACGTCATCGATGGCGCGCGCTATGCCAACGCCCAGGAAGCGGTCGAGCTGGGCGCGCCGGCCATGAAACTCACGCTCGTGATCGAGAGCGCGAAAGGGTCGGAGATCATCCATAAGATCATCCGCGCCATGCGCCACCGCAAGCTCGCCGAGATCGTCGAGCTTCCCGAGATTCGCGAGTTGTACCAGCCGCTTTACGAGCGACATTTGCGCTCGATCGATATCATCCAGCGGAAAGCGGAATGCCGGAATGGCGTGGTGTATTTCGACTTGATCGGCGAAGGACTGGAAGGCTACAACAAATTCATTCCGTATTACCTGTTCCCGGAATCGGTCTACACAGTCTCGCTGAGTACGTCGACGTTCCGCACCAAGGTGTCGGTGGGCTCGAACCCCTGGGCGCGCGAAACGCCATCGCATAATCTAGCGACGATTTGCGAGCGCTACGGCGGCGGCGGGCATCCGCGAGTGGGCGCGATCAGTTTCGAGACCGGCGCCGTGGAGCACGCGCGCAAGGTAGCGGCCGAGATTCGCAAGGAACTGGAAAGCTAGACGCAGGGCCCGGCGCGCGCGGCGCCTCGGCTCAGTCCCACATCATTTCGACGTGATCGCGATCGGCGGTATTACGGTCATCGGTGTAGACCGCCGCCGCTCCGGTCCACTCTGTCGATCCCGGGAGCGGGAAGTCGCTGACGAGAAAATTGGTGACATAGCTGTCGCCCGGCCGGACATCCTTCACCCAGACGCGGCCGAAGACGCCGCGGAATGTCGCCAGCACGCGCTGAGCGAAATCCGTTTCCAGATCGCGGTCGAGAATCACATTGGCGCCGGTATGCTCGGAAACCGCATGGACGTCGCCGAAAAATTCGCTCGTAAGCAGTTCATCCGGGATGCCCATGCCGCTGTAGGCGTCGAGCAGGGTGAAGCCGTAGCGTCGGCCTTCCCGGCGGAAGCGGTGCAGGGCGTTCCGCGCGGAAATCGGGAAGAACTGGATCTTTGGAGATAGCGGCTGCTGAAGGAAGCGCTGTGCGGCAATGTCGCGGACCGAAGGATCCACGTCGACAGTGTCGATTTGTTCGACGAAATCGGTCGCGGCCGCGTCGCGCGGGAACGTGAATCCGGCCGCGCCCACCACGAGAACGCGCGAGCTTCGCGTTTCGCCCAAGGCGAGGTCCGCTTCCAAAATGTACTGAAACGAGGTAGCGCCATTGTCGGCGAAGATGCCCGACGCGCGGCCTCCGTTCAGGAACATGACGCGCTCGAGCCGCCCGGCGGCGGAAGGAAGCTCGGCAATACGGATGTTCTGATGAGCACTGTCGAAAGAATAGAGCTCGTGTGCGGGCCTGGATAAGAAGCTTTCGCCATGCGCCAGTGCGATTACGATGGCAGCGGCCGCTGCGATCTTGAGCCTGGCGACGGAGTGCGTCGCCATCAAGGCCGACGCGCCGAACAGCAGGCCGCTGACGACATATGTCGAGACGCGCACGCCGAACACCGGGAAAAGATAGATCGGCGTCACGATGCCCCCAGCGACCGATCCGAGCGTCGAGCAGAAGAGCACTTTGCCGGACGCTTTACCGGCCTTGCCTTCGACATTGGTCAGCTCCGCGAGAAAAGGAACGGATTGCCCGACCAGATAGACCGGCGCCGCGAGCAGCAGCGTGGCCGCGACGCCGATGGCGAGCGAAAGGCCAAAGCCGATGTCCAGCAGCTTCCCCAGCAGCGCCGCCTCCCAGGGAAACGCGATCACCGCATAGATGACCGCTGCAAGCAGCAGATTGCGGGTCAGTGCCGACTTGGTGCGCGCGGCGTCCCACTTCGAGGACAGTTCGCCTCCGTGCCAGTAGCCGGCGCTCAGAGCGAAGAGCACCACCCCGAGCATCACGCCGGTGAGCGTCATGCTGGATCCGACGATGGGGATCGCTAGCCGGATGGCGATCACTTCAACAGCCAGGGTGGAAAAGCCCTCGGCAAAGGCGACGATCCAAATCCGGGCGTTGCCGGGCGGTCGGCCGCTCATGGACGGCCGAGCAACTTTTCGACGTATTTGCCGATCAAGTCGACCTCGACATTGATCCGCGCACCAGGCTGATAGGCGTGCATGATGGTGTGCTCGTAGGTGTGAGGAATGATGGCGGCGCCGAGAACGCCGGCGTTGAGCGCGGCGACGGTAAGGCTGACGCCGTCCAACGTGACGGATCCCTTGTGGATCAGGTAGCGATCGAGCGCGGCCGGGATTTTCACCTTCAGCCACCAGTTGCCGTCGGGAAGCGGATCGAGCGCGAGGAATTCGGCGGTGGCATCCACGTGGCCTTGGACGATGTGTCCGCTCAGCCGGTCGCCCACGGCGGCGGGACGCTCGAGATTCACCAGGGCACCGGAGCGCAGGTCGCCGAGATTGGAGCGGTCCAGCGTCTCCGGAGACAGGTCCGCGCAAAAGCCGGAGGCATCGAGCGACACTGCGGTCAAACACACACCGTTCACGGCAATGCTCGAGCCTGGCTTGGAGTCTTCGAGCACGGTGCGGCAGCGAACCGCCAGACGCGCGCCCGCCAGCGCCACCGTTCCGATTTCCTCAATGATCCCCGTGAACACGCTATTTCTCCAGATATGCTTCCACCGCGAATTCGTCGGGCGGGATAGCGTGCAGCTTCACGCGGTTTAACTGGATGGCATCGGTGCGGCGCTGGCGGCCAGTGCCGCCGGCCACTGGAAGCGAATGCAGCCCGCCCAAAATCTTTGGCGCGTAATAGAAAAATATCTTGTCGGCGATGCCGGCTTCGAGCACCGCCCAGTTGAGCTTGCTGCCGGACTCGATCATGAGCGAGCGATATTGCTCGGAGGCGAGATATTCGGGCAGTTTCGCGAGATCGGTGCGGCCGTTGGCGCCATCGAAAACCAGGACTGGGATGCCGCGCTGCTCGAGCGCGCGGCGGCGGTCCGCGGAAGCGGCCGACGTTGTTAACACGGCAAGATCGCCGCGGGCGCTTGTAACGATGCGGGAATCGAGCGGCAGGCGCAGCGTAGAATCCGCCACGATGCGCAGGAGCGGGCGGCTCCGTTCGAGTCCGGTGCGATCGGTTAGCAAACAATCGTCGGAGAGCACGGTGCCGATGCCGGTAAGAATCGCGTCGGAGCCGTGGCGAATTTGCTGCACGTGCGCGCGGGCGCGCTCGCTGGTGATCCAGCCGCTATTGTCTTCGGGTGCTGCAATCTTGCCGTCCAGCGTCAGGGCGGCTTTCAGGGTAACCAGCGGCCGGCCGGTCTTCATGGCATGCAGGAACGCCTCGTTCAGCGCGGCTGCGTCTTCGGCGTAATCCGACGCAATCTCAACGGCGATTCCCGCCTCCTGCAAGCGGCGAAAACCCTGGCCGGCCACCGCGGGGTTAGGATCTTCCATCGCCGCCACCACGCGCTCGATGCCGGCCTGCACCAGAGCGTCGGCGCAGGGAGGTGTGCGGCCGTGATGCGAACAGGGTTCCAGCGTAATGTAGAGCGTCGCTCCGCGAGCGCGTAATCCCGCCTCGTCCAGCGCAACCATCTCGGCGTGCTTCACCTGCGCATGGACATGATAGCCGCGACCCACCACTTCGCCGCCCTTTACCAGGATCGCGCCCACCGTAGGATTGGGACTGCTGCGGCCCGCGCCCTCCCGGGCGAGCGCGAGCGCCTCATCCATCCAAGGATTCTTCATGAAGCGCCCATCAGGCAAAGAGCGATGCGATGAATTTGTCCGGCTCGAACGGCAGCAGATCGCCGGCCTGCTCGCCGACTCCGACGTAGCGGATCGGCAGGTTCAGCTCGCGCGCAATGGCGACCACGATGCCGCCCTTGGCCGTACCGTCGAGTTTCGTCAGCACCAGGCCGGTGACGCCGCTCGTTTCCGTGAAACGCCGGGCCTGCTCGAGACCGTTCTGTCCGGTAGTAGCGTCGAGCACAAGGAGAACTTCATGAGGGGCGCCGGGAATCACTTTCGCGGCGGTGCGGCGCATTTTTTCGAGCTCGGCCATCAGGTTGGTTTTGGTGTGCAGGCGTCCCGCCGTGTCCACGATCACGTAATCCACTTTGCGCGCTTTGGCGGCCTGCACCGCGTCGAACAGTACGGCGCTCGGATCCGCGCCGGGCGATTGCCGGATCACCTCGGTCGACGTGCGCGTGCCCCACACCTGCAACTGATCGATTGCGGCGGCCCGGAACGTGTCGGCCGCGCACAGCAGTACGCTGCGCCCTTCCGATCTATAGCGGTTCGCAAGCTTGCCGATCGTGGTGGTCTTGCCGGACCCGTTCACGCCTACCACCATCACCACCGCGGGCGGCTCGGCTACGCGCGGAACCGGCTTTTCGGCCGCTTCCAGGATTTCGAGCAGATGCTCGGCGATTAACTGCTTGATCTGCGCGGCGTCGGCCACCTGTTTGCGGTCTACGCGCTGGCGGATAATTTCCAGAATTTCGGTTGAGGTGTTGACGCCGATATCGGCGGTGATGAGCGCGTATTCGAGCTCTTCCAGCAGGTCGGAGTCGATCTCCTTACGGCCGGCGATGACGTCTTCCAGGCGGTCCACCAGGCCGGCGCGCGTCTTTTCGATGCCGGCCTTGAGACGGTCAAGTAGGTTCGGTTCCTGTTCTACTGAGCCAAAAAGGGTTTGAATCATGCGAAAACGTTCGGTCACTTAGATTGTAAAACGACCCGTGCTACGCTGAAGGCGAATGACGAAAAGAGTGCGCTGCGTTTTCACGCTGCTTGCTGCCGCGTTGGTATTCGCGAACGCACTTTGCTTTGCCCAGTGCCTGGCCCAGGACAACGGAGTCCGTAAGCCTCCCTGTCACAGCTCGGGCCACTCGTCCGGGCACGACGCTGCATGTCCACTGCAGCACGAGTTAAACGCATCCAATGATGTGGCGGGCAACCCGCTCGCGTTCTTGACAACGGCCTTTTTCGTCCAGCCTGAGCAACCATGCACCCGCTCCTCGGACGTCGCTGAGGGCATCGGGGCTGGCCCCGCACCCACGCTCGCGTATTTGCAACTCAGGATCTAGCCTCCTCCGTTTCGCTCCCACAGTTAGGAACTCTGGAGGATAAGTGTCTAAGATCATTTTGGCCCTGGCGTCGTCGGCTGCTTTCGCGATCGCTCAGGAACACGACATGTCGCACATGAATATGCCGGGGATGAACATGTCCGGCGGCATGAACGCGGCGAGCACGGCGCTGACGAACCTGGCGTCAGGAACCAGCGAGAATCCGCAATCGTGGCCGATGCCGATGACGATGCTCATGCGGAGCGGCTGGAGCTATCTGTTCATGGGCCAGGCCTTCCTCGTCGAAACCCAGCAGACCGGGCCGCGCGGCGCGGACAAGCTCTATTCGACCAACTGGGGCATGTTCGCGGCGAGCCGCGACCTGGGACACGGCAGCCTGATGTTCGATCTGATGCTGAGCCTAGAGCCGGCGACAATCACCGAGCGCCGTTATCCGGAGCTGTTTCAGACCGGGGAGACTGCGTTCGGCCGGCCCATCGTCGACGGGCAGCATCCCCACAACCTGATCATGGCGCTGGGCGTTCACTACGCGTACTCGATCGGCGAGCGGACCATTCTGCAGCTTTACTTCGCGCCGATGGGCGATCCGGCGCTGGGGCCTGTCGCCTATCCGCACCGCGCTTCCGCGTCAGAACTGGCGCAGGCGCCGCTCTCGCATCACTGGCAGGACTCGACACACATCGCCAATGAAGTTCTCACTGCGGGTGTGTCGTATCGAAAGGTGAAGGTCGAAGCGAGCGGTTTCTATGGGACCGAACCCGGAGAGAACCGCTGGACCATCGCTGCGGGCCCGCTCAACTCGTGGTCCACGCGGCTGTGGTTTTTCCCCACGCGCGACTGGGCGGCACAGGTGTCCGTGGGACGGCTGGCGCACCCGGAAAGGCAGGAGTCAGGCGACGTGGTGCGGTCCACTGCATCGATCGAATACACGCGGCCCATGCAGGGGTCGGCCTGGGACACCAGTCTGATCTGGGGCCGCAATCATCAGACTCTGAATCAGCGGGACTCAAATTCCTACCTGATCGAATCTGTCGCTCCGTACCGGCAGAAGACTTTCTTCACCGGGCGGATCGAGCTGGTCGACAAGGACGAGCTCTTCAGCGATGATCCCGCACTCGAGGCCAGTCTCGCTCACGCCGCCGGCCCGACATTTCGGGTCGCGGCATTTACCGCCGGCTGCACGCGCGACATCGCACTCGTGCATAAGACGGAGTTCGGCGTCGGCGCAAGCATCACCGGTTATCGTATCCCCGCGGCGATCCAACCGTACTACGGCGATCATCCGGTTGGGGTCAACCTGTACGTTCGGCTACGGCTAAAGCCGGAGTGAGAGCGAAATTGGACCGTGATATGGTTTAGGCCATGGATCTGGCCAAACATTGCATGGTCGAGCCCGGGAGCAAGTTTCGCCTGAAGCACCGGGATCCGGATGACACCTTCGGATACAAACGGAACGATAAAGCCCACGAGAAGACCCTGCAACGCCTCCGCGAGCTGCAGCACCTTCTTTACGCCGACAAACGCTACGCTCTGCTGATTATCCTGCAGGCCCTCGACGCGGGAGGCAAGGACGGCACGATCCGGCACGTCATGTCGGGCGTAAACCCGCAAGGCTGCGAGGTGGTCTCGTTCAAGGCGCCGACCAACGAGGAACTGGCGCACGATTTTTTGTGGCGCATCCACAAGGCCACGCCGAGTCGCGGCAACATCGGGATTTTTAACCGTTCCCACTATGAAGATGTGCTGATTGTCCGCGTGCACGATCTGGTCCCCAAGGAGGTTTGGCACAAGCGTTACCGCCAGATCAATGATTTCGAGCAGATGCTGCACGAAAACGGCGTGACCATCCTGAAATTCTTCCTGCACATCAGCAAGGAAGAGCAGAGGAAGCGGTTCGAGGCGCGTATTCAGGATTCCTCCCGCAACTGGAAGCTGTCCCTGCCCGACTTCGAGGAACGGCAACATTGGGACAATTACAGCGAAGCCTACGAGGAAGCCATCCGCAAGTGCAGCACGGACTGGGCGCCCTGGTACGTGATCCCTTCCAACAAGAAATGGTTTCGGAATCATTTGATTGCGGAGTCGGTGGTGCGCGCGCTCGACCGGATGCGGTTAAAGTATCCGGCTCCCACGGTCGATATGTCGAAGGTAGTCCTAGAGTGATCTCTTGGTCGAAGACGCATACACATACCGGTCCAAAGAGCGGGTTTCGGCGGACCTTGCGAAGGCGCTGAAATTTTCGCTGGAGTCGCTCGCGGAGAATCGCAAGGGGAAACTAAGCACGGCGCAAGCAGCGGACCTACGCTCGGGCCTGGTGCAGAAGGGCGCGCTCGCCGTCGCCATGGCCGTTTTTCCGTTCCTGGCATGGACCGCCGTCACCGGCTCAACTGAGCAGGTTAGTTTTCTCCAGGCATTTCCCCTCTTCGTCCAGCAACTTCTTCACCTGGGCGACCTGGCGGAAACCGTCGGCAAAATGGGCATCGTCATGAGGGTTGGGTCGCTCCTCCTTGGGCTTGCGCTCTCGGCCGTCGTCATGACCAAGTTCTCGGTGCACCTGCTCTTCGACTTGATTGACGGCAGCGTGGTGGCACGGGAAGGACGCGTGGTGGCGCGAGAAGAGCAAACCCTGCGTGAGAACGGACGCGACCCCATCGAAAAATATTTCTTCAGCATGAAGAACGACTATTACCGGGTGAGCCTGGCCGCCTTTCGCGCCCTCGAAAACGGATCGATTTATCTCATCTATGTTCTGCCCCGCAGCAACACCCTGGTCGCGATCGAGCCGAAGCTGAACCCGGACGAAGTGAAAGCTGAGCCGGCGCCGCCGGCCTCCACGCCAGAACCGGTCTCTGAAACCCACGTTTAGCCAGAACGGGCGACGTTGATCGAAGCCCGCTTCCATGCTTCAATAGGAGTTACACTCCTTCCCGGAAGCCACTGGAGGAAATTCCAAATTGAATCAGGCAATCCTCGCCCTGGAGGACGGTACGGTCTTCGAGGGCAAGAGTTTTGGTGCGCCAGCCGAGCGTTTGGGTGAGGTTGTATTCAACACATCCATTACCGGATATCAGGAAATATTCACCGATCCGTCATATTCCGGCCAGATCGTGGTCCTCACAAATCCCCAGATCGGCAACTACGGGGCGAACGAATACGACGAGGAAGCCGCCCGCCCCTACATCGAGGGCCTGGTGGTCCGGGAGTTTTCGTCGATCGCCAGCAACTGGCGCTCGGAAGAGACCGCCGACAAGTTTCTGGCTGACCAAGGCATTCCTGTGATTGCCGAGATCGATACCCGCGCTCTGGTTCGGCATCTGCGCACGCGCGGCGTGATGCGCGGCGTGGCTTCGGCGGCGGGCGGTGATGCGAAGGACCTGGTGGAGCGCGCCCGTAAGTCGCCCTCCATGGCGGGCCTCGACCTGGCCACGCGCGTTTCTACGAGCGCGAGATACGAGTGGGATAAACCGGTGGAGCCGTGCTCCCTTTCCGAGCCCGTTGTGCGCCCTGTCGAAAAATGGTGCCACGTCGTAGCTTACGACTTCGGCATCAAGCGGAACATTCTGAGAAGGCTGGCCCATGTTGGCGCGCGCGTTACCGTAGTGCCGGCGCAAACGCCAGCCGAGGATGTTCTCGCGCTGAATCCGG
>Ga0070734_10005085_pt1 | contig 11909 bp, 8 predicted proteins | sample Coa_R1_8_FD_66444 | JGI IMG/M metagenome (GOLD analysis project Ga0070734, IMG submission 66444) | Surface soil microbial communities from Centralia Pennsylvania, which are recovering from an underground coalmine fire - Coalmine... | ecosystem: Environmental > Terrestrial > Soil > Unclassified ...
ATTTCGCCGAAATGCGCCGACTGCTCGTCCACGCTTGCGGCACTGCCGTGGAACTCGACGCACAGCATCGGGCGTTCCGGAAGCTCCAGTTTCGAATAGGCATTGACGGCTTTCACCTGGAGCGCGTCGAGCAGTTCGATGCGGGCAACCGGTATGCCGGACTGAATGGTCGCGATGGTCGCCTGGCAGGCCGCTTCGACCGAAGGAAACGGGCAGATGCCGCCCGCGATGGCTTCCGGGATGCCATGGAGTTTGAGGGTGATTTCCGTAATAACCGCGAGCGTGCCTTCGGAACCGATCAGCAGCCGGGTGAGATCGTAACCTGCCGCCGACTTGCGGGCGCGGCGCGATGTCGTGATCAACTCGCCGTTGGCGAGCACCGCCCTGAGCGCCAACACGTTATCTTTCATCGTGCCGTAGCGGACCGCGTTGGTGCCGGAGGCGCGGGTTGCCGCCATGCCGCCGATCGAGGCGTCGGCGCCGGGATCGATCGGGAAGAACAGCCCGTCGTTGCGAAGGAAGGCGTTGAGCTGCTTGCGCGTCACCCCGGGCTCAACCACGCAGTCGAGGTCCTGGGGATGGACAGCCAGCACGCGGTTCATGTCGCGGAAGTCGATGCAAACGCCACCGAAGGGCGCATTGACCTGACCTTCGAGCGAGGTGCCGACGCCAAACGGGACGACGGGCAGGCCGTGGGCCGCGCAGATACGCACGATGGTCTGCACCTCCTCTGCTGAGGCGGGAAACGCTACCGCATCGGGCGGCTGGTTGGTGACCCAGGTCGTGGTGTTAGCATGCTGCGTGCGCACAGCAGGTGCAACCGACAGGCGTTCGCCGAGCCGTTGCGCCAATGCCGTGAGCCCGGCCGCGCGCAAATCAGGGCCATGTGCTCCGGAGCGGACTGCGGTTGTCACCTGGTTGTCTCCGCCTTTCGCATTCGGATCGATGCGATTCATCATAATGCCTTGAGGTTTCGTCGCACGCCTCAATTTGACGAGACAGGCCCAATTTTCCTGGCATAATTAAATGGGGCTCGGGGTTGAAACAGGATGCTCGATCGCAGCGATATCACGCCGCTGTTCTTTGCGCCGTTTGTATCATCGGTCATGCGCGTCGAACCGCAATGGATCGATTACAACGGCCATCTTAACATGGCGTATTATAATGTCCTGTTCGACCGCGCCGTCGACGAAACCTACGAGCTGATCGGGGTCGGAGCGGATTACGTGGCAAGCCGGCGGCAGTCGATCTTCACCGCGGAAGTCCACATCCGCTACCTGCGCGAATTGCACGTGGGCGACCCCGTGCGGGTCACATTCCAGCTGCTCGATTATGACTCCAAACGGCTCCACTATTTCGAACAATTGTTCCATGCCGCCGAGGGCTGGGTGTCGGCGACCTCAGAAAATCTTTCGTTGCATGTTGATATGGGGTCCAAGAAGACGGCGGAGTTCCCGCGAGAGATCACGGCCCGGCTCGCCGAGATGAAAGCCTCCCATGCGCTCCTTCCGGTCCCGGAAGCCGCGGGGCGGCGCATCGGGATGCCGGTGCGGAGCTGACGTGCTCGCCCCGCAAGCTTCGTAGGGCCAACAAAGAAATTTGCGACGCGGTGAGCCGAAGGCGTAACCCGCCGCGACCGACGGGGGAGTGGCGGATCGCTGCCGCGCGGAAAGCGGGCCTCGTCTTCTGGACTGTGCTGAAAGTGTGGGGATGGCGGGCAAACGCCACCTGACTCCCATCCCCTCACATCTGCGCCGGCAATTCCTTCAGGAACTCCGCCACGTATGCCTTCCAGAAGGACGCTCGCAGGTGGGTGAAATGGCCGTGGGTCTCTTCGCTCGCCGGAATCAGCACGTATTTGGCATTGGGAATGCGCTTGATCTCGCGCTCCGTTGAGGCGAGCTGCGGCGGATTGGCCTCGTCGTCGCCGGAATTGATCGCCATCAGCGGCGCCTTGATCTTGTTGAGGTGCGGCGTCGGGTTGTAGTCCATCACGGCCTCGATGCCCCACAGCGTATCGTTGGCGTCGCGGTGCTTCGCCTCTTCCTGCAGCTTCTTGTACATCTCGTCGCCGGCCTCGCGGGTCGGGAACATCTTCTGGAGCTGCAGCACGTTTTCGGTCTGCAGAAAGCCATACGGCGCCGTCACGGTCCACTGGGTGGGGTTCTTGTCATAGAATCCATTGTTCCAGCCCGGATCCTGGCGGATCGCTTCGGCCGCGATGCGGCGCTGCATCCAGTTGCGCCCGCTGATCTGGATCGGCTGGCTGGCGATCGGAATGAGGCCATCCATAAGGTCCGGGTAGGTGTAGCCCCACATCCAGGTGTGCATGCCGCCCATGGACGAGCCCATCACGAGGCGCAGATGTTTGATGCCGAGGCCCTCAGTTATGAGCCGATACTCCGACGCGACGATATCCTCGTAGCGATAGTGCGGGAATTTGCCCTTGAGTCCATCGCTCGGCTTGCTGGATCCGCCGCGACCGATGCCGTCCGGCAGCACGATGAAATAGCGCCCAGCGTCGAGCGGCTGACCCGGCGCGAACAGCTCGTCGGCCAACGACGGCATCAGCCAAGCCTTGCCGCTGGAGCTCGTGCCATGCAGCAAGATTATGGCATTCGTTATGTCGCCCGAGGCGTTGCGCTTTGGTGTGCCCAGCGTGGTGTAGTGGATGTTGAGAACCGGCAGGGTCTCGCCGCTCTTGAAGCGGAAGTCCTTGATGACGAAATCGCCTTCCTGCTGATTCGGCCAATGTGTGTTGGAAGGGGCTTGCGCAAAGGCGGCAGGCGCGGCCATCAGCAACAGGGCGGCGGCAAAGACGCGGACTGTCATCGGCATTCTCCAAACGGAACCCGGGCGGAAGCGGCTGGACCGCAACACCGGCTGAAGGGCCCTACGCTACGCGGTTTTGATGCCGCAGAGAAGCCAGGTGGCCGGGCCGGGCGTGTGGATACGCGCATTCGAAGCTGTTGCGGCCTCGCAAAAGCCGCCCGCGAATGCCATTTTGTGGCCGAGAGAATCACCTCTCGGCGCTTGCCGTCGGCACGCCGAATTTTGGGACACGCAATTGCCCGACCCCATGAAGAAAACACCACTCGTCGCGGCTACCCCTGGCGGCATCGCGGCGCGGGCCCGCGCGGCGGCCGCTCCGCCATATCTCGCGCGACTCAATCCGGAGCAACGCGAGGCGGTAGAGACACTGGACGGTCCGGTGCTGGTGCTGGCTGGCGCAGGCACTGGCAAGACCCGCGTGTTGACCACGCGAATTGCCCACATCTTGAGCCTCGGGCGCGCCCGGCCGTCGGAAATCCTCGCCGTCACCTTCACCAACAAGGCGGCGCGCGAGATGAAGGTCCGGATCGGCGAGATGATCGGCGAGACCGTGGAAGGCATGCCGTGGCTCGGCACTTTTCACGCGATCGGGGTGAAAATCCTGCGCCGTCACGCCGAACTGGTCGGCCTCAAGACCAATTTCACCATTCTGGACACGGACGACCAGATTCGGCTGCTGAAGCAACTGCTCGAAGCCGAAAACATCGACGAGAAGCGCTGGCCCGCCCGCGTCCTCGCCAGCATTATCGACGGCTGGAAGAACCGCGGGCTTTCGCCGGACCAGGTAAAGCGAGGCGAGGCCGCCGCCTTCGCGGACGGCCGCGGGATCAAGCTCTACGAGGCCTATCAGGCGCGGCTCAAGACCCTCAACGCGGTGGATTTCGGCGATCTCCTGCTGGAGAACATCCGCCTGTTCCGGCAGCGCCCCGAAGTACTGCGGCAATACCAACACCGATTCCATTTCATTCTGGTGGATGAATACCAAGACACCAACGTGGCCCAGTATCTCTGGCTGCGGCTTCTCGGGCAGAGCGTCGCTTCACCTCCCCCTGGAGAGGGGAGGTCGGCCCGCGTCAGCCACCCTCCCCTGCAGGGGGAGGGTCGGACCGCCGAAGGCAGTCAGGGGTGGGGTGACGGCGGCGCCACGTGCGCCCCCCTCCCTGCCCCTTCCCCGCATGCGGGGGAAGGTAGCGTGGGGGCTGCGGCACGGCTGCCACCCCCTCCCGGCCCGCTGGCGCGGGCCGACCTCCCCCCTTCAGGGGGAGGTGAACAGGCCATCACGCTCGAACAGTCCACGCCCCGCCCACCCCGGAACATCTGCTGCGTCGGTGACGACGACCAGTCGATCTATGGCTGGCGCGGCGCCGAGGTCGACAACATCCTTCGCTTCGAAAAGGATTTCCCGGGCGCCAAGGTGATCCGCCTTGAGCGCAACTACCGCTCGACCGCGCATATCCTTGCGGCGGCCTCCCATCTCATCGCCTATAACGAGGGCCGGCTCGGCAAGACGCTGCGCACGGAGGGCGAGGACGGCGAAAAGGTAACGGTGACCTCTGCGTGGGACTCAGAGGAGGAAGCCCGCATCATCGGCGAGGAGATCGAGGATCTTCAGCGCAACGGCCATGCCCTCGACGAGATCGCTATCCTGGTGCGCGCGTCATTCCAGATGCGCGAATTCGAGGATCGCTTTGTCACCCTGGGCTTGCCCTATCGGGTGATCGGCGGGCCGCGCTTCTATGAGCGCGCTGAAATCCGCGACGCGCTCGCCTATCTGCGCTGCGTAAATTCCGAGAGCGATGATCTCGCTTTCGAGCGCATCGCCAACGTACCCAAGCGCGGCCTCGGTGACGCCACCATCAAGCTGCTGCACGACCATGCGCGCGCAGCGCAGATTTCCCTGATGGCTGCAACCCGTGCCGTGATTGCGACCGATGAATTGAAGCCGAAACCGCGACAGGCGCTGCGTGATCTTCTCGGGGCGTTCGACCGCTGGCGCGCCCAGGCTGCCACCGTCCCCCACACCGAGCTTGCCGAAATCGTGCTTGATGAGTCCGGCTACACCGAGATGTGGCAGAAGGACCGTTCGGCGGACGCCGCTGGCCGCCTTGAAAACCTCAAGGAGCTGGTGCGGTCCATGGAGGAGTTTGAGAACCTCCAAGGCTTTCTGGAACACATCTCTCTGGTTATGGACACCGACAAGGCTAACGGCGGCGAAGCCGTGTCGGTGATGACTCTGCATTCCGCCAAGGGCCTGGAATTCGACACCGTGTTCCTGCCCGGCTGGGAGGAAGGCCTGTTGCCGCACCAGCGCTCGCTCGACGAGGAGGGCCGTGCTGGCCTTGAAGAAGAGCGCCGGCTTGCCCATGTGGGCCTGACCCGGGCGCGCAAGCGAGCCAAGATCTATTTCGTCTCGCACCGCCGCGTGCGCGGATCATGGACCTCGACGATGCCGTCGCGTTTCATCGACGAATTGCCGGAGTCTCATGTGGCGGTCGAAGAATCCAAGGGCGGCTTCGGCGGCTTCTCGGGCTACGGCAATGTGGGTGGCTCGCGCTTCGATGAGGTGGAGACGTTCGGCTCGAGCTACGGCACCCCGGGCTGGCAGCGCGCCAAGGGTCGCGGCGGCTTCGGGGGCGAAAACGGATCGGGCAACTCCGGCGGCTTCCGTGACGCAGGCACATCGTGGCCAGGTGCTGCGGGACAACGCGGGCGCAACGCCAGGTCAGGCCCCCTCACCCTTGAAGGCGAGTTGGTCGCAAAGTCGACCGGCACCGTCTCCGCCTACGCGGTCGGCGACCGCGTCTTCCACCAGAAGTTCGGCAATGGCAACGTGGTGCAGGTCGAGGGCAACAAACTCACTATCGCGTTCGACCGGGCGGGGCAGAAGAAGGTCGTGGATAGCTTCGTGGAGCGGGTGTGATGGCTTAGCTCGGATTGAGTGCCCGTTCAATCCAGCCACTTGCTGTTGAGGACCGAACTCACCAACAGCAAATTTGCCCCTCAATTTCGAACCAACGCGGCTCAACGAAATCCGGACCTGCCCCGGGCGCGCAAGCGCCAAGATCTATTTCATTTCGTCTCGCACCGCTGCGTGCGCGGCTCATAGATCCCGGCGCCTCACTGCCGCGCGAATTTATTTCGATGCTTTCTTTGCGGCCTCTTCCGCGGCCTTTTCGGCGGCGCGTGCGCCGGCGAGGATGCTCGCCATGGCGTAATTCCCCTCGTGGCATGCGTATTCGTAGATAGGTTCTTCGCTCCTCACCATCGGGACCACGGCGGTCCATGGTTTCGTCCACATCGTCGGATCCTCGACCGTGAACTCGTAGAGGAGCGTGTTGGCGTCGGCGCGCGTGAAGCGTTCGGTCAGGTGCGTGTTGGCGCTGGAGCCCGGCAGGCTCGTCTCGCGTTTGAAATTCGTCGTTTCGACGACGAGCGTATCCCCCTCCCAATGGCCGCGCGAGTCGCCTTTCCACTGACGGATGTTCAGATGCGGGCGCCCATCCAACGGAACGATGCGCGCGTCGTGAACCATCTCGTTGAGGATGACGACGTATTCGGGCGTCTGGAACAGCTGAAAGTTATTGTTGTAGGCGCCGGGAGTCATCGGCGGCCCGGCGTTCAACCCCACAAGGCAGCGCTCTTGCAGAGGCCGGTCTTCCCACGAGTCGGCGCGGGGACGGCCAAGCTGGGTCTCGCGCGCCTCCGCGGCGCGCAGCTCCATTCTCTTCTTCCCCTCCGGCGTCATTTCGGGAAGTCGCCCATTGGGTGGATCCACGATCAACGACGTGCGTTTCGTCCCGACGACCTTGTTGCCCCGGTCGTACCAGAACTCGTTGTAAGGCACGACCCCGCCCGGCGGATACATCAGGCCGCCCTGCTCGGGGTCGATCAGATCGCGGTTCTGGCGCCGATTTTCGTCCTTTTCGAAGTTCGCCGCTTCCGCGTCTGTGAAAAACGCCTTCGTTCCCAGCTCCCTGGGGCGCTCCAGCGGCGTGATGGTGCGGTAGTCCCACACGCCTTGCAGGTCCGGACGGCCGTCCGCCAGCCGCGGGGTCGCGGATTGGCCGGCGACCGGCATCGGCGCCAGCGCCGCAACCGCAATCACGACCGCAAGACCATCCATTGCAGTGAGAAATCGACGGTTCATATGAAACCTCCTTTTCACTTGCTCGACTGCTTGCGAAGATGCCCGTACATGAGCTCTTCCACGAACTCCACGCACTTGAATTCCAAGAGTTGCGCGTTCTTCTCCAGCCGGCGATAGAGGGGCATGCTGATCTTCCAGGGCCGCGAAAACACCTTCGGGTCCTCAATCGTAGCCTCGTAGGCGAGGGCATCAGGACTCAGGGGCGTATAGCGTTCGACCACGTGCAAGGCGTCGCTGTGGAAATTCCCGGCCCTGTCAAACCAGGTCTGGTCATTCAAGCCCGTCACGTCGACGACCAGGGTGTCCCCCTCCCAGTGGCCGACGGAATGTCCCATCCAACTGTCGGCAGGACTTGGCGGCGCCTTGTCCATGTAGATCGTCCGGGTGGCGCCCGCATACTCGTAGGCCATCAGGACGAACTTCGGAGTCTGAACGATCTGAAACGGATACGGCATGTACGTGGCCCGCGGCACGCCCGGCAAGTAGCACTTGACCTCCGGATCGGCCGTTAAGCGGTTTTCGAAGTTCGCTTTCTTCTTCGCGGCAGCCGCCGGCAGGTAGGGAATCTCGCCGCCCTCGACGACGCTCAGCCCCGCCGGAACGGCGCCAATCGCGCCGAGTGAAACCACCTGTCCGGCGCGGGCAGCGTGCTCCTGGACATCCCAGTTTGCGGTGTTGAGAACCTGCCAGATGCCGTTCAGATCGGCCTTACCGTCCGAAGTCCGCGGTGCCTTGTAGGCCTCGGCCGAACTTGCGGCCGGTATCACGTGGAGATGGAGGCCAACTATCAAGGCGGCCGCTGCGCCTGCAAATATCGCGACCCTCAACCGATTCCGCATCTGCGTCTCCTCCCGGATTCCTGCTTTTCCCGCAGGTACAGCCATGCTCCCCTTCGTCGGTCCGCCGCTTGTAGCCGCTTGTAGGGCGCAATAAGCGAAGCGCATTGCGCCGCTTCACCTAACACGCTCGCCCAAGATTGCTGCCGAGATATCGCATGTACTCCGCACCGGAACTGACGCGATGCGCTGGGCTTATTGCGGCCTACGGGCCACGGGCCTACTGCGGACCTAGCCTTAGCTTGTCAACCTACATCCGTAAGTCAATCGCTATCTCGGAGTGACTCGGAAGCTGTGCGTCCGTCTATTTAATTACGCGCAGAGGTACGCTTTTCCGGCGGATACCAGAACGTCTGGTGGCAACTCTCGCAAACATCCTCCATGCGTCCGCCGATATCCATCAGCAATTCGGTGTCTTTGGCGTCACTCGCCCGCAGCGCCTCCACGCCGAGGGCCTGCAACGCCTTGGCAAACGCATCAAAAGTCTTTCGTTTCTTTTTGATAAGCGCCGTCATTTCGGCGGGCTCCAACTCGACTCCCGGCACCTCCGATCTAGTGCCGGCAGGAGCCGCATCCCTGCCGGGCATCAGCAGCAGGTTGGCGCCCTCGATTATGCGAACGGCGGCGCGACGTACGTCGAGCCACTGCTCGGACGTCTTGGGAGACAAGTCCTGCGTACCCTGCTTATCGACAACCACACCCGATGCGCCCCAAAGAACGTCTGCAGAAGGGTCAATGATGGATTCCATAAGCTCCTTGATGGAGGAGTAAGTCTGACGATTCTTGTCGACGTGCGCAGCGCCAGCCGCCAGCGTGACCGGTGCTTTGGTGGATTGAGCGCTCACGCCGCCATCGCGGCATTGAGCCGGAACGATTGAGGCCAGCACACCTAAGACCGCCGAGTACAAAGCCGCTGCTATTTGCTTTCTCACTTTTGCGACCTCCTCCAAGGAACGACACGTCATAATAGCAAGCTGAGCGCTGTCCGAAAACGATCCGTCAACGCTCCGCAAGCAGCCGGACCAAATCACCACGGGCATCACTGACCGCTGCTGCACCGCGACAGAACGGCAGTGATCAGAACAGCCGAGGGCGTCCCGGTCCGGGTCGAAAAATTCCTTGCGATCCCGATCAAAATTCTTTGCGGCGGCCTGGCAGGAAATCGGGCGACAAGCCGTTGAGTCTGCGTGGCAGTGGCCCCTCAAAACCGCCGCAAAAGAGGCACAATCGGGCGAATTTTCCGGAGTTCCCTGCCAACTTCCCTGCCAGCACGGAAATTGCCGCCGCGTGGACAACGTCATGCCGGTCCGGTACAGCCGTAGTCGACGGCGCAGGGGCGCTGGGGATAGTCAAACCGGTGTCGATGTTCACACGTTTTTGGCGCGGGTTATTCGCCGATCCGAATGGCTCGCCGGCATTGATACGTCGCTTGCTCATCGAACATGGCGGCAACCACTGGCGGCACTATCTGGTGTCGATCGGCTTCATGGCGGTCGGGGCGGCCTGCACGGCGACGGTGGCATACCTGATCGGCCACGGCGTCAATGCGGCCTATGTGTACCGCAGCTTCGAAGGCGTCGCCGCGGTGGCGGTGGCCGCAATCGCGCTCTTTACCATCAAAGGGTTTGCAACCTACGGTCAGGCCGTGACGCTGGCGCGCATCGGCAACCACATCATCGCGGAAAATCAGCGGCGCATGTTCGACAAGCTACTGGCGCAGAACGCGGGCTTCTATGCCGATCGCCATTCCTCTGAATTCGCAGCGCGCATTACGTTCGGCGCCGGATCGGCCGCGCAGGTCTTGAGCCTCGTGGTCAATACCCTCGGCCGCGATCTGCTGTCCCTCATCGGGCTCGCCGGCGTCATGGTGTATCAGGCGCCATTCATGTCGATCATCGCCTTCCTGGTCATGCCGCCGGCCGTGCTCACGGTGCGCAAGCTGATGAAGCGCGTGCGCGCCATCACCCGCACCCAGTTCGGCGGCGGCGCCGACATTCTCAAGGCGATGCAGGAGACCATCCAGGGCTTCAGGATCATCAAGGCGTTCAATCTCGAGGCTCTGGTACGCGCCCAGGTCAACGACAGCATTGCGTCGGTCGAGCGCGCCTCGAACAAGCTCGCCCGGGTCTCCAATCGTTCGACACCGCTTATGGAGTCGCTGGGCGGTATCGCGGTCGCGGTGGTGTTTCTCTATGGCGGCTATCGTGTGCTGGTGCTCGATGCCACGCCCGGAGAACTGTTTTCCTTCATGACGGCCTTTCTGCTCGCCTATGAACCGGCCAAGCGCATCGCCCGACTTAACATCGACCTGCACAACGCGCTCACCGGCGTGCAGGTGCTGTTCGATGTGCTGGACCTTCCCGAGCGGAGGCCGGCGCAGCCGAAACCCGACCTCAAGGTGACGCGCGGGTCGATCGAATTCGACGAGGTGTCGTTTGCCTATCGCCCCGACAGCCCGGTGCTGCGGCGGGTATCTTTCATGGCGCGGCCCGGCGAAGTGACCGCCTTCGTGGGGCCGTCGGGGGGCGGGAAGTCGACGATTTTCAATCTGCTGCTCGCGCTCTACACGCCTGATAGCGGCACCATCCGCATTGATGGCCAGGACTACCGGGCCGTTTCCGAGGAATCGATCCGGCGCCACATCGCTTTCGTGGGACAGGACGTGTTCTTATTCCACGGCAGCATCCGGCACAATATCGGCCTTGGCCGACCGGGAGCGAGCGAGAGCGAGATCGTTGCGGCAGCGCAGGCCGCGCACGCGGACGAATTCATTTCGCAATTCCCCGCCGGCTACGACACCATGGTGGGCGAGCACGGCGCGCAGCTCTCCGGCGGGCAGCGCCAGCGCATCGCCATTGCTCGCGCGCTCATCCGTGACGCGCCGATCATCCTGCTGGATGAGCCGACCGCGTCGCTCGACAGCGAATCCGAGCGTTTCGTGCACGACGCCATGGGCGAGTTGATCAAAGGCCGCACCACGCTGGTCATCGCCCACCGGCTGCATACCATCGCTCAGGCCGACATGATCCACGTGGTCGAAAAGGGCGCGATCGTGGAATCCGGCCGGCACGCCGAGCTGCTGGCGCGAGCAGGCCGCTATGCGCATTTCTACCGGCTGCGCTTCTCGCGGGAGTCCGCCGCGGGCATCGATGAGGTTTCGATCGTGCCGGGGTGACGGCGCTCCGCTGTACGCGGGGGGAAGCAACCAGAGGCGATCACCATGCAGATCAAGGCAAACGGCATCACGTTCAACTGCGAGATCGAAGGACCGGCAGGCGCGCCTTGGCTCGTGTTCAGCAATTCGCTCGCCACCAACCTTTCGATGTGGGATCCGCAGGCGGCCGATCTCGGCCGATCGTTCCGCGTGCTGCGCTATGACCAGCGCGGCCACGGCGGCACCGATGCGCCCGCTGGCCGCTATGCCTATGCGACTTTGATGGCAGACGCGCTGGCGCTGTTCGATGCGATCGGCATCGAACGTCCTCATTTCTGCGGGCTGTCGATGGGCGGCGCGACTGCGCTTGGGCTGGCGGAACTTCATCCCGACCGGATCGATCGCGTCGTGGTCGCGGACTCGCCCGCCATGTCGACGCCTGCCACCGCGCAACAGTGGGAGGAACGCATCGCGACTGCGCAGAAGGGCGGCATGGCGGCGCTGGTCGAATCCACCATGGCGCGCTGGTTTCCGCCGGAAACCCACGCAGCCAACCCGCCGCATCTCGAGAAGGTGCGCGAGATGATCCGCACCACGCCGGTCAACGGCTTCATTGGCTGCGCGGCGGCGCTCGCCGATCATGACTACAACACGGCGGTCGCCACCGTGACCCGGCCCGTGCTTTTCATCGCGGGATCGAAGGATGGCGTCACGCCTGCCGCCATGAAGGACATGAACGCCCGGCTCAAAGGCTCGCGCTACATCGAACTCGAAGGCGCCGGCCACATCTCCAATCTCGACCGGCCTGCAGAGTTCACGAAGGCGCTGCGCGCGTTTTTGGAGGCAACGTAGCAACCATTAAGTCGTGCGGGTCGTCCCGACCTGCCACCAGCATGACACCGTGCTCTCCACCGTCAAGGATGGCCTGGAAGCGCTGGTG
>Ga0070734_10005087_pt1 | contig 11905 bp, 6 predicted proteins | sample Coa_R1_8_FD_66444 | JGI IMG/M metagenome (GOLD analysis project Ga0070734, IMG submission 66444) | Surface soil microbial communities from Centralia Pennsylvania, which are recovering from an underground coalmine fire - Coalmine... | ecosystem: Environmental > Terrestrial > Soil > Unclassified ...
AGGCCGACGTAGCTCAGTTGGTAGAGCAGCCGATTCGTAATCGGCAGGTCAGCGGTTCAAGTCCGCTCGTCGGCTCCAGATTTTAGGTAATGAGTATGCAGGTCTGAGCGATAGTCGCCCAACCCGCGTATCATTGTGTCCCGCGTTTGTCCCGCGAAGTCCCTGCCCAATGAGCCCGAATATCCCCGAGAGTCAGGGCGTTCAATCCGGTAGTTCGTAGTGGCTCTTATGTTTTCGATGCTGGCTATGGTCATCCATGAGGCGTGAACCTCGTCTGACCTTCCTTTATCGCCACCGGACTCAGCGGAACGACCTCTGACTTGAAGGGCGCAATTACGCCGGAATTCTTAGGTGTGTGATACCACAAGCCGCCACCAGCATACCGCGCTTCAGGGTCCGATTCAGTGCTGCCTCTTCTGAATGAACTCGTCGTAGTTGTAGATTACCGTTGTTTGTTTCAGCCCTCCGCATCTGTCCCGGTGATGATTCTGAGCTGGAAGTATATGTCCAGCAGCAGTTTGCGATTCTCTCACTGCATGCAGTTTAGCCCAGGTGTCCCGGTTTCCTTCGGACACCCCAAATTGTTCTCAGTCAGTGGAAATCTCTACGATTAGCATTGGACAAAACGAAATAAAACGATATAAAGAGAAACACGTCGAAAGTACTGTTGCTAACGGCGGGTATTCAGTGCACCCGGATGGCACGGAGAGGACTCAGCTTCGATGCAGCGTCGAGACTTTCTGAAAAGCAGTGTTGCATTGGCCGTAGCTGCTGAGCTTGGAACCACCAATGCTCACGGGTTCGTTCCCGCCCACAACTGGGACAACTACGACTTTGGTTCTGGCCCGCCAGTCGCCGACCGACTCAATCAGGGGCCTTTTCCGCAGTATGCGCCCGAGGCTCTTATCCCAACTGATGATGTGGTGATGACTACGACGCCTTCAGAAGAAGTCGTCCCGAACTATGGCAAGGGACTGATCACATACATCACGGCCGACAGTGGCACAGAAGAAATCAAGTCGGACAACATTCCGCAGGCCATCGAAGACCTGGTTCGTTTTCCCTTGGGGCAACAGCTTTACATACGGCCGACGTGGCGGGAGGTCCAGCCGCGACCGGGCCGACTTGAGTTGCCTGATTACGTGAAGCTCATTTTCGATCTTGCGAAGAAGAACAATAAAAGAGTTGGACTTCGCATTCAGATGAGCGCTCCCGACTATAAGCACCATCCGGCACTCCCGGACTTCGTTCTCGACAAAGTACCGACCGTTGACCTTATTCCTGATGAGAAAGAAAAGAAGGCGGCCGCGCGCTTTATCGAGAATCAATATTCGCGATATCAGCCCCGGTTCGACCATCCTTTTTTTCAGCAGGCGTTCAGTGAACTGGTCGGTCTTCTCGCGGCGGAATTCAATGGCAACCCGTTGGTCGAGTTTGTTGATACTTTTCTTTACGGATTCTGGGGTGAAGGGCACACTTGGCCCTTCGTCAATACTCCGTTTCCCGACTACCAAACCGCAGAGAAGACCTGGGTCAAAATGTTCGAAGTTCAGCAGGAGCACTTTACCAAGACTCCGCTGATGACCAATACCCAGCCTGACTATAGTCGCGTCGGGAATTCCGAAGTCCTTGACCGTACGATTCGCAGTCATAACTGGATTCGTAGCGACACCATCTTTATCGAGAACGAGCAAATCGAAACTCTGAGTAACCGTCCGCCGTGGATCGCGGCGGCACTTGAACAAGGGATCCCTGCGAAGAGTCCGGACTCGTTTCCGCTGGAGGAAGGCCTATCCCCGGCCGAAAACATGATTGCTCATGTAATCGACGTGGGTGCGAACTACTGGTCGCTTTGGAACTTTCATGCGATCAGCGCTAAGAATCTTCTGAGCTATTACCAGGCATTCCCTAAATCGTTCGACCAGATCAATCGTCGAATTGGCTATCGCGTCAGGCCGTCCATGATCTGGAGCTATGATGACGGCGGCTACCTGGGCCTTATCATCGCCTTTGCAAACGATGGCATCGCCGGTGTTCCGGGCGTACTGCGGGTGACCGTAGAGACCGAAGACGGGAAAGCTCTGACGAGCGGATGTCTGGACGCCGGTTATCCCCTGCCCGGAAAGCTCAGGCAGGCGCAATTCGTGCTGCCCAAAGGGACACAATTTGCAGGTTTGAAACTCAGGGCGGAGATCGAAGTGAAAGGCATGCATTACCCAGTCCAATGGGCTTGCCGGCAGAAGCTCAACGAAGATGGTTCACTCACTCTGCGCTCTAACCTCCATCATGGATTTTAAGGGTGGAACCATGAACAAAGCGTTCTCTTCATTGCTCATCTTCACAGCACTATTGGCAGCGGGCCAGTCGTCAGCCCGGCCTGATCGATCCGGAGCGCATCGTGCGTCCGCGGCTCAAATTCAAAGCCCCATCTTACGCATCGAGTTCGATAAAGACATGCGCAGCCGCGTGGTTGCACGATTCGGAAGCAAGGAGATTCCGCTCGGCGCGTTCTCCGCCTCCGAGACTGTGAAAGGCAGTGACCGCTCATGGTACGACTTTGCTTTGGCGTCGCAGAAGCTCGAGCGCGTCACCGACAACTATGGTTCGGGAGAGAAACTTACACTTTCCGGCACGTCCGGCGTACTGAGGAAGAACCTCTCCGTCACCATCTACGACGAGTTTCCCAATCTTGCGGTCTTCGATGTCAGCTATACGAGTGTTGGGAAGACACAACTGAAGATTCTGGAGTGGACCAACAACAACTACACAATCAACGCACAGCCCAGCCCCGCCGATGTGCCTTTCTGGTCGTTTCAGAGTGGCTCTTACGAGCGTCGTCCTGACTGGATCGTCCCACTGCACGCAGGATTCTCCCAGCAGAACTATCTCGGCATGAACGCGAGCGACTACGGAGGCGGCACGCCGATAGTGGATGTGTGGCGCAGAGATGCGGGCATCGGAGTTGGGCACGTCGAACCGCGGCCACGTCTGATTTCCCTGCCAGTTTCCATGCTCAACGCGCGTCAGGCTCAGGTCAGTGTGCAGTATCGCCATGATCGGTCTTTGCAACCCGGCGAAAGCTTCCACACGTTTCGCACCTTCGTTACCGTCCATAGCGGGGATTATTTCCAGACGCTGCTAACCTACCGCCGGTTTATGTCGAAACAAGGGTTCCAGATGGCCAAAGCCCCGGATAGCGCTTTCGGAGCGATCTGGTGCGCTTGGGGATATGGACGCGACTTCAAGCCGCAGCAGGTCTACGACACGCTGCCCACCGTGAAGCGCATGGGATTTACATGGGTCACCCTGGACGACGGCTGGCAAAACAACTATGGCGACTGGCAACTCGATCCGAAGAAGTTTCCCCACGGCGACGCCGATATCAAAGCAATGGTGGAACGGATTCACCAGGAGGGATTCAAGGCGCAGCTCTGGTGGTCGCCACTCAGCGCGGTTCCGGATTCCAAGTTGCTCACGGATGAACCTGATCTGGCGTTGGAAAATCAAGACGGATCGCCGCGCAAGATTTCCTGGTGGGATTCCTACTATCTCTGCCCTGCCAACTCGCGGGTTGTGGAGTATCACAAAGAACTGGTGCGCAAGATTCTTGTTGATTGGGGATTTGACGGCCTTAAACTCGACGGCCAGCACATGAACGGCGTCCCTGCCTGTTACAACCCTGCCCACCACCACAAGCGCCCCGAGGACTCGGTTGAAGCTCTCCCGGATTTCTTCCGTGAAATCTATGACGCAGCCCAAAAAGCCAAGCCCGGATCGTTGGTGGAATTCTGTCCTTGTGGAACTGCGTATTCTTTCTTCACGATGCCGCATTTCAATATGTCAGTGGCTTCCGATCCGAGAAGTTCTTTCCAGGTGCGCACCAAAGGCAAGACCATCAAAGGCCTCATGGGCGACGATGTCCCTTACTTTGGTGATCACGTTGAATTGAGCGACAACCACGACGATTTCGCGTCCACCCTTGGCATCGGAGGAGTCGTAGGCACCCAGTTCGTGCTGCCTTCTCTGGTCGAGAAACATGGCCGTTTCGATCTGACGCCCGAACATGCGGAGAGCTTCCAAAAGTGGCTGGAGCTTTACCGGGAGAAAGGCCTTTCCCGTGGTCAGTATCTGGGCACGCTCTACGATATTGGATTTGATCGGCCGGAAACCCACGTCATCCGCAAGGATAAGAAGATGTACTACGCGTTCTTTGCTGGAAACTGGAAAGGCACTCTGGAGTTGCGCGGCTTGGATGACCGCGCGTATCACGTCGTCGACTACGTGGAAGGGAAAGACCTTGGGATCGTTCGCGGGCCAGTCGCGCGCCTGTCTGCAGATTTTTCGAAACACCTTCTGCTGGAGGCAACTCCGCAGTAAGGCTCATTGAAATTGGACAGTCATGGGCATGACGGGGGAAGCGTGCGATATCCGTCTATCGGCTCGTAACGAATTCCAGATAGGAAGTGCAAACGTGAACTTCTTAAGTCTCTTTGCTTTGTTTGTCTGCATCTCCTGCGCATTTGGCCAGGCGAACTCGGCTTTCTACGTGGCGACGACCGGCAATGATTCGAACGCCGGTACGGAAGCCTCACCTTGGCGCACGGTTCAACACGCTGTGGATACTGCTCGGGCGGGCAGCACCGTTAACGTGCGCGGTGGAGTCTACGAGGAGCTCGTGGACATCCATGCCTCCGGCAACGCCAGTGAAGGATTCATTACGCTCAGAAGTTATCCGGGCGAAACGGCAATTCTGGATGCAGAGCATTTCACTCCCTCAGGAAGGCAGGCCGTAGTTACGATCCACAATCAGAGTTACGTGAGGGTCGAGGGTTTTGAAATTCGGAACTTTCATACTGCCGAACATCGGCTTGTACCGTTGGGGATCAGCGTGATGGGGGCTGGCTCGCACATCGAGCTTCTGAAGAACAACGTCCATCATATTGAGCAGACTTTTCCGGGCCGCGATAAGCCCGGAAGCGGTGGCAACGGATTTGGCATTGCTGTATACGGTACCGACGCCAAGACTCCGATTACTGACCTGGTCATTGACGGAAATGAGGTGCATCACCTCAAGACAGGTTCAAGCGAGTCGCTGGTTGTAAACGGGAACGTCACAAACTTCCGCATCACACATAATGTTGTCCACGACAACAACAACATCGGAATCGATGTCATCGGTTTCGAACGTACGGCTCCCGATCCTGCCGTCGATCAGGCGCGCGATGGAGTTGTAAGCGGCAATCTGGTTTATAACATTACATCGCGCGGCAATCCGGCCTACGGCAACGACGAAAATTCCGACGGTATTTACGTGGATGGGGGCACTCGGATCCTGATCGAACGGAACGTCATGCACGATGTGGATTTCGGAATCGAGCTGGCAAGCGAGCACAGAGATCGCGCCACCAGTTACATCACGGCTCGAAACAATCTTATTTATCACAGCCATACCGCGGGTGTTTCCATTGGAGGCTATGCGCCCGAGCGGGGACACACGGATCATTGCGTCGTGGTCAACAACACTCTCTACGAAAACGACACATCGGCAACCGGCTCCGGCGAATTCCAAATGCAGTGGAACATGGCGGACAACATTTTCGAGAACAATATTGTGTATGCAGGACCGCGCTGCCTTATCACGCTGAACAAATCTCAAGTCGATAAGAACAATCCGCCTGCAATCATCGATCACAACCTTTATTACTGTGCCTCCGGGGCACAGGCGAGCACATGGGCATGGTCTTCCAACACCATAACGGGATTCGACAGATATATTGAGGCTACTGGGAACGACCGTCATTCCCATTTTTCGGATCCGCGTTTTGTTGATCCAGCCAAGACTGACTTCCATCTACAATCCGATTCTCCCGCTCTCGCTGCTGGCACAATCGATGGAGTTCCAGTGGGAGAACTCGATCTTGAAGGGGCACCGCGAGTGAAGTCCGGAAAGATAGACATCGGCTGCTACCAGCGGAAATAGGAGCATCCATGTCGGCTCGGGGTAAATCGCAGCGAATTCGCCAAGGTCACCGGTGGAGCGGTTGTCGCGCCGGATTTAGCTCCGAGAAATCGGATTGTGGGAAGTTTGACACTTCGCGGCTGCACGCCGTTTCTGGATCCGAGATCGGTGCTGGCGTGTAATCAATAAACAAGTTTGCCAACTAAGCTGTCGGGCACGAACTTCCCCGGGACGATTCGTGTCTGCCCAGCATAAAAATGCGAGAGCTTCGGAAGCTTGGCTATCGTCGACAGTGCCGCCGTGGTAACGGACGTGCCGTAAACATTCAACGACTCGAGTTGATTCAGGCCCTCGAGCCGCAACAACGTGGCATCCGTAAGGCGTGTGTCCATTATCCGCAACACGCGGAGCCGTTTCATGGCAGCGATGGAAGCGGCCGAATGGTCTGTGATGGACGTCCGCGAGAGGTCCGCGACAATGATGTGGTCGGCGACCGGTGCGAAGGCTTCCAATTCCCGGTCCCCGAAGTTGCTACCGAGGATCGAAGCATTCAATCGCAAGTCGGCTGAACCCCGCGAGTCATAGTCCAATATGTTGGGGAATCGCTTTTGCAGTTGCGTAACCGCAGGTGCGATTGCAGAACGTAACTTGGCGACTGCGGCTGGATCGACCTCCTCAAACTTCACTTCGGCCGGTGCCGTTGTTGCAGCACTGGTCGGCACACCCTTGATTGCGTTGAGTGCGAGCGTTTCCGAGGCGCCGGCGCCAATCCACAATTCGATTGTCTTCAGTTCGTCCGCCGTTAATGGCGGCTTTCCTTTAGGCATGAAATCGTCGTGACCGGCCGGCGAAGTGATCCGGCGAAACAGATCGCTATTCTGAACGTTTCCGGTCCGAATCACCGGCCCATCTTCCCCACCCTTCATTAGGGCGCGGTAACTGTCGAGCCTAAGATTCGCTCTGTGTTTGTCCGCTCCGTGGCAGCTGATACAGTGTGCAGCAAAGATCGGATGAATTCGTGCTCCGTAAAAGGTGTTCGGATCGATCCTCGATGCTGATGCCGCGCTGCTGTCCTCTAGACCCAGCAGACTGCGTAGCGCGTTCGGCATGTGTTCGGTAAGGTGATGGCGGCCGAGTGACAATTGCCCGCCCCGATAACCCGTCCATGCAACGAGTCCAACCCCTACCGCTAGCGCGAGTGCATAGGCTACGCGGAACTCGCGCAGTTGCGTCCGTAGCAGCCAACACAGCCAACAGATGATTGAGAGCAATACGCCGCCCCACATGTGCTGGGTGATCAGGATGCCGGAATAACCTCCGCTGCGTCCCAGGCACCATCCCAAAATTGCGGCCCAGGTTGCCCCGAGCGTTGCCAGCGCAAGGACGAAATTTACCGAAAGACGCAAATACGCAAACCGAGTGCTTCGGCCGGTAATTTCGAGGATTGGTACCAGCAGAAAAAACGCGATCGGAAAATGGACCAACAGCGGATGAAAGCGTCCAATGAATTGCACCCAGTCCGCACGCTCATTTCCGTCGGGAGGAAGAAATGCGACCAGCGTCGCTACGAGCAGAATCGGAACCAGCATCACTAACCCGAGGCGAAATTGTATGAGGAAACCGCTTCGGTTCGGTGCGGTGATAGAAGGCCCGCTGCTTTGCTCAACAATTCCGCTGGGAGGATTCATGCTAGAAGTTCAGCCACGACTCGCGCTGGCTTGACGCTCGTCAGCTTTTGCTCCAACCCCTGAAACCTATAGTTCAGTCGGTGATGATCGAATCCCAGCAAGTAAAGCATCGTCGCGTGCAGGTCGCGAATATCGACCGGATCCTTGACAATTTCATACCCCATATCATCTGTCTCACCATAGCTGAATCCGGGCTTCACGCCACCGCCCGCAAGAAATAGAGTGAAGGCTCCGGGATTGTGATCACGACCCACGTACTTCATCACCTGCCCGCCCCGGTTTTCTCGCATCGGAGTGCGGCCAAATTCTCCACCCCACACTACCAACGTGTCTTCCAGCAACCCACGCGATTTGAGATCGGCTAGCAGCGCGGCAGTGGGCTGATCGACCTCCCGGCAACGGTCGTTGAAGCCCAGGTTCAACGCTTCTTTGGCATCGGCGCCATGCGAGTCCCATCCCCAGTGATAAAGCTGAATGAACCGTACTCCACGCTCCGCCAGACGCCGTGCTACGAGACAGTTATTGGCGAAACTAGCCTCGCCCGGTTTCGACCCATATTGCGCATGCGCGGAATCAGGTTCCTTGCGAATATCCATCGCATCGGTCGCGTCCATTTGCATCCGAAACGCCATCTCGTATTGCGCGATGCGCGTCACCGTCTCTGGGTTTCCGAAGGAGGCATAGGTCTGCTGATTGATGTCGTCAATCGTGTCGAGCATGCTGCGGCGCAGTGCCCGGCTGACGCCTTGAGGATTGTCCAGATAGTGCACGGGCTCGCCGTGAGAGCGGCACTGCACTCCCTGGTACACGCTGGGAAGGAATCCCGAACTCCACAATTGCTTTCCGCCATCGGGGTTCTTCCCGCCAGAGAGCAGCACGATAAAGCCCGGCAAATTCTGATTCTCAGTCCCGAGACCATAGATAACCCACGACCCAAACGACGCATATCCGAGCCGCGGATTCCCGGTCTGCACGAGCAGTTGTGCCGGAGCATGATTGAACTGATCCGTCCGCATGGATTTGATGAAGCAGATGTCGTCAATCTGTTTCTCGATGTGCGGCAGACGGTCTGAGAGCCATTGTCCGCTTTGTCCTGCCTGATGAAACGGGTACTGCGATCCAAGCAGCTTTGGAACGCCGCTGATGAATGCGAAACGCTTCCCAGAAAGGAACGAAGCCGGGCAATCTTGTCCATCAAACCTTTTCAATTCTGGCTTGTGTTCAAACAGTTCCAACTGGCTGGGCGCTCCTGCCATGTGGAGATAAATCACGCGACGAACTTTCGCTGGAAACTGGGGCGGAAGAGGAGAAAGCGGAGTCCTGGCATCCCGGCTGAAATCGAGCGCGGCAGTCTCTGCTCCCGCCGCTTTGGCGGACGGCACAAGCTTCGAGGCTAGCGTTCCGAGAAAGAGAGTACCCAGACCTCCGCTCAGATTGCGCAGGAAATGGCGTCGCGTTCGAGCTTTCAAGTAAGCCAGCTCCACTTCAGAGGGTGGGCGAGTTTTGGGATCCGACATAACTGATTACCTTGTCAAGGCCGCATCGAGGTTGATGAGAACGCTCGCCACAGCAGTCATGGCGGTCAATTCTCGAGAGTCGCGCTGTGCTGTTGCAGCGACAGGCTGCAAAGTCGGTGTCGCGACAGTTTTTTGAAAGAGTGCCTGCAGTGCTGCTAGCTCCCGATCGGTCGGATCGCGCGACAGGACCAGCCGGGCTCCATATTTGATTCGAGCTTCAATGGTCTGCTGCTGAGAGAGCATGCGTCTGGCAAGGGCTTTGGACGCTTCATAGTACGCGGGATCGTTGAGCGTCACCAGCGCCTGCAGCGGAGTGTTGGTGGGGATGCGCCTCGCCAAACTGGTGTCATGATCAGACGCATCAAAAGTAAGAAAACTGGGATAGCCGCTGGTCCTCTTAATATAGGTGTAAATTGCGCGACGGTAACGATCAGGCCCGGTAGCGTCTTTCCATTTACTGTCGTTGTAGACGGTATTCCACACCCCGTCCGGTTGCGGCGGCATCACCGGCGGACCACCCATCTTGTCCGATAGCAAACCGCTCGCCAGCAATGCCTGATCCCGAACCATTTCGGCAGTGAGTCTCTGCTGCGGTCCACGAGCCAAAAGCCGATTGCGGGGGTCTCTTTCGGTAAGAGCGGGAGTTGCCTTTGCACTTTGGCGATAAGCTGCGCTGGTGACCAATTCGCGCAACAATGCCTTCATGTCCCAGTGCAGATCATTCTGAAAATGGAGTGCAAGCCAATCGAGCAACTCTGGATGACTTGGCTCTTCACCCACACTGCCGAAGTTTTCGAGCGTTTCGACAATCCCGGTCCCGAATAACTGTTCCCAGTAGCGATTCACAGCGGTACGCGCGGTGAGCGGCTGACTTGGAGCAAAGAACCATTTTGCGAGAGTCAGACGGTTTCTTGGCGCGCCCTCCGGCAACCGGGGAAAAATCCCGGGCACGTCGGGAACGAGTGGAGGTCCGATCTTGGTGAGGAAGTTACCGCGATCAAATTCGAGCGTCGTTCGCTGGTCGTAAGCGGGTTCCTCCGCCATGACAGGCAGGGGAACAGTTGGAATCTTTGCCAATTGGCGGCTTAGCTTTGTGAGTTGTGCGAGATTCTCTTTCCAGCCGGCATCATCGGCGAGTGTTTGCCAGAGTGGGTCTCCACTTACGGATAGACGAGCACGCCGCACCAAGGCTGGCTTGTCGTCAATCTCTTGAGTCTGTGTCAGTCGCAGTTTAATTCGAGTGCCACGACTAATTCTGAGCGGTTCGGCGGGAACACCCACGATCCAACGCGTGTGAAACAGATTGGGTACTGTCCGAAATCCGTAGGCTCCTGGATCGTCGGTGAGTTCGCGCTTCGATTCGAGAGCGGCGCTGACGGCACTTTCCAGACTCGATTCAGAGTCTGGGATAAAGAACCGGAATGCGACCTGCCTCTCAGGGCCCGGACCTCCCACTACCCAAGCATCGATTCGGTCCACTATGAATCCGAGGTCCGGCGTGTGGCGCGCAATTTCGGCATTCGTCGGATTAACTTCGATGCGCAGCGCTGTGATCACGGGCGCATCCACCTTCGTGGTCAGTTCGTAGGCCTGCTTGCCGGAGATGTCGGTACTTGCGCGCAGGTCACCTTCTGAGATCGGGAGCGGCGTCACTTTGCCCGACTCGGACTGAGCTCTCTTGCGCGCTTCAGCAATCGCCTGTTGTAGATATTTGCGCTGATCCTTTTCCTCTTTCGGAGCGAGCTTCTGCCGCTTCAGGTCGGCCAACTGATGTTCGAATTGCTGAACTTCCCACTGTGACGCCAACGCCGCACTGGCCTCTGCAGAAACGATGCGCATGGGTGACCATTGCGACTGGTCCTCGAGACTCCTGCTGCGCGATACGACTTCCGATCGGAGCTTTGCGAGTTCCTTCTGCAAGCCCGCAGCTTCCGGGTAACGCGCCTTATCCTTTGGCACGCGCAAGACGGGAGTGTCCTCGGGAAGGTCGGCATCCTGGGAGGTGTTAAAGAATGCAAGCGACTTGTAATACTCCACATGACGGATCGGATCGTACGGGTGCGAATGACATTGCACGCAATTGATAGTGAGGCCGTTCAGCACCGACCAGGTCGTCGCCGACCGGTCCATTACGGCGACGGTGCGAAACTCTTCGTCGTCCGTACCGCCTTCATCGTTGACCGGTGTTTGCCGATGAAAGGAAGTTGCGATTTGATCTTCAAAAGTGGCCTCAGGAAGTAAGTCGCCCGCCAATTGGGTGGTTACAAATCGATCGTATGGCACATTGCGGTTAAAGGCATCGATCACCCAGTCTCGATAGGGCCACACTCCCGGCCGCTCCATGTCTTTTTCATAGCCTTTGGTGTCGGCGTAGCGAGCCAAGTCAAGCCACATCGAGGCCCAGCGCTCACCGTAGTGAGGCGAGGCCAACAAGCGATCGACCTGCTTTTCGTACGCGTTGGGAGACGAGTCAGCCAAGAACGACGCTTGCTCTTCTGCTGTCGGTGGAAGACCGGTGAGATCGAACGAGGCCCGACGCAACAAGGCTGACTTGTCAGCCTCAGGCGATGGCGAGAGACCCTCCTTTTCCAGACGCGCGAGAATAAATCGATCGAGGGGCTGGCGCGGCCAATTGCCGTGTTTGACAGCAGGCAAAGCCTGCTGTTTGGGAGCGACAAATGCCCAATGGTCCTCCCATTTTGCGCCCTGTTTGATCCACCGCCGCAGAACATCAATCTGTT
>Ga0070734_10005088_pt1 | contig 11904 bp, 7 predicted proteins | sample Coa_R1_8_FD_66444 | JGI IMG/M metagenome (GOLD analysis project Ga0070734, IMG submission 66444) | Surface soil microbial communities from Centralia Pennsylvania, which are recovering from an underground coalmine fire - Coalmine... | ecosystem: Environmental > Terrestrial > Soil > Unclassified ...
GAAGACGCCGAGGTCGCGCGCCGTCTGAAAGCGGCCGGAGCGGTGCTCGTGGGCAAGACCAATCTGCACGAATTCGCAATGGGCGGAACTTCGTCGACAAGTTATTACGGACCCGTACGCAATCCGTGGGCGCTTGATCGCAACTCCGGCGGCTCTTCCGGCGGATCGGCGGCTGCCGTGGCAGCGGATCTGTGTTTCGGCGCGCTCGGAACCGACACGGGAGGCTCCATCCGCACGCCTGCTTCATTCTGCGGAATTGTCGGATTGAAGCCAACGTATGGACTGGTCTCGATCCGCGGGATTATTCCGCTCACACTCTCCCTCGATCATTGCGGACCCATCACTCGTACCGTGCAGGATGCCGCGCTGCTGCTGAACTCGCTCGCCGGATACGACAAGCTGGATATCGCAAGCGTGGAGCACGCGAAAGAAGACTACGTGGAGGCGATGAAGCAGCCCGTATCCGGATTGCGGCTCGGCATCCCGCGCGCTCCGTTCTTCGATCTTCTGGATCCCGATGTGTCGAAGGCGGTGGAGGACGCCATTTTTGTTTTGTCCCGGTTGACAAAGGGCGCCAAGGATGTCACGCTCCCTTCGACGCGGGACATCGCCTTAGGCGGCGAAAGCTACGCCTATCACGAAGAGTTGTTCACGCGCGGCGCCGGTCGCTATCAAATCCCCACCCGCCACGCGCTGCAAGGCGGCGCGAATCTCAAAGCGGCGGATTACATCCGCTCGCGTTGGAAGCTGGATCTTTTGCGCCGCACCATCGACGATGCGTTTACCGATTTCGATCTGGTGGTTCTGCCCACCCGCCGCCGCACGCCCCGCACCATTGAAGCCGCTATCAAGCGCGAAGAGAGCGACAAGATCCGAAATCCGGAGTTGGAAAATACCGGACAATTCAACTTGTACGGAATCCCCGCCATCTCAGTGCCGTGCGGTTTCACCTCCGCGGGATTACCTGTGGGCGTAATGATTGCCGGTCCGCGTTTTTCGGAAGGGCGCGTATTGGCTCTTGCGAACGCCTTTGAACACGCGACGGATTGGCACAAACAAAAGCCTCCGCTGAGGCCGGATACTCCGGTGCCGGCGCTGAAGCCAACCGACGACACGTTGTGATGGACGACACACGTGGCGCCCGCACTTCTGCGGGCCGCGTTCAGACTCGCGTGAACGCCTTGAATGAGCTTCTTCCTAGTTTGGTGTTCGCATGAGTGCGTGCGCCACGGAGCGATACCAGCGAACCAATCAATGAACGGCTCCATCCTCCAAATCAACATCTCGCCCGGCGGCATTCCCAAGCGCGCGATTCCCGAAGCGATCGTCACTCCCGAGGGCATTCGCGGCGACCGTTGGTCCCATCCCAATATCCACGGTGGTACGAATCAAGCGGTGCTTATCATCACCTCCGAAGGCATCGACGAACTGGCCGCGCAAGGCTTCGCGCTCTACCCCGGTGCGCTCGGCGAGAATCTCACCACGCGAGGCCTTGATCGCCGCCAATTCCGCATCGGCCAACGATACCGCTCCGGCAATGTTCTGCTCGAGATCACCAAACCGCGCGCCCCCTGTTCCACACTCAGCGTGTATGGCACAATCCAAGCCGTGATTTTCGATCCCCAAGTCAAAGCGCGGGATGCATCGAGTCCGCGCTGGGGTCTCAGCGGATTTTATGCGCGAGTGCTCCAGGGCGGAACGCTTCGCCCGGGCGATCCAATTGCGCTGGTCGAAGAACTGGCGTAATCGGAACTTCACATTCTGCCGATGGGCTGTTCGAAGCCTCAGTTATAATTGCATCAGTAGACTACGTCGTCTAAACGCATGCCCAGTTCGCTCGAGACCATCGCGTTCCGCCAGCCCCGGCGTGCCCAAACGGAACTCGAGACGCTAGCGAAGGGCATTCCCTCCGCAGCCGCAACCCTGATTGAATCGCTTCTCGCCTCTTCCGCCGATCCGGACGCCGCCGTTCACTACCTGGTCAGCCTCAAACAGCAGCATCCCGAAGCTTTCCAGCGCTTGGTGCAATCTCAAGCATCCCTGCAGCAATTAATCGCGGTTTTTTCGAATAGCCACTTTCTTTCGGACGAAATACTGCAGAACCCGCAGTGGATGGAGCAGCTCGCCGGCCTGGATCGCGTCCGGATGGACAGCGAGTACAAGAAGGACCTGCTCGCGTTCCTTAAACACCAACCGCAGGGAACGCCGGAAGCCTTGTCGCTCGCGCTGTTCCGCCGCCAACAGATCTTGCGAATCCTGCTGCGCGACATTCTCGGCATGTGCGCTCTGTCAGAAACCACCGAAGAGCTATCCGATTTGGCGGACGCAATCCTGGACGTCAGCTACGAGCGCATTCGCGCGGAGTTCGTGGCCAAGCACGGTGTCCCGCGCTACGTAGATGAAAACGGGCAGACGCGCGAATGCGGCATGTCGGTGATCGCGCTCGGTAAGCTGGGCGGCCGTGAGCTCAACTACAGCTCCGATATCGATCTGATGTTCGTCTACACCGCCAATGGCGAAACCGACGGCGAGAATCCGATTTCGAACAAAGAGTTCTACAAGAAAGTCGCGAATCAATACACCGAACTGCTTTCCACTTACACTGCCGAAGGCATGTGCTATCGCGTGGATCTGCGTTTGCGGCCCGATGGCAGTCTGGGCGAGGTGTGTATTTCGCTCGAAGGCGCGAAAAAGTATTATCAGGTTCGCGCGCGCGACTGGGAACTCCAGATGTTGATCAAAGCCCGCGTCGCTGCGGGCGACCCTGAAACAGGCCGCCAGCTACTGGATTCCGCCGAACCGTTGATCTACTCCACCACCCTCGATTTCTCGGCTGTCGAAGCGGTCTCGGCCACGCGCGAACGCATCAGCGAGAAGCTCAGCCGCCGCAAATTGGGCAAATCCGCTTTCGATGTCAAGCTGGCGCCCGGCGGCATCCGCGATATCGAGTTTCTGGTGCAGTGCTTGCAGCGGCTGCATGGCGGACGCGCTCCTTGGGTGCGGCATGGCGGCACTATGCTCGCATTGGCTCGGCTGAACGACAAGGATTTGCTCTCGGCCGCCGAATACGGCCGCTTGGTTTCTGCTTATCGATTCTTGCGCAACCTCGAACACCGGCTGCAGTTCGCCGACGATCGCCAGACCCATACGCTTCCCACAAGCGAAGTGGAACTCGATCTTCTGGCCCAGAGAATGCCGACCGCGCAGCTCGGCAGCGCGCCTTCTCGCGAAAAACTGCTGCATGAACTGAATGCGCACCTGGAAGCCGTGCAGGAAATTTATCAACGCGTGATCCACGCCCAGCGGCCGAGTTACTACAATCTCGCGCCCGCGCCACCGTCGGAAGTGGAGCAGCCGGAAATTTTGGAAGTTCCCACCACCAACCTGGTGCGATTTCTGAACGACTGCGCTCCGCAGCTTGCCGAACGCGTGGTGCGCGCTGGCTTACGCCGTGGTGCCGGGCCGTTCGAACACTTTCTTGAAAAGGTAGTCCCGAATCCGGAATGGCTCTCGCTGCTTGATTCAAACGATACCGTTGCGCGCTATACACTGGATCTCTTCGAGCACAGTCCTTACTTTGCGGAGGAATTGATCCGTAGCCCGGAGTTGATGGAAGAGCTCGCGAAGCTCGGCGCGTCACCGGATGCGCCGTTCATGGAAACCGCCGCACAAATGGAAGACGTTTCCGATCTACGGCGCTTCTTCCGGCGCGAGATGTTTCGAATTCAATCCACCAGCATGTGTCTGCACGTGCCGGTCTTCGAAACGCTCGAATCCACTTCGGACCTGGCGGACGCAACCATCGCGGCAACCTATCGCATGGCCGTGGATCAGGTAGCGGCCTCACATCCCCCGTCTACAAACGGATACGCCTTACGCAATCAGCTGATGGTGATCGCGCTCGGGCGTCTGGGTATGCGCGAGTTCGATCTCGCCTCCGATGCCGACCTGGTTTTCGTTCTTCCCGACGAAGATCATGACGAACAGGTGTTCTGGACCCGCGTGGCCGGCCGGATGATCGACCTGATCACGGCTTATACCGGCACCGGATTAATGTTCTCCGTGGATACGCGCTTGCGGCCCAATGGGAGCGCCGGCGCGCTGGTGCAATCGGAGGCATCGTACAAAGAATACTTCGATAAAAAAGCGGAAGCCTGGGAAGGTATCGCGTATATGAAGGCGCGAGCCATTTGCGGCGACACGGAACGCGCTACCAAATTCTTGAACGACCTGCAAAAAGTGGATTGGCGCCGCTATGGCCAAAGCGGCCGGTCGAAAAAAGATTTGCGCCAAATGCGGCTGCGGCTCGAGAAAGAGCAAGGCGCTGGGCATCCGCTGAAAGCGGGCTTAGGTGGTTTCTACGATATCGATTTCTCGCTGCTTTACCTGCGGCTAAAAGCGGCTGGCATTTTCTACAAGGTTCTGAACACGCCGGCCCGCATCGACATCATCGAAGCCATGGGCCACCTGGAGCGCGCTGATGCCGAATTCCTGCGCGACGCCGCGACGTTTTATCGCTCGATGGATCACGCCCTGCGCGTTTACTCGGGACATCCCGAAGGCAGCCTGCCGAACTCGGAAGCCCAACTCGAAGTGCTGACCGAACTGGTGCATCGCTGGACGCCAGAACATCTAAACCATCAGTCCTTAAAAATCGAGTTGTCCAAGATCCAAAACCGCACGCGCGAAATTTTCGACCGCCTCTTCTCGTAAAAACGGGGACACCATGGGCAAGCATCCCCAATGCTCACGCACAACCGAACTCCAATGGTGTCCCCGTTTTTCTCTACGACGCCGCCGCCATCTCGTGCCGAGCAGTCTTAACAGCTTCCAGAAACTTCCTCGCCCTCTCCTCAAACACCTCATGCTTCCCGGCTTTGAGATTCGCGCTATCGATCAACTCCGCGCCCACCGCCACCGCGCAGGCTCCGGCGCGCAGAAAATCGCCGGCGGTTTCCAGATTCACGCCTCCCGTCGGGATCATCTCAATTTGCGGAAACGGCGCCTTCAGAGCTTTGATGTATTTGGCTCCGCCCACCGCGCTGCACGGGAAAACCTTCACCGCGTCCGCGCCGGCCTGCCATGCGGTCACCACTTCGGTCGGTGTCAGCGCCCCGGGCGTGATGACTTTCGAATAGCGCTTGCACATCTCGATGGTCGCCGGGTTCAAGTTCGGCGTCACAAAGAACTGCGCGCCCGCCAACATGCACACGCGCGCGGTTTCCGGATCCAGCACGGTTCCCGCGCCCAGCACAATCTGATCTCCAAACTTGTCCGCCACTTTTTCGAGCGCCCGAACCGCGCCTGGGACGGTCATGGTGATTTCCGCCACCCGGATTCCTCCGCGATGAATGGCTTCAATCGCCTTAACCGCTCCTTCCGCGCTCTCAGTGCGCACCACAGGAACAATGCCGATCTCGAGGATCGTGGATAGAATTTCGTCTTTCTTCATAAATGTCTAGTTGAGATATCCGTGCTCGCGGAACCATGCCACTTCGTCGCGCACCGTGTCGTCAAACGGCCGGAAGCTCGCGTCCAATTCCCGGATTGCCTTTGAGGAGTCTACCGCCACTCGCGCGTGCATGATTCGCAAGCCTGCGATTGTAATTAGAGACGGCGTGCCGGTGATTCGCGCCCAAGTCTGCGAGGCCGCGCCGACCGCGAGCGATAATCCATACGGAATCTTGCGCGTCGGAGCAGCTACGCCCGTGACTCGCTCGAGCGTCGCGAGAACTTGCGCTAACTCGAAATAATTCCCGCCGACGATATAACGCTCGCCGGATTTTCCCCGCTCCACGGCATTGATGGTGGCTGCCGCAACGTCACGCGCGTCCACCATGGAGCATCCGCCATCCACAACACCAGGAATTTTCTTGTTCAAGAAATCAAGGACCAACTTGCCCGCTGCCGTGGGCGCCGAATCGCTGGGACCCCACATCCAGGAAGGCAGAACCATCACAACCGGCAGCTTCCGTTCCTTGAGAAAGCGCTTAATAGCAAGTTCCGAATCGATCTTGCTGGCGAAATACAGATTCGATGTTGCGTGATCGTCCGGCAGCGTGCTTTCGTCACCCGGACTGCCGTCCGGTTTCTTGCCGATCGTTCCCGCTGAGCTGATATGGATGGCTTTCTGGACACCCTGCTTTTCCGCCGCAATCAGCAGGTCCACCGTTCCTTGCACGTTTATCTTCTCAAGCGATGCTTTGTGGTCGCCCGGCTGATAATATTCGCGGAAGTAGGCCGCCGTGTGAAACAGCACATCGCATCCGGCCAGGCTCCCCGAGAATCCCGGGACATTGCCCATGTCGCCAGTTATGAGTTCCACGCCGCCGCTTGGAAACACGCGCTGTGCTTTTTCTTTTGATCGAACCAGGCCTCGGACCTCATGCCCCCCATGGAGCAAAGCCTGCACCAGATTGCTGCCGAGCAGCCCCGTAGCTCCCGTAACAAACGCGCGCATGGACTATCGCGATGGTACAACATTCCGCCAGAACTTGAGCTTGTTCGCACTATGGGATGATGGTCGCAGAGCGACACTATGATTCGACCCATTGTTTGTTTTTCACTCCTCTTTTGCCTCTCCGCGGTGGCTGAAGAAAAGAACGCCTGCACGGGCGACCCCAATCAATGGCGGCAGATTTTCGATGGCAAGGATCTCAACGGCTGGAAGCATGTTGGACCTGGAAGCATGACCGTGGAAAAGGGTGAAATCCACACCCACGGCGGCATGGGCCTGCTGTATTGGACCGCCGGCCCCATCGAGAATTGCATTCTCCACGTAGTCTTTCGGATGCGCGACGAGAATGACAACTCGGGCGTCTTCATCCGCATTCCCGTCGAGCCGCGCGAGGAGTGGATGCCCGTGAACTACGGCTACGAAGTCCAGATCGACAATCATCCCGAACGGGGCGCGGATAAAGAAGACGATACGCATTCCACCGGCATGCTTTACTCGCTCACCAAACCTCTCGCCAAAGCGTGGAAGCCCGGCCCGGAGTGGAACACCATGGACATTACGCTCGATGGACCGCGCACCATCGTCACATTAAATGGCGTCAAGGTCACCGATTATAAGGAAGGCGATCCGGTGCCGCCGAAGAAATTGGATTACGAACCGCAGCGCGGACGCCGTCCGATTCTCGGCTACATCGGACTGCAAAATCACAGCGACAACGACATCGTGTATTTCAAGGAAGTGGCCATCAAGCCGCTGAAAAAGTAAGTTAGGAGGGTTCCACGTCATGAACTCAAATTCCTCTCGAAGACAATTTTTGCGCGCCGGCTCTGCTGCAGCGGGCGCGATTCTATTAGATCCCCGGCTCGGCGCTGCGCAGGATACCGCTGCATCCGGAAAAAAGCTGCGGTTCGCCATCATCGGAATCGGCATGGAGGGCTCGGGCGTGCTGGCCACAGCGCTCTCGCTGCCCAACGTGGAGTGCGTCGGCGCGGCCGATCTCTACGATGGCCGCCACACACTGGCCCGTGAAATCACCGGAAATCCCAATTTGCCTGTTACGCGCCGGTATCAGGAACTGCTTGACCGTAAAGATATCGATTGCATCCTCGCAGCCGTTCCCGATTTCTGGCACAAGCGCGTCGTCGTCGATTCCTGCAACGCCGGCAAAGACATTTATTGCGAGAAGCCGATGTCTCACACCATCGCCGAAGGCTTCGAAATGGTAGCGGCGGCAAAGAAGAACAATCGCATCGTCCAAATCGGCGCGCAGCGCGTCAGTTCCGCGCTATGTGCCAAAGCCCGTGAGCTGTACCACGAAGGCGCCATCGGCGAAGTGGAAAACGTGGAGCTGACGCTCGGCCGCAACGATCCCACCGGCGCTTGGGAGTATCCGCCGCCGCCTGATCTATCGCCGCAAAATCTCGATTGGGATACCTGGTTGAACGATGCGCCGAAGATCCCCTTCAATCCCGAGCGTTTCGCGCGCTGGCGCTGCTGGAAAGAGTACGGCACTGGCGTCGGCGGTGATCTCATGGTCCATTTGATCAGCGGAATGCAGGTCACGCTCGGCTGGAATGAGCCGCCCCGCTCGGCCAGTGCGATTGGTGGAATCTTCCGTTGGAAAGACGGCCGCAATATGCCGGACATCCACACCGTGCTATTCGATTATCACGGCATTCCAGTTTACGTTCGGCTGGGCCTCGGCACCGAGTCTCCGGAGTCCGCGCGCTACTACGGACCCAAAGGAATTCTCGACACCGGCGAATTCGAAATTCACCACAGCCGGCAGCGCGGCGTCGATACCTCGCCCAGCTACTACACGTCCAGCTATCCGCAAAAGCTGCGCGACGAATATACGAAGCAGTGGCACGAAGAGCACGACGTCACGCCCGGCCAGGAGCCCATGGGCAGCGACACTTCCTATCGCGGCGACGATTGGGACGACCTAAAACCGCACCTGTATAATTTCTTCCAATCCGTGCGCACCCGCAAACCGCCGGTGGAGGACGCGGTGTTCGGCAATCACGCCGCCATTGCTTGCCACATGGCGAACGAATCGTATTTCCGGAAAAAGACCGTGTACTGGGACGAAGCCGCCCACAATATCTCGGCGTAGGCGACGGCTAACTGTTCGAGATCCCCGGCGTCCAAACGCCATGGACTCACTCCTGGCGGACCTGAGATACGCGCTTCGTCTGCTTTCCCGATCCCCAGGATTCACTCTCGTCGTCATCGGTGTTCTCGCGCTCGGCATCGGATCGAACTCGGCGATCTTCACGGCTCTTGATAAAACTGTAATTCGACCTTTGCCTTATCGCGACCCCAATCGGCTAGCGATGCTCTGGGAGGATTTCTCCGCGTACGGGGCATCGAAATCGAGAGTGTCTCCAGCAACTTTCTTGGATTGGAAGAGAAAGAACCAAAGTTTTGAGGAAATAGCGGCCTACAGAAATGGCGAGATGGATTTTTCCGGCGGCGGATCTCCTGAACAGGTCTTCGGTGTTGCTGTCACTTCGAATTTGATTCCTACTCTCGGTGTTCCGCCTGCGCTCGGGCGAACGTTCACGCATCAAGAGGAACCACCGGGGAACAGGCTAGTCGTCCTCAGCCACCGCATCTGGCAAAGGCGATTCGCCGGCGACCCGCACATGGTCGGCGCTTCCATCCTGATGAGCGGAGAAAAGTATTCGGTGATCGGCGTGATGCCTCAGGGCTTTCACTTTCCGGATCGCGAAACCGATTTTTGGATTCCGCTCGGTTTGGAGCCATCACTGCTCGCGCGCCGCAACAGCCACTTCATGAAAGTGGTGGGACGTCTCAAACGAAATCGGGATTGGTCCCAGGCGCAATCGGACATGAGCGCAGTAGCGCGGCAACTGGAATCGGAATTTCCCGCGTCGAATGCGCGCATCGGCGTCAAAGTCGTGCCTTTGAAAGACGATGTCCTGGGCGATAGCCGGACCGCCTTCATCATTCTGCTGTCCGCCGCAGGCTGCGTGTTGTTGATCGCTTGCGCCAATGTCGGAAACCTTCTTCTTGTCCGGGCATCGGCCCGCCAAAGAGAAATCGCGGTCCGTATTGCATTGGGCGCAGCTCCAAGCCGGATCTTGCGCCAGGTCCTCACCGAAAATCTGCTGCTTTCCGGAACCGGCGGCGCCATCGGATTGGTCTTCGCGCAAGCAAGTTTGGCGGTGCTTCAAAAAATGGTTCCGGTGGGCTTGGCCGGCTCAGTCAATCTCCGGCTCGATTTCCGCGTCCTCGGGTTCACGGCGGCTGTCTCCATTTTCACCGCGCTTTTGTTTGGACTCGCGCCGGCGCTTCAACTATCGCGAATGAACTTAAGCAGCCGTGGAACAGTGACCCCCGCTCGAGGAAAGCTCCGCGACTTCCTGGTGGTTGCCGAAGTAGCCATCGCCTTGGTGCTCGTGGTGGGCGCATCGTTGTTGATTGAAACGCTGGTCCACTTGCGTTCCGTTGACCCTGGTTTTCGCTCGACCGGGATTCTGACAGCCAACATCTCTGTGCCGTTTCCGAAGTACTCCGATACCGGTAAGCGCCAGCGTTTCTTCAACGAAGTTCTGTCCCGAGTGCGCTCGCTTCCGGGAGTCCAGTCGGCCGGTTCGACTTCCGATCTGCCATACACGTCGCGCGGCAACACCCAGAGCCTGATCATCGAAGGAAAACCGGCGGCGCGAGATATGGACCAGGACGCACTATTTCGGCTGGTCAGCTCCGATTATCTGCAGACCATCGGGGCGCGTCTCAAAGAAGGCCGATTCTTGAGCGACGTCGACCGTTTGGAATCGGCGCCAGTGGTGGTGATCAATGAAACGCTGGCGCGCCAATTCTGGCCGAACGAAAGCCCGCTCGGCCACCGGATCGATACCGGCACCGGCATCGCGGGCCCGCGCTTCATGACGATTGTCGGTGTGGTCGCAGACATTCGCGAGCGCGGCCTGGACCTCGCTGTGAAGCCCGCCGTGTATGTTCCGTTCACCCAGACCGAGATCACCTATTATCAGCCGAGCGAAATCGCCGTCCGCACTTCCAGAGACCCGCTCAGCTTGTCGAAAGAACTGCAGCAGACCGTTTGGTCCATTGATCCCGAGCAACCCGTTTCGAACATCCGCACCATGCATGCGATCGTGGACGGCGAATTGTCCAATCGCACGCAGATCCTCGAATTCCTCGGCGCATTTGCGGCGCTGGCATTGCTGCTAGCCGCGCTCGGAATTTACGGGGTGCTCTCCTACGTCGTGTCCCAGCGGACCCGCGAGATCGGATTGCGCATGGCCATCGGCGCCAGCCAGTGGGACATCGTCCGAACCATCCTTGGCTATTCAGCCGGACTTATCGCCGTCGGGCTTGCGGCAGGAATTGCAGCCGCCCTCGGAGCCACGCGTCTCTTATCCTCGTTGCTCTTCGGGGTTTCTCCGCTGGACCCGGCCACATTCGCCGTCGTATCGGCGTTACTCGCGACAGTAGCGTTCTTGGCGTCTTATCTACCCACGCGAAGAGCCGCGGCAGTGGATCCGATGATCGCGTTGCGCGACGAGTGATGTGGTAGGGACGGGCAGATTCGAACTGCCGACCTGTCGCTTAGGAGGCGACCGCTCTATCCATCTGAGCTACGTCCCCGAGAGTGTCTTCCTTGATTCTAAAACACTTCAGCGTTCATCGATTTCTTCATTCCGTTATCTGTGCCACAAAACTGTATCAAAACTGTATCAAAACCCCTTACGTCGTCAGAGCTGTATCAAAACTCCTCCCAAGTTCGTTGGCCTGGCGGCTCATCTTCTGAAGTGCTTCTCGCTTCATCTGGAGTTTCATCTGAGAGTACTTCTTGAACACCTGTGAGTCCCCCTGACGAAGAAGCTGCGTTACCCATTCATCCGCTACGCCACCGGCACTTAGCCGGGTAGCGTAGGTCGAACGAAGATCGTAGAGCCGGAAGTACTGAACACCAGCTCGCCGCAGAGTCGTTTTCCAAACGTTCTTAAAGGTCTGCCGGTAGCCAAGCGGATTGCGGTCACACGGAAATAGCCATGGCCCTGTTCCTGAAATCTCTAACTGGCTGCGGAACGCCTTCACCGCGATCTCGGTGAGAGGAACTTCCGCGACGCCATTCGGAGTCTTCGATTCAGGAATCCAAACCACCGCGTTGACAAGGTCTACTGGGTCCTTGCGCATCGGCGTCAACTCCTTGTACACCCGCAACCCAGTTTCCGTGACGATTCGAATGACGTTGGCCAGGTACGCTGGTGCAAATGCCTCAATACGCAGTTGCTCCGACCACGTAACGTAGTGCGGACGAAAGAGGCCTTTGAGCGACGTGGGAAACTCCACCGCCGCACCCCCACAAATGAGACAGTTGCGATGGGTAGTGGAACATAAAGGAAACGTTTGACGTCTGGTTTGTTTTCCCGCCGCAAGCGGCGCGCGGTCAT
>Ga0070734_10005089_pt1 | contig 11901 bp, 10 predicted proteins | sample Coa_R1_8_FD_66444 | JGI IMG/M metagenome (GOLD analysis project Ga0070734, IMG submission 66444) | Surface soil microbial communities from Centralia Pennsylvania, which are recovering from an underground coalmine fire - Coalmine... | ecosystem: Environmental > Terrestrial > Soil > Unclassified ...
CCAAAAACCGCCCGCACCGGTGGAAGAGTCTGCCTGGTCGTCCTCGTCTTGCAATCCCCGCCGTGGGCCTTGGCGCAGGGTGTCAAGGTCCTGGCGCTTTCGGGCTAAACCTGTCGGAGGGACCGACTTAGCCTTTAGCGGAATCATCGGCGCCTTCACCCGACTCGATCCAGCTCTGGAAGCGAATCGCGAAGCGGGAGAGAAGCATCGCCGCTTGGGAGGCCACGGAGCCTTGCCGCAACTCAAGGGGAGGACGAAATGAACGAGAAGAGGACTGAAAGAAGCGCCGATCTCAGCTGGATGACCCGCGAAGTCGGCCGCGGGCGCATGAACCGCCGGGAGTTTATTCAATTCGCGATCGCGGCCGGCGTGACGGCCACGGCAGCCGAAGGGATGTTCGCCGACGCAAAAGCGGCAACGCCGACCAAGGGCGGCACCTTCCGCCTCGGCATCAGCTGGGGTTCGTCTTCCAACACGCTCGATCCCGGTCCAATCCTCGACAGCTACATGGGTGTGGTCAACCTGTCGCTCAGGAGCTTGCTTGCCCAAGTCGACGTGCACGGGAACATCGGCACCGATCTCGCCGAATCCTTCGAGCCCTCGGACGGCACCAAGACCTGGGCCGTGAAGCTGCGCAAGGGCATCACCTTCCACAACGGCAAGGATCTAACGGCCAATGACGTCGTCGCCTCGGTCCGCCATCACATGGGTGCCGACACGAAATCGGCGCTCAAGGCGACCATGAAGCAAGTCGTGGACGTGAAGGCGGACGGCGACAACGTGATCTTCACCCTGAAGGGCGGCAATGCCGACTTCCCCTATGTTCTGGGCGAGCATCGGCTCTCCATCATGCCGGCCAAGGACAATGGGGACGTGGACTGGCAATCGGGCATCGGCACCGGGCCCTACATGCTGGAGGAGTTCAAGCCCGGCGAGGTCACGCGCGCCAAGCGCAATCCCAACTACTATCGCGACACCTGGTTCGACGAGGTGGAGTTCCTGTGCATCATCGACCCGACGGCACGGACCAACGGCCTGCTTTCGGGACAACTCGACGCCATGGACCGGTGCGACGTCAAGACCCTCAAGTTCCTGGCCCAGAAGCCCGGCCTCAAGATCGACAAGGTGACCGGTTACGAACACAATACTTTTGCGATGATCGTCACGGCCCCGCCCTTCGACAACAAGGATGTCCGTAACGCACTCAAATACGCCATCGACCGGGCGGCGATCATTCAGCGCGTGTTCGGCGGGATCGGCACGCCAGGCAACGACAATGTCGTCGCCCCCAGTGTCAAGTTCGCGATCAACCCTCAGCCGGTCCACAAGTACGATCCAGACATGGCGCGCAGCCTCCTCAAGAAGGCCGGTATGGAGAACCTGAAGGTCAGCCTGTCGGCCGCCGATGTGGCCTTCACCGGCGCAGTCGACGCGGCCACCATCTATCGCGAGAGCGCCGCCAAGGCCGGGATCGACTTGACGGTCGTACGCGAGCCCAATGACGGTTACTGGGACAACGTCTGGCAGAAGAAGCCTTTCTGCACCAGCGAATGGCTTGGCCGGCCGACGGCGGACGGCACGATGACTTTCGAATACGCGGCGGATTCCAATCAGAACGACACCTTCTGGAAGAACCCGCGCTTCAACGAACTGCTGACGGCGGCGCGCTCCGAGCTCGACGAGAAGAAGCGGGCAGCCATGTATGCGGAGTGCCAGCAGTTGATGCATGACGACAATGGCGTGATCGTCATCATGTTCACCACTTATGTCTCGGCCCATTCCACCAAGGTCGCGCATGGCAAGCTTCTGTCCAGCCTGGACCTCGACGGCTTCCGGATTGCGCAACGCTGGTGGCACGTCTGAACAGAGTCGGCGAACCCCGTCCCCGACGGCCGGGATTGCCACTTGATGCGGATGAGCGGGTGCCTTGGAAGGGCACCCGCTCGGGCCCGCCTGACCGAATGCCCATTCCCCGAGGGAACAGATGACGCTTGAAACGCCCGGGAACGCACGACAGCAGGTGACGGCCTTTATCTGTCCGACTTTGGTCCGCTATCAGGAGGGATCGCGTTTCCTCCGGGGCGACACGAGGCCCGAACAGGGCGCTGACTGAACGCCTTGGCCGGACAGACATAACGATGACTGCCGGCGACGCGCCTGACCTGCTCGCCTTCGTGACCAATGCCAACTTCCCTGGACGGCGCGGCGCCGTCGGCGACTACCTGGAACTTGGTCGATTCAAGCGATCCCACCCGAACCTTTCGGTCCGCGTGATCGAATTCAACGACCCTGACATAGACGTTGAGTGGGACGGCGAAAGCTTCCGGCTCACCCATCCGGCATTCGGGACCGTCGATGTGGGCGGCGCAAGTCTGGTCCTGTACATGCCGGTCTCCTTCGAGCCGGAAGACGTGGCGCTCCGCCTCTCCGGCGGCAGCGGCGGCGCCGAGGCGTTCTTTGCCGATCGCCAGTGGCGCGTCGTGAGCGAGTTCATGGAGGCTTTCCTCGCCAACCATGCCAACTGTATCAACAACCCGCGGCAGGCCCGCTCCGCCTGCAACAAGCTGATCCAGATGCGGCAGCTTCGCGAAGCAGGGCTTCCGACCCTGCCTGTCCGGGTTGCGGAGACCACGCCTTCGGGCGCCGCCGGGCCGTTGGTCTGCAAGAACCTGTCGGAAGGCGCAATCGTCTCCGCCGGCGTCGTCAGCAGCACCCGGCTCATCGGCGCTCCGGGTGAAAGGCTGAGCCGCCCGGCGATCTTCCAGCCCTATGTCCAGTCGGACCACGAAATGCGGTTCTATGTGTTCGGCACGGAGATCATTCCGGTGCGGCTTCGCCGACGCATGCCAGAGGGCGTGGTCGACGTACGCGAAATGCAGGCGACGATGGACGATGTGTCAATCGCCTGGGACTATGAGCGTCATCACTTCAGAATGTTGGAGGCCTGCCGCCTGCTTGGCCTCAGATACGCGGTCATCGACGCCATCCCGAAGGACGGCGAACTGCAAATCCTCGAAGTGAACCCGAACGGGGTCTGGAGCAATCTGCCTCGTCCGCTGGCCGACCAGGTCAGCGGCCGGTTCCACGAATTCCTTCGCTGTTCCCTCACCCAGCGGGCTTCTTGAGGATCGCAAAGAGCGCGAAGGACTGGTGTCCGCACACGGGTCACGACGTCTCTTCGCCCAGGCGGCGATAGATGCCGACGTCCTCAAGATCCAGGTTCGCCTGGTCGGCCGTTCGGATGAACTGCTCTGCGACAGCATGGGACGGCACTCCCCAAACCGAGATGACGCCGGGGTCCGGCCCCAGCCGTCCCAAACGTTGGAGCAGGAAGATTTGCCTCACCTCCTCCTGGCGAGCACCGCGTTCGGCAAAGAGGCCGCGAATCTCCTCAGGTGAACCTCGCAGGGCGCTGTATTCAACGACGTAGAGGGGTGCCCGCGCGTCGCTTTCCTGTCGCAGCACGTCGTAAAGACCCGCCCGGGTGATATGGATCGCCCGGTGCATGGCTCGGCTCCGCCGGTTCCGGTAGGCAGCGGGCGACTGAAAATAGGCCTCCCAGGCATCGAGGCGGGAGATGTCCGATATGTCCCACAGACAAAGGTAGCTTGGCCGGGGGCCAAGACTGAGAGTCCGCCCCAGCTGAAGCACCATCCGATCGACCGCACCTTCGACCCAACTGGCTTCCTGATCGCCGAGGAAGCGAAAGATCTCGACGGGAATCGATCGGTCGGACTCTATGAACTCCAGGTAGATCACAGTGCCTCACAATCTACCGTGTTTGAGCCGAGCGCCATGTACATCCATTCCTGTCCGGACCGCAGAAGCCCGGAGGCAGAGGTTGCCGAATAGCCGCGCAAGCTGCAGCACTTTGGCTGGCGGCCCGATGCGGTAGCGCCCGCGAGCGACCCCTATGGCACCATCTGTTTGGCTGCGAACAGCAGCAGGCTTAGCAGCGTCCACGAGGCCGCGCGCATCAATGCTGGCACTGTCCTACGGTCCAGTACGAAACTGGAGCCGAAGCCCAGGATCATGACCGTCGCGACACTGAAATAGGGCAGCAATTCGGCGAGCGCCCCTTGCTGTAGCCCCAGGAGCTGAGCCACCAGGACCAGCGCCGCCACAAATCCGGGAAAGGTCATCACCAGAAGCGACGAGCGCAGCAGCTCCCACGCTTCATGAACTCCCACATGCGCACCGCGCTGGGTCTCGCTGTTGACCAGCTCGACGAACGTGTGGGTCAAGGACATGGCGAACCCAACCAGTAGCGCACCGGCCGCGACCGCATATCTCGAGGCAATCCCGGGCGCATAGGCAAGATCGGCCGACATGATGGCAATGACGCCGTAGAGAACGGACGCCACGCCATTGGCGAACTTCTTCCTGGAATCGGACCACTCCGGTGTTACGAGATTCGCCATCAACGCCCCCGATAATCCGCAATCGACGTATCCTGCCGCTTCGGTGTGACCGTGATATCAAGCATGGCCGATCGAGATCGCATCCGAAAGTAGGTCGACCGCAGCTCATCTGGTTTAGCGAGATATTCTCGCTGCCGCAAAAATTCGATCGCGTCAACCTCGGTGCCGCATATCGTGTTCCGTCTACCCACGGCGCATGGCCCGTGCGCCCAACCTCGAGATCAGCTCATGGGCGCGATGACCTCTTTCGGCTCGGCCGCGGTCATTGTCGAGGAGCAGAGATGGCCGCGCCGCCGCATGCAAGAAAGAGCTGCGCCGTGTCCCCGTAGCGCTGGATCTCCGTGCGCACATAGCCGAGCTGTGCCTGCTGGTATTGACGCTGCGCATCCAGCACTTGAAGAACGCCTGTATTGCCGGCGCTATAGCTGAGCCGGGTCAGGCGCAGAGAAGCGGCGGCCACCTCCACCGCATGCTTCTCGGCCGACAGCTCTTCGGCGTCATGTGCCAGGGCATCGAGCACATCGGCCACCTGTCCGAACGACTCGAGCACCGTTTGTTCGTAGTTGGCCAGGCTGGCATGATAATTGTCGATCGCTTCGCGCCGCTCTGCCTCCAGCTCCCCACCGTGAAAGATCGGCGCCGTCAGCCCCGCGGCGAGACTCCAGGCGGCGCTTGCCGCATTGAAGAGGCTGGGCACGGTCAGCGCCTCCTGGGCCAAGGAGGCCGTCAGATCGATGCTGGGATAGAGATTCGCCGTCGCGATGCCGATCGCAGCGCTTGCGGCATGCAGGTTGGCCTCGGCGGCCATGATGTCGGGCCGGTCGTGGATCAGAGCGGACGGCAGGCTGACGGGAAGCTCGGTCGGCAGAGTAAATTCCGAAAGGTCGAAATCGGGCGCCACCCAGCCCGCGGGCGCTTGCCCCACCAGAACGACGATCGCATGGCGCGCGACGGCAAGCTGTTGGCGCAAGGGAGGCAGCAGCGTTCGGTCATTGGCCAGCTGACTCTCGGCGATGAGCACGTCAACCTGGGCGACCGAGCCAGCCTGCTCGGCGCTGTTGACGAGGTCGAGGTTCTTCTCGTCGTCGGCCAGGATGTCTTCGACCGTCAGAATCTGAGCCCGGGTCGAGGCCACGGCCAGCGCTTGCATCACGACATTGCCGGTCAGCGAAAGGTATGCCGCCGCCGCCTCATAGCTTTGGTGCTCGGCAATCGCGCTCTGCTGCTCGATCTTGCGCTTGGTCTTGCCTGCGATATCGAGCAGATAGCTGACGCCGGGGCCCACGGAGTAGTACGTGAAGGCTGGCGTTGCAGGCCCCGAACCGATGAAGGCGGCGCCGTATTTTTGCCGGCCCAGACTTGCTCCCAAATCGACCTGCGGGTAGAGGGCGCCGGTCGAGGCCGTCACCGACTCCTGCGCCGCGGCGAGGGTGGCCTTGGCAGCGGCAAGACTGCGATTGCCGGAGAGCGCCCGCTGGATCACGCCATCCAGGTTCGGCGACTGGAACGGCGCCCACCACTGGGACGGAACCTTGCCGCCTAGAATGACTCGCTGTTCAGCGATCGAAGGATCCTGGGCCGAAAGATCAGGAGTCCCCTGAGCGACATACTGTGCGGTGGTGGGCGCCGTGGGCGCATTGAAATCCGGACCGGCGGTGCAGGCCGCAAGCAGAGCCGCTGCGCCCAGAAGCGCATTGGACGCCCCACGAAGCAGGCTCATTTGCCGGTCGGACCCCCGGCGAAAGCCGACTCGATCAGGCTCAGCAGGTGCCGGCGATGCCTCGTGTCGACGGCGACCGTGACGCTGAGGCCGGCGCGCATGGGTCTCGCGGGATCATTGCCTTCGATTTCGAGGCGCACGGGAAGCCGCTGAACGACCTTGACCCAATTGCCGGTCGAGTTCTCCGCGGGCATCACCGAGAACTGGGAGCCGGTCGCAGGGCTCACGCTGACGACCCGACCCGTGAAGGTCTTGTCCGGATAGGTGTCGAAGTCCAGCGTGGCCGTCTGACCGACACGCATCAGTTCAAGATCGTTTTCCTTGAAATTGGCCTCGACCCAGATGTCGCGCGTGGATACCAGGGAGAAGGCCGGACTAGCCGCATCCAGATAGTCTCCCACCTGCAGGTGCTCGACGTTTGCCACGATCCCGTCATCGGGCGCGGGGATGACCGTGTAGGAAAGGTTCAGATTGGCACGATCGAGCCTCGCCTGCGCCTGCTGGACCATGGGATGACGCTCGTCTTGAATGTCCGGATTTCCGCCAAGGTTCGCCAGCGCGTTGGCGATTTGCTGCTCGGTCGCAGCGACCTGCTGGCGTGCGTTCTGAAGCGCATGGACAGCCTGATCGTACTGCGCCTGGGAGGACACTCCGGTGGCCAGCAGACGCGACTGGCGATCATACTCGCGCTGTTCGTAGGTCATCGTGTCCTGGGCAGAACGCATGTCCGCCAGTTTCTGGCGATACGTTGCTTTCAGGGCCTCGACCTGCAGCCTGGCATTGGCGAGCTGGGCTTCGGCTTCCTCCACCGCGATCCGATAGGGACGGTCGTCGAGGCGGAAGAGGACGTCACCCTTATGGACTTCCTGGTTGTCGCGCACGTCGAGTTCGATGACCCGACCGGCGACATTGGCGCTGATCGTCACCTGTGCCGCTTTGACGTAGGCGTCATCCGTTGAAACGAAGCGACCGCTGGTCAAGTAGAGGTAGGCGACGATCACAGCCGCCACCAGCGGGACACCCAGCATCAGCGGCAGGCGAAGCCGCCTGCCCCATGAAGATTCGCCGTCGTCTTTGCCGGAAGTCATGGCGCCGGCTCGGCCGGATCGGCCCTGGGCGCGAGGATCGGCTCAAGCGCGGTCAAGTTGCCGTGGATCCGACCAAGCATCTCGAGCAGGAAATCCCGCTGCGCAGCTTCAAGCCCCGCCATCGCCTCGTTGGAGGTCGCGTTGGCAACCTCCTGGACCGCGCTGAAGATCGGCTTGGCCTTCTCGGCGAGATAGAGCCGGTAGACGCGCCTGTCGGCAGGATCGAGGCGGCGCTCGACCCAGCCGGTTTCCTCCATGCGGTCAAGAAGCCGGACGATGGTTATGGGCTCAACCTCGAGAAGTTCGGCCAATCCCGATTGATTGATCCCCTCGTTGCGGACGAGGTAACCCAGCAACTTGCATTGCGCCCGATTGAGACCGAGGGTGCGAGCCCGCTGGTCGAAGCGTTTGCCCCAAAGCCGGGCGACGTCGTGGACGAGGAATCCGACGGTGGGCAGCTGGTGTCCCGCCATAATTCGTACCAACATAGACAATAACAGACGAAATTATACCTAGCGTTCCGGTTTACCGCAACGGCCTTAGTGCGCGGAATCCCTATGTTCGCGGTTCGTACGCTTGTCGACTGGTACCCCGCAAACCCCTTTCGCGAACGTCCGATACCGCCCTCCCCGTGCCCCAAAAGCAAACTCAGTAGGTCCACATCAGCTGCCGAATGGATCGAGGCGCCTCGTTCCCCATCCCGGGAACGCAACTGCCTGTGCTACCCGCCGATCAAGCCTGCGGCAGCACCGGAGGACGCGGGATGAAGCAGAGCCGGACCCAACTTCGCCCGGCCGCTACAATCAGGTTGTATGCTTGCGATTGACGAAGGGGGCGCCCTCTATACGAGGCTCTGCCACCCGCTGCGGACGATATAGATGACCAAGGGGGCAAAATGACCACTTCGATATCCTGCGGCACGCAGCTCATGCATCTGCTGCGCGCCTATGGGGTCGACACCGTGTTCGGCATGCCCGGTGTGCATACCTTGGAGGCCTATCGCGGCATCGAGGCGGCGGGGATCCGCCATATCGGCGTGCGCCACGAGCAGGGTGCCGGCTTCATGGCCGACGGCTATGCCCGCGTTTCCGGCAAGCCTGGCGTCTGCTTGCTGATTTCAGGCCCCGGCATCACCAATGCCGCAACGCCGATCGGCCAGGCCTATTCGGATTCCCAGCCGATGCTGATCATCTCCAGCGTGGCGGCCACGGGCGACCTGGGCATGGGCCGCGGCATGCTGCACGAGATTCGAGACCAGGCCCAAGTCACTCAGCCGCTGACGGCCTTTTCGACCGTGGCCATGAATGTCGAACAGGTTCATGAGCTCGTGGCCCGCGCATTCTCGCTCTTCGCCAGCGCACGGCCGCGGCCTGCCCACATCTCCATTCCCCTGGACGTGCTCAAGCTGCCGGATACCGGCAAGCCGCGACGCAGGGCCGCCGCGCTCCCGGCCCTGCCCGACCCGGCGGCAGTCAAGGCAGCGGCCGACCTCCTGGGCCGAGCCAGCCGGCCCGTGATCATTGCCGGCGGCGGCAGCCTTGGTGCCGCAGGGGAGATTCTGGCGTTGGCAGAACGCGTGGGCGCGGCCGTGGCGCCGACCATCGCCGGCAAGGGCGTGATCCCCGACGATCATCCGCTAGCGCTGGAGGTAACCCTCGACAGGCCGGCGACCCAGGCCTTTCTCAAGACCGCCGACGTGGTTCTGGCGATCGGCACGGAGCTGGCCGAGCCCGACATCTGGCTCGAGAATCGCCTCGCCTTCGGAGGGCCGATGATTCGCGTCGACATCGACCCGGCGACGCTGGCGCGTGACTATGACGCGGCGGTGGCGATTGCCGCCGACGCGCGGACGACGGTCGCGGCGCTGCTCGTTGCCCTGGGCGAAGCCGGCGGAAATCGGCGAGGGTTCCTCGGCGGCGAGGAGATCGCCCTGCTGCGCCGGACCGAACGAGAAAAGCTGACACCGCTCGAGCGCAAGCATGTGCGCGTGCTGGAATCCCTGCGCCGCGCCTTGCCGGCAGAGGGACAAGTCTTCACCGACATGACGCAGATCGCCTACACAGGCTATGGATTCTTTGCCTGCCAGCGCCCGAAGAGCTGGTTCTTTCCCGCCGGCTACGGCACGCTCGGCTTCGCGTTGCCTGCCGCCATCGGCGGGCAGCTGGCCGCGCCGCAGCGACCCACGGTCGTGCTGGTCGGCGACGGCGGCTTTCAGTTCACGCAGCAGGAGCTGGGGACGGCCGTCGACAACCGGCTGCCGATCGCCATCGTATTGTGGAACAACGACAGCCTGGCCCAGATTCGCGACGGCATGAAGGCTCGCGGAATACCCACTATCGGCGTCAACCAATTCAACCCCGACTTCATCGCTCTGGCCCGCGCCTACGGCTGCGGGACGGCCACTCCGCAGAGCTTCGGCGAATTCGAATCAAGCCTCCGGAAGGCCTTCACCTCCGACCGGCCGACGCTGATCGAGATGCGCGAGGACGCCGGGTTTATTCAGTAGTTCCGAAACTATGCGGGTTGCCGTTACGGCAAGTTCCTTGCGCGTAGCTCAGCACAGTCGGAGCCGGGCCGCGCTGCCGCATTCCGGGGTTCTTATGCCCCTTGGCGAGTGAAAATCTGACCGGCCAGCCCGCTGACGAGGGATGACCGAAAGAGCCGCCGCGGCAACATCCCAGCCGTACAACTGGAGCTGGAATCTGAGTGATTGCCATTCAAGCGCGTTCGGGGAGCCATCTTTTTTGCCAAAGTGGCATACTTGGTGAGCTGCAAGACCGCCTGATATGGCACCGATTGTCTGAGAGCAAAGGCTGAAATGATTCCCCTTCAAGACGAGACCCGCCGCCCATCCCGGTTTCCGATCGTCACCGTCCTGATCATCGCGGCGAATGCGGTCGTGTTTCTCCTCGAGCTGACAAACGGCGACAGCTTTGTGGAACGCTGGTCGGTAGTCCCGGCCGACATCGTGTCTGGTCGGCACTTGAGCACGTTGCTGACGGCCATGTTCATGCATGCAAGCTGGTCGCACATCCTCGGCAACATGGTGTTCCTCTGGGCCTTTGGCCCCGAAATAGAAGATGCGATGAATTCCCGCCGATACGCCATGTTTTACTTTGTAGGCGGGTTGGCTGCCATGCTGGGTCAAGTCTTCGCTGATACGGCATCGACGATCCCGAACCTGGGCGCCAGCGGCGCGATCGCCGCGGTCATGGGCGCCTTCCTCATCACCTATCCGCGAGATCAGATACGCACTCTTCTTGTCATTGGCTGGTATGTCCGGATCACTTTTATTCCCGCCATATTCCTCATTGGATTTTGGATTCTCACCCAGCTTGTCAGCATTGGTGCTGTCACGGAGGCTGACACAGGCGGGGTGGCGTATATGGCCCACATTGTCGGCTTCGTCTTCGGTGCCGCGACGGCGCGCCTGTTCGAGGAGAGGCGCCGCAATGAAGGCCCGTGGAACTAGGCACAATCTGCAGACGCGCGCCGCGATCTCAGGAAGACGCGCCAATTTGCCGGACGGATGGCCTCTAACCCGGGACCGCCGTCGCGATTTCACCGGTGACGGGCGGCAACCGACGCACCACAGTGACATTTTCCTGCGGAAAGCCGGAGCATGGAACGTGTCGGCAAGATGCACGCGATGTTGCCCCGGCTTGGATTTTCGATAGCCATCAATGCCCAAATGATGCAAAAGCTCGCCATGGAAAGTCGGGGTGCGACGATGAGCGAGATCGCGCAACATCGCGGGCATCAAGACGGTGGCTCGCATACGGGCGTCCCGCCTCCCAAGAATATCCCCACGGCTAAAGCAGAGCCGATCCCCGCGCCAGGGCGACCCTCGCGTGCTGCCGCTGTCATCGTCACGGCCGCGCTTGCCGCCATCATCGGCTCGTCACTCTGGTATCTGGTGCAGCCGCAACCCTTGCTGGTCCAGGGCGAGGCCGACGCCAGACGGATCGACATCGCTGCGCGGGTCGATGGCCGTGTCGGCCAACGGCCGGTCGAGCGCGGCGACAATGTCGTGGCGGGCCAGCTTCTGGTGGCCATCGACAATCCGGAGCTGCTGACCCGGCTCCAGGAAGTGATCGGCCTCACCTGAGTGGTCCACGGTTTAAGTTAGTTAACGGTGGGGACATCAGGCAATGGGAGCGTGGCCGGCTGAGCTGGCTGGGGTTGCGTAGCTGGCCACGCGGCGGCACGAGGAATGATGACTTCGGGTGCTGGGGCCCGGTACCCGATAGAGGCATGGGGCCGAACGGCACTGTAATGCCGGCGCCAGCTTTCGATGACGATCTTGGCCTCCCGTAGGCTGTAGAAGATCTCTCCATTGAGCAGCTCGTCGCGCAGGCGGGCATTGAAGCTTTCGATGTAGCCATTCTCCCACGGGCTTCCGGAAGCAATGTATGCGGTCCTGGCTCCGACGGCCGAGATCCAGTCCCGGACGGCCTCGGCGACGAACTCGGGACCGTTGTCGGATCGAATGTGTCCAGGGATACCCAGGCAGATGAACAGGTCGCAGAGAACGTCGATGATATCTACGGCCCTGAGCCGGCGGGCGATCCGGGTCGCAAGGCATTCGTGCGTGTACTCGTCCACGATGTTGAGCATGCGATACTTGCGGCCCTCATGGGTGCGATCCTCCACGAAATCATAGGACCAGTCG
>Ga0070734_10005090_pt1 | contig 11897 bp, 11 predicted proteins | sample Coa_R1_8_FD_66444 | JGI IMG/M metagenome (GOLD analysis project Ga0070734, IMG submission 66444) | Surface soil microbial communities from Centralia Pennsylvania, which are recovering from an underground coalmine fire - Coalmine... | ecosystem: Environmental > Terrestrial > Soil > Unclassified ...
CTAGAAGGGATGTTGATGAGGTTTTACTTCATGGGGACGGTTTATCCAAGAAGTGAACACGATCCGTCCACTCAAGCGCCTGATGGCGATCCCAAAAGGCGATCAGAGCACGGGTAAGCAGGCCGAACTCATCATTGGCGATGGTCTGATCGTCTATAAAGATGACGCCGGCATGGGATAGGCCCTCGGCGGATAGTTCCACCAGAAAAACGGGGATCGTTTTCAAATCGTAGGTGACGAGGGTCCAATTCTCCATTGCCGCCGCTAATAGCAATTCCCTGTCATGCCGTCCCCGAAACGCTCCATCCTGCCACGTATGGACGCTCTCGATCACAATGGCAGGACGGTGCTTTTGCACCTGACCTGCCACGATTTGAGATATGTTCTCATCAAGAAGTAGGTGAAGAGACATGGGCGGTCAGGGATTGGCAGTATTCATCTCGACATGGGCAAGATCGCTGTCGGTCAGGCTGGTATGCACGATCTGAGGCAAGAGTTGCTTGAGCCGTTCCAACCCTCCCCGGTTCTCGGCAAGCGCCGACTCGATCTCCACCGGATAAGCCGCCGCGTAGTCAAACGCGGCCTGTACCTGATCAGGCCGCAGATCCAGGTGCTTGGCCGTCCTGTCCACATCGTTGTTATAGTTTCGCGCGACCATCATCACCTGCCACACTTCCAACCGACCTTTGAGACAGGCTACCCGCTCGCCATTGATGCTGCGAAACTCGATGTGCGGCCACCGGTTCTGGCGAAGCCATTCATCCACGATACGTGCGCCCACCTCACTGATGGATCGTCGTTCCTTCTGAGCAATCCTTCGCACTTCCGCCGCATCCTCATCGGGAAGACGCAGAGTTAACGTTTTGGACATGGTATCGGTTTTCCTTTTTGATGCAGAATTCTCTATGTGCATCGCAAATCTGCTTGTGATGTATTATGATACATCTGAATCGCGTAATTTGCAACCTTCTCTTCCCAGGCCGTAAACGACCTGTCTGATTATCGAGGAAGCCGCGTGAACGAGGCTGCACCGCCGACAGGCTACTTGTAAAGCAAGGTTGGAACGCTCCCGAAAGAACCAGCCCGGTTCACCGGGTTTGCTGACGAAGCAGGCCGCTCGTTCACGGGCGGCTTGACATTGTCAAGCAATTATGATATACTTGACAATGTCAAGCGATTGTGGTTTAAGCGAGTAACTTCGATAGAAAGGTGAACATGATGACTGAGATTGAACAAGGAGATCGGGAACCTGGCATCCGAGGCCAAGTCGGAAAAATGTTTGATTACTACCGTAATGGTAGCATCAACGATTTCCCATCGTTTCTCAAGGCGCTGCTAAAGGTCAAAGGTGGAACCATTTCGAGGTCAGAGGCGGCACTGCTTCTCGGCTGCAGTCGGCAGCGTATACATCAGATTGTGAGAGAAGGCAAAGTTCGATGCTGGCACTTCCATGGAGGTTTTATCGGCGACAGTGTGATTTACAGCGAGTTATCCGTCTTGGACTTATTCAAATATGCCGAAAGTATTGGCCGACCAGTGGACCCCCTTCATGTCGCAAAGTATGTGGGGTTGCGAGATGAAGATGAAGTAGCAAAATATTTCAACCATCAACACGCCACGGCGGAAAGCATAGTTGGAATATACAACATCGCGACAGAAGAGGGAAGCGAGATGTCCTTTTTGACTTACGAAAATCAGTATATTAAGCAAATCACCGTGCATCTAGCGGGCTGTCGTCAACCTTACAAGCGAGGTGGCAAGCACAAGTACGCGCAAGGTGGTTACAAAAATCATGCGACTTTTGAGGATGCAGATACCTATGCGAAAGAAACCAAATTGTCAGTCAAATACTGCTCTTTCTGCAATCCGCAGGTTGCTCCTTAGAGCGCGCCCACTGACAATAGGCAATTATCGTCCTCGCCATATCTCATTATATGTTCTTCCAGTCAGGACTTCATGCCGCTGAGGCTGATGCCCTGCGTGAGGAACCTTTGCGCCGCGTAGAAGAGCAGGAGGAGCGGAAGGCTGCCCATGACGCCTGCCGCCAGGATGCGCGGCCAGTCCTGGGTGTTCTGATCCCGGAAGAGCGCCAGCCCGACTGTGAGCGGGTAGAGATTCTCATTGCTGAGCACCACCAGCGGCCACTCGAAGGCGTTCCAGGCTCCCATAAAGGTGAAGAGGCCCAGCGTGATCAGGGCGGGCTTGGAGAGCGGGACCAGGATGCGCCAGAGGATGCCCCAGCGGCTGCAGCCGTCTATCCGCGCCGCATTCTCCAGCTCCGCCGGGATGTTCAGAAAGAACTGCCGCAGCAGAAAGATACCGAAGGCGCTGACAAACGAGGGCAGGACCACGCCCAGCGGGTGGTCTACCAGGTGCAGCGAGCGGATCACCAGAAATTGCGGGATCAGGGTGACCACGCTGGGGATCATCATGGTGGTGAGCAGCATCCCGAACAGAAAGTCCCGGCCCGGAAACCGCATCCGGGCGAAGGCGTAGGCCGCCAGAATACTGAAGAGCAGGCTGCCCGCCGTCGTTACCAGCGCATAGAGGAAGCTATTGCAGAGAAAGCGGTCTATGCCGCCGTAGATAATCGCCTCCCGGTAGTTGCGCAGGGGCGGCCACTCTTGCATCAACTTCTCGTGCTCCGGATCGGGACGGCCCAGCAGATAGCGCTCCGCCAATTTGCCAGGGCGCAGCCGGGGCGGGGTGAGCGACTGCTTGTCGGCGGTGAACTCCGCCCGCGTCTTGAGGGAGTTGCCCACCGCATAGAGATATGGGTAGACCATCACCCAGGCCCCCAGGCACATGATGAGCAGGGTCAGCGCGGCGGCCAGGCGGCCCCGCAGGCGATAGCCTCCCATAGCTCTCTCACGCATTCCCCACCTCGATTCCTACTTCCTGCCACTTGGGATTCCCGGAGGTTCTCTCACTCATCGTAAATTCTCCGGCTACGAAGCAGGCGCATCTGGATCGCCACAAAGACGCCGATCACCAGAAAGAGCAGCCAGGCCGCCGCGCTGGCGTAGCCCATCTGCCCGGCCACGCTGAAGGCATTCATAAAGATGTCGAAGGCCAGCACCTGAGTGCTCCGCTCCGGCCCGCCCTGCGTCATCACATAGACCGAGGTAAAGACCTGATACGCCCCGATGATGGTCATCACGATCACAAACACCAGGGTATTGCGGAGCATGGGGAGCGTGACATGCCAGAACTCCTGCCAGCTATTCGCCCCATCCAGGCGCGCGGCCTCGTAGAAGTCGGTGGGGATCTCGTTCAGGCCCGCCAGGAAGATCAGCATGTTGTAGCCCGCGCCGCTCCAGAGGCCCATGAGGGCGATGGCCCCCAGCGCCGTGCCGCTCTTATCCAGAGGCTGCCCGAAGACCCCGAAGATCTGGTAGAAGATCAGCGCGACCACCACGCCGGGCGTGATGCTGGGCAGGAAGTAGAGGGTGCGAAACACCCCCTGCAGGGCGCGCACCCGGCGGCATAGCAGCGCCAGAGGCAGCGCGGTGACCAGCATCCCGACCACCACCATCACCACATAGAGGGTGGTATTGCGCAGCGAGACCCAGAAGAGGCTATCTACGCCTGCGAGGACGCGGCGGTAGTTGTCGAGGCCCACAAACCGCCCCCCTCCGGCGAAGGGGTCCCACTGGTGCAGGCTGGTCCAGAAGCTGACGCCCATGCTGAAGAAGCTGAACAGCAGGGCCAGGCCGAACGCCGGGGCGATGTAGAGGTAGGCCGTCCAGTCGGCGCGCTTGCCCCGGCTCATGGCTGCTGCTCCTTGTGCCAGTCCGCCACCTGCGCATTGTAGCGGTCGTAGACCCGGTCCACCGCCTGCGCCGCCTGCTGCAATCCAGCCTGGACCGAAGGAAAGCTCCCCTGCCCCCGCTCGATCTCAGGATAGTGCAGCAACAGGGTCTCGAAGAAGGCCTGGGAGGCGTAGTTGGTGGCATTGATCTGGGTGTGACGGAGCTTCTTGCCGCAGGCGGCGATGGCGGGCACGTTCGTCTGATAGGGCTTCTTCCGGCAGGTCTCCTGCCAGTCGGGCGCGTCGTAGAAGTCCTTGCGCCCGGAGTTCCAGTCCAGCAGCTTCAAGATCCGGAGCGCGCCGGATTTCGAGGTGACGAACTTGATGTACTCCCACGCCAGGTCGGGGTGCGACGAGGCGCGAGAGATCACCAGCATATTGCCCCAGGTGAGCGTGGACATCCCGCTCCCATGCGGGCCGGGCGGGAAGGGGGTCAGGTCGAAGCGGAGTTTCCCCTCCGTGTTGCGCATGATGTACTTGCCGGCCCAGGTCCCGGTGACGATGCAGGCGACCTTGCCCTGGTTGAATACCTCGTCGTCGGAGAGTTGGCGGCGGAAGGGCGGGCTGACGTGGTCCTTCCAGTAGAGGTCCAGCAGGAACTGCACCGCCTCCACCCCTGCCGGCTCGGCAAAGAGGGCGCGGGTCCCGGCGGCGTCCTGGAAGTTGCTGCCGTTGGCGGCGATCCAGGGCATAAACGGCTCCGCCCCGCTGCCGTGGGCATGCAGCGCAAAGCCCGCCTGGACGAAATTGCCGTTGGCGTCCATAAGGAGGTTGCCCTGCGCATCGTAGCGGGTCAGCTTCTTCACCACCCGTCGGAACTGCGCCCAGTCCTGGATGGCGTCGAAGCGGAGATGGCCGTAGTCCGGGCTGCCGTCGGACCTGGGGACAAACATGTCGCGTATCTCGGGATCGGTCTCCGCCGCCTTTTGCAGCAGCTCCAGGTTCCAGACCAGGCAGTTGGAGTCCAGGATCTGGGGGATGCCGAAGACGGTCCCGTCCGGCTTGGTGTTGTGCCGCCAGGCCGCCTCCAGGAACGCCTCCTTGTCCACGCTCTCCCCGGTATCCACCGGCAGCCCGGCGGCCCGCCGCCGCTCCCGCTCGGCCCGGTCCCGCGCCATGAAATCGTTCAGGGGCAGCAGCATCCCGCGATCAGAGAAGCCCTCCGCCCAGTAGACCGACGACTGGAACACATCGGGAGGGCTGCTGCCGGTCAGCCCGGTCGCCATCTTCTGCTCATATTGGGGGAAGGGGACATACTGGAAGACAACCTCCACATCCGGGTGCAATTGTTCGAACTCCCGTTTGAGCGCCCCGAAGTAAGTGGCATACCGCTCGTCGGTGCCGGGCGACCACCAGTCCCAGACCCGCAGCACAGTACGCCGCGCGCCCGTCGCTCCCCCTCCTTGCCTTAATAGGGTCTCCTGCAGCAGGCCGGAGTGCGCCGTCACCGCCCAGAGCAGCAGCAAGCCCACACCTGCGATCAGCAGGCGACGTACCCACAGTGCTCTCAACGCTCCCCGGTCTCCCCCCATACCATCTCCTCTCCCAAGTCGTTTCCGTTGTCTGCTGCTATTGTACCGCGAAACCCTCGAACGCTTCACGCTGGACGACTTTCCGGTTTTTCACTCGCGCTGGAGTCAGTAATGTGTGGATAATACTCACCACCCTGGCACTTACCATAGATACGGAGAAAAAGATGTCTAACCATTCTGGAAGCTATATGCTGAACGAGGTGTTGCTCCTCATGGAGCAACGCGGCGTATTCACCCTGTTGGAACTTCCACGCACTCAAGAGTTGGTGTTGGAAATGATTCGTATCTCAAAGAGCTATGATTGTAATCAGGGAGAAATCCTTGATGAGATCGGCGAGAGACTTGGTATCTGTTATTATTGTTTGAGTCCCAGCACCGATTTGGATAATGGAGTTTGTGAGCGGTATCGTACTGAATGGGAGAAACCATCAACGGGCAGGATTTCTGACACCGGGGATCGAAACAATGGCTAGGAATTCGGAAGCAGATATCCCACACGATCAGTTATTCAAGGACCTCCTACAGGCGTTTTTTCGTGAGTTCATGGAACTGTTCTTTCCGGAGGTCGCCATCCGCCTGGATTTCACTCGCGTGACGTTTATTGACAAGGAGACCTTCACAGATGTGCCGACAGGGGCACAAAGGAGGGCTGATCTTGTCGCTCAGGTCTATACGCTCGAAGGCCAACCGGAAATCATCCTGACGCACATTGAGGTGGAATCCGATAGAACCGGCGACTTTCCACCACGTATGTCCGAGTATTACATGATGCTCAGGCTGCGGCGTCGCCTGCCGGTGTATCCGATTGTCGTCTACCTGTCGCCTGGGGCCGGAGGTATCACGACCGAACGATATGAAGAGCGCGTGTTCGACCAACTCATCAACTTGCTCATCTATCAGGCGGTCGGCCTTCCCGATCTGCAGGCAGACGATTATTTGGCATTGGCCAATCCGCTTGGTCCTGCGTTGAGCGCCTTGATGAAGGCCAGTAGGCTGGGTAAAGTGGCTCAAAAGTATCAGAGCCTTCGCGCCATAGCGAAAAGTCAGATAAATGACGCGCGCAAAGCGCTATTGACGAATATTGTGGAAACATATCTGAAACTGTCGCCGCAGCAAAATGCCGAGTTTCAACAGTTAGTAACGGACCCAGAGAGCAAGGAGGTATTAGAGATGATCTCAGTCTACGAACAGAGAGGCATCGAAAAAGGAATTGAGCAAGGGATCGAACAGGGAATCGTACGCGGTAAGCGGGAAACCCTGCTTCGTCAATTGCGCCTCAAATTCGGCGATTTGCCGGAAGGGTTGCAGGCCCGCATCGAAGCCCTCTCGGATCCCGATGAACTGGACCTCCTCTCCGACCGCATTATCACCGCGCAAAACCTGGAAGAGGTAATTCAAGCCGAGATCTGACTAAATCCCATTCGGGTCTGAAGCTTGACCGCGCCACCTTCCTACCGTATACTGTGGTCATGACACATGCCCATGCAGAAGCCTGGAACGCTCAAATCGCAATCGAACGCCTGCGCGAAGCGACCCGCAACAGCCCCTATGAGAACCGCCTCTACCTGGTGGGCGGGCTGCTGCGGGATCGGGCGCTGGGGCTGCCCCTCACCAACGACCTCGACCTGGTGCTGGAGGGCGACGCCGTCGCCCTGGCGCAATACCTCTATGCGCGCGGTCTCTCCCAGCACTACCCGGTCCTCTATCCCCGCTTCGGGACCGCCATGATCCATGTGGGTGCGGAGGGCGAGGCGGGCTGCGCGGTCGAACTGGTCTCGGCGCGAGCCGAGAGCTACATGCCCGACTCGCGCAAGCCCGACGTGCGCCAGGGCACGCTCCAGGACGACGTCTATCGGCGCGACTTCACCATCAATACCCTGCTCGAAAATCTGCACACCGGGGAAGTCCTGGACCTCACGGGCCGTGCCTGGGAGGACCTGAAGGCAGGCATCCTCCGCACGCCGCTCGATCCCCATGTCACTTTCTTCGACGACCCGCTCCGGATGCTGCGCGCTGTTCGGCTCGCTGCCCGCTTCGGCTTTACCATCGAAGCGGCCACCTGGAAGGCTATCGGCTCGGAGGCCGAGCGTCTCCGCCCGCCCGCCATCGCCCACGAACGCATCCGGGAGGAGTTTGTCAAGATCGCCAGGCTGCCGGGGCCGAAGTTTCGCGATGGCATGGAGAAGTTGCTTACCTCGAACCTGCTGGAGAAGTTCCTGCCGGAGATGCTGCCCATGATCGGCTGCACGCAGGGCCACTGGCATCGCTACGATGTCTGGACCCATACCCTCGTCGCTCTGGAGGCGCTGCCCGACGCTGCCCGCCTGGAGACCCGGCTCGGGCTGCTCTGGCACGACATCGGCAAGCCTCCGACCCGCACCGTCACCGACGACGGGCAGGGCGTGCGCTTCTATGGGCATCCCGGCGTGGGGACCGAGATCGCCCGTGCCATGATGAACCGGCTCAAGTTCTCCAACGACGAGATCCGCGACGTGACCGCCCTGATACACCTGCACATGCGGCTGGGCGAGTACCGGTCCGACTGGGCCGACCCGCCCGTAAAGCGCCTCATTCGCGACTGCGGAGCCTATCTGGACGACCTGTTCGTCCTGACCCGCTGCGATATGTCCGCCGTGGATATTCCGCCGGGCGAGGGCGTGGATCTGGCGGCGCTTCGCGCCCGTGTGGACGCCCTCAACGCGCTCTCCAACGTCCGGCTGATTGAAAGCCCGCTGGACGGCAACGAGATCATGCAGCAATTGGGGATCGAACCAGGACCGCATCTGAGGGAAGCCAAGGAGTTTCTTACCAACGAAGTCATCGAAGGCAGGCTGGCGGAGGGTGATAAGAGCGCGGCCAGAAACGTATTAAAGACATGGTGGGAATCCCGCTGATGCTCGGAGAAGAAATATGTTTGCATCCGTGCCGCATAATCCCCGGCTTCCGGTCGCCGCGCTCGTGCTGGCCTTGCTCGGACTGCTGGCGCTGCTGGTCATCCCGATTGTCGCCAGGCATGCTTCCGACCAACTCCATAACCAGATAGAAGACCAGGTAGAACCGACCCATGACGCCATCCATCGGGCGATCTCAAGCGTCTACGAGATCCATACGGTGCTGGATGAACTCTACTTCTTTCCCGATCAGTCGTCGCCCCAGGCGGTGACGCTGGGGCGCTATCAAGCTCTGGTACAGGACTGGCGACAACTGATCGCGGAGGACAAAACGGTGGTCGCGGGCGGGCCGATGGCGGTGCAGCACTGGCAGAGCGGGGTCGCGATTCTCAACCAGTGGCTGGACCGTTATGGGGACGGGAGAGAAGCCGGCAATAAGAATTCGGATACGATGCACCAATCCAACCTGCTGTTCAAGCAGGGGATCAATCAGCTTATCCTGGCGCAGATAGAGACCGAAAGGACGCAGACCGCGCTCCGCCAGGAGATCAATACCATCAGCCGCGTTCAGGTGAGCTTCACAGTCCCGCTGGCCGCGATCTGTCTGCTGCTGGCGCTCCTGTTCTGGCGCAACCTGGTCAGCCTGCGTCAGTCCTGGCTGCGGGAGCAAGAGGCGAACGCGCGGCTCGAAGTCGCTATTCAAGAGACCAATCATCGGATCAAGAACAACCTGCAGGTGGTCAGTTCGCTCCTGGACATGCAGATGCTCGAGGCGGAGGAGACGATCCCCAAGGCGGCTTTAAGCGAGCTGGTCCATCAGGTGAAGGCGATTGCCGCCGTACACGACTTTCTCAGCCATGAGATGCGAGGCAGCCGGGTGCAGGGCGACCGGATGCTGGAGAAGCTGGTGCATCTGGTCGCGCAGCCGGCAGGATTGGACATCCGGCTGGAGGCCGAATCGGTGGGGCTGGAGGTGAAGCAGGCGACGGCGCTGGCCCTCATCACCAACGAACTCCTGCTCAACTCCGGCAAACATGGCGCCACAGAGGCGGTGGTATGCATCCGTATGGAGGAGGGAAATCGGGCCAGGCTGCAAGTTGCCGACAACGGCCCCGGCTTTCCCGCAAGCTTCGATCCCCTGCGCGATTCCAATCTGGGCATCGCGCTGGTGGACACCCTGACCCGGCACGATCTGGAGGGCGATGTCGCCTTTCAGACGCAAAACGGCGCGCTGGTCGAGATTACGTTCCCGCTCTCCTCCTCCCCTGAACGATAGAGGAGAGGGGCAAAAGACTTACCCCTTGGTGGGCCAGATGGCCTGCGCGAACAGATCCACATGGACGCGGCCCGGAAGGGCCACACTGACCCGCACCCGCAGATCCCTCCGCGCACAGCCGGTCCGCACGGCCCGCACGATCTCCTCATCCGTATACCGCTTGGAGATATGGTAGAGCGCCAGGTGCGACACCCCCGCCGCCTGCGCCATGTCCAGCACCTCGCTCAGAAACGAGTGTTCGTGCCCCCGCTCTTTCGCCTCGATCACCCGCTCTTCGTCCGTATCCAGAAACGTGCACTCGTGCAGCAGGAAGCGCGTCGTGTTCAGTGTTTCCGGGGGAAGCACGGTCGTGTCTCCCGACACGGTGAAGAGGATCTCCTCCTCCTGCGCCGTAATCGCCTGCCTCCCCCCGGCCAGGCGGAGCCTATCCAGTTCCGCCTGGGGCAGCCCGCGCAGTTCCGGTTTCAGCCGCTCCACGGTGCGCCCAATCTGGTAGCCCAGGCTGCGGAAGCGGGTCGGGTCGGGGCTGGGAATATGGCGTGTGGGATAGGCGCGGAGAAAGTTGCCATCCTCCAGTGGCACGGTATCGCCAGGGCGCAGCGCCTGCCATAGCGTCTTGCCCGCCGTACCCTGATCGAAGTGCGACAGAAAGCGCCCCAGCGCCAGGAACGACCCGCTGCCATCCGGGTGAAAGACGCGCAGCGGCTCCCCCGCCGCCGCCGCCACTCCGCCGCGCAGGTTCAGCAACTGCGGCAGGCCCGCGATATGGTCGCGATGGGCATGGGTCAGCGCAACGATGTTGGCTTTATGAATTTTGCCTTCCAACAGCGCCGTCGCCCCATCACCCACGTCGAACAGGACGCGGTGCGTCTCGTCCAAGACCCAGGTGGAGACGAGCGGCGTGGAAAATACAGTCAGTCGCGGCGGATCCATAGCGGTGATACTCTCGCTGGCGTTCTCGGATTGCGAAAGGAAAATCGCACCGCTATTGTACCACGAATAGCCACGGTCTATTTTAATCGGTTTCGGTGCGAAAGGCGGAGGGCGGCTTGCCGTAATGGCGCTTGAAGAGGGCGCTGAACGAACCGAGGCTCTCGAAACCTACCATGAAGCAGATTTCGGTCACCGAAAGTTGGGTATTACGGAGCAGGGAGTGGGCGCGCTCCAGGCGAAGCCGGGTAAGATATTGGTGCGGCGTTTCGTGATATACCTGCTTGAACAACCGGAGAAAGTGGTGCGGGGAGAGGCAGGCGACGCCGGCGTAGTCCGTTAAGGTGATGGTATCCTGCAGGCTGGCCTCCAGAAAGTCTCTGGCAAGCGTGAGCCGCTGATAGATCTCCATCCGCGTGGCATGGCGTATCGCGGGAATGGCTTCAATCTCCCGAGAGATGCGGCCATGCCTCTGGAGAAGGCGCTCCACCAGCATATGGAACTGCTCCGTCATCCAGCCTTGCGTCATAGATTCCGTTCCCAGAGCCCCTCGCAGCCGGAAGATCACGGGGGAGACCAGGTCGTCATGGGGATAGGTCTGAACATTCAAGTGCATCGCCTGGCTGAGCTTGCCGGTCGGATTGTCCAGAAGCGGCGTTGTCGGGGTGGTCAAGCTGCGAAATACCTCGCCGACGAATTCCGGGTGCAGGGTGATGTTGAAGCACTCGACAGGAACCGCCGAATACAGAGAGGTGGCGACCCGTTGCCCCAGATTGAACAAGAGATAGCGGTCATCATGCACCACAAAGCGGTTGCCATCCACCCTAAAAAAGCTCTGCCCGCCGAACGCGCAGCGGATCGAGAGGCGGGTCTCCGCTTCCGGCAGATTCAGTTCGGAAGCCCTACGCTGAACCAGGACGTTGCAGGGCGAATCGAAATCGAGATGTCCATCCAGGAGCCGGATGCAGCGGGCTGGCGCGTCCGTATAGACTTTCAGGGAGGGGGAGCCACGTTCGGGTGCAAGTTTCATGCGATTTGCCCCTTATTCGGGAGAGACGGTGATGAGGCCTATGGAGGGGTCATGGCCGGGGATCGCGCATCCCGAAGCGCGGTATCCCTCAGTTAGAGGATACGCGACTTAGGAAACAGTGTGATTTCTTAGAAAATGCTATGTTTGAGGCACAGGAGTTTGTTCACAACCCATGAAAGCCGACTACGACATCCTCATTCTCGGCTCCGGCTTCGGCGGGTCGCTGCTCAGCATGGTAGCCCATCGGGTAGGCCGATCCGTCCTGCTCTTGGAGAAGAGCCGCCATCCCCGCTTTGCCATCGGCGAATCCACATCGCCGCTGACGAACCTGATCATCGAGCAACTGGCAGTACGCTACGACCTGCCCCGCCTCCTGCCGCTCACCACCTACGGTGCATGGCAGCGCGCCTATCCCGGCATCGCCTGC
>Ga0070734_10005091_pt1 | contig 11896 bp, 9 predicted proteins | sample Coa_R1_8_FD_66444 | JGI IMG/M metagenome (GOLD analysis project Ga0070734, IMG submission 66444) | Surface soil microbial communities from Centralia Pennsylvania, which are recovering from an underground coalmine fire - Coalmine... | ecosystem: Environmental > Terrestrial > Soil > Unclassified ...
TGCCATGGCGCGGACAATCGCGCGTTGGTCGATGCGCTCGTTCATTCACCCGGCCGGGCGCGCGGGGTGGCGACGGTGCGACGTGATGTCGGCAATAGCGAGCTGCGGGCGATGCATGCGGCCGGTGTGCGCGGTGTGCGGTTCAATTTCGTCAAGCGCCTGGTCGATTTTACGCCGAGGGACGAGCTGGTCGAGATCGCCGGGCGGGTGGCAAAACTCGGCTGGCATGTCGTGATCTATTTCGAGGCGGTCGACCTGCCTGACCTCTGGGACTTCTTCACCGCGTTGCCGACCGCGATCGTCGTCGATCACATGGGCAGGCCGGATGTCTCAAAGCCGGTCGACGGAGCGGAGTTCGCGTTGTTTGTCAAATTCATGCGCGAGCATCCGCATGTCTGGTCTAAAGTAAGTTGCCCGGAGCGGCTGTCGCTCACCGGGCCGCCGGCGCTGAATGGCGAGCGATGCGCCTATCGCGACGTGGTGCCGTTTGCCCGCCGCATTGTCGAAACGTTCCCCGATCGCGTGCTCTGGGGCACCGATTGGCCGCATCCCAATCTGAAGGACCACATGCCGGACGATGGCCTTCTCGTCGATTTCATTCCGCATATTGCGGCGACGCCGGAACTTCAGCGAAGGTTGCTGGTCGACAATCCCATGCGGCTCTATTGGCCGGAGGAGGTCTAATTGTTCGCGCGTGATCTCTTCGGAAAACCGGTGCCCACTTTTCCGAATCACGCGCCCTGATAAGCGGATTGCGAGGAGCGCAAAATCGCGACATCCTAGCGCCGCGACAGAGCGACGAGGTTTGATGTGGGACTTGGGCTAGAGACAAAACGGCTGCAAAAGAGGTTCGGAGGGCTTGCCGTCACCAACGACCTGTCGCTCAAAATCGCAAGCGGCGCGCGGCACGCCTTGATTGGGCCGAACGGCGCGGGCAAGACCACCGTGATCAATCTGTTGACCGGTGTGCTTCGCCCCGATGCAGGACAAATCCTGCTCGAAGGCGAGGACATCACTGCGTTGCCGGTTGACCGGCGCGTGGGGAGGGGACTCTCGCGCACGTTCCAGATCAACCAGCTCTATTCCGACCTGACGCCGATCGAAACAATAGGACTTGCGGTGTCCGAACGCAGGGGCCATGGCAGCGACTGGTGGCGGCGTATGGGTACACGGTCCGAGATCAACGAGGAGATCGCGGAAACTCTTGAGCGCTTCCACCTCGCCGATTCCATGAACGTGCCGACCGCGACCTTGCCTTATGGCAAGCAGCGGCTGCTCGAGATCGCGCTTGCGGTTGCAACGAAACCGCGCGTGCTCTTGCTGGACGAGCCGGCCGCCGGCGTTCCCGAGGGCGAACGGCGTGACGTGCTTGCGGCGGTCGCAAGCTTGCCGCGCGATGTCACCGTGCTTCTGATCGAGCACGATATGGATCTGGTGTTCAATTTCGCCGATCGTATTTCCGTGCTGGTCGCGGGCGCACTGTTGACCGAGGGGGCGCCCGACGAGGTCTCGCGCGATCCGCGTGTCAAGGCGGTGTATCTGGGGGAGGGGTAAATAGACTCGTAGTCATGAAACGTATATGGACGATTATTGGCGTGGCTGACGTACCCAGGAGCTTCAAGTGGTACCAGTCGCTGCTTGGCTTGCCTGAGACGGTCCCGGGCCACGACTATTTCGGGCAAATTCTCGACGCCGATGGGACGGTGTTGCTTTGTCTCCACAAATGGGGTGCGCACGAGCATCCCTCGTTGACAAGTCCTCACGTCGCCAAGCCTGGCAACGGCCTCCTGTTGTTTTTTCGCGTCGACGATTTTGACGAGGCGTTGCCAAGGGCACGCGCGTTCGGCCAGCTAGAAGAAGAGCCGCATGTGAATCCCGCAACGGGAACGATGGAGTTTTCGCTGATGGATCCCGACGGGTACTACGTCAGTATCAGCGCGCTCGATCCGGCCTGACCGCTCCCTGGCCGGTTGCTCCCTCGACTTTCCCGTGAAACCAATCATTCCCGACATAAATACCGGCGCCCGGACGGCCGCGCTGGAATTCTTGCAGGATCAAGAAGTTCTTTTGCAGTGATTTGACGCTGGCAAACCGCGATGTCCGCCTGTCTCGCCTCAATTGGCTTCGCCAGATGATGCGGACACCATTTACGCCTCAGGGATAAGCGCCACGGGTGGGCACACACAAAGCAGATGCCGGGATTGATCCGATGATTTGTGAGCCAGGTACGAAGCAAGTGGGGGGCCAACTGCGGGCTTACGCTAAAGCGCGATGGCTTTAAGTCGAATCGCCGTTGCGCGCTTTAATCTATTGTTTGCGCATGATCTTTTCGAAAAGCCGCTGCGCACTTTTCCGGATCGTGCGCAACAAGTCGCTTTTGGACTAATCCGTGCTCGCCATAGTCGGATCATGCTCCGCCAGAGATACTGAAAACAGTGCTGGCCCACTTTCGAAGGGAGGATTGGGCGGAGCCGCTTCGCTCCGTGGCGGGCTTCAGGTCCGGTCGAATTTCGATTGCATTGTCTGAGGGTTGAGGTCGCAATTGTGCCGCGACCGGCGGTGGCCCCGCAGTTCTAAGGTTTATGGCATGGACGCGCGTTTGGAAGTCAACCAGCAGTCTGGTGCGCAGGGCCGAGAAGACATTCTTGGACAAACCCTCTCCGAAAGTATCGATTGGGCTACGGGATTCTTTCGTCGGCAGTATCGAGTTTTTGTCATTATCGTCGGTTGTTGTCTTGCGCTCGGGCTCGTCTATCTGCTGACGACGCCCCCTCGCTATACATCCCACGCGATGCTGCTGATCGACTCCAGCAATTTGAGGGTCTTGCAGCAGCCGCAAACGCCGGTTGCCGATGTCCCCATCGATTTGGCACAGGTGAAAACGCAAGTTGAAATCCTCAAATCCGAGAAGGTCGGATTATCCGTTGTCAAGCAACTGAACCTCACCGAGGACCCTGAGTTTGTAGGGCCAGGCACCGGGCTGCTCGGTCGATTGGCGGTATTTTTTTCGGCAATTGGCCGGCCGTCAGAAACCGATGCGACTCGCACGGCATTGGCTTCATTCCTTGCGAAACGTTCCGTAGCGGAGGTTCCTGGCACCTATGTTTTTGATATCGGCTTCACCTCGCTGAACGCTGCGCGCTCCGCGGCGATCGCCAATGCCACCGCGGAAGCCTATATCGTCGATCAACTTGAGGCCAAGTATCAGGCCACGAAAAGAGCAAGCGGTTGGCTGCAGGACCGCATCAGGGAGCTGCGCCAAGAGGCCTCCGATGCAGATCGGACCGTGTTGGATTATAAACAGAAAAACAAGATCATTTCTGTTGGCGCGAATTCGCCTCGTGGTCCAAGGTTACTGGGCGAACAACAACTTGAAGATCTAAACACTCAGTTCAGTGCCGCGCGTGCTGCGGAGGAAGAGGCGAAGGCTCGTCTCGAGCGAATTAGCGACATGATGCAGAAGGATATTCCGGACGCCGCGGTCGCGGACTCGCTTCACAGCGAAGTCATCACTCGGCTCCGGAACAACTATCTGGAGCTGGCTACAAAGGAGGGCGTCTGGTCAGCAAAATACGGGACGAATCACTTGGCGGCGGTGAATCTGCGCAGTCAAATGGCTGAGCTGAGCCGCGCTGTTCACGACGAGCTGGGGCGCATCGCGGAAAGCTACAAGAGCGACTTTCAAATTGCCAAAACGCGAGTTGAAGGTCTTCAGCGGGAACTGCAAAAGTCGGTCGCCAGCTCGGAAGCGACCGATCGCGCCAAGCTTGGTTTGACGGACCTCGAAAGCAGCGCGAAGGTCTATCACTCGATTTACGACAATTTCCTGCAGAAATACATGGAGGCGATTCAGCAGCAGTCGTTTCCGATGACAGACGCGCGGGTTATCAGTGCGGCAGCTCCGCCGCTGCGCAAGAGCAGTCCTCTCACTTTGCTTGTCCTCGGAGTTGCGACCCTCGTTGGCATCATCCTCAGCTTTGCTGCGGCGATCGTGCGCGAGGCAAATGATCGGGTGTTCCGAACGCCCCGCCATGTAGAAAGCACCGTTCACGTCAGCTGTCTAGCCGTGCTGCCACGCTTGGTCTCTCCGTCGAAGTTATTGAAAGCCAACGGGCGAAGGATCACGGTGGATGCAAAAGCAGCGGTCGGTCTGCGTCCGCAGGAGATCACTCGGGCGCTCCTAAACCTGATTTCCAACGGCTTGGCAGCCGTCGGCCAGCGCGCGAAAGAGTTCGCGCTGGTCCTTGTCGAGAAAGAACATCACGCCAAACTGGCAGGCAATCATCCTCCTGGAACGCAAGACGTAGCCACTGGACACGCTCGAACACCGGAGGCCCTGCGTGAACCTTCCAATCCTTCGTCCGGCTCTCACTTCGTCACATTGATCCTGAACAAGGAAGCCTCCAAGCGCACTCCCCTCTATGAAGTGTCGGAGGAGAGAAAATTGCGCTTCCCGGGCGAGACAATGATGCGCCAAGCTGTAGACGATCCGCTCTCCCCCTTCGCGGAGGCAATTCGTTCGATAAAGATTGCTGCAGATAGCAGCCCTTCCAGAAAGGACAGCAGGGTTGTAGGAATCGTCTCCACCCTCCCAGGTGAAGGTAAGTCCACGCTTGCGTCAAATCTCGCCGAACTGATAGCCCATTCGGGGAAGAGCACCATTTTGCTGGATGCGGATCTCCGAAAACCAAGTCTTACGCCTCTGCTGGCACCGCAAGCGAACGCTGGACTTCTGGAGCTATTGGCTGCGCAAGCCACCCTGGAAGATGTGATTTGCCTGGACGAGCAGACGGGCATGAGCTTCGTTCCAACCGTGATCAAGTCGCGTCTTGCTCAGACCGTCGAGATTCTGGCCTCGACCGTGTTCGAGCAGTTCATCGAGAGCCTGCGTAACACCTATGACTACGTGGTCATAGACTTTCCTCCGCTCGCTCCCGTCGTCGATGTCCGCGCCACCACGCGGGTCGTTGATTCCTATATCTATGTGATTGAGTGGGGAAGAACCCGAAAAAGCCACGTCCAGCAGCAACTATTGGCCGCGCCCGGAATTTACGATCAATTGTTGGGAGCAGTGCTGAACAAGTCGAACCTTGGGGCGATGCAACGATACGAGGATCACTACGGTCAGTATTATGACCGAAAATACTATGGCCGGTACGGCGCGGCGTAGATGAGCCCTTAATTCAGAACGCACACATGATCCGGCTCCCCTCGCAAGGGGATGAATCAGCTCATGGATCAATCAGCACGCCCGGATTGAGCACGCCATGCGGATCGAGCTCTTTCTTCGCCGCGCGAAGCGCGGTCGCGAACAGCTCCGGCCGCTGGCGGTCGTACCAGGGCCGGTGATCGCGGCCGACCGCATGGTGATGCGTGATGGTGCCGCCTGCCTCGATCAACGCGTCGCTCGCGGCATTCTTGATCGCCTGCCATTGCTTCATGAGCGCGCCATGGCGCCCCAGCGCATGGAACGAGAAATAAGGCGCAGGTCCGTCCGGATAGATATGGGTGAAGCGGCAGGTGACCTCGCCCTTCACGCCGGTGGCCTCCAGAATGGCGTGCTCGGTCGCCGATTTGACTTTGTCGTGGAAGCTTTCAAAGCGGTCCCAGGTGATTGCTGTTTCGAACGTGTCGTTGATGATGCCGGCCGGGTTGAGGAACTCGCGCGCATAGGGCATGCGGATGAACGCGTTGCGCCAGATCCCGGCCGCGCCCTTCAGATGCGCTTCGCCCGCATCCGCCTGCTCGCGCGTGCCGCCGTGGTCGGCGCAGCATTCGAGCGCCCGCGCCATCCAGGCATCGGTCGGATGATCGCCGGACTCGAAGCCGAGCACCATGATGGCGACACTGCCGTCGGCGGCACCGGTGTTGTAGGCCTCCCGCGGATCGAGGATGCGGCAGTTCGAGGGATAGAGCCCCGCCTGCGCGATCGCGCGCACCGCACGGGCCGCTTGAAAGAAAGAGTTGTAGCGCACAGACGCGCCGACCCGGAACTTCGGGCGCGGTTGCAGCCGCATCCAGGCGCGCGAAATGACGCCCAACGTTCCCTCCGAGCCGATGAAGAGGCGATCGGGGCTTGGGCCAGCACCCGATCCCGGCAGGCGTCGCGACTCCACGATGCCGGCCGGCGTCACTACGCGCAGGCTTTCGACGAAATCGTCGATATGCGTGTAGAGGCTAGCAAAGTGCCCGCCCGAGCGCGTCGCGATCCAGCCGCCGAGCGTGGAGAACTCAAAGCTCTGCGGAAAGTGCCGCAAGGTGACGCCATGCGGCTTGAGCTGCTCCTCCAGCGCGGGACCATAAGTGCCGCCGTCGATCAGGGCTGCGCGCGAAGTCGGGTCGACTTCAACGACCTTGTCCAGGTTGCGCAGATCGAGCGTCACCGCGGCCCTGTATGTGTTGCCGTCGGCCCGTGGCTCGACGCCGCCGCAGACGCTGGAGCCGCCACCGAACGGCGTCAGCGATGCGTTGACGCTGCCCGCCCAGTCCATAACCGCCGAAATCTCCGCCTCGTTGCGGGGATAGGCGACCACATCGGGCGCACAGTCGTAATCGCCGAGCATGGCGCGGAGATAATCGGGATAGGACTTTCCGTAGGCATGGGCGGCGCGGTCGTAGCGCTCGGTGGTGCAAAAGGAGGCGAGCGAGGAGGGCGGCGTCACGCGCGGGGTGCGCAGCGCGATGTCTTCAAGGCGCGGGACAGCGATGGTGTCGAAACGATCGCGGCCGAATTTCTGCTTGTAACGGCTGAGCACGAAGTCGCGCTCCTCCGCACTCATGCCTTCGCCCTCGCGACCCCAGCCGTAATGTTTCAGCCTCGCGCCCATGCTTAGTTTCCTCGCGCTCTTATTAGCGGTTGCCGGCCATTGTGAACCACATCGCGGCGCAGCGCCAGCCGCAAGGCGTCGCGGCTTCGCTTACGCACCGACGGCATTTTTCGCGATCACATTGCGATAAAAGGAGACGCTGAGTTTCGGCGTGCGGCGCAGCGTGTCGAAATCGACGTAGTAAAGTCCGAAGCGCTTTCCGAACCCGAAGATCCATTCGAAATTGTCCATCAGGCTCCAGAGGAAATAGCCGCGGACCGGCGCGCCCTCCGCGATCGCGCGCTGCAACTGAGTCAGATAGTTGCGCAGGAACATGATGCGGTCGAGATCGTAGACGTTGCCGTCGGATGCGATCTTGTCTTCCGAGGAGGTGCCGTTCTCGCTGATGTAGATGTCGATGTTGTTCCAGAGCTTTGCCGCAAGGCGCGGCACCCAATAGGCCGTCTCCGGGCCGATCCTGAGCCACTCGGAGCTCATATGCGGGAAAGAGGAGGGGAAAGGCAGGACCTTCCAGTGGGGCGCGCGATCGGAGGCGATCACATAGAACTGGGGTGCGTAGATGTTGAGTCCCAGATAGTCGATCGGCGAGCCAATGGCCTTCAAATCATCGGCGGTGAATTTCGGCGCGTCCTTGCCGGCAAAGGCGAGGAAGCCGTCGGTGTATTTTCCCTCCATGATCACGTTGAGGATGCCGGCGTTAAGTTCGCGCGTGGCAATCTCGGTCGCTGCGACATTTTCCGGCGTGTCGATCGCGGGCACGCAGGCCGCGATGTTTTCGGCAAGGCCTATCTTGGTGCCGGCGCGCGCTCTGCTGCGAATCGCCTGCACCGCAAGCCCATGGCCAAGCACGACGTTGTGGCGCGCCTGGTTCAACTCGCCCGTCGGCAGCTTGAGACCAGGCGCGTCGATGGCCCAGCCATAGCCGAAGTTGAGGAAGCGTCCCGCCTCGTTGAGCGTGAAGAAGTTTTTCACCCGATCGCTCAGGTGCTGTGCGACATAACCGGAATAGTCGGCAAAAGACTTTGAGGTGTCGGTCGACTGCCAACCGCCGAACCGGTCCTGCAGCGTCTGCGGCAAATCCCAGTGATACAGCGTCGCATAGGGCTCGATGCCGTTGGCCAGCAACTCGTCCACCAGCCGATTGTAAAAGTCGAGCCCCTTTGGGTTCGGCGCGCCGATGCCATCGGGAAATACCCGCGGCCAGGCAATCGAGAAGCGATAGGCCTTGACGCCCAATTCCTTGATCAGGCGGACGTCTTCCTTGTAGCGGTGATAATGGTCATTGGCGCGATCGCCGTTGGTGTTATCGGCGATCTTGCCCGGCGTGTGACTGAAGGTGTCCCAGATCGAGCGGCCGCGACCGTCTTCGTTGACGGCGCCTTCGATCTGATAAGCCGAGGTCGCGGTGCCCCACACAAAGCCGCTCGGGAAGCTCGCAGCAGGATGCCCGTCCGCTGCAACGCTGTCTTCCGCCCGCGCCGGTGCCGTGACCCCGAATGCCGACAAGCCCGCCAGCTTCGCAAAATCCCGCCGCGAGATTCTAGCCCTCATCGAACTCTCCCGTGCCCTCGTTCATTCGCGAGCATCGATCTGATAGACGGAAATCCTGTCGATCTGGAATTCGACCATCAGCGGGGATTCGCCATCGACGACTCCGACCCCGGTAAAGTACTTGGCGCCCATTGCCAGGTTGACGATCATGTACATCGGATCGTCGAAACCGATCGGAATCTTGATATCCGTCACCGGCTTGCGATCGATGAAATAGATCAGGCGGTCGGGCAGCCACAAGATACCGTAGTCATGGAAATCGGTCGACGCGCCCGCCAGCAGGAAATCGAAGCCGCAGGACTGGATCTTGCCGGAGGGAATCCGCCAATGCGTCGTCATTACGAGGTCGCCGGGCCGCTGGCCGCGACCCTCCATGACGTCGATTTCCGGAGGCCAGCCTCCGTCATTGGCCAGCAGCCAGAACGCGGGCCACACGCCGGTCCCGACCGGGATCTTCGACCGGATCTCGAAATATCCGTACTTCTGTGAAAACGACTCTTGGGTGGTCAGGATGCCCGAGACATATTCGTTGTCGAACAAGAACCACTTCAGTTCGGGCGGCGTCCGGCTTGCAACGATGGACAAGATGCCGTTACGAACTTTGAACGGATTAAGCCCCAAAGGGAGATGGCCCCGGCCGGCGTAGCGTGGGTCGACATAGATCTGTTGCTCGCCATTAAAGGCATCCTTGCGCCTGATGTCGGAGCCTTTGCCACCCCAGTAGCGCGCCCCCGGCCAGTTGGCGCCGCCCGCATAATGCGGCACCCATTTCCCGCTCTTCAGTGGATGCACGTCGAAATCGTCGTGAAAGGTCCGGTGTAAGGAGACTTGCGCAAGCGCGTCGAGGCCCAGATTGTCAAGGCGGCGGCATTGCTCGTCGGGCGCATCTTTTGTGGCAGACAGCAAGAGCTGCCGAGGCGCCGCTGTGAGATTATCCTGCGCATGCACAGGCAGCGCAAGCAAGATGAGCAGCAGGAAGATTCTTGACGTCACCATTTTAGTCTCGATGGGCGCCGTCGTTGGACCGATCGAATGAATTGCAAATCTTCCCGCCAAATTCCATGGTCATGCGATAGGCGCCGGCGTTGTTGCAGGCCAGCCTTGCAAAGAAATCGGGACAAGCCATGGGCAGCTTTCCCGGATTTCCAGAGGCGTCCTTGTCGATTGTTGCCATCGCTGCTTTGCTTTTACGACTGGCCGCGTCGGCGGCGGAAGATGACTAGGAGGAGGCAATCTGCTCACAACAGGGACGATGCGATCGTGAGGACAGCTGCTTCACAGACCTGCTCCAGTGCGCCCAGCACATCGCCGGTCTGCCCGCCGATCTGCTTTTTGGCAAGCCACAAGATCAGCAGCACGGCGATAGCCAGCGTCAGGAGCGCGATCATGGTTCCACGCAGCCCGAAGCCGAAAAGGAGACAGATCGTTCCAAGCACGATCGCAATGGCCACGCTTTGCAGCGGCGGCTGCCCGGCGCCACTGGAAAGGCCGTCCGGTCGTGCCGGCTGAAGCAGGCGCATGAACAGCGGCAATGGTGCGCGCGCCGCTGCGTGGGCCACAAACAGCGCGATCGCAACCTGCCGCGGATCCGCGATGGCAGCAAGCGCGCTCCATCTCAAGACGATCGACACGATGAGAGCGCATGCTCCAAAGGCGCCGATCCGGCTGTCGCGCATGATCTCAAGCTTTTGCTCGCGTGTCTTGCCGCCGCCGAAGCCGTCGGCGGCATCGGCGAGACCGTCTTCGTGCATTGCGCCTGTTATGAGTATAGTCGCCGCGAGCGCCAGCATCGCCGCGGGCTCGGGCTGCAGGCGCATCCGGGTCGCAAGCCAATAAACGATCGCGCCGGCAACCCCGACCAAAATTCCCGCGACCGGAAGCGCCCAGCTCGCGCGGGCAATGTCGCCTTCTGCGACCGGTGTCGCTGGTCCGACCGGAATGCGCGTCGATAGCGAGATTGCCATCCGCATGTCGGCGATCAGGCTTCGCACGGTCTCGGCGTATTCGATCATCACTACTTCACCCGCATCGGCAATCCTGCGACTACGAACTCGACTTCGTCCGCGACGCGCGCCATCATCTGATTGACCATGCCGGCCGCATCGCGGAATTGCCGCGCCAATGCATTGTCGGGCACGATGCCGAGTCCGACCTCGTTGGTGACCAAAACCACCGGGCTTTTTTGGCGGGCGAGGGCATCCGCCAAACCTTCCGCCTCCCTCGTCCAATCGCGGCCGGTATGGAGCAGGTTGGAGAGCCACAAGGTCAGGCAATCGACCAGCCTGGCGCCGCTGCCGTCGGTCGCCGATAACGCCGTCACAAGCTCGAGCGGGGCCTCGCGCTCCAGCCAGTTCCCACCGCGCCGTGCGCGATGTTTTTCGATCCGCTCGCGCATCTCGGGATCGAGCGCCTCGGCGGTCGCAATATAGGTGGGCTTGCCCGGAAAGCTGAGCGCGCGGACTTCCGCCCGTACGCTCTTTCCCGAACGCGCGCCGCCTGTGATGAGGATGATCGCCATGCGCTCTCCAACTGCCTGAGCTGCACTAATCACCAAATCGGGGCGATGACAAAGCGCGAATTCGCGGGAGAAGGGCTTGCGCAGCCGTGGCATTCTTGCGCATCAGAAAGGGCGAGGGAGGGCATGCGTGGGATTTACAGCCGCAATGGCGATCGCGATGGCGTTGGACGCCCTGGTGGGCTGGCCGGACAGCCTGTTTGCGCGGATCGGCCATCCCGTGACCTGGCTCGGCCGGCTGATCGAGGCGTTGGAGACGCGCTGGAACCGCGACAAGAATACGGCCTCGATGCGGCGCGCGGCGGGTATCACGACCGCACTGGTCGTCGTCACGGTGGCCAGCGCGCTCGGCTGGCTGGTGCAAGCCTGGCTTGCGTCCGGCTGGAACCACATTTTTGTCATCGGCGTGCTCGCCTGGCCCTTTGTTGCGCTGCGTTCGCTCTATGAACATGTGAGCGCGGTCGCGCGTCCGCTTCAATCGGGCGATGTCGAACAGGCGCGGTCGGCGGTGTCGAAGATCGTTGGACGCGATCCGGCGAAGCTCGATGAGGCCGGCATCGCCCGCGCAGCGATCGAGAGCCTTGCCGAAAATGCATCCGATGGCATCGTGGCACCGGTTTTCTGGGGCGCGTTATTCGGGCTGCCCGGCATCGCCGGTTACAAAGCGATCAATACGCTTGACTCGATGATTGGCCACCGCAGCGAGCGCTACCTGTATTTCGGCTGGGCCGCGGCGCGGATCGACGACGTCGCGAATTTTATTCCGGCACGCCTCACGGGTTTGCTGTTCGCGCTGGCCGGCCGCGAGCCGAAGACGGCGCTCGAGCGCATGGCGAGGGACGGGTCAAGGCACCGCTCGCTCAATGCGGGCTGGCCGGAAGCCGCGATGGCGGGAAGTCTTTCCGTTCGTCTCTGCGGGCCGCGCTTCTATGGCGGCGAGCGCGCCGATGAGCCCTGGTTGAATGAGAGCGCGCGCGACGCGAACGCGAGCGATATCGGTGTA
>Ga0070734_10005093_pt1 | contig 11893 bp, 8 predicted proteins | sample Coa_R1_8_FD_66444 | JGI IMG/M metagenome (GOLD analysis project Ga0070734, IMG submission 66444) | Surface soil microbial communities from Centralia Pennsylvania, which are recovering from an underground coalmine fire - Coalmine... | ecosystem: Environmental > Terrestrial > Soil > Unclassified ...
GGCTGATGTGGATCTTCCTCGTGGTGTTTGTCAGCGGCATCTTCGGTGCGGTCCTGCAGCACTACATGCCGAAGACCATCAAAGAGCGCATCCCGATGGAGACGATCTACGAGCAGATCGGGCGGGTGCGCGACCAACTTGTGGAGGAAGCCAACAACCTGGTGGAGCAAGCTTGCGCGACGCTGACCGGCAACTTGTCCGACGCCAGCGTAGAGCAGCGCGCCGCAGCCGCCGGCGCCGGCACCATGGGCGGCATCACCGTAGCAACTTCACTGCAGATTGACGAGGACTCCAGCGGCGAGTTGCGCGGCTTCTTCCAAAACAAGCTGAAGCCGTTTCTGGAGCGCTATGGCGCGCGCCGGCAGCCCATCGCCGACCGCGACATGGCGAAAAACATGTTCGACCAGTTGCGCCTGCTGCTGCCCGCCAACCTGCATTCCACCGTTGAGGATCTGGAGAACATCTGCGAGGAGAAGCGCGAACTGGACCAGCAGACGCTCTATCACCGCATTTTGCACGGCTGGCTGCTGGTGCATATTCCGCTGTCGTATGCGGTGCTGGTGCTGGGTGCGATTCACGCCATCAAGGCGTTGGCTTACTGAGGCGAAACCATGACGCGACGAGTGCGCACGACGAAGGCATTGGCCAGGCGAATGGACCTGCAATACTTCAAGCAGCTGCATCCGCTGCGGAAGTGGCGCATGTGGCTTTCCATTGCCGTTCCCGTGGTGGCCGTGGTCTGGTTCTTCTCGGCGCGCGCCACTGGACAAAAGGTCTACAGCAGCGGGCCGCTCTCCGCCCACCACGCTTTCTTCGGCAAGCGCTGCGAACTCTGTCACGTCACCCAGGGCTACTTCCACAAAGAAGTGAAGGACACGGCCTGCCTGAGCTGTCATGACGCTCCGGCGCATCATGCCACCGAGGTCCGGGCCGACTACAAGCAGCCGAGCTGCGGCACCTGCCACGTAGAGCACACCTCATCACCGCAGTTGGCCAAAACGCCGGATGCAGGTTGCACCGAATGTCATTCGGATGTGACGCGAGCCGCCACCTCCAGCGCCGCCGCGAAGCTGATCACCGCTGAAGGGTTCGACGCTGTCCACGTCGAAGGCTTCGATCGTCATCATCCTAACTTTGCGTCCATCCGCACCGGCGATCCCGGCACGGTGAAGCTGAACCACTGGGCGCATCTGCACACCATGATCGCCGGACCCAACGGCGAGAACGATAAGGTGCAGATGACGTGCACCGATTGCCACCGTACTGCGGGCGAGCGGACCGCGTGGCCGTACGCGCGCCAGCTAGAGACGTGCCCGAGTTCGACGAGCACGCCCGCCGGCGAAGTGAAGACCGTTGCCGCCAGCATGGAAGACAACCCGCGGCAGATGAGTTCGCGCGCCTACATGGCGCCCATCAAGTTCGCTACCCAATGCGCAGCCTGCCACATGCGCGACCTGCAGTTCGATGCGCGCACCCACGAGACCGTACCGCACTGCCAGACGGACGTCGTGCAGAAGTTCCTGCGCGAGAAGTACACGCAATACTTCGCCGCACATCCCAACGCTCTTTCGGAGCCGCTGCACGTGAACCGCGTAGTGCTGAGCTCGCTGGTGCAATTGCCGCCGGCGCCGAGGACGCGCGAGGAGTGGATCAACTGGCAGGTCGCCAACGCCGACGTGTTGCTGTTTGACCACGAGCGCGGCTGCGGACTTTGCCACCAGATGAACAAGGTAGAAGGCGGCATCCCGGTCGCCGCCAAATCCGCCATCCCGGTACGCTGGATGGAGCACGCCGACTTCGATCATGACGCGCATCGCATGATCCAGTGCCAGAGCTGTCACGCCCAAGCGGAGAACAGCCGCAAGACCTCGGATGTGCTGTTGCCCGGGGTCGCCTCCTGTCGCGCCTGCCATCAGCAGGGCGGCGCGATGCACGACGCCGCCGATGGCCGCTGCTCCGAATGCCATCAGTATCATGACTGGCAGAAGGAACAGCGCCTCCCGAAGAAGGACTTCACCATTCCCCAGCTGCGCAGCTCGGCCGCCGGAATGCAATAGAGCCAGAGCGCAATGCCGACGCATTCCTTGAGCCTGGCCCACATCGAAAGGGCCGCGCAAGTAATTGATCCCGTCTTCCTCCATAGTCCTCAGTACGAGGACGACACGCTGAATGCCGCGCTAGGACGGCGCACCCTGCTCAAGGTCGAGACGGGCAATCCCATCCGCAGCTTCAAAGGGCGAGGCGCCGATTTCTTCGCCCGCTCACTCGACCCAAAACAAAAAATTGTATGCGCCTCGGCCGGCAACTTTGGACAAGCCATGGCCTACGTTGGCCGCAGCCGGCGCATTCCAGTCCAGGTATTCGTTGCCCACGACGTGAATCCCGCCAAGGCGGAGCGCATGCGCTCGCTCGGCGCTGAGGTCACGGTGTGTGATGGAGACTTCGATGTCGCCAAGGAGAATGCGCGGCAGCAGGCAGCGGATCATTCCGAGTGCGTCTTCGTCGAAGATGGTGCTGAGGACGCGATCTCTGAGGGCGCCGGCAGCATCGCCGTCGAGCTGCTGGCCGCCGGCACCATCGACACCGTGGTCGTGCCTCTCGGCGACGGCGCCCTGATCAACGGCATTGCCGCGTGGATCAAACACCGTTCGCCCGGCACACGGGTCGTCGGCGTCTGTCCCGAAGCCACGCCCGCCATGCTGCATGCCTGGAGAGAAGCGCGAGGCATCCCGGCAACTCACGCTCCTGAATCAGCGGGAAGCGAAAAGGACAGCAACCCTCCCGCTTATACCATTGCGGACGGTATCGAGGTGCGCGTGCCGGTCCGAAAGTCGGTTGAGATCATGAAGGACCTTGTGGACGACATCGTGCTGGTCAGCGATGACGAAATGATCCAGGCGATGCGCCTGTCGCTTTCCGCTCTCGGTTTGCTGCTGGAGCCTTCCGGCGCCGCCGGGCTCGCCGCCATCCAGCGCCATCAGCTCCCGGGCGAACGCCTGGCCACCATCCTAACCGGCAGCAACATTCATCCCCAGATGCTGTCCCAGCTGCTCAGCGATTAACCTGCAGAAAGTTTTCCCCTCACACTTAACGAGATAGGTTGAGACCCCTTGACTTCAATCTATATTTCTGCAATTATCGAAACATGTCACGGACAACCACCGCTGCGGAGCGGGTCACCCGCTACGCCGACATGTTCTCAGCCATGGGGACGGAGGCGCGGCTGCGCATCATGCAACTGCTCTTGTCCGCACACCCGGACGGCATGGTGGTCGGGGAGATCCAGCAGGAGTTGGACATTCCCAACTCCACACTCTCCCATCACCTGGACAAGCTGAGAAGCGAGGGCCTGGTCAACGTGCAGCGCGAGAGCACCTTCCTGCGCTACACCGCGAACACCGAAGCGCTGCAGGAGCTGCTGCAGTTCCTCTACGCCGAATGCTGCACCCGCAGCAAGGCGGTGAAACCGCAATCCATAATCCAGATTTGCCGATAGGAGATCGCAATGAGTACCGACATCAAAGAAGTCGTCAAGGAGAAGTACGGGCAGGCTGCGCTGCGCGTGAGCGGGGGCGGAAGCAGCTGCTGCGGGGCGGCACCTGCCACCGACTGCTGCGACCCGATCACCTCGAACCTCTACGATGTTTCGCAGATCAGACAGCTGCCCGAAGAGGCGCTGCTGGCGTCGCTGGGCTGCGGCAATCCCACCGCGCTGGCCCAGCTCAATCCTGGCGAGATCGTGCTGGACCTGGGCTCGGGCGGCGGCATCGATGTCATGCTTTCGGCGCGGCGCGTCGGCCCCACTGGCAAAGCCTACGGCCTCGACATGACAGACGAGATGCTGGCGCTGGCCAACGAGAACAAGCGCAAATCCGGGCTGGAGAATGTGGAGTTCTTAAAGGGCGAGATCGAAAGCATGCCGCTGCCCGACAACTCGGTTGACGTAATCATTTCGAACTGCGTCATTAATCTTTCGGCCGACAAGGACAAGGTACTGCGCGAGGCCTTCCGCGTGCTGAAGCCGGGCGGACGTTTCGCTGTCTCGGACGTGGTGACACACGGGGAGATCAGCCCGCAGATCCGGCAAAGCATTCTGCTGTGGGTCGGATGTCTGGCGGGGGCGCTGGAGATGGAGGAATATCGCCACAAGCTGGCGAGCGCAGGTTTCGAGCAGATCGACATCGAGCCGACGCGGATTTACAAGACCGAAGAGGCGCGGCGGATACTGGTTGCCGAGGGCATCGATGTGGACGCAATCGCCGCCGAGGTCGACGGCAAGGTGATGAGCGCCTTCATACGCGCGAGGAAACCGGGGAGCTCGGTTTAGCGCTCCCGTTACGAGCTGAATACGATGGCGCCTCAGTACAACGTGCTGTTTCTCTGCACCGGCAACTCGGCGCGTTCAATCATGGCCGAGGCGATCCTGAACTTCAAAGGCCGCCCGCAATTCGCCGGCTACAGCGCGGGCAGTCATCCCAGCGGGAGCGTGCGGGCAGAGGCGCTACGCCAATTAGAACGAGCGCACATTCCCACACAGGGGCTGCGCAGCAAGTCATGGGAGGAGTTCTCGCGGGCTGGCGCGCCCAAGCTGGATTTCGTGTTCACGGTTTGCGATAACGCGGCCAGGGAGGTCTGCCCCATCTGGCCGGGGCAGCCGATGACTGCGCATTGGGGAGTTCCCGACCCGGCGACGGTGCGCGGCAGCGTTGAGGAGGTCGAGCGCGCTTTTCGCGACGCCTTCCTGATGCTGGAGCGCAGGATCGCCTTGTTCCTATCCCTGCCCTTATCCAGCATCGACAAGCTGGCGATCAAAAAAGAGCTCGACGAAATTGGGCAGACCTTCGGCTCGGGAAGCGCGGTGGCACGCGCGGAGAAGTAAGCATGAGTCAACAAGCGTCTATTGCGAGCGTAGTATTTGCCTGACAACGCATCGTCTTCGGAGTTCCCCGATGGCCCTCGTCGCTTTTCTCCGTGGTGTCAATGTCGGCGGACACAGAACCTTCCGCCCGAGCATCCTCGCACAGCAACTGCGTGACTTCGATGTGGTGAATGTGGGCGCTGCCGGCACATTTGTCGTCCGCAAGCCCGGATCACGATCCAGGGTTCGTGCGGCACTGCTTGCCAAGCTGCCCTTCGAGGCGGAACTGATGTTGTGCGATGGCAGTGATTTTCTCCGCCTGGAAGCGGAAGATCCATTTGCCGGCCTGCCGTCATCTCCCGAGGTGGTTCGCTTCGTGAGTATTCTGTCAAAAGCCGGTGGGGTTCGCGTGCCGCTTCCTGTCAGCTTGCCGCCAGACGGCGACTGGCTGGTACGGGTAATTGCCGCAAGAGAACAATTCGTCTTTGGAATGTATCGCCGTCACATGAAAACCATCGGGTACCTTGGCCAGATCGATAAGCTGTTCAATGTCCCGGCGACCACTCGGAATTGGAACACCATAACCGCGATCGTGCGGCAGTTGAAGAAAGCGGGGTAATCGGCCCGCCGACCCCCGCTCTTATCGGAAGACAATCGTTAAAACTTATTGCCCCGGACCCTGCTGCGTGGTCGACGCGCGCTGTGGCTCGATGGGGTTCGTCGGCGGGCCGGGTGGATCGTCGGTGACGGTGTAGAGCTTGTCGTCATGCAGGTAGAAGCGGCGCATCTCTTCGAGGTTAAAGGGGCGCGCGCCGCGGCGTCCGAAGACCGCGAGCTGATTCCCGCTCTCGTCGACAGCGCGATCGCGATCGATACCCTTGGAGATGGCCAGCGCCGGGCCATCCGTCTTGTGGGTGCCGATCAGCTTCGGCTGGGGATGGAAGCTGAACCCGGAATAACTCTCGTTGTACACCGGCTTGCCCTGCTCGTCGTGCGCGATGGGGGTGAGGATCTGCACCACGCGCAGGCCGTTCTTGCCGTCAGCCACGAAGGCGAAAGCTTCGGCCGACACCATGCCGATCTTGATGTCATTGACGTCGTTCATGGCGCCGTCGGCGTTGAAGACCTGGTCCAGCACGGGATGCTCCGGCTGCTCGACGTTGACAATCACCATGCCCTGCTTGCCGCCCGAGACGTAGGCGTACGTGCGCGCTACATAAATGTTGCGCGCGTCTTCAAGCTTCACAAAGGCATTCTCGACCGGCACGGGCTTTTCGAGTTGGGTGACGTCGAGGACCTTGAGGCCGTCCTTATCGACCACGAAGGCATAGCGGAACTGCACGGCGATCCCTTTCGGCTCGTTCAGGAACGGCGCGCCGATCTCAGCCGTGATTTCGGGCTTGGTTGGATTGTGCAGGTCGACCACTTCCAGCCCGCGGTCGCACAGGATGTACGCGTAATTGCCGGCAATGGTAATGCGCCGCGCACCATGCAGCTTGTTGTCGGGGTTGAAGCCCGGCATGCGCACCAGGTAGTTGTTCGTCGGGTCGCCGTCGAGCAGCGTGCCGACGCCCGGCAACCTGTACTTCGGCTTGCTGAGGTTGGGATCGCCGACGACGACCAGTCCTTCCTCGCGATCGGCCACGTACAGGAAGCCATACATCAGGTAGTTCAGATTGGGCGGATTCGCGCCCAACATGTGCTGCTCTTCATTTTGCGGGAACTGGTGCCGCAGCGGATCGACACCCAGCGTAGTCGGCGTGGCCACCGCCATCGCGTACTTCGTCTTCACGTAGAAGCGCTGGCCCAGCGGCGACACCGGCGCCGTGATCATGCGCTCGGAGAAGTCCTTGTCGTCGAGGTTAGCAATGTCGTAGATGCGGAAGCCGTCTTTCCCCATCGCGGTATAGAGATACTCGCCGCGGCCCTGCACGTCGAGGATCTCGCCGCCATGGTGCAGCGGATCATTCACCGGATGGTCGTAGGATTCCTTCAGCTCGCTGTGATCTTTGTCGACAAACTTCTTGTAGTCGTCGGGCCAAGCAAGCTTCTGAAGGTCGCTGCCGTATACGGCGGGCGGCTCATCATGCTCGGTGACAGCAACGGCTTCATAGCCCTTGTCGCCGGTGGCGACGTAGATGTAGCGGCCCATGAAGTTCATCAGGTTCGTGCCCTGCGTGAGCAGCTGGGCCATCCAGGCATTGTTGTCGATCTTTTGCGAGACGTGGCAGTCGGTGCAGGTCTTGGTTTCCTTAGCGCGTACAGTGTGCGGGACGAACGTGCTGAAGGCTTCGCCGCTGAAGCCCTCAGACGAGATGGTCTGCTGCTGGTAGTAGAGCCAGTCGCGGTCGGCATTCTGCGAGCTGACCAGGATGGCGCAGGCGGAGCGCACGGGTGCGATACGGTGCTTGGTGACGGTGCCATCGATGCCCAGCAGGTAAGCGTCATCGCGCAACACCTGGAAATCGTAGGAGGTCCAGTTGCGCGTCATGCGGCCTTCGTTGTGCAGCATCGGCATGCGTTGGTTGGCAACCATGGGAAGATGGCAGCCGTAGCAAGTGGGCGCCCATGAACTGTGGCAGGCATAGCACGTCATCTTGCTGTTGTCGTGCGCCAGCTTGTCGCTGGAGGCGCGGGCGTCGCCCCACGTGCTGCCATCGGTCTGGATGGTTTTTGCCAGTCGCGACTTCTCGCTGTAATGCTCGTTGCCGGGCGTGATGGTGTCGAGGACCTGCACCACCTCCCAGGTTTTGTTTTCATCCAGCATGGCGCGCTCGTAGAGCTTGCCGCCCTGCCAGTAGAAGCGGCGTTCGCCCCAGGGAGTACGCATCAGGTCCATGCGCGTGCCGCCTTGCGGCGCGGCGAAGCTGGAGGTGCGCAGCGTGGCTTTTTGCTCGATGCTGCCGTGGCAATCGATGCAGTCAACCTCGACCGCATTGCGCGTCTCACCGTAGAGATTACCGTTGCCGTGGTTGTCCTGCTGGAAGTGGCAGTCGATGCAGTGCATGCCCTTTTCCAGGTGGATATCTTTCAGGTGGACAGCTTTGCCGAACTTATCGGGATCGTCGAAAGCCACGACATTGCCTTCGGCGTCGAGCAGGCGGCCATGGCGATCGTGCTTGTACACCGCGCGGAATATCCAGCCGTGGCTATGGAAGTCGGCGAACTGGGTGTTCTCCAGCTTGCTGTTGATGCTGCCGGGGCCTTGATCGCCAACCGCCTTCAGGAAGTCAACACTGGCCCAGTTGCCGCGCATGGCGCTGCGCTCCGGATCGCGCGTCTGGATGTCGTGCTGCTCCTTGGCGGTGAGGTGCGCTTGCTTAGCGGGATACATGCCCTTATCGCCGTCAAGCTCGTTGTCCCACCAGGTGTAGCCGAAGTAGGTGGTCTCCATGTTGGTTCCGGGGTGAACGTGGCAGACCATGCACTGACTGGAGGGAATGGCGCGGGTGAATTCGTGCTTCAGCGGATGACCGGACTGGTTCTTCGAGATCGTCGGATCCACCGTCTTGGAGTGCGCCATGTTGTCGCCATCGGCGTAGTAGGCGGAATGCTCCGGCGAGCGATCGTTGGCATAGATCACATGGCAGGCGCTGCAGCCGGAGGCGCGAAAGTCGCCGGGCTGATCGTTGGTGCCGGGGAAGTAGAGCAGCGGATCGAAGAGGCGCGTTTTCTGGATGCCGAGAACGGTGGGATCCGTGCGCAGCATGGTGCCGAAGCCGCGGAAGCTCAGTTTGACGTCGGGGCTGCCGTTCTCCTCGTCGAGGATGGGATTGCCGACTTCCTGCTTCTTCTCGCCGCCGCGCTCGAAGACGCGCAGCACGTTGCCGGGCTGGGAGAATTCCCACCGCTGTAACGGCTCGAGCGCAGGCAGGATGCCCTTGGTGCGGGTCTCTTCTTCCGTAGGCGGCGGATTCATCACCAGCCGCTGCGGCTCGCCGTCGCGGCTGTAGCTTTCGCCGAAGTGCGCGTCTTTCAGCGGGAAGGCGCCGTTGTTATAGAGCGCCGCCTCCCACAGCAGCGCGCCGTGTGACATCATGCTGCTCTTCACCCGCGAAACTTCCTGCTCATGGCAGCCGGAGCGCCCGCAGGTCTCGTTAGCAATCCGCAGGTCGCCGGGGTTAACAAACTTGATGTAGTCGGGATCTTCCTTCAGCCACTTGGTGTAGGCGCGGACGGGATTGGCGGAACTTTCGGCGTTCTCCGGATTACGCGGCTTGGGATGGGCCTCGGCCGTCAGCCGCTTATACTCGGGCGAATTGACCGCGGTGCCTGTGGGCAGGAAAATCTTCGCGTTGCCGCCGTGACAGTCGGTACATCCCAGCGAGAAGCTGGCCGACTTGTGCATCGTCGGCGCATCTTCCGCGGTGTGGCAGCTCATGCAGCCTTCGGTCTTCTCCTTGGCATCCGCCGCGGTCTGCTGCAGGAAGATGCCGGGAGGCGCCTGCTGTTGCTGCTGCTCCTGGGCGGCGCCGCGCGGCTGCGGCTTGGGAGCAGGCGGAGAGGATGCACTACGCGCGCGCGGCGCCACCATCGCGATGGCGCATAACATCACGGCGACGAAAAGCAGACGCGACACAGAACGGGCAAAAACGGATCGCATGGCAACTCAGAACGTCAAAGCCAGAGAGGCAAAGCCGGAAAGCAGCACTTTGCTGTTGTAAAGGTTGTTCAGACCGTCGCCGGGAAACAGCGAAGAGACTCCGGCGGTGACCACCCAGTTCTCGTTCAGTTTGGGACGATAGCGCACGCCGAAGCCGAAGTCCTCGCCGATGCTGTGCTTGATGTTCTCCTGGAACAGCAAAATCTCCAGCGGCTCAGTGCGATCGAAGCGCAGGTAATTGGCATTGGCGAAGGCTTTCAGGTTCGTGGTGAGCTGGAAGTTAGCGCCCACGGTAAAGATGTAGATACCGGGATTGACGAAGTTTGCCTGGCCTTCCTCTTTATTGGAGCGCAGCGCGGGTAACAGGCTGCCGGGCGTGGTCAGCGTTACACCGGTCGAGAGCAGGCCGATGCCCTGCTGGTCCCAGAAGCTGAAGGCGCCGCCGGCGAAGTTGGTGTCGTCGACGATGGTGTCGAAGCCGGTCGCGGTGTCGCTCTTGCGCGCGCGGCCGGAGTTCGGACTGGAATCGCCGGAAGCGTAAAACACCGAGGCGTAGAAGCGGGTCCAGTCCTTATCGAGAGAAAGCTCCAGGGCTCCCAGGCGCGCATCGATGTTCACCGGCCGGCCGGCGATGGGGTTGAAGGTGTCGTGCCCCAGCGCCTGGTAAAAAGCATGGTCGACATTGATGCGCCCGATATGTCCATTGCTCGTCCAGCCGAGGTAGTAAGCCTCGATCTGATGCTGGAAGAATTTCCCGTTCACTACGGTGCCGATGGGCGCAGGCCGCACAAGGAAACCATTGTCGTCGTAATGAATGGTGGGATCGTCGCGGTTGTAGTGGAAGCTGAATTCGTTGGTGTAGCCCTTGAACAGGAAATCCTGAATGTAGGTATTGGCGATGTAGACCTGCTCGTGGCGCTGGGTGAGCGTGTTCAGGCCGCTGTTGGTGTTCTTCTCGAGGAAATAAAAGTACGCCAGGTTGTAGTTGATCCGATTCGATCTCAGGTTGCCGAAGACGCGGATGCCCGGCTGCTCCTCGGCGAAGAGGAAGCCGCGAAAATCGCTGACAAACTGCTGGATGCCGGCGCGCACCGAGACGAAATCGTAGTTGGGGCTTAGGTCGTGCAGCTTGGCCTCGATGAAGGCTTCCTGGATGCCGGTGTGAGCGTCAAAGCGCAAGGTGCCGGCGCGTGGATCGACGTTCACGATGCCGCGCTCGCGCGTCTGCAGGTAATTCAAGTTGATGACCGGCGTGAAACGGAAGCGCCAGTCGATGGGGCGGAAGCTGGTGTCGCCCTCAAAGAGATCGAACGACAAGATAAAGCTCTGTGACGCGAAGCCCTGCTCGCCTTTGCCGAAGAAGCCTTCATTGCCTGGTTGCTCGGCGCTGATGCCGCTGGGCACCGGCAAGCGGCGGATGTTGAGGGCCGACAGACTGGTGCCGGTGAAATTCAGGAACCAGTTCTGGCCAATGATGGGACGATCACCCTTGTAGAGATTGCGGTTGAAGGGATCGTACCAATGGCCTTGCACATAAGGATAATCGCCGCCCTTGCCGTAGCGGGGCCACTGCGGCATGTCCATTACGTTCCAGCGGTCGGGCGCAGGAGTGGAGGCGACGAAGATGGCCGGCGCGGCAACCCCCTCCGGCGATGGATTGTTCAGGTTCTCGATAGCGGTGGGATACGCGGAAATGGAAGGCGCTTCGTTGGCGGTTCCAGCGCTCTCGGGCAGGCCCGTCGTCACCTTGTCCGGAGGCCGCTCGCTGGTGGGCTGCAGCCGCACCTGCAGCGTGATCAGCTCACCGCCCTTCAGCTCCGCGCCGGAGAGCGTCTGCGGTGCATAACCATCTTTCTGGGCGCGGATTTCATACGTTCCCAGCGGCAGGTGACGCAGGCGGAAGATCCCTTCGCCACTGCTGTAGCAATCGCCCTTCAGGTGTTCCGCTCCGCTCAGGCACTCGCCGGCTACCGGCGCTCCTCCCCGCAGCAGCTCGATCTTCACGCCGGGAAGAATGTGTCCCTGGGTGTCGCAGGTCACGCCTTGTATGGAAGCGCTCGTGGGAGTATGACTCAACACCTGTTGTCCCAATGCCGGCGCGGCACTCTGCGCGCAAAGCGCACTTTGCTGTTGCGTAGGATTGTCCGATGCCACGGCTACATCACAGGCCAGCACCATGGCCGCACACCACGCCACACCCAGGAGCAGAATGCTTCCAGCTTTCACACTCACCGCCGAAATCCGGACATTACCGTTACGATTTTCGATGGGGCTTACTTGGATATCACAACCTGCGTCCGGTAGCAAGCACTGCGCTTGACTTTGGACGAAATATCGTCATAATTGCGGCTCTAAGATTACACAGCCTGGCAATCAGTTGGAACGGGCGGTCCGGGGAGCACAATGGTCCGCCCGACGTGAAGCATTTTGCC
>Ga0070734_10005094_pt1 | contig 11882 bp, 8 predicted proteins | sample Coa_R1_8_FD_66444 | JGI IMG/M metagenome (GOLD analysis project Ga0070734, IMG submission 66444) | Surface soil microbial communities from Centralia Pennsylvania, which are recovering from an underground coalmine fire - Coalmine... | ecosystem: Environmental > Terrestrial > Soil > Unclassified ...
CTACAACGACCAAATCTTATTATATGCGATAACTTGTTGGATTCGTTCTATGAGCGGACCTCCCTTTCAATACTACGCAATCTTAAGGAACGAGCGACAACAGCCGTATTTACATCATATCGGCATTCCGAGCTTGTGCTGGCAGATAGAGTGATAGTTCTTGAAGGTGATGGCTCCATTACCATCGACAGACATGAGAAGCTTCTCGCCTATCATCGTACTTACCAACAATTTATTAGCAGTTAGATTCCCCTCTCTTCGTGGGAGAGGGAAATTAACCTGTTGTTTGGGGGGCTATTCTCATGGCAACGAGACCGAAATTTGAGCGCTTTACCATATGGATGGTTGCACCCGAAGGAAAGGATGCGGCATATGATGCTTGGTTACATCTCAAGTCTATGTTTAGCCAGGTTGCCGATTATTTTGAGATCGATGACAACGAATCGTTAACCATTCCGCATAAAACGTCCTTTGCCCATGCCCTAGATATCTTGTCAAAAAAGCTTCGATTGTACCCAGTGCGCGTACTATCCAACTATCATTGGCTCGATCTCTATGCTCCCATCATTGCTCGTGATCGCAACCGCGACCACGCCGTTTTACTGCTGCCTTTATCGCCCACATCCTATGTACTTTGTAATAGCATTGACAATGAACTGGTATTTACCAAAGATCAAATAATTGATCGCTTCGATGAGTTGGTGCAGCTATATCTGGTCGATCAGACCAAAGCGAATGCCATTCGCCCACGTTTTTTATGGCCCATGGGCGCGGGTGCGGTTCTCTTGGTGAGCTTTCTGCTCGCCTTTTTGGTGTCTATATTTGCCCTCTTCGAAGCGAGCGGCGTTTTCAATAGAGCGCTTCTCCTGATTTCATCAATTGTTTCGTGTGGGCTGATGGCATTCACCGCCGCCTGGGCATCTTGGCCGCGCTTGAAAAATTATGGTCAACGTACGGTAGCCCAAGTCTTTTGCTTGTATCATCGCATACTCTACCAAATGGGCGAAGTAATCAGTGTAAGTCAGCTGGCGAAAACGCTCGGTGAAATGTACCTTGATTGCCGACGACAACTGTCGAGAGCATTTCTTTTGTGTGTCGCGTCTGTGTTAGTAATAGCGTTCTTTCTGTGGTCATTGTGGGTGGGTGGTCATGCGTATTTATGGGTGATTGCGCTTTATTGCGTCGCATTATTATTGTGGGTTGCTGTTAGGAAGCAGCGGCGATATGTCAGGGTCGCGCTTTCGTCAGCAGAAGATCATCTTTGTCTACTGCTAGATAACTACGGTCACGCTCTCAATGCAATCAGCGGCTTACACGCAGCTTCTCCATGGCAAGCGCGATTCAAGAGAACGGTTGCGCATTTGATGGGCGCATTAGACAAGAAGTTTGTGCTGGAGTATCTAGAGGATCTGCTGTATTTCTTTATGCCCTTAGTCAGTTTGCTGCTGTTTGCTATCTGGTATAGTCATAGCGCCCTGACGTTGCTGCCATGGCAAATGGCAGTCGCTTTGGTGCTGCTCTTGCTTGTGGGCATGGCACTCGCCTATCTCTCTTTGCGATATGAGCTTATTACAGTTCCTATTCCAAGCACTTCTCTATCCATGACGCATGTTGAGCCGGTCAATATTGCCGGGAGGATCGACTTGCTCAATGTATCGTTCTCCTATGAGGATAGCGGCGCACTTATCGTCAAAAACATGAATCTCACCATCGAGGTCGGCAAATTTTACGTGCTTTGCGGACCATCCGGTGCGGGCAAGACCACCATGTTGCGATTGTTAATGGGCGACTTGTGCCCGCTCACAGGGGAAGTCATTATTGACGGCCAAGACGTTCGCAGCCTCAATCAAGAGAGCCTAAAGAAGCACTTTGGCGTAATATTAGAAGATGCGCATCTATTTGCGGCAAGTGTCTATGACAATATTATGTGTGGTCGCCAGCTGCCAAAAAAGCAGCTAAAGCAGCTGCTATTATCACATGAAATTTACGATGCCCTCATCGATCTACCCATGGGGCTTGAGACATTTATCTTCGCCCAAGGAAAAAATATCTCGCGCACGGAATACTCTCTTATACTGATGGCGCGAGCCTTAATTCACAATCCCCAGTTCCTGTTCTTCGACGACATATTGGTGGGTCACAGTCCCGCGCAACAAAAGCTCATTCTTGACTATCTATCCGATCTAGGAATAACTAGAATCATAACGGCGCACGCCATAAAGGCCAACGAATTAGCAGCCGAAGTCATAACAATCCCCGGCTTGTCACAACGAAATTAGCCCGCCCAAAAAACAAGCATCCTACTATAACTTCTCGGGGCTAATTCTGCATTTGTTAAAAGCAATCGCTCTATTTGTGTGAGCAAGACGCTCAAATGAATTAGGTGGGGGGACGATAATGTCAGTAGAGCGCTGTGGCCATTATGCCAGCGTGCAAACGACGCATCAGGCAAGCAAAGCTATCAAAAAAAAAGCAAAAACCCAGATGCTGGAGGAAATGCGCGAGAAAGATGCGACACCCGTGCTGAAATTCATGGGCGTGACGGTGGCGGGAATTCACCCTCATTTGGTAAATGATATCGAGTTAACATTAAAGACCGATTTGAGACCGGGAAAGAACACTTTTCTCGGCTTAGCCAAGGATGCCAAATTAGAGATTAGCAAAGGCACGGAGGCCAAGCTTCTTCTAAGACTGGGGCGCAATAACCAAGGACGGCTTTCACTCGTGAGTTTGGATGTCGCATTCTCCCGGTCCATTAAGATAAAAAACCCGGCTGCATCGTTACAAGGTGGTGCCCATCATCATTCAAAGACGGCCACCCGCATCAAGGACAGTCTGGCCGATGTCAAGCTTAAGAACATTCGGATTGATGCGTCGGGAAATGTCTTTGTCGACGGCCACCTGAAGGCCATGCGCGTTTTTAAGGCTCCCCTGCCGGCGAGCGATAGAAAGATAGCTTTGCCCAGCATTGATGACGCATTCCTCCGATCGCTTGGCATGCTGCCAAAGACGACTCGCGCAGGTAGTGAGACGGCTGATTCGGTTCTTAAACGATTCGATGTCAACGGACTGCTGCGCAAGCTGGGAGCGATTACTCAGGGAATGGAGTTTGCGCTCAAGATAACCGGTGAAAGTTCGCGCATGTCTATACAAAAGGATAACACCTATTTTCGAGGGCCCAAGGCTCCTCTTGACGTCGATGTAAAAGGCACAATTAGTGCTGACACGGGAGGCGATCTTGCCTTTTTCGTCGACAGCAACAACAGCGTCGTTAAATGCTCGCTGGGATGCTTTACGCCAGAACTAACTGGCCGGGTCCACAATGTCGGTACCAATCAGCTTGCCACTATCGAGCTCCAAGGCGAACTCAAGGGAGTTAGCAAATCGCTTAAGGTGGATACTTTTAGCAAGAAGGCAGTTAAAAACATGTTGCCACGGAGAATAGCTTCAGCGACACAGATCGAAGGACCGAAGAGCGAAAATGAATTTAACGCATCGATAGGAGCGCAAAAACTTGAGCTCGCAAGCAAGTTTGATATCAAAGCATCGATACACAAATCCATCGAAAGGGCTTCGGGAAAGGCCTCGCTTTGCCTTAACGCCTCAGCGCCTTATGCTAAGACTGAAGATCGTGGCATCAACATGGATGGGAACATTTCAGCATTTGCCGACGTGAGGGGTTTTAATTACGATAAAAATGCCGGCGTAAGCACAGCTTGCGGATCGATGGGGTTTACCATTCATCCATCAAAACATACGCGAGCGCTTTTTCCAGAAATCGCCTCCACCAAATATGAATATGGCATTTCGGTGACCGGCGATGGCCGAGGTAAAATTACGCCACCGGAATATGGGATTGCTCGCTTTGTACGACCAATTAGAAATTTCGAGGGCCATAAAGAAAGAGTCAATGGTTCGTTGACCCACGCACCGCTAACTCCTATCGGCTCCAAGAGGTATTTCGAGCAAATGGAGAAGCTTACTGGCGCAACGCTCCGCCATGCAAACGAAGTGAAGCTCCTAATCGATGGAGTCCAGTCGCTACCAGAAAGACTCAAGCTCATTGAACAGGCCAAGGACTACATTTGTTTTCAAACGCTCGCGTTCAAGGATGATGAGACTGGATGGCTCATGGCCAAGGCCTTGGCCGGGGCGGCAAAGCGCGGCGTACGCGTTTATGGAATTATTGACTCGCTCGGTAACATGGAAAATTTGTCTGGACTAGATCGACCTAATCCAATCTATCAATATCTCACCGATAATAACGTCCACTTGAAGATCTATAATAGCGCCGTGGAAGTTGGTATGCGGTCAATCTGTGGCCTGGTTGCGAAATATCCTGACCAATTCCGAGTTAAGAGCCCTAAATCACTAAAAAGCATCGCGCAAGTGATGCGATTTTTGGAGCGCGCGGTGGAGGTTGCCGATGATGAGGAAGGTGGTTTACCAGCCGAGGAGAGGCTGCAGCTGAAAGTTGCCATTCATAGTCTTTTTAACGGCAAGGAAGGTGTTTCGCCGGAAGTGGCTGTTAATGAGCTACGCGATGCCATACGCGGCAACATGACGGGCCTTTCCGAAATTCTATCGCTTATTAAGCGTGGTGGTGAAGCATCATATCGATGGCATGAAAAATATCTCATTGTCGATCACGAGGCGGCCATCGTCGGCGGTATGAACATCGCCGATGAATATTTGCTTGGCGGCACAGATCGGCAGGTGACTATTGGCAATAAGGAGCAGCCTGCCTGGCGCGATACCGATGTGTTGCTGCGCGGTGATATCGTGGTGGATGCCTACACAAGTTTTAGCCGCAACTGGTTGCATATTGCTCAAGAGCATCTACCCAAAGGGCCGGAAATTAGGCGTAGAACGGGCATTGCCGAAAATGATGGCTTCGCCGTTAGTATGATACAGCACCGACCATTGGAAGATGGCGACCACAATGTCACCAATTATTTGCTCTATAATTTGCGCACGCTTAAAGCAGGGGAGAAGGCCTGGTTTGAGACCGCCTATTTTTTGCCGCGTGGAATATTGCGAGTATTGCAGAAGGAATTAGTGAGCGCAGCGAAAAGAGGCGTGGATGTGCGCATCTTAACCAACAGTGAAGCCACCAGTGATTTTGAATCGTTGGTGCAAGCATCGGTCTTTGATATGCGAGAACTGTTGGAAGCCGGCGCCCGAATATTTTTGCGCAATCAAAATAGGATGGTTCATGCCAAGGTGATGGTATTAGGGGACAAGCTGACTATGGTGGGCTCATGGAACTGTGACAATCGCTCTGCTACGCATGACTCGGAGGCGGTTTCTGCCATTTATGATTCATCCATCAATCAAGAAATGACTCAGGTGCTTACCAACGACATGTTCAATCAATCCAATGAAATCCATCTAACAGATCTAAAAAACCGAAAGCTTGACAAAGAAATCATGTCAGCTGCCATGCTGCTCGCCGGCGAAATGGTATAGCACTCAAAACCGAACCATTTCCCTCTCCCTCTGGGAGAGGGATTAAGGGTGAGGGCTGGACTGGTTCTTGAGGTGTAGTATCAGCTCATATGTGCAACTCACGTCGGAGGTGATAATGATGCTTAAGGCATGGCTTCCTTTTACGCTTAGCTTTTTGCTTACAAACAGCGTTCTTGCAGCGGATAGTCCTGTGGCACTGCCAGCAATTCGATTTGATTGGACGGATTGGTGCGTAATGGATCAACACAACTTGCCTACAGGATACGATACGTTCAAACTTGTTAATGCTATCGAAGAAAAACTGCAATTACCGAGGGCCACTGAGGAGGCAGTAGCATTTGCGCTATACCCAGCCCTGCGGTCGGCGTATGTCAAATTGTTTACTGTTACGGACGAGAATGGCTGGAGCGCGCTTCATTGGGCGGCTCATGCTGGTAAAGAGAAAGTCGCTAAAGTGTTACTGATTGCACCCTGCGATGTAAACGATTCACGTACGTTGATATTGATGAAAACAAGAAACGCAGAGGTGACCGCTTTGCATCTTGCAGCCCAGCAAAGAAATATTCTGGTCATACAGCGTCTTCTGAAAATCATGGGCTTTAATGGCGCTCCTATTGTAATGAGCCAGATGGACATCAATAAAAAGACCGCCTATCACCAGGCAAAAACACGCTACGAAGACGATGAGCGTCAATTGCATGCGGCACAAGCTGACTACTTCGCTCTAGCAAGATCTGAAGTACCATCGTACCTGGTCACCAATGTACAAAGGTCATCTCAGTTGGTTATCTTTTTTGAGCGCGTCCAAAAGGCGCTGGCTAACAATGATGAAGAAGCATTCAAAGCTTGCCTTGAATTGTAGTCATGCTAGGCTACAAGCTAATTATGCAGGAAATGGGTTTGACTAATGAACGATTTAAAATGGGTCGAGTCTAACATCGATGAAGCCAAACGTCTTTTAAGCAAGCGCGGCCCGGTGCATGGGCTTGATCAACTAGTGAATCTCTTTAAAGAAAGACGAGAGCTGATCCTGGCCTCCGAACAATTGAAACAAAAGCGCAATGCCATCAATGATCATTTAAAGACCGCAGACAAGAGCGAAATCGAAGAGCGTCGCCAAGAAATGCGGGCGTTATCTCAGCAAATAAAAGACAGCGAAAAGGACCTCGACGACGCGGAAAAACAGCTTCACGAGCTCGCCCTAAATATTCCCAATTTTCCGCTTGCTGATGTCCCTAATGGTGTGAGTGCTGCCGACAACATCGTGCTGAAGGAAGTGCTCGACAAACGGCAATTTTCATTCACCCCTCGTGATCATGTGGAGTTAGGCGAACTTACCGACACCATTGATTTTGCGCGGGCCGCCAAAATTTCAGGGGCACGCTTTGCTTTTCTAAAGGGTGCTGGTGCTCGGCTCAATCGTGCCCTCATGCAGTTCTTTTGCGATTTTCACGTCGAAAACGGTGACACGGAGCTCGCTGTGCCCTTTATGGTGCGCACGCAGGCCATGATCGGTACCGGCCAGTTTCCCAAGTTTGTCGACGGTGTCTTTAAGGTGGTAAAAGATGGTGATGAGCCGTATTATCTCATTCCCACAGCAGAAGCGCCGGTCACCAATTTTCTAGCCGATGAAATCATCGAAGAGAAAGCTCTGCCCCTTCGGTATTGCGCCTATTCGCCCTGTTTTCGATCAGAAGCGGGAGCCGCTGGGCAAGATACCCGTGGCCTTATTCGCATGCACCAATTCGAAAAAGTGGAGATGGTGAGATTCTGTAAGCCAGAGCAAGCAGCCACCGAGCTCGACTTAATGATGGAGCGCGCATCAACACTACTACGCATGCTTGAGCTGCCCCACCGTATTGTCAGTCTTTGTGGCGGAGACTTGGGATTTCATGCTGAAAAGACCCTTGATCTTGAAGTGTATTTGCCCGGCCAAGCAACCTTTAGAGAAATCTCTTCCTGCTCATCCTTTGGCAGCTTTCAAGCCCGAAGGGCCAAGATTCGTATGCGTACCGCAGCGGGCAAAATCGAGCCCTTGGTCACCCTCAATGGATCTGGCTTGCCCTTGGGCCGCACCTTGGTCGCCATTTACGAAAATCATCAGCAGGCCGATGGTTCAGTAAAGGTGCCTCAAATTTTACGTCCCTACATGGGCGGTATTGACCTCATCAGAGCTATTTGATCTCTTTTTCATGTGGCCATACGCCCTTATAGCTCGGCCGTGCGCGCAGCCGTTCGCGCCATGAGAGCACATGAGGATAAGCCTCCACTTCGATGCCTTTGATCATTTCCAGCAAATCAAGCAAAGGAGTGGCAAAAGTATCAGCCACCGAATAATCCCCCGATAAGAAGGCGCGGCGTGCAAGATGCTTATCTAGGATATCCAATGTGGCGAAAAATTCGGCATTTTTTTGATCCACCACGCTCTTTCGCAGTTCGACGCCTACCTTAGGGTTTGCTTCTTCCAATGACGACCACAATTGGACGGCAAAACCGGCGCTGATGAAACTTAACCATGATAAGCTTTGGGCCTTGGATGAAAGATCGTGAAACGCAAGTGGGCTGCTTTCAAACCGGTCGGCCAGAAATAGTAATATGGCTGTGGTTTCAAAGATGGCGAGTTCGCCACCGGGTCGATGCTCAACCAAGGCGGGTAGGGTGCCAAAGGGACTTCTTTTTAGGAAGGCGGCCGTGCGGGGCTTATCATAATCAACTTCCCGCGGCGTAAAAGTTACATCGCATTCGTTGAGTGCGATACGCACCGCCACACAAAACGGCGAAGGGCGGTATTCATATAAGGTAAATGGTGGAGCCTTTGATTGCGCCATTGGTAATCTCTCCCTAATTGCATTTTCATCTGCCAGTTTTTCGCTTAGCCTATAAACCAAGGACGATGGTTTCAACTTGTAGACCTAAGGGATGTTTTTCTCTCACTAAGTCCTCGCTAACGCTGCGGGATCGTTCGAGAAAAACATCCCTTAGGTCTACAAGTTGAAACCATCCCAAGTACACTGCAGAATTCGGGTATGCCATGAGAAAGCGCTTTTGGAAAGGACTTAGGGCAATAGAAATAGTCATCGTTTTGGCGGCAATTTTTATTGTATTGGCGGTGGTGGCAACGCGCTATCCTGATTTCAAGTGTCGGTCTATGCAGAGCGAAGCTAAGTTCTCTCTGCAGGAAATCTATGCTGGCCAGGATTATTTTCATACCGAGCATAACCATTACGCAACCATCGAACGACTATTAGTAAATGAGGGGCGCATAAAGATACCTCAAAGATACTATACCTTTGCCGACGGCAAGACTCCCACCGATGAGGTATTTTTGGTTAGGGCCGTGGGGCGGGAAGGCACCTTGGTAGCTGGTGAAGAGTGGAGCGTTGACCACAATAAAAACATTCAAATTATTACCAACGCCTGCCGGAACTGATAAATTTCCCTCTCCCTTTGGGAGAGGGATTAAGGGTGAGGGGTTCATGAGATCGTATACTCTAGGTTTAATCACATTGATGCTGGTCTTCTCCATAGCATGTCAGACAAACAAGGCAGGGGAAAAGAAGAAAAACCCATGGCTTTCTTTGTGGCTGCCATTTAGCTCGGAAAGAGTGAGGCAAGTGTATCGCCATTCACTAATCGAATCACCGCGTTATAATTCAGATTGTGGTTATTATTGTCCCGATGTTGATATTTGGCAGTATCAATATAAAGATAAAGAAACCGGTGAAATACTCACCAGCGATATGCCGATTTCTATTCAAAAGCGATTCTGGAAATCGCCAGATGAGGCGAGAATAATAGCCATCAGTTTGTTTGGCGGCAAGGACTTTTATTATAAGGCGTTATTGCAGTACATTGAGAGTTTTAAGAGTATAAAAGAGCTTAATAATATTACCGATCCTATATGGGGTTATGAAACCTTTACTGTGCGTGTTTACGTTCCCAAACGAAATCCAAAAGATCTAGAGCGTTTGGGCGAAATAAAGAATCGAGAACCCGCTTACATGATTGATAACCTTTTGGAACTAGGCTGTGAAATAGCCTATGTGGACAACAAGCTGCCCGAAGCCAAAAAAGATGGAACCTTTTGGCGGTTTGCATCGATTTCTGATCAGATGCCTAAGGGTGAAAAAGTCCGCTATCTTATGCGCGATGCCGATAATATTTTGACGGCGGCGGAAATGTATGCGGTGGCCGATTGGATAAAGAGTGGCTTGCGCTATCATCGCATGCATTTCATGCCCATTTGCATTGGGCCATTGACCGCCATGCTGTGGGGTGGCTATCACGCGGGTGGGGGCGATTTTCATGACTTTCACGAGTTGGTCAGGAACTATCCCTATAGATTTCAATATGGCGATGATGAGCTGTTTTCTCGCGATCTACTGTGGCAGCGTATCAAGGCCATTGGCTCCGTCCTTACGCATAGGTTTCCCAGAAGTAGATTTATTTCGACCCTTGCGAGCCCCTATAGCAATAGCTGCGAAGAGCCCACCCAGGAGTTCTGCCTTAAGCTTAACCCTCACAGCGATTGCCGCGACGTCGAAATGCCTAACAGCAAGGAATTTGGCGGTGTTATTGAGGCACTTGCTCTTAGGGCAAGCCTTGATGACTTAGTAAGAAAGCAACCAGACATTTTTAATTTGCAGCTTGATCGAAGAGATCGCCAGTTTATTTATTATGCATTCAAATCAAAGTGATGGCCGATTGCAAAACGAAGACAAGGTAAGCACAAGTTGGTTGGTGCCATCACACATGCATGGCTTGCGCGCAGATCAATACCTAAAGCGCCGCATCGGACGCATTTCCCGAGCGCGGGTGCAGAGCATTATTGAATCCTCGGATTTTATGCTCGACAACGTTGCTGTCAAAAAATCATCGCGAGTAAAAGGTGGCCAAACAGCTACGCTTAAAAGATGGGCACCCGATGCTAGCATCGATGTGGATGGATTTACTGTAGAAATCGTGTTTGACAGTGATGACCTGTTGGTGGTCAATAAGCCCCCAGGCCTCAGCATTCATCCTAGCGCCAATTGCCTGTATAAAACCCTTACTCACTGGCTAAGAAAAAATTATCCTGGTCAAAAGATAAACCCATGTCATCGCCTGGATAAAGAGACCTCGGGCCTCTTAATCTGCGCCAAAAACCGCCTGATAGAAAGCAAAATAAAAAGGGCCTTCATGCTGGGACTGGTAAAAAAGACCTATCTCGCCATAGTTAATGGTGTCATGTCAAAGTCAACAACCGTTGCCATCCCCCTGGCCCTTCAAGGCGAGCGTGGGTTAGTAGCCATTCGCATGATCAAAGATGACCATGGCAAACCTGCCATCACCAAGGCGCGCCCAGTACGTATAAGTGAGCAACTAAATCGGAGTCTGGTTTTATGTCGGCCGTTAACCGGCCGTCAACATCAGATCCGTGCCCACTTGTCCCTTATTGGCCATCCCATTGTGGGCGATAAACTCTACGAGATGGGTGATGAATATTTTGATCAGCTGAGCAAACGGCAAGAAGTTTGCCCAAAGGAGCTTGCCCATCCCCGTCATGCCCTGCATGCTGCCCGCCTGCGACTACGGCTTGGCAATGAGTGCTATACCTTTTTTAGCCACTTGCCCAACGACCTTGCCGGGCTCATTGCCACACCGTAACGCCGATACGCGGGCATTTCTTATTGAGTGGGCACATGGAGCAGCGAGGTTTCTTGGCTATACAAATGCGTCGGCCAAGTAGGATCAAGGCGTGGTGTGCAAAAATCCTATCCTTTTTAGCAAAAAGCTCGGTTAGCTCGGTCTCGATCTTATTGGGGTCAGTCTCACTGCTGAGTCCTAGCCTGCGAGCGACACGAGCAACGTGAGTGTCCACCGCGATGGCTGGAGTGTTAAAGGCATTAGCGACAATCACCGCTGAGGTCTTTTGGCCAACACCGGCCAATGTTTCAAGCGATGGACGGTCATGTGGCACCTTACCACCAAAATCGTGGACGATCCTTTGCGCGGCCAATACTAGATTGCGAGCCTTGTTCCGAAAAAGCCCAATTGATCTGATGAAGGGCTCAATATCGGTTGGTTTAGCATGGGCAAAATCCTGGACGGTCTTAAAATGCAAAAAGAGCTCAGGAGATATGAGATTTACTTTCTTATCGGTGGTTTGCGCCGACAGCGCTACCACCACTAGGAGTTGCCACGGATCGCTTTCTTGGTAGTTAAGCTCAATTTTGGCATCAGGAAAGGTTCTCTTTAGCTCGGTTAGGACATATTTGGCGAGCGACTTCTTTTGACTTAGACTCATAAAAAGGAGGCTAGCATAAATCCGACCAAGGGCTAGGGCGAAGGCCCCCCGTGACAACAATAGCGTTCTTATTAAGCTTGTACCGAGCAATATTCGCGTCTCCCCGCGGCGAAGTCCGCGGGGTCCA
>Ga0070734_10005096_pt1 | contig 11876 bp, 11 predicted proteins | sample Coa_R1_8_FD_66444 | JGI IMG/M metagenome (GOLD analysis project Ga0070734, IMG submission 66444) | Surface soil microbial communities from Centralia Pennsylvania, which are recovering from an underground coalmine fire - Coalmine... | ecosystem: Environmental > Terrestrial > Soil > Unclassified ...
GTGCTGATCGACCCGGTATTCGAGCAGGTCCGGCGCGATGCCGCGCTGATCGACGAGCTGGGCCTCACCCTGGTCGCCACGCTCGAAACCCACATCCACGCCGACCATGTCACCGGCGCCTGGCTGATGCGCCAGCGCACCGGCTGCCAGATCATGCTCGCGGCGACCAGCGGCGCCGAGGGCGCCGACCGCTATCTGTCTCAGGACGATGTCGTCGCCTTCGGCGGCCGCCGGCTGATGGTGCGGGCGACGCCCGGCCATACCGACACCTGCCTGACCTATGTGCTCGACGACCGCAGCATGGCCTTTACCGGCGACTGCCTGCTGATCCGCGGCAGCGGCCGCACCGATTTCCAGCACGGCGACGCGCTCGCCATGTACCGCTCGGTGCACGACCAGATTTTCAGCCTGCCCGACGACTGCCTGCTCTATCCCGCGCACGACTATCGCGGGCTGACCGTCACCAGCGTCGCCGAGGAGCGCCGCTTCAATCCGCGCCTCGGCGGCGAGATCGGCCCCGGCGACTTTGCCGGCTACATGGCCAATCTGCGGCTCGCCCATCCCAAGCTGCTCGATATCGCGGTGCCGGCCAATCTGCGCTGCGGCCGCCCCGAAAGCGATGCCGAGCCGCCGGCCGAGCCGCGCTGGGCGCCCTTGCGCTACAGCTTTGCCGGGGTGTGGGAGATCGACCCGCACGGCCTCGAAGAGCACGGTGCCGGCGTTCAGGTGCTCGACGTGCGCGAGCCCGACGAGTTCACCGGGCCGCTCGGCCATATCAAGGGCGCGGTCCTGATCCCGCTCGGCGAGCTCGCCGGCCGGGTCGGCGAGCTCGACCGCGAGCGCCCGGTCGTCGCGGTCTGCCGCGCCGGCAGCCGCTCGGCCCAGGCGACGGCGATCCTGCTGCAGAACGGCTTCACCGAGGTCGCCAACCTGACCGGCGGCATGCTGCGCTGGCGCGCCGAAGGCCACCCGGTCGAGGGCGGCCGCGCCTGAACGGCGCTGGTCCCGCGCGCGGCGCCGTGCTATGCTGAACATAGCAGGAACATCGCGTCGTGTGTGGGGGGTTCGATGGTTGTCGAGGGGCTGCTCGCCGGGTTTGCGCTCGTCCTCGGGGTCGCGCTCGGCCGCTATGTCTGGCCGGCGCTTCGCCCCGGCGACGCCGCGGCGTTCGCCAGGGCGCAGGACGACGCGGCCCGGCTCGACGGCGAGTGCCGCGCGCTGCGCGAGCGCGTCGCCGCGCTTGAAGCCGCCGAGCGCGCCGCGATCGACCGGACGGCGCGGCTCGAAGCGCGCGACGCCGCGCTCACCGCCGAGTTCGAGACCATCGCCAACCGCATCCTCAAGGCCAATGCCGCCGAGCTGTCGGAGAATTCGAAAAGCGCGGTGGAGTTGGTGCTGGCGCCGCTGAAGGAGCGCCTGCAGGATTTCCAGAATCGGGTGGAAAGCACCTACGATTCGGAACGGCGCGAGGTTCTCTCGCTGAAGGAGCAGATCCGCCAGCTGGTCGAGACCAGCCAGGCGGTCGGCTCGCAGGCCGACAGTCTGGCTCAGGCGCTGCGCGGCCAGTCGCAATTGCGCGGACGCTGGGGCGAACTGGTGCTCGAACGCATCCTCGAAACCGCCGGGCTGAGCGAAGGCCGCGAGTACATCGTGCAGGGGCGCGGCCTTGGCCTGCGGAGCGAGACGGGCGGGCTGCAACGCCCCGACGTGCTGATCAACCTGCCGCAGGGGCGGGTCATGGTCATCGACGCGAAGCTGTCGCTGACCGGCTACGAGCGCTTGGCGGCGGCGGGGGCGGAGGAGGAGGCGACGGCCGCCGCCCAGTTCCTGCGCGACGTCAAGGCGCATATCGACGGCCTCGCGGGCAAGCGCTACCAGGACAACGACAAATTGATCGCGCATGACTGCGTGCTGATGTTCGTGCCGATCGAGGGGGCGCTCGCCGCGGCGTTGAGCCGCGATCCCGAGCTGTTCGGTTACGCCTGGAAGCGGCGCGTTGTGCTGGTCGGACCTTCGACCCTGCTGATGACTTTGCAAACCGTCGCTTCGATCTGGCAGTACGAACTGCGAGGCCAGAAGGCGCAGGAAATCGCCCGGCTGGCCGGCGAGCTGGTCGACAAGGTGGCGCTCAGCCTGGTCGATCTCAACACCGTCGCCGACAAGATGGCGGCGGCGGCGGAGGCGCATAATGCGGCGGTCAAGCGGCTGTCGACCGGGCGCGGCAACGCGCTGTCGATCGGCGAGCGCATCCGCACGATGGGGGTCAAGTCGCGCCACGCGATGCCGGCGATGCTGATCGACGGCGTCGCTGTCGCCGCCGAGGCCGACGAAGCGGCCGACGAGGCAGCCGACGATTAGCCGGTGCCGGCGGCGCGCGCTATAGTCGCCGCATGGACTTCACCCTCTCGCCCGAGCAGGAGGCGTTCCGCGACACCGCGCGCGAGTTCGCCCGCAGCGAATGGCTGCCGCACGCGCCGGGCTGGGACGAGCGCGAGGAGTTTCCCGCCGCGGCGTTGCGCGCCGCCGCCGCGCTCGGCTTTGCCGCGATCTATTGCGGCGAGGCGCACGGCGGCAGCGGCCTCGGCCGGCTCGATGCGGCGCTCATTTTCGAGGAGCTTGCCGCCGCCTGCGCCTCGACCGCCGCCTACCTGTCGATCCACAACATGGCGGCGTGGATGATCGACCGCTTCGGCACGGCGGCGCAGCGCGCGCGGTTTCTGCCGAAGCTGGCGACGATGGAATGGTTCGCCAGCTACTGTTTGACCGAGCCCGGGAGCGGCTCCGACGCCGCCTCGCTGCAGACCGCGGCCCGGCGCGACGGCGATCACTATGTCGTCGACGGCGCCAAGGCGTTCATCTCCGGCGGCGGCCGCAGCGACCTTTACGTCACGATGGTGCGCACCGGCGAGGCCGGGCCGCGCGGCATCTCCTGTCTCGTCGTCGAAAACGGCAGCGCCGGGCTCTCCTTCGGCAGGCCGGAGCGCAAGCTCGGCTGGCACAGTCAGCCGACCGCGATGGTCAATTTCGACGCCTGCCGCGTGCCCGTCGCCAACCGGCTCGGCGCCGAGGGCGAGGGGTTCGCGATCGCCATGGCCGGCCTCGACGGCGGCCGCCTCAATATCGCCGCCTGCTCGCTCGGCGGCGCCCGCGCCTCGTTCGAGGCGGCGCGCGGCTATCTGCTCGAACGCCGCCAGTTCGGCCAGCGCCTCGCCGATTTCCAGGCGCTGCAGTTCCGCCTTGCCGACATGGCGACCGAGCTGGAGGCGGCGCGGCTGCTGCTGTGGCGCGCCGCCGCGAGCCTCGATCGCGGCGATCCCGAAGCGACGCTGCATTGCGCGATGGCCAAGCGCCTGGCCACCGATGCCGGGTTTCACGTGTGCAACGAGGCGCTGCAGCTTCACGGCGGTTACGGCTATCTGAAAGACTTCCCGATCGAGCGCTATCTGCGCGACCTGCGCGTCCACCAGATTCTCGAAGGCACCAACGAGATCATGCGCGTCATCATCGCCCGCCGCCTGCTGCGGCAGTAAGGAGCCCCGACATGAAAGCAGCCGTCATGGTCCCCGGCGCGGCGGGCGGCACCTGGCAGGTGCGCGAGGTGCAGCGCCCGGCCGTCGGCCCGGGTCAGGTGCTGGTGCGGGTGCGGGCCTCGTCGATCAACCGGGCCGAGTTCCGCCGCCTGCACGCGATGAAGCCGACGGACGAGCCGCGCACCGGCGGCGGCGATGCGGCCGGCGAGATCGAGGCGGTCGGCGCCGGCGTGGCCGGGTTCAAGGAAGGCGACCGGGTGATGGGGCGCTGCGCCGGCGGCTTTGCCGAATACGCGCTGCTCGACGCGCGCGAGGCGATGCCGGCGCCGGAGCGGCTGTCGTGGGAGGAAGCCGCCTGCGTGCCGGTGGTGTTCGTCGTCGTCCATGACGGGCTGTTCGTCAGCGGCCGGCTCAATCCCGGCGAGACCCTGCTGGTCACCGGCGTCGCCTCCGGGGTCGGCACCGCGGCGCTGGCGCTGGGCAAGCTGATCGGCGCCCGGGTCATCGGCACCTCGCGCTCGCCCGACAAGCTCGAACGGCTGAAGCCGCACGGGCTCGACATCGGCGTGGTCAGCGACGCCGCCGGCCTCGCCGCGGCCCTGAAACCCGCCGCCGGGCCGCAGGGCATCGACATGGTGGTCGACAATATCGGCGGCGATGCGCTCGCCCCCTGCCTCGATGCGCTCAATGTCGGCGGCCGCTTCGTGACGATCGGGCGGATGAGCGGCGTCCATGCCGCCGCGCTCGATATCGACCGCTTCGCCGAATACCGGCTGCACCTCTACGGCGTCAGCAACCGCCTGCGCAGCGCCGCCCAGCGCGCCGAGTCGGCCAGGCGCTTTCTCGCCGATCTGCTTCCCGCCCTCGGCGACGGGCGGCTCCGGCCGATCCTCGACCGCAGCTTCGCGCTCGACGACATCGCCGCGGCGCAGGCCCATGTCGAGGCCGACCGCCATGTCGGCAAGGTGGTGATCCGCCCCTGAGCGCGGTTACCGCGCCGCCGCGTCCGGCGGACGCCACGGCACCCAGCGGTCGCCGTCTCTGACGCGCTCCCAGACGATCGCGGTCCGGTCGAACGACAGAAGCGGCCTCTCGCCCGGTTCCGCGCGATAGAGGCACTCGACCCGGGCCCGATGCGGCCGCCGGTCGGCCCGGCGGAAATCCATGACGAAGATCACCTCCGACGACTCCCGGTCGACATAATGGCTTTCGACGAACAGGTCGCCGATCCCGGCCATCCGCCGCTCCTGCAGCAGGTGCGCCTGGCAGTCGCGCTCCAGCGGGTCGAGCGACGAGCGCACCCCGAGATAGACCACCCCCGCCGTGAGGGCGGCGACGCCGGCGACAACGGCGGCGAGGCCGATGCCGATGCGAACGGTCGAGGCGGCAGACATCGCAGGCCCGATGCTGCGCCGGGATGGTCACGAAATGGTTTACGCCCGGGCGTTGCGGCGCATAGGCTCTGCGGGGATCGCCGCTGCAAGCGAGGAGCCGGATGTCCATGCAAGACGTCGCCGTCGCCCCGGGCGTCGCCTGGCCGTCGAACGGCATCAGCGAGGTACCCTTCCGCCTCTACACCGACCCCGAGCAATACCGGCTCGAACAGGAGCGCATCTTCAAGGGGCCGAGCTGGTCCTATCTCTGCCTTGCCGGCGAGATCGCCGAGCCGGGCGACTGGGTGGCGACGACGGTCGGCGAGGTCGCGGTGGTCGTCGCCCGCGGCCCGGACGGCGCGATCAACGCCTTCGTCAACCGCTGCGCCCATCGCGGCAACCTGCTGTGTTTCGAGGGCCGGGGCCACGGGCGCGAGATCACCTGCATCTATCACGGCTGGAGCTACGACCTGGCCGGCCGGCTGACCGGCGTCGCCTTCGAGAAGGGGGTCAAGCGCCAGGGCGGCATGCCGCCCGAGTTCCGCAAGGACGAGCACCACCTCCAGCGGCTGCGTGTCGCCGAATTGTGCGGCCTCGTCTTCGGCTCGCTCGACCCGAACGTGCCCGACCTCGAAACCTATCTCGGGCCGCTCGTCGTCGGCGGCGTCAGGCGCGTTCTCGCCGGCCGCACGCCCGTCGTCATCGGCCGCTCGACCCAGGTGCTTCCCAACAATTGGAAGCTCTATTTCGAGAACGTCAAGGACACCTACCACGCCTCGATCCTGCACACCTTTCTCAACATCTTTCGCATCAACCGGCTGTCGCAGCCCGGCGCGGTCAACATCTGCGATACCGGGGGCAACCATTTCAGCGTCGCCAAGCTCGATTACGCCGCCGAGGACGAGGACTACCGGCGCGAGCGGCTGCGCGCCTCGACCGAGCTGCAGCTCGAGGACCGCTCGATCGTCGATTCGATCGACGAGTACGGCGACCAGATCTCGGTGCAGATTCTGACCATCTTTCCCGGCATGGTCCTGCAGCAGATCCGCAATACTCTGGCGATCCGGGTGTTGCGGCCCCGCGGCGTCGACCGCTCCGAGCTCGACTGGATTCATCTCGGCTTTGCCGAGGACGATGCCGCGATGCAGGAACGCCGCCTGCGCCAGGGCAATTTGATCGGCGCCGCCGGCTTCATCTCGCTGGAGGACGGCTGCGTCGGCGGGCTGGTGCAGCGCGCCCTGCGCTACAACGACGGCGGGAGCGGCGTCGTCATGATGGGCGGGCACGAGGCGGAATCGCAAAGCTTCCGCGCCACCGAGGCGGCGATCCGCGGGTTCTGGAAGCAGTACCGCGCGCTGATGGGCGGTTGAGCGATGCCGCCGCGGGCAGGTCACGTCATTGCGGGCGGTCATGTCGTGGCGAGCGTCGGCGAAGCCGTCTCCCGGCGCCTTCGGCTTCCGGCGATGACGCACCGGTAGGCTGATGGACGCGCTTGCCGTGCATCTCGGCATCGCCGAGCTGAACGCCGCCTACGCCGACTGCATCGACGAGGACCGGCTCGAGGAGTGGCCCGATTTCTTCGTCGACCGCTGCCGCTATCTCGTCACCAGCCGCGCCAGCCACGAGGCCGGGCTGCGCCACGGCGTCATCTATTGCGCCTCGCGCGGCATGCTCGTCGACCGCATCACCTCGCTGCGCCGCGCCAACATCTTCGAGCCGCACCGCTATCGCCATATCGTCGGCGCGCCGCGCGTTCTCGGCATTGCCGACGGCGTCGCCGAGGCGCGCGCCAATTTTTTGTGCATGCGGATCATGCACGACGGCGAGGCGCGGGTTTTCGCCACCGGGCGCTATCTCGACCGCATCGACGTCGCCGCCGCGCCCTACCGCTTTATCGAGCGGCTCGTCCTGCTCGACAGCCAGAAGATCGACACATTGCTGGTAATCCCGCTGTGATAGGGGGTTTTGCCGGCTGCCGATAAATGCGTAAGCTGTGTCCCGACGTATCGTGAAACCGGACCTGGGCGGTCTTTCGGGAGGGAGAGATGGGTGAGATCACCGGCGCTGACCTGTTGGCGAAGAGCCTCAAGCAGCAGGGCGTGCAATACATGTTCGGCGTTGTCGGGTTTCCCGTCGGGCCGCTCGCCGAGGCCGCGCAAAGGGTCGGCATCCCCTATATCGGCATGCGCAACGAGCAGGCCGCTTCCTATGCCGCCGGCGCGGTCGGCTATCTGACCGGCCGGCCCGGCGTCTGCATCGTCGTCACCGGCCCCGGCGTGGTGCACGGCCTTGCCGGCCTCGCCAACGCCCAGCAGAACTGCTGGCCGATGCTGCTGATCGGCGGCGCCTCGGAGACCTACCGCAACGGCATGGGCGCCTTCCAGGAAGAGCGGCAGGTGCTCGGCGCCACCCCGTTCTGCAAGTTTGCCCACGGCATCGAGCACGTGCACCGCATTCCGTTCTACGTCGAGATGGCGGTGCGCCAGTCGATCTACGGCCGGCCGGGCGCCGCCTATCTCGACATCGCCGACGACATCATCCAGGGCAAGTGCGACGAGAGCCAGGCGGTCGAGGCGGCGCGCTGCCCCGACCCGCCGCGCACGATGGCGCTGCCGCAGGATATCGAGCGCGCCCTCGACGTGCTGCAATCGGCGCAGCGCCCGCTCGCCCTGATCGGCCAGGGCATGGCCTATTCGGGCGCCACCGAAGAGGTGCGCGCCTTCCTCGAGCGCACCCAGATCCCGTTCGTGCGCACGCCCAAGGGCAAGGGCGTGATGCCGGACGACCATCCGCTCTCGGCCGGCGCCGCGCGCACCCTGGCGCTGCAGCAGGCCGACGTCGTGTTCCTGATGGGCGCGCGCTTCAACTGGATTCTGCATTTCGGCCTGCCGCCGCGCTACTCGAAGGACGTGCGGGTGATCCAGCTCGACATCGCGCCGGAGGCGATGCATCAGAACAAGCCGGCCGAGGTCGCCCTGGTCGGCGACGGCAAGGCCATCGTCGGCCAGCTGAACCAGGCGCTGCAAGGCCGCCAGTGGTTCCACCCCGAAGGCTCGCCGTGGCGCCAGGCGCTGGCCCAGAAGTCCCGCGAGAATGCCGAGATGATCGCGCCGCAGATCAACGACGACTCGGCGCCGGGCGGCTACTACCGCCTGTTCCGCGACATCCGCGAGTGGCTGCCGAAGAACGTCGTGCTGTGCAGCGAAGGGGCGACGACGATGGATGTCGGCGGTACCCAGATGCCGCTGGACAATCCGCGCTCGTACATGAACGCCGGCAGCTACGGCACGATGGGCGTCGGGCTCGGCCTGGTCATCGCCGCCTGCGTCGTGCATCCCGACCGCCCGGTCGTGCATGTTTCCGGCGACTCCGCGATCGGCTTCTCCGGCATGGAGATGGAGACGCTGTGCCGCTACAACCTGCCGGCCAAGATCGTCGTCCTCAACAACGGCGGCATCGGTCCGGGCATGCCGGAGATCCCGGAAAACCCGATGCTCAACATGCGGCCGAACACGCTGATCTACGGCGCCCGCTACGACAAGATGATGCAGGCGTTCGGCGGCTTCGGCGCCTATGTGGAGGACCCGAAGGACGTGCGCGGCGCGCTCGACGAGCTGATGAACTTCCCCGGCCCCGGGCTGGTCAACATCAAGCTCAGCCAGGGCTCGCAGCGCAAGCAGCAGGCGTTCCGCTGGCATAGCTGAGCCTTCGGCGCGCCGCGAACCGGGGCCGCTCCGCACGGGGCGGCCCCGTCGCTTTGCCCCGATCGCGGTTCCGTCCGCAGCCGTCCGCCTCGTGAACGCCGCCCGAGCCGGCGTCCGGGTATGGCGTCGCGGACGCTCGGAGCTGTTAGGATTGCGAAGGGCTGACGCTATAGGGAAGCATTCGGCATGCATCGGGTCCTGATCACCGGCGCGGCCGGCGGCATCGGCAGCGCCCTGCGCGAGAGCCTGCGCGGGGTCTATCCGCTGTTGCGGCTCAGCGACCGGGTGCGGCTCGCGCCGGCGCGCGAGGGCGAGGAGATCGACCGTACCGACCTCGCCGACATGGCGGCGGTCGAGCGCATGGTGGCCGGCTGCGACGGCATCCTGCATTTCGGCGGCATTTCGGGCGAGAACAGCTGGGAGCGCATCCTCCAGTCCAACATTATCGGCCTCTACAACGTGTTCGAGGCGGCACGCCGCGCCGGCGTCAAGCGCATCGTCATGGCGACCTCGAACCACGCCGTCGGCTTCTACCCGCGCGAGCAGATCATCGACCACACCGTAGTGCCGCGCCCGGACAGCCGTTACGGCGTCTCCAAGGCGTTCAGCGAGGCGCTCGCCAGCCTATACGCCGACAAGCACGGGATCGGCTTTCTGTGCATGCGGATCGGCAATTTCGGCCCCCGGCCGATCGACAAGCGGCGGCTGTCGCTGTGGATCAGCCCGCGCGACATGACCCAGCTCGTGCGCATCGGGCTCGAACACCCCGACATCCATTTCGAGATCGTCTACGGCGTCTCCAACAACAAGCGCTCGTGGTACGACAACCGCAACGCCTACCGCCTCGGCTACCGGCCGCAGGATGATTCCGAGGCCTATGCCGAGGCGGTGCTGGCGGCCGAGCCGCCCGGCGCCGACCCGATCGCCGAGCGCTACCAGGGCGGCACCTTCTGCGCCGCCGAATACACCCGGCCGCGCTGACTACAGCAGCTTCAGCACCGCTTCCGGCGGACGCCCGAGCGCCGCCTTGCCGCCGGACACGACGATCGGCCGCTCGACGATGATCGGGTGTTGCGCCATCGCCGCGACGAGCTGCTCCTCGCTCAGCTTCGCCGGGTCGATCCCGGCCGCCGCCGCTTCCTTTTTGCGCACGATCGCCTTCGCCGGCAGGCCGAGCTGGCCCAGCAGGGTCTTGAGCTGCGCCGCGGTGTAGGGGGTCTTCAGGTACTCGACGACGGTCGGCTCGACCCCCTTGTCGCGCAGCAGCGCCAGCGTCTTGCGCGAGGTGTTGCAGCGCGGGTTGTGATAGATCGTGACCGGCATGGGTTCCTCCGAGATGACGATCCAATCTAGCACGAGGCCTTAACCGGATGCGGCTTTGCGAGGAAGAGCGGGCGATGCTGGCCGGCGAGCTGGGCGAGCCGCGGCGCTGGGCGCTGGCGCACCAGGTCGCGGTCGGAGCGTTTTTCGACGCCGCCGATTTCGTGCCGGTGAGCCAAGCGCACATCATGGCCGACACCGAGTCGCTGGGCGAGGCCGGCGTCGCCTTCCTCGAGACCCTGGCCGCCGCGCCGGCGGCCGAGCGGCGGGTGCGGGTGCCGACGATCACCGATCCGCGCGGGGTCGATCCGCGGGTCTACCGGCGGCTCGGCCAGAGCGACGCGATGGCGGCGATCGAGGCGCGCGCCGCCGCCGCCTTCGCCGCGCTCGGCATCCTGATGACCGACACCTGCATCAACTACCAGACGATCCTGCCGCCCTTGCGCGGCGAGCACGTCGCCTACGGCGATACCGGCGTCGTCATCTATTCGAACAGCGTGTTCGGGGCGCGCAGCAATTTCGAGGGCGGCCCGTCGGCGCTCGCCGCCGCCTTGACCGGCCGCACCCCGCGCTACGGCTACCATCTCGACGAGAACCGCCGCGCGACGCGGCATTTCCGCCTCGAATGCACGCCGCGCGACCTGGCGGAATGGGGCGCGGCCGGGGCCATCGTCGGACGCGCGGCCGGCTCCTATTGGGCGGTGCCGCTGATCGACGGGATCGAGGCGCCGCCCGGCTCCGACGCGCTGAAGCATTTCGGCGCGGCGATGGCGAGCTTCGGCTCGGTGGCGCTGTTCCACATCCCCGGCATCACCGCCGAGCCGGCCGCCTGCGACGAGCCGGCGCTGCGCATCGGCCGCGCCGAGCTCGACGCCTTCCTCGCCGCCTATGCCGCGCCCGGGGACAAGGTCGATGTCGTCGTCTTCGCCGCGCCGCAACTGTCGCTGGTCGAGATGGCGGCGGTCGCCGACGCGCTCGACGGCCGGCGGGTGCATCCCGACACGACGCTGTTCGTCTCCTCCTCGCCCGAGGTCAAATCCGCCGCCGACCGCCTGGGCCTGACCGCGCGGATGGAGGCGGCCGGCGCGGTCGTCGCCTCCGGCATCTGCTTCTATCAGAGCTATGCCGGCGAGATGGCCGAAGCCAACGGCTGGAAGCGGCTGGTCACCAACTCGGCAAAGCTGGTCAACATCATCGCCGGCTACGGCTATCGCCCGACGCTGGCGAGCCTCGATCGCTGCGTCGAGGCGGCCGTCGCCGGGCGGCTGTCCTGATGCCGCTCGTGCTCTCCTGCCATCCCGGCATCGGCCCTGCGGTCGAGGGCATCGCCCTCGTCGCCCGGGACAATTTCAGCGCCCGCTACGACCTCGACCGCAAGGCTGGGGTCTTCTCGCGCCCCAGCCATGCGCTCGCCGGGCAGAGCTATCACGGGCGCATCCTGGTGCTCGACCAGGCCAAGGGCGGGGTCGCCACCGCCTGGATGCTGCACGACATGGCGGCGCGCCGCATCGTGCCGCTGGCGCTGGTGTTCAACCGGGTCAACCCGATCCTGGCGCAAGGCGCCGCCTTTGCCGGCGTCGCCCTGGTCGACCGCTTCGCGGGCGACGTCACCGCGCTCATCCGCACCGGCGACCGGCTCCGCATCGACCCCGCCGCCGGCCGCGTCGAGGTTTTGAACCGCGACTTCTGACGTGCGCTGCCCCATATTTGAAGGGCAGAACGCGGAGGCTCGTGATGTCGACGCTCTATCGCTACGCCTTGCCGGTCGACGCGACCGGCTGGAAGTTCGACGGCAAGGCCGAGACCGCGTTCACCTGGGAATACGACGAGAACCGCGAGGGGCTGTTGCAGCTCTACGACAAGGGCAAGCAGCAGCAATGGGACGCGGCGACGCGGATCGACTGGTCGCAGGACCTCGACCCGGAAAACCCGATGCTGCTCGACGACCG
>Ga0070734_10005097_pt1 | contig 11875 bp, 13 predicted proteins | sample Coa_R1_8_FD_66444 | JGI IMG/M metagenome (GOLD analysis project Ga0070734, IMG submission 66444) | Surface soil microbial communities from Centralia Pennsylvania, which are recovering from an underground coalmine fire - Coalmine... | ecosystem: Environmental > Terrestrial > Soil > Unclassified ...
ACGGCCGCATAGTGCGCGTGGTCGACATCCTCGTCGTCCAGCCACACGGCAACCATGTCCCTGATGGGGTTGGTCATCACGCCACCCCAGTCCAGGATCACACCACGGAATGGGCCGGGCGGGCCCTGTCCGTTTCCGGTCTCATTCGTCACTCGAGGCGTATCAGGCACATCTTCGAGGGTAGGCGACCAGGGTGAACGCCAGGTGAGGGCAGGTAGTCGCCCGGCTATGCGGTCGCCGCCCGTGCTGTGGGTCGCCGGCGCTATGCGGGGGCGGTGAGGTGGCGCATGACGCGGCGGCGCTCGTCGCCGGTGAGCTCGTCGATGTAGAGCTTGCCGCGCAGGTGGTCGGTCTCGTGTTGCAGGCAGCGGGCCAGCTCGCCGTCGCCGGTCACGATGACCGGGGCCTGGTCGAGGTCGACCCCTTCCACCACCGCGTAGTCCGCACGGGTCCGGATGGCGGAGATGCCCGGGATGGACAGGCAGGCCTCCGGGCCGTCGATACTGCCGCGCAGTTCCACGATTCGCGGGTTGATCACGTAGCCAGTTTGGCCTTCCATGTTGTAACTGAAGACCGCCAGGCCGGAGCCGATCTGATTGGCGGCGAGCCCGGCCCGGCCGGGTTCGGCCACGGTGTCCAGCAGGTCGGCGACCAGGCGGGCCAAGGCGTCGTCGAAGCGCACCACGGGCTCGCACGGCGTCCGCAGCACCGGGTCGCCGAGCAGCCGCAGCGGGCGGACCGTCACGCGCGGGCTCGCTCGGCGTGCTGGGCACTGACGGCTGGGGTGTTGCCCGGGCGCTCGCTGTCGGTGGTCAGCTTGCCAAGCTGGTCCAGGACCAGTTCGTGCCACTCCAGTTCGGCCCGGATCCGCAGCCGGGCATGCTCGACGACGAGGTCGTCGGCCACGGTCTGGCCCGGCCACAACCGGTCCCGCTGGTGGTCGAACTGAGCCGCCCGCGCGGACAGTGCCCGCACCCGGTCTTCGAGGTATCCGCGCAGGATGGCGGGGTCGAGGTCGCGGCTCATGGCTAGGGCGAGATCGACGGGATCCGGCTGCAGCCTGACCTCCTGCAGCGCTTCGGCCCGCAGGGCCCGCAGTTCGCGGTGCCCCTCCTCGGTGATGCCGTAGACCGTGCGCGCGGGAAGCTGGCCGTCCTGCTCGGTTCGCAGTGGCTCGATCAGGCCCTCGGCCGCCAAGCGGTGCAGCGCGCCATACAGCGACCCGGGCCGGACCTCGGACCACAGCTCGGTCCGGTCGAGCCGGGCGTCACGGCGCAACTGGTGACCGTACATCGGCCCGTGCTTGGCCAGCGCGCCCAAGATGAACAACCGGGTCGGATTCACACCCTGCATTAAAACACGAGTGCTCAAATATGACTACCGGTTTTGGTGGCGGGCCGGGGGCGCAAGCGGCGGGCGGGTGTCGGCGAGCGAAAATGTCGGGGGTCGAAAGTATTGTCGTTTTAGCTTGATGTACTGGCCAGCTGCCTTGATCGTAGGGAGGTGCGACGGGTGCCGAGTCCTATGACGCCCCCGGATCGCTTCCCACGCACGGGAACCGGGACCTTTGCTAGCCAGCCTGCTGGGCTGCCTGATTGGGAGGGCGCCGAGGCTGACTGGGAGCCGGCGGGGACACCGGACTGGGACCCTGCGGAATTAACCGGCTGGGAGCCGGCGGACTGGGATCCTGCGGGGCCGGACGCCTGGGATCCGGCAGAACTGGCCGACTGGGAACTCGCCGATCCAGAAGGGGAGCCCGTTGAGCTGGCGGTGCCCGGGCCGGAGGCATCAGGCCCGGAAGCATCACGCCCGGAGGCACCGGGTAAGACGGCGGACCGCTGGGACACCCGGAACCGTGGCGACGGTGGCTGGTTCGCCGCCGGAGGCGTAGCTGACGACCTGCCCCCGGGACCACGCCTGGCCGGGTTCATGGCAGACGCGAGGGCCATCGGCTTAGGCAGGCTCACCGACGATGAGCTCATCGGGCTGATGCAAGCCGCTCGGCGACTGGCGTCCTGGTCCGCGGCGATGGAACTGGCCGCTGCCGGGGATCTATGGCGTCGCCGTTGGGCCGAGGAGCAGGCCGGCAATACCGGTGCCGCGCGCCACGCCGACGATGAGATCGCTGCGGCCCTGACATTAACCAGGCGGGCCGCGGACCAGGTGCTCAGCCTGGCCATCGCGCTGCGCCGCCTTCCCCTGACCAGCCAAGCACTCACAGCGGGAGACATCGACCTGCCCCGTGCCATGGTGATCGCCGATGAGGTGACCGGGCTCGGCAACGAGCACGCGGCAGCTGTGGAGCAGGCCATCGTCGGTGCGGCCGCAGGCCAGACCACTGGCCAATTGCGCGCCGCCACCCGCCGGGCCGTGCTATCGACGGACCCACGGGCGGCTCACAAGCGGAAAGAACGGGCACTCCAGGACGCTCGGGTCGAGCGCTGGGACGAACATGGCGGTACCGCGGCGCTGGCCGGGCGTGACCTTCCCCCGGCCTCGGTCCTGGCCGCCGACAAGAACCTCAGCGCGCTGGCCAGGCAACTCAAGCGCGCCAGCGCCCCCGGCACCCTTGATCAGCTGCGGGCTCAGGTCTACCTGGCCCTGCTTACCGGAGGCTCGGTAGAGTCACTGATCCCCGCAAGCCCTGGCCCCGCCGCTGACATGCCATCCGATGGCTCCGGCGAGGGCTCCGGCGAGGGCTTCGCCGATCCGGCCGGTGATTCTCCGGCCCGCCCCGCGCCGCCCGGCGCCTCCGGCAGCGTGAACCTGACAATGCCGTTGGCTAGCTGGCTCGGCCTGTCCGATGCGCCTGGCAACGTCGCCGGGTTCGGGCCGCTCGACGCCGACGATTCCCGGACCATCGCCGACGCTCTGTCCGGGCGGGCCGACACCAAGTGGTGTCTCACACTCACCGACTCAGGTGGCCGACCAGTCGCGCACGGATGCGCCCGGGCCGCGCCGCCACCGAGTCAGCGCCGTCAGAAGCAGCCCATCCGGCCGCCCGGTGCACGGGAGACCAGCTCACGCGGCGTGCCACCAGCGGACGAACCGAACGACAGACCGGTGGGCAGTCCCCGTGACGGACCGAGAGCGCGTGCGCCCGGCGAGCCTGAGGCTGGGATACCCAGCGAGCCTGAGGCCCGCGCACCCGTCAGGACCTGGACCTTCAGCCTCACGCTCCTGGCGCGCGGCAGTTGTGATCATGCCAGGGAGACGGCTACGTACCGGCCCTCCCCCGGACTGCGCCACCTGATCGAGATCCGGCACGCCACCTGCACCTATCCCGGCTGCCGACAGCCCGCAAGGCACTGTGACGCCGACCACACCGTGGCTTACCACCGAGGCGGCAGAACGTGCTTGTGCAATCTCGCACCGCTGTGCCGACGACATCACGATGCCAAGCAGTCTCCAGGCTGGATGCTGCACCAGGCCAGCCCGGGCGTCATGACGTGGACCTCGCCTTCCGGACGCCGATACACCGTCGGGCCCACCGACTACCCGGACTGAGCCGCAAGTGCCCCGTCCGCATTGCCGCTGCAGCGGGCGATAGCGTGGCCCAAAACACTGGGAGGCGGATCATGCAGCCAGTCGCGGTCGTCACCGGCGCGAGCAGCGGCATCGGCGCGGCCACCGCAGCACAACTGGCCGGCACCGGGTACCACGTTGTCCTGGCCGCCCGGCGAGCCGACCGGCTGGAACAGGCCGCCGCCCGTGCCAGGGAACGGGGAGGCTCGGCACAGGCCGAACTCCTCGACGTCACCGACACGGCGGCCGTCGGGGCCTTCGCCCGGTCCCTGGACCGGTGCGACGTGCTGGTCAACAACGCCGGCGGCGCGATCGGCATGGAGGACGTCGGGCACGCGGACCCCGCCGACTGGCAGGCCATGTTCGAGGTCAACGTGCTCGGTTCGCTGCATCTGACCAAGGCCCTGCTGCCACTGCTCATCGCCAGCGGCGACGGCACCATCGTGATGCTGACCTCCACCGCCGGGTTCATCACCTACGAGGGCGGTGGTGGGTACGCGGCCGCCAAGCACGCGCAGCATGCGATGGCGGGCACCCTGCGGCTGGAACTGTGTGGCGAGCCGGTCCGGGTGATCGAGATCGCGCCGGGGATGGTCCGCACGGATGAGTTCGCGGTGAACCGGTTCCGCGGTGACGCCGACAAGGCCGCCGCGGTGTACCAGGGCGTCCGCGAGCCGCTGACCGCCGACGACATCGCCGAGGCGATCACCTGGGCGGTCACCCGCCCCGGGCATTTCAACGTGGATCTGATGGTGCTCCGCCCGCGCGCCCAGGCCGCGCAGCACAAGGTCTACCGGGAGCCGTAGGCCAGCTCGCCCGCGACCCAGACAGCCTGGGCATGCAGGTCATCGCCGAGCCAGGTCAGGTCCGCGGCCGCACCGGCAGCCAGCCGCCCCAGGTCCGGTCGCCCGATGAGGTCCGCCGGGATCCGGCTGGCCGCGGCCACCGCCTCGGGGAGGCCCAGCCCCACGGCGACGGCGTTGCTCACGGCCCGGTCCATCCGCAGCGCGGAGCCGGCCAGTGTCCCACCGGGCCGGACCGGGGCGCCGCCGGGCGGCAGGTCCACCGGCTGGGCGCCGAGCAGGTAGCGCCCGGGCGGCATGCCCGCACACGCGGCCGCGTCGGTGACCAGGCAGATCCGGCCCGGCGCGGCGGCGAACGCGATCGCGCAGGCGGCGGCGGACACGTGGCTCAGGTCCACGATGAGCCCGCTGGTCAGCCGCTTGTCGGTCAGCGCCTGGCCGACCACACCGGGCTCGCGGTGGTGCAGCCCGCGCTGCGCGTTGAACAGGTGGGTGACCATCCGGGCGCCCGCGCCCGCGCCCGCGGCCACCTCGGCGGCGGTGGCGTCACTGTGGCCCATGCTGACCAGCACCCCCGCGGCGGTCAGGGTCCCGATCGCGGCCAGCGCGCCGTCGGCCTCGGGCGCCAGCGTCATCAGCCGCAGCAGCCCCCGCCCGGCCTCCAGGAGTTCGGTGACCGCAGCCGGGGACGGCGGCACGATCCAGTCCTGCCGGTGCGCGCCCGCGCGGGCCGGCGACAGAAAGGGCCCCTCCAGGTGCACGCCGAGGACACGCGCTCCCGCGGTCACCGCTTCCGCTTTTTTTGCAGCAGAACGCAGCTCCGTGGCCAGTGTGGGCACCGGAGCGGTGATGAACGTCGGGAGGAACGCGGTCGTGCCTGTTTCCGGCAACCGCCGTGCCACCAGGGCCCAGCCGTCGGGGTCACAGTCGGCGAGATCGACGCCGTAGTAGCCGTTGACCTGGAGGTCCACCAGCCCCGGGACCAGCACTCCGGAGTCCAGCATCAGGTCAGGGGAACCCGGCGGCGGACCTTCGCCCACCTCGGCGATGACGCCGTCCCGGACGCTGATGTAGCCGGGCTCGAACACACCGGTGCCGGGAAGCGCCGGGATGACCCGCGGAGCCGCGATAAGCACGCCGCGATGGGTGTTATGCGCTGCGCCGCGGCTTGCGCCCGGCACCGATGTCATGCCGGCCGGGTTTTTCACCGACGGCCGCGAGGCTGGCCTGCAGCGCGTCCGCCAGGCTGGTCACCGGCTTCTCCGGTGGCGGTGGCGGCGCGGTCACCTCATGCCCTTCGATCTTGGCCTCGACCAGTTCCTCCACGGCCTCCCGGTACTGGTCGGTGTACTGGGACGGGTCGAAGTCCAGGGTCATCGAGTCGATCAGGGACGAGGCCATCTTGAGTTCCTGGGACCGCACCTCGACGTCTTCCTCGAGGAACTCGAAATCGGGCACCCGGACCTCGTCCGGCCACATCAGCGTGACCAGCACGAGTATCCCGTCGCGGGTGCGCACCGCAGCCAGCGTCTCCCGGTTGCGCAGCGCCACCTTCGCCACCGCGACCATGCCCGACCGCTCCAGGGCGTCCCGCAGCAGCGCGTAGGCGCGCACTCCCTGTGGCTCCGGTTCGGTGTAGTAGCTGCGCTCCCACATGATCGGGTCGACCTGGTCGACCGGGGAGAAGTGCAGGACCTCGATGCTGTGCGCGGTGGGCAGCGGCAGTTCGGCCAGGTCCTCGTCGGTGAGCACCACCATCTCGCCGTTGGGCAGTTCGTACCCCTTGGCCACGTCGGAGTACGGGACTTCCTCGCCGTCGATCGAGCAAACCCGGCGAAACCGGATCCGCCCCCCGTCCTCCCTGTGGACCTGGCGGAACGAGACGTCCCTGTGCTCGGTCGCGGCATAGAGCCGGATGGGAATCATGACGAGCCCGAACGAGATCTCGCCTCTCCACATGGCACGCATGATGCTTGTGTACCCCGATTAGCCAGATTGTGCTCTTCGGCGGCCTGCAGTGTCACGATGAAACACCCGTGGCGCCGCGATACCGCGTTACGCGAGAGAATACGAGGGCAGAGTCCGCCGGACACGCAAAGGGGATCACTGATGAGCGAGCGCGATCTGGGACCGCCAGCGTCCGATCTCGCGGAACAGCGGCGTGAGGCGATCGACGAACCCGAGGATCTCCCGGCCCCGCTGCCCTCAATTGGCGCCGACCTTCCCCTTGACGTGGATGAGGCCGACGCGATGGAGCAGTATCGGGAAGTGGAACTGGATGAAGACGATTACCGGTGAAAGGGAGGCGGAGGGCTCTTTGGAGGCACAGGTGACCACGACACCCCAGGCCCGCCAGACCGGGAACCGGCTGCCCAAGCCCGTCCGGCGCAGGCAACTGCTCGCCGCCGCACAGGAAGTCTTTGTGGCGCAGGGCTATCACGCAGCCGCGATGGACGAGATCGCCGAGCGGGCGGGGGTGAGCAAGCCCGTCCTTTACCAGCATTTCCCCGGCAAGCTGGACCTCTACCTGGCGTTGCTGGACGAGAGCGTGGCCGCGCTGGCCGCGACGGTCCGGGCCGCGCTGGAGTCCACGACCGATAACAAGCAGCGGGTCACCGCCACGTTCACCGCCTTCTTCGACTTCGTCGGGAGCACCGGCCAGGCGTTCCGCCTGGTATTCGAGTCCGACCTGCGCAACGAGCCCGCGGTACGCGCCCGGCTGGACGACTCGAGCCGGGAATGCGCGGAGATGATCAGCGAGATCATCTCCGAGGACGCAGGCATCGGCGACGAGGAGGCGCACCTGCTTGGCATGGGCCTGGTCGGAATGGCCCAGGTCAGCGCCACCTACTGGCTGGGCACCGACCGGGCGATCCCGAAGGACGCCGCGGAGCAGCTCATGGCCAGGCTGGCCTGGCGCGGGATCAGCGGCTGGCCGCGGGCCAGCGACCCTGTTGCTGCGGACCAGTGAAAGGATCACCGTGGAAGTCAAGATAGGTATCCAGTCCATCCAGAGAGAACTGGTGCTCGACACGCCGTCCTCCCCGGACGAGGTCGAGCGCTCCCTGACCACGGCGCTGAGCAACGGCGGCATGTTCATCGTTCGCGACGACAAGGGCGGGAAGATCATGATCCCGGCCGAGAAGATCGGCTACGTGGAGCTCAACGGCACCGACCAGCGAAGGATCGGCTTCGGAAACCTCTGATTCTGACCACCGCGGCCAGGCCGTCACAGCCCTAGTGCCGCCAAGCGCTGGTTATGAGCATCGGTGATCTGCGCGAACATCCGCCCGATATCGCCCTGGTCGCCCGATTCACCGTCCGCGCCGGCGACCAGATGGGCCAGCGACGGCCGTTCCGCCACCACCCGGTGCGCCTGGGCCAGCGCCTCACCGACCAGCCGCCGCGCCCATAGCGCGAGCCGCCCGGCCCGCGCCGGATCGGCCTCGATGGCGGCGCGCACCCGGGAGACCACGAAATCGGCGTGGCCGGTGTCCGCGAGGGCCTCAAGGACCAGTGCCCGCGGCTCCGGCTCAAGGCGCTCGGCGACCGCGCGATAGAAGTCGGCCGCGAGCCCGTCCCCCACATAGGCCTTGACCAGGCTTTCGAGCCAGTCCGCGGGGGTGGTCCTGGCATGGAAAGCATCCAGCGGCACCCGGAACGGCTCCATGGCCTGCTCCGGCACGGCCCCTCTTCTGGTGAGCTCGTCGTGCAGGGCCCGGAAGTGACCGAACTCGGTGACGGCCATCTGGCCGAGAGCCGCCTTGTCCGCCAGGGACGCGGCGCGCTCGGCGTCGCCGGAAAGGTTGAAAAAGGCCACGAGTTCGGCGTAGGCGAGCAGGCCGAACAAGTCTGTCAGTGCGTCGGCCGAGGCCGCGTCCGTGCCTGCCACCAGCGCAGCCTACATCCCGTTGCTAGACTGACCTCCGGTCACACGGGAATGCGGGATGCGTTTCGCTGTGTTCTAGCTCTTGAGAGACACAGGTGGGGCTGTAATCGGGCGCACTCGGCGCCTATGTGGAGAGTTGGAACTCTGACAACGTATATGCCTGCCGCCCGGGAACAGGGCGAAGACCTGACCGCCGGCGCGGGGAAAGCGGAAAGCATCGCCGGCCCACTGTTTGCGGATCTGGGCGTGGCTGAGCCGATCTGTGAGAGCCTGGCCGCCCAAGGGATCACCGCCGCCTTCCCGATCCAGGCGCTGACCCTGCCCATCGCGCTGGCCGGCCATGACGTCATCGGCCAGGCCAGGACCGGCACGGGCAAGACGCTGGCATTTGGCATCCCAATCCTGCAGCGGCTGTCACTTCAGCCGCCGGTGAGCTCGGGCGGAACCCGTGCACTGGTCGTCGTGCCGACCCGGGAACTGGCGATCCAGGTCTCCTACGACCTTGAGGCGGCCGGCAAGGCCAGCAGGGCGCGGGTGATCACGGTATACGGCGGCCGCGCCTACGAGCCGCAGATCGACGCGCTGCGCGCGGGCGTGGACGTGGTGGTGGGAACCCCCGGCCGCCTGCTCGACCTGGTCCGCCAGGGCCACCTGCGCCTGTCCGGTGTGGGCGCGCTTGTGCTCGACGAGGCCGACAAGATGCTCGACCTCGGGTTCCTGCCCGACGTCGAGCGCATCCTTGAGCTCACCCCGGCGGGCCGGCAGACCATGCTGTTCTCGGCCACCATGCCCGGCGAGGTGGTCACGCTCGCGCGGCGGTACCTGAACCGGCCGATGCACGTGCGGGCCGAACAGCACGACGAGCCCGAGCTCGTGCCGCTGACCGAGCAGCATGTGTTCCGCGCCCACCAGATGGACAAGATCGAAATGCTGGTCCGGGTGCTGCAGGCCGACGGCCGCGGGCTGACCATGGTGTTCTGCCGGACCAAGCGCACCGCCGACCAGGTCGCGGGCGCGCTGACCACGCGCGGTTTCGCCACCGCGGCGGTGCACGGCGACCTGGGCCAGGCGCAGCGGGAACGGGCACTGCGCGCGTTCCGCCACGGCAAGGTGGACGTGCTGGTCGCCACCGAGGTGGCCGCGCGCGGCCTGGACGTCGAAGACGTCACCCACGTCGTGAACTACGAGTGCCCCGAGGACGACAAGGCGTACCTGCACCGGATCGGCCGGACCGGCCGGGCGGGCCGGTCCGGGGTGGCGGTCACGTTCGTGGACTGGAACGACCTGCAGCGCTGGAAGCTCATCAACGACTCGCTCGGCCTGGGCCATCCCGAGCCGCCCGAGACCTACTCAACCTCCGAGCACCTGTTCAGCGCGCTGGGCATCCCGGCGGGCGCGGGCAGCCGGCTCGGCCCCGAGGCCAATGGCCGCCAGGGGCTCGAAGCCGAAGAACTGGAAGACCTCGGCGAGACTGGCAAGCACCGCTCGGCGGGCCCCCGTTCCGGTGGAGACGAGCGCACCCGCACCCGGCGTCCCCGGTCGCGCCGGCGGACCAGGGGCGGCGTGCCGATCGCGAGCGAGGGCAGTGCCGCCGAACACCCGGGCGGTACCGCGCAGGGCCACCCCACCGGTCACACCGGGGCCCCGCCACGGCGGCGGCGCCGCCGTGGCAAGGGGCACACCGGGTCGGCCTGAGCCGCTAACCGGCTCTAACCGGCTCTGTCCCCCGGGCCCTCTACGTCTCCCAGGCCATCCCAGGACCGGTGCGCGGGCCCCGCGGCCGATCCTTCGGGGCAGTGCGCCCGGAAGTCGCACCAGGAGCAGCCCGGCCCCGGGCGCGGCGGAAACACCTTGTCGGCTGCCGCATCCGGCAGCCCGGCGCGGAACCGCTCGTCGCCGTCGCGGCATTCGGCCGCGATCCCCTCAGCCCGCCGCACGTGCCGCTCCAGGGTCGCGGCGGTGTGCTCCCATGCGTGGATCTCGCCGGTGGGCAGGTGGTGCAGTTCCACCCGATGGCACGGCGCGTGGAAGATACGCGCCGCAGCCAGCGCATACAGCGCGAGCGCCAGCGATGTCCTGGCGTCGTCGGTGGATAGCCGGCGGCGCCCGGTCTTGTAGTCCACCACGGCAAGCTGGGTCTCCCCCGCCGGGCCGCGCCGGGAGTCCAGCCGGTCGATCCGGCCGCTCAGCACGATCTGCTCGGTGTGGGTGCCGACGGTCCGCTCCACGCCCAGCGGCTCGGCTCCCGGGTCGAGCGTGGCCGCGTAGCGCTCGACCATGCCACGTGCCCTGGCGCGCTGCTCGCCGGACTGCCCGGGGCTGGCGTATCCGTCCTCGATCCAGCCGCGCTCGAGCAGGTCACCCGCCGCGGTCACGGTCCGCTCCGGCCGGCGCAGGCGCCACCAGCCGGCCAGCGCGTTGTGCACGCTCGCGCCGAAGCTGTTGTGTGCCCACGGCGGGCCCTTGGCCGGGGCGGGCCGGTCCAGGTAGGCCATCCGGTACCGGCGCGGGCAGTCCAGCCACGTGCTCAGCCGGGTTGGCGTGCATGAGTACAGCCGCCGCGGCATGCCGTCCAGGACAGGCTGGTTCGTCTCTGCTAACACTGGTTAGTCTCCGTTGGCACTCGAATCCACTGGTCCCGCCGTGACCCACGAGTCGAAACTCTTCTCCGCCACCGCGATCGTGGTCTCCTCACCGTGGCCGGGCAGCACCTTGGTCGTGCCAGGCAACGTGAGCAGCTCCGCTCCGATCGCCGACAGCTGCCCGGCAAAATCGGGATAGCTGCCCTCGTGCGCGCACGGGCCCGTAGCAAGCAGCGCATCCCCGGTGAACACCACATCCAGATCTTCGCAGTAGAGGCTGACAGAACCGGGCGTGTGCCCGGGGGTGTGCAGCACCTCCAGCGTCACGTCGGCCACCTCGAAGGAGCCGCCCGCTTCCATCTCGATCTCGGGCATGTCGTCGCCGTGCGCCTCCCGCCAGTGCAGCCGGTCCTTGGGATGCAGCGCCACCGGCGACTCGTCCCGCTCGGCCACCGCCGGCGCCCCCGCGGTGTGGGCCGCGTGGCCGTGCGTGCAGATCACCGCGATGATCTCCCGGTCGCCGATCGCCTCGAACACCTGGTCGGTGTATTCGCCCGGGTCGACGACGATCACCTCTTCGTCGTCGCCGATCACCCAGGCGTTGCGATCGGCGTTGCCGGTCTCAATCCGCTCGACTCGTGCGTCCATCAGGTCGCCACGTCCTTCCGGTCATCCCGTTGTTACGAAAGCACGGATCGCGCCGACGACAAGCTGGACGGCGATGGCCGACAGCAGCAGGCCGGCGATCCGGGTGAGCAACTCCACGCCGCTGGGCCGCAGCAGCCGGTGAATCACCCCGGAGAACCGCATGGTAAGCCACAGCAGGACGGTGACCGCCACGAGAGCGATCGCGAACGCCGTGTACTGCGCCACCGAGCCGGCCCGCTGCACGAACACCATCGTGGCGACGATCGCACCGGGACCGGCCAGCAGCGGCGTGCCCAGCGGGACGAACGCCACGTTGACCCGGGTCCGCTCCTCCTCGGTGGGCTCGGTGTAGGTTCCGGTCAGCAGTTGCAGCGCCACCAGCAGGAGCAGCAGCCCGCCGGCCGCCTGCAGGGACGGCAGCTCCACCC
>Ga0070734_10005099_pt1 | contig 11873 bp, 13 predicted proteins | sample Coa_R1_8_FD_66444 | JGI IMG/M metagenome (GOLD analysis project Ga0070734, IMG submission 66444) | Surface soil microbial communities from Centralia Pennsylvania, which are recovering from an underground coalmine fire - Coalmine... | ecosystem: Environmental > Terrestrial > Soil > Unclassified ...
CGGCAGGGGCCGAGCGGATTCACCGCAATCTTGACCAACTTAAGGACTCGGACCGTCTGTTTGCCGAAGAGATGATTGCGGCGCTGGCGAAGCGCGCGAAGGAACGGGATAAACGGGACAAGGAGTAATGGTAGGACGCAGCCGCGATCAACTTGCCGCGTACGAAGCCGAGCTGCTCATCAAGGAGCTTGGCATCGACAGCCTGCCGGTCGATCCGGCGGCCATCGCGGAATCGCTCGGCATCCTGGTCCAGCCCAAACCCGCTTCGGGCGGCGTGTCCGGCATGCTGGTGCGCCTCGGCAACGACTTTGCGATCGGCTACGCGACCCATGTCGACAACGAAGGATTCAAGCGTTTTTCCATCGCCCATGAAATCGGTCACTACCGCATCCCCGGCCATATCGATGCCGTGCTCGCCCACGGGGACGTTCACGAATCGCGCGCCGGGTTTGTTGCAGACGATCCGTACGAGCGCGAAGCCGACCATTTTGCCGCCACGCTGTTAATGCCGGACGCACTCTTTTCGCGCGAGCTGCGCAGGCTCGGCGATGGGCTCGAAGCGGTGGAAGCGATGGCCGCGCGCTGCGTGACCTCGCTTACGGCAGCGGCCAACCGCTATGTCCAGAAGGCGAGCGTGCCGGTCGCTATGGTCGTCAGCACGGGACCGAGCATCGACTATTGCTTCATGTCGAAGGCGCTCCAGGATTTCGACGGCCTGGAATGGCCGCGCAAGGGTCAGCCGCTTCCGGGGTGCACAAAGACAGACCTGTTCAACGTCAATCCGGAGAATGTCCGCCTTGCCCGCTGCGCCAACGGTGAAACCGAGCTGCGCGAGTGGTTCGGGGGCCGCCGCAGCATTCCGGGAACTGAGGAGGTTGTGGGCCTTGGCGGCTACGGCAGGACCCTGACGATCCTCTCCTCCAATATTTTTGCGGACGACGAGGATGAGGAAAAAGACCTTGAAGATCGCTGGACTGCGCAATTCCGCCGGTGAGCATCATGGCATTAAAGAATCCCAGCGAAATCCTGTTGGAGGAGATCAGAGACGCTATCGACTCTTTGAAGCTATGCGTCACGCCGATCTTCGACGCCGACGAGAAATCGAGGGCGGCCTTGCTGGGCAGCGCTGTTCTTATAGAGGTGGCGGACGAAATATTTCTTTGCACCGCCAAACACGTCATCGACGAGAATATCAACACAACTTTGTATATCGACGGGTCCTCGCGGCTGGAACCGTTGGAGGGCGACTTTTACAGCACCGAAGACCACGACGTGGCCGTGCTGAAGCTGTCGCCAACTCAAATCGGAATGCTTCACAAATACGCCCCGCTCAAAGAGGACTGGATTGGCAACCAGGTCCAGGCGTCAAACTGCAAATATGTCGAATTTATGGGGTTCCCCGAGTCCAAGAACCGCGCGGCTTATAAGACAACCAAGATCAAGGGCCTCATTTATTCGAATGGTGGCATCGCCAAAGACATAACACCCACCCGCGTACACATGACCTTCGATCGCAAACGCAATATCGACGCGGCGTCGGGGCAGCGCGTCAAAGCGCCTGATCCACACGGCATGAGCGGTGGCGCCATGTTCGGGGTGCGGGTGAACGAAGAAACGATTAAAGGAAAGCCCTGTCCTCTTCTGATCGGTATTGCGACGGACTGGCCCCAGGAATCGAAGGAGGTCTTTGGCACCAATATCGCCATCGTCATGGCTATCATCAGAGATGTCTGGCAGACGGCTTTGCCGCCGCGGCTCAATCCAAAACACGTTAGAACGAACCCCGCTAACACGCACCTGCCCAGAGGTTCTCCTGACCCCTGATAAGCAATTGTGGTTGATGGTCCCTCTGCCTGCACCGCAGGCTTCGGCTGGCGCGTCCGGCGCGCCGGTCCCTGCGGCTGACGCCGCCGTCCGCGGACCCATCGGCGCTGCCCGCCGGCTTAAGAAGGGCTCCTGGCTCTCACTGTTACCAAGAAGAAGCCCCGCATTTGGCGGGGCTAAAGCTAACCGACACGCTCGCACACGGTGTCCATGACCTTATGGAGGCGTGGTGTGAGGCCGGTGTTCTCCACTACCTTGCCGATGAGTGCGAAGGTCGCGGCGTTGAAGAGCCGCCAGGCGTTGCGCTCCTGGAATTCCTCGAAGCTCGGCGTCTCCCATTCCTTGAGCACGTCCGGAATGCGCTGGACGTTGATGACGTCCTGCCGATACATCTCGAGGATGACGTGGTCGGCCAACTCATCCGTAAGGACGGTGGCCTTGTAACGGTCGAAGGTGAGCGCCTGGCGCTGCCGCTGTTCGGCCAGCGGCTCGACAAGCTGCGCCACGAGGCCCGGGAGATCCCGTTTGGCATTTGCTGTGTGCTTCCTGCGAATGACCTGCTCCGCGATGAAGGCCAGATTGTCGCAGACGAACACCTTGGAACCGAAACCGATGCCCACCGGAAACTTCCGGTCATGGCTATTGCGTAGCCCAACGGTGTCCGTGTAGTCGCCATAGGGGCTCTTGAGGGACAGGAGGCCGAAGTAGCGCATACCGTCTTCGGTGACGCCGTGCGCCTCGTCCACGACGCTGTGGCCGTGGAAACCGAGGGAGTAGCGCACCAGGTCCACGACGCGGTGGTGCGGGATAGGAACGTGCGTGTCGGTGGGGTCTGGCGTGGTGAGCTGGCGCAGGCCGTCGTAGTCGATCGCCTGGGCGCCCGCATGAAGCATGAGGGTCATAGAACATCTCCGTGCCGGTTGCGGACTAAGGACAATTCCCAAGCCCGCTCCCGGTACGGATGTCCGTGTAGATTATACCTTGTCCTTCTGCGGACAGGTGCGTGCGCTGTGCCCTTCTTGTTGACAGAGAGAACAACGCTGCGGCTTGCGCTCTTTTGTGCCCGATAGAAGCGATGCGAGTTCTGCGTCTATCTCGTCACGGCGGTTGAGCAGGTCGCGAATATGGGAGGTGTCTATGTCCATCGTTGCCTCCTGAAGATGGACTGAAGGAACTTGGGTAAGGTGAGGCGAGTACGCCTGTCGGAAATTGGCACGAGCTTGTAGCGCTTTGGGTCGTTGTTGAGACGCACGATGTCGTCTAATGGAAGCATTCACGTCCTCCTATCGCGAGAACGATCTAAACATAGGCTCGTCTCACTTCCTGGAAAACGTCGCGCATGTGCAGGTACTCGCTAGCTTGGTGTTGCACGAGGAGCTATGCGCAGATATCACTTTTTCGGTCTATCCCAGTAAGGGCTTTTGCATTTCGGGCACACACGCGGCTTCGACGACTGGCGTGGTATCCACTTATGAAGACAACGAAGACAGGAGAAGGCGGGGAGTTTCATGCAAGCTTGGCGCGGACGCGAGCTTCCTCCGCTTTTGCGGCTTCTGGGCCGTCTTCACTCCATAGCTCTACGCTGCCGTAGTCCGCAAGATTGGCGGTGCTGTCATTGTTCATGGGCGCGTAGAAAACTTCATCGCCCTGAAGCCAGTAAACTGTACCTCGGCTCTCGTCCCAAAATATTTTGTTGATCATGGCTTTATTTATTACTAGTATACCCACAGTATATACCTATAAGTATAGATTGCAAAGGGGTTTGACACCAGATGGGGATAGTCAAACTACGGCCTAAGTAAGCTTTAAAAAAGGCCGCCCGTGTGAGGGGCGGCCTGTGGTCGCACTGGTGGCGGCAGTGATAGAAGCTGGCGGGCCGCGACATTCGCAGAGTGTCAGCCCCAGTCCCGCTGCGGTTCGCTGGCACTCCCCTAGGAGCGAGGCGACCTATGCGGACTTCTTGCCGAAAGCCACGACGTTGGGGGTGAAGTCGGCCGGCAAAGTTGCCTCAGTCACCCCTATGTATCCGATGAGGGTGCCGTGCTCGTCCCTGAACGGGATGGCGACGGTACCTCGCATGATGCCACGGCCAGCGTAACCGATGCCGTGCTTCTTGCAGAACTCCGGAGCAAAGCCGACTGCAATAACCGCGTCGTGTTCCGCCTCAAGATACGAAAGCGCGGTGAGGGTCTTGTTGCCCTCTTGCCGCACTCCGCTCTCGGGAACGGTGCGCTGGGGCTGCGCTTCCACGCCGACCTGCTCGGCGAGGAACTGCGCAGCATCCTTCACGGCACAATTTCGGACATGGGCGACAAGCGCGATGACATCGCCGCCCTTGCGAGACGCGAAGCAATAGAAGCCTTTGCCTTCCGTGACGACGAGAGTTCGCTCGCCGCCGCTTTTGCAGGTGGGGCACGGGCCGCGAAGCTGATTGTTGCCGGGCTTGAGCATAAGTCCAAGCATCTGCGCTGCCTCCGCGAAGGAGACGCGCTGTTTTAGCTCGTTGAAGTCAATGAACACAGGTGCCTCCTTTCAAGGTGCTGCCTGTGATAAAGTATACCACTGCAGGTTGTTGAAGTGTGGATGGGGGTCGGGTGACGTGTAAACGCTGGGCATCCCTCCCCACCCGCACTTCAGCGGGATTGGAGGTCTTTATGAGTAAGAAACCTGATTACAAAGTCTTCGTGTCCCGCGAAGGGAAAGACAAGACCTACTACACCGAAGTCGGCGCGGCCTGGAACGTCGCCAGCGGCGGCATCTCAATCAACCTGCACGCGCTTCCGACTGACGGCAAGCTCGTGCTGTTCCCTCCGCGCGAGGAGAACGAGCAATCGTAACCCCTTGCGCCAGGAGGGAGGTGGTCATATCTGGCGGTGCAAGTGAGCGCTGCGTAAGATAATCGCAGTAGGCCGTGCGAATCGGCCCCGCCAATACCCCGAGAGTGTCGCTACGCGGCACTCTCTTTCTTTATTGAAAGCGTACTGCCGTTCGCTCTCTGCCACGGCTCGGTGAACAGATCCCGCATTACGTCCTTTGGCACGCGCCAGTTTGTGCCGAAGTCGGGTTTAGCTTTGAATAGAAACCACTTGTGCAAGCGCGGGTCGTCCTGCTTGTTAAGGTAGTCCATCATGTTCCGCATGTGCCGCGCATTCGTGGTGACGGTTAGGACGACGAGGTTGGGAAGGCCCCACCGCGTTTTGAATAGCTGCTCCCGCATGATTTCAAGGTAGCCCTTCAGCTTGAGGCCGTAGGCATTTTGGGAGAGGTCTTTGCGCTCGATGCTCTCGGTATTGCGGTCAATCTCCACGGCGAAGAACAAAAACGAGCCGTCCGCGTATTCAATTCCAAAGATGTCGTCGGGAACAAGCCTCGTGTCCCAGAACGGAATTGCAAGCGGATTAGGCGCCGTGCGCGTGGCGTCCGGGCATTTGGGGTGGACAAAGATTTCGGATTTGGTGATGTAGCGTAGCCCAGCTTCCTTGGCCGCAAGCTCTATAGATGCGCCGACACACGCTCCCATGAAGCGATGGAGGAGGTGATCATCTCTCGAGGGAATGTAGTCGGGCAACCTGTCTCGCTCGGAGAGCGCCGCGATGGCTCGCGGGTGCAGGTCGTAAATCATGGGCTGGTAGCGGGCCTCAAAGCTGTCAAAGAAGGTCTTGGGGCGAGTGAGGAAGTGCCCGGCAGGCGTGCCGTGGAAAAGCTGCGTGAGACGCGCCTGGTGGTCCTTGGGGTGCTTGCGGCGGTGCTTGGCGAACTCGTAGAGGTAATGGGAGGGAAGCGGGCCGTGTCGGTAAAGGGCATCAAAAAGGGCGTAGTCGGCTTCGGTGAGGACGATGGCCTTATCGACGGGCTGGGGGCCGTCAAAGCGTCTCCGGCGATTGAGGGCGTCCATGTGGAAAGAGGTACATCAAGCGGGCAAGCCCGTAATCGGTCGGCATGAGTAGAGGTGTCCCGTATGCCGCACTATGGGATGCCCTGCTGACCTATCAATTCTACCACTCTTTTGAGGGCCTAACTTCGTCCGGTGGGGACGGGAGGGAGAGAGTCGGCTTTCGCGGTGGTTCCCGCCTGGGTTCTTGTCGCGGGGGTTCTTGGCGAGGGGACTTTGGCCGATCACTCATGCTGCGCGGTTCGTTCTCCATCTCGCCGTAGGGCACCTTGAACGACACAGCCCGAGAGACAACTGGGAGGTAGGCGGCGAAGTCTAGTTCCTTGCGATTGAGAAGGAACTCGGGGGTGGTACGCATCTGTGGAGCAAGAGCATGAGCGTCGGCCACGGCAACCTTGCTGGCAAACTTGATAGCAGTGCTCGCGTCAAACGACGCCCTAAGTTCCGCTGTGCACTGGTTGAGGTGATGATGTGCAAAGACACAGCCAAGCCTAAACTTCCTGGCTTGAGTCAGTAGGTTATCAATCTTTTTGTCAAAATACTCCTGGGCCTCGTCGATGTAGAGGAAGGTTGGTTGCCGCTTGTCCTCGGGAAGAATGACGACGCGCTCAAATATGGCTCTAAGGACGAGGGATATAAAAATGCGGCCGAACATGGGAGAGGAGGACTGAAGGTAGTCGGCGTCAGTGTCGATAAGGACGACAGCGCCGTTGTTGAGCGCTGTGAAGAGGTCCAGCTCGGTCTCTTTTGCGGTGAACAGGCGGGAGATGGTTGGGTTTTCTAGGATCGCTTGAAGTCTGTAGCGTACCTGCTCCTTGGTCTCCTTGAATGTTTTGCCGAGAAAGTCCGTCTCAAAAAAATGCCGATGTGTGTCGGAGAGATACTTGAGTGCTTGCTGAAACTCTGGCGGCGGCTTGTCCGCAAGCAGTGCGACCATATCCAGAATGGTCGGAGTGTGGCCTGCAGTTTTAAGGGCGAGCATGAGGCGAACAGAATACCGAAAGAGGATGCCCTGCTTTCCTGTTAGCTCAATGCCGAAACCGGAGAAGAGATAGTCGAGGGTCTCAATAGCTGCGGCGATCACCTGTTCCTTTTCGGTCTCGTCGTATGTCCCCAGCCGCTTTACGTCGAAGATGTTGATGGCCGACGGGCTTTTCGGGGAGATGATAATGGGTGGCTTATAGTCAAAAAGTGCGAGGCGAGAGATGTTCTTGATGAGGGCGCCCTGGCTGTCGATGACGACAATGGACGGCCGGGGTTCGGTTTTAAGGTCATGAAGGATGAGATGTTGAAGCAGTTGGGTCTTTCCAGCCCCGCTGCCGCCGATGATTTGCGTGTGCTGAAAGCGCTGCTCGTAGGGAAGAGGAACGGGGACGGGTGTTGCGAAGAAACCTTTGAAGGGTGTGGCCGAGATAAGACTCGTGAGTAGGGAGTCGGTGTGCAGCGGTTTTTTGTTGTGCTCCATCGCGCGACGTTCGATGAGCGAGCGGAGGTGAAAAGAGGGGTCAATTTCTTTAGAGGGAGCGGTCAGAATCATCGGACGCAACGCGCCATAGAGGAGTGTCGGAAGGTTCTCGGGGATTTCGACGAGGTCGGTCGGATAAACAAGATGCCCAAGCGGAACACTGACGGGAGAAGAGACGGCTGCGCAGAGGTAGCTTGGAAGCCAGGTAGTGAGTGCATCAATTCTGTCGGCGAGAAGACGCACAACCCCGGCTCGCGTCTCCGGTGTCGGTAGCTCGATTCGGAGAAGCTGTGCGAGTCCCTTGAGATAAGGTTTGAAAATAGCGGGTGCTGGGTAGCGCTTGGAGGTAGTGCTGCGCACCGCTTCCTCAATGACCGCTTGGATATCTGGCGCAAGAGGGTCGGCGGATGTAGGCGCGGACGGTGGGTTGATGACTGGCTTGGCCGTATTCTTGTCTACAAGCTCCTTGTCCCAAGTGAGAGACGCCTTTGTGAGAAGCATAGTCTTAGAGCAGATAGGGCAGCAAAAGGCGTTTGGTAGATTGTTGCAGTGATAGCATCGGCCATAAATGGAACCGCGTGTGTGCCCATGACAGGTGGGACACATCCAATCGCAAATTGCTTCAAAGTCTGCACCACAGTGCGGGCAGGTGAGTATTTCAAGACTGCGCAGCGTGTGTCGAAATCCAGGAATCCCTGCTAGAATAGCGGGAAGAGATGCAGCCAGTGCGGCATAGAGTGGGCCGAAATCAAAAAAGTAGTGGAGCGCAGCCATACCACCGAGAAAGACAAACCCAAATGGCATCGCGCAAAACAGCCAATAGGCCTTGTGGTACCTGGGATTCCTGATTTGAAAAGGATCAGGGATGGCTAGATAGCCGCTCTTAGACACTTCCCCCTCCGCTCTCGGGAACGGTCATTCTAAACATTTGGCGATGAAGTCGGTATAGGCGTTCGTGCCGGGGGAAAGTCCCGCGTAGCTGGCGAGAGTTTCGGCGTCCTCCGCGGTCGTATGGCGGCCGACTTTTGTCGGAATGGTGAGAAGGGAGTTCCGTAGCTTCGGAACCTCGGCGAGGAAGTTGATGCCCGCAATGAGGCGGTTCTGCCTCACAAGGGAGGTGTGGAAGACACATGCGTAAAACCCGAAGTCGGGAATGACGACAGGACTTTGGTAGGTAGAGATGAGGAGGTTGCCGATAACGAAGCAGTCGAAGTCGGTCAGCTCGGCGCGGTTCAAGCGGGCCAGAATGATGCCGTCGAGTGGAAAGTTTGTGGAGTGGCAGAGGAAGCGTTTAAGGACAGGGGAGAGGAGAAGAGTTTGCACCTTCTGATAGGCGTCCTGTGCGCCGGTATCGGTCTTGTGCGGTCGTGGAATGAGCCGATCTAGGCGTGTGGGGTGTGAGAGGAGAGCGGTCAAAAGGACAAAGTTGGACGCCTTCTTGGTGAGGGTGTTCTCCCCTTCGGGGAACACGGCGTCGAGGACCGAGATGAATTGCCGGGCGCGGCGGTAGTCGATGTCCTTGAGCGGGTTGAGGGAGTGGGTGGAGAGGTCGAGGCGCGTGACGCGAAATGTTTTTGGAAAAGTCGGAAGCGCGTCGATGAGTTTTCCATCGTCGATGATGAGGAACTTGTCAGGCAAATCGTGCAAAAGTTCCGTCTTGTCGGTGCCGAGAATGAGTTTGTTCATGGGCTGGTGCAAGTAGAGCCCGCGCCTTTGGCAGGGTTGCTTGCCGCCAGCCCTGAAAAAGGTACGGGTCTGAATGTATTTTACCAGTTGTCTCTTAGAAATGTGCCGCACCAAGTCGTCGTTGGCCTATAGGCCACGACCCCACGAGGTTTTCCCCGAGCGCTTTAGCGCGAGGTGGTCTGCCGCGACGAATAGGAGCGTGCAAAAGCACGTGGGGTCGTGGCGTTTAGCCCGACGACTTGTGTGCGGAAAGGTTTATGGAATAAGGGTTTTGTCGCTGCCCGATAGGGATAGGTAGCTAGGTACAAGGTAAAGAAATGTAGCTAGGCGGCTATCCGTCGCCTTGGATGGGCACGCTCAAGGTCGTCGAGGTCGTTGAGCTGACGAAGGATGTCGAGTTGCTGCTGGGAACACTGGTTGGATATAGCGCCGAGTGCGCGGAGGATCTTACCGAGTTCCTTCTTGTGCTCACGAATCTGTTTGAGGGTCATGGTGTCTCGTATGAAAGTGGCCCGGAAGATGTGCACTCTTCCGGGCCTGGCTCCGTCTAGGAGCGATCGCGTTCGTCGATACGAAGTTGAATCCAGTCCAAGATTTCCTGCTCAACCCACCCGACGCGGCCTTGGCCGAGTCGCACCCGTTTAGGGAACGTCTTAGCCTTTTCCATTCGGGCGATGTGAGCCGGTGAATACAAGACCATCTCACGCACTTGTTTCTTAGATAGAAGTTTCATCGCGGGCACTCCGTTGGGAGCACCGCGCGATGCCCTGGTTGAAGGAACCTAGGCGACTGGAAGTGTACCAGTTAACAAGGTGGAAAGGTACTGTTCCCACTTGGCGACGGCGTCGGTCATCTCGGGCCAGTAGTCGTAGCGCTGGTAGACGCCGACGATGCCCGCCCTCGTGCCGCTGATGTGGTTCAAGAGGGCTTCAATCACCTCCAAGCGAATGCCGAGCTTTTGCAAGCCGGTAGCGTAGGTTCGGCGAAGGTCATGGAGGGTCCAGCCGATGACGCCGCATTCTCTGTCAAAGTCCCGTTTGGCCTCGCTGAAGCCGGTGATGTGCGACTCGGTGCGCTTTGAGGGGAAGACGTAGGAACTGTTCCGGGGTAGCCGAGCGAGGAACTGTACCGTTCCCGGCCCTATGGGGAACCTGTGCTGTCGTCCGTTCTTGGTTAGCTCCTTCGGCAAAGTGATGGCGTCGGACAGATGCTCCCACTTGAGGCGGCTAATTTCACCCTGCCGCTGTCCGGTGTGGACGAGGAGGGCTACAAGGCCGTAGAAGGAGTTTTTGAGGCGTAGAGAGGCCCTGTAGACGGCCTTCAGCTCTTCTTCGGTGAGTACCCGCTCCCTGGCCTTTCCGTTCGGCGGAGCTTCGAGTCGCTCGAACGGGGAGCGGTCAATGAGGTGCTGGGCGACGCACCACTTGAAGAACCTCCGTCCGATTCGGAAGGCATGCTCCTTCTCGGAGGGTTTGAGCCCCTTGAGTCGGGAAAGGATGTCTGCCGGTGTGATGTCGGCGAGAGCTTTCCGGCCGAACGGGAAGTGTACCGTACAGTGTCGCCGGTATAGGTTCCGGGTGAGCGGCCGAAGGTGCGAGCAGTCCTTGAGGAAAGCATCTCGCGCGTCTTCAAAGGCCGTGTGTGTTGGGTGGATTTTCCCGAGAGCTTTTTCGGCGAGGATGCGTTTGGCCTCGGATCGGGCCTTGGCTAAAGAGATGACGGGGTAGCGGCCTATCTTCTTACGGCGTCCGCTTTCAATGAGGACGATGAAGGTTTTGGAGGACTTGCCTACACGAACTCCGAAGCCTTTGAGCGTGTCGTCCCAGAGAGTTCCGGTCGTTGCAGACTTGATGGAGAGGTCGGTGATTGGCACTGATTTGGCACCTCCTTCCTGTGCGCTAGCGTGCGTTTCAATGAGCAGCTATGAGCAGTATACCACGCGGAAAGCCAGCATTTTCGCCGTTTTCCGGTCAGCATGACAAGGATTGAGGAGGGGACGTAGGAGCTTGGGAAGCTTCTGCTCTACCATTGAGCTACGCCCGCGCTCCTTTTCGTTTATAGGCGAGGGCTGGAGAGGGTTCAAGCCGCAGGGCACGGTCCCGCGGCGGGCCGAGCTTCGGGTGGCCGCTGCCGTGCGGGCAGGGTAACTTTCCCGGCAGCCCGAAGCGAAAGGCCGATCATGCCCAGACTCCTGCGCCTTCTTCCCGCCCTTGGCATCCTCGCCGCCGGCTTCCTCTCGATCCTGCCGCGATCGGCCGCGGCCGATCCCGCGCCGACGAGCTGGGACCAGGCCTTGGCCCAGGCCCGGGGCGAGACGGTCTATTTCGATGCCTGGGGCGGCAGCGAGCAGATCAATGCCTTCATCGCCTGGGCCGCGGGCCGGCTTCAGTCCGACTACGGCGTCACCTTGAAGCAGGTGAAGCTCGCCGACACGGGCGATGCGGTGGCCCGCGTGCTGGCCGAGAAGGCGGCGGGCAAGACCGATGGCGGGTCGGTCGATCTCATCTGGATCAACGGCGCCAATTTCGCCGCCATGAAAAGCCGTCGCCTGCTGTTCGGCCCGTTCACCCAGATGACGCCGAATTATCAGCTGGCCGACGTCGAGAACAAGCCCACGATCGCGACCGACTTCACGGTCCCGGTCGACGGGCTGGAAGCGCCCTGGGGCATGGCCCAGATCGTGTTCATGTATGACACGGCGCGGCTCAGCGACCCGCCGCGCAGCATGGCCGCATTGCTCGCCTGGGCGAAGCAGCATCCCGGGCGCTTCACCTATCCGGCCCCGCCGGATTTCACCGGTGCGACCTTCCTGAAGCAGGCGCTCTACGAGCTCATGCACGAACCGGCGCGGCTTTCACGGCCCGCGGTCGCCGGCGTGTTCGCCGCCGCCACGGCGCCGCTTTGGCATTTCCTCGATTCGCTGAGGCCCCTGCTGTGGCGCGAGGGCAAGCAGTATCCGCGCGACAGCGAGGCGCTGCGCCAGCTCCTCGACGACGGCGAGATCGA
>Ga0070734_10005101_pt1 | contig 11872 bp, 7 predicted proteins | sample Coa_R1_8_FD_66444 | JGI IMG/M metagenome (GOLD analysis project Ga0070734, IMG submission 66444) | Surface soil microbial communities from Centralia Pennsylvania, which are recovering from an underground coalmine fire - Coalmine... | ecosystem: Environmental > Terrestrial > Soil > Unclassified ...
CAACGGCTCCGACCGCGACTAGAAACACGAGCGACCCCGCCGCGAACAGGAAGCCGAGAAACCTGATCAAAAGTCGCATTGTCCGCCTATCTCGTCCGCCAATCCCGATATCCGCCAATCGCGGTGACCCGCACCGGGCCGCAATCGGCCCCAGCAAATTGTTACGACGCGAGCCACGCCGGCGACTTACGCATGCAGGCGCGCCGGCTTGCCGATTCGGCCACACCCGCATCCATGCCAAGCCAAAACGCTTTGCGGGAGCCCCTCGCCAAGCCCCTATTACGCAACGCCCACACTATACGCCACAAGACCTGTTACGTCGCTCGGATTTATGATCAAACTTTGGCAACAATCCGCGTATTGCCCAATTTACTTCTGCGACTCCCTGCGGAGCAGCGCCCTTCACTGGGCTCGGGCGGCGGCGCGCCCGCCGGCGAGCCGCGTGGTGAAATAGGTCTGTATCGCGTGCACGACGGCATCGCCGGCACGCGCGCGCCAACTCTCCGAAACGAGCTGCTTCAGATCGCGGGGATTCGATACATAGCCGAGTTCGATCAGCACCGACGGTACATCGGGCGCCCTGAGGACGCGGAAACCCGCCGACCTTTGCGGACGCTTGTGCAGGCGCGCTGCGGTGCGCATTTCATTCACGACGTTGCGGGCGAATTGCGCCGAGAAGACTTTCGTTTCACGTTGTGCGAGATCGATGAGAATGTCCGCGATGTCATCGGGCTCGGCAGCAAGGTCGACGCCCGCGATCACATCCGCGCGGTTCTCGGCGTCGGCGAGCCGCTGCGCCTCGGCATCGGAGGCCTTGTCGGACAGCGTGTAGACGGTGGCTCCCTCCGCCTCTCCGTCGCCGCGCGCCAGGGCATCGCAGTGGATGGAGATCAGAAGCTGCGCCTGCCGCTGGCGGGCGAACCGCACGCGCTCGGACAGCTCCACGAAGGTGTCGTCGGTGCGGGTCATCAACACCCGAAATTTACCGGTGGCTTCCAGCTTCGAGCGCAACGTAGAGGCGAATTCCAGCACGAGGCTCTTTTCGAGTTCGCCGCTGGGCGCCCGCGTTCCCGGATCAATCCCGCCATGCCCCGGATCGAGCACCACCAAAGGCCGGGGATCGGTCGCATGTTCCTCACGCTCGGCGTGCGCCGGCGGCGGCTCCGGCGCCCGTGGCAAATGATTGTCGATCGCGGCGGCGCGCAGGAATGTTTCGCGATCGACCGCAACCACGTCGAGTATCATTCGGGCCGGCTGCCCATCCACCGGATCGAGCACGAAAGCCTTGGTGACTCTCACCGGGCCGGTCAGATCGAGGACGATTCGCGACCCACCCGACATCACCAGCCCGTAGCGGAAAGCCTTGATGAGGCCGCGGCCGTGCTCACCGGTGTCCGGCGGCAGCTGGAAGTTGACCTGGGGGATGTCGATCACCACCCGATACGGATCGGCAAGCGTAAAAGCCCGCATGTCGATCTTGTGGGACATGTCGACGACCAACCGGGTTTGCTTCTCGTCCCCGGCCAAGCGGGCGTCGGTTGCGATCGGCGGTGCCTCAGTAGCTGGCTGGGCGGGAACCGGAAGAGGCAACTGGGACAGCGCCTCCGAGGGCCACGCCAGCTCAATCATCGTCACCAGCATGACCGCACAAATCGACCAGGGCTGGCAACGCCACCGTGAATTCGAGGCTCCGCTATTCGGAGCGAGGCTCGCGTGACACCCGCGGGATACCGCCGGCAGGTTCGGGCTCCACATTAGATCAACCAATGCGCGTGCGAATGTGCGAACCACTACTTGGTCTCCGGCCTCGACTGCGCCCCTGAGTCTTCTACCCGAATAGAAGCGCGCGGTTAACCAATCTCGAAAAAATCACCCGGAAACTGCTGGGACAGTGCTATAAATGCATTCTTTTGGTTATATATTACCTCAGATGGACGGTCTTTTGCCGGGACCGCCATGGCAGTTGCGGCTTGCCATGCTTAATTATGCCGCTTAGAAAGGAATCGCTGAAGGTCCGAAGATCCTGGTTCTGTCGCGTTTGGGCATGCCGCCCTTTGTCGTTGAGAATCCTGCCCATCGATCCATCCACAGCGGCTTGCGCGCATGATCTGCCACGTCCGCTGCGGAATTTGAGGAAGGGACAGGACTGCGGTCCTCGGCCGTGCGGCCGTCACTGGACCTTCAGTTGATGCCCGAAGGCGACGCCGTCCGCGTTGCCGCTCCGCCTTTAAGGGTCGAATGCGCCATGCCGGCGATCATTGGCAACGAAAGCACATCTTTTGGCCGCAAGGCTCAAAGGAGCGATCGCTTGTCCGGTCGCGCGTGGCGTTTCGCGATCTTCCCACTGAGAGGTGCGCCGCGCCCTGCGTTGCGCCCCGCGACTCCATGGACCGAAGTTCATGGACGCCGGGCGCGCGTCATCCCGCGCGCCGCCAAGAGACACACCAATGGCCAACAAGATGCTTATCGACGCGACCCACCCGGAAGAGACCCGGGTCGTCGTGCTGCGCGGAAACCGCGTTGAGGAATTTGATTTCGAATCGGCAAGCCGCCGTCAACTGAGAGGAAACATCTACCTAGCCAAAGTGACGCGGGTCGAGCCGTCGTTGCAGGCTGCGTTTGTAGACTACGGTGGCAACCGCCACGGCTTTCTGGCGTTTAGCGAAATCCATCCGGACTATTACCAAATTCCGGTCGCCGATCGGCAGGCGCTGATCGACGAAGAGGAACGCGCCCACCGTGACGCGGAAGCCGAAGCCGACCGCCGCGCCGGCATGCGACGCCATCCGTCTCGGCCTCGCGCTGCCGAGCGCCATGTCGAGACGGTTGCGAGCGATCCGGTCGAAGGCGACGAACCCGAAATAGAGGCGGCGCCGAGCGACAGCATAGACTCTGCGCCAGACCTCCAGGCCCACGCGGAACAAGGCGCCCAGCCCGAAGCCCGCGAGCCGCATGATGGCGAGGAGGTTCGTGCGACTGCCGACGACGACCAGGCTGGGATACCCGTGGACGCGGCGCCGCAGGTCGAGCTCCTTCCAGCCGAGGCCGATGCGAGTGCACTCGCAGGCCACGCAACCACGCCGGAGCACGAAGAGTCTCCAATCCGCGCCGGCGATATGGCTGAAGGCGAGCGACACGGCGATGCAGGTGCTATCGCCGGCGCCGAACTGGAGGTCGTCGAGGAGAATCGCGACGAGGATGATGGCAACGGCAGAAGCGAGGCCGCCGAGGGCGAAGCCGAAGGCGAGGAGGAGGAAATCGTCGAATCCGTTGGAGGCGACGACGCCTTGGAGGAAGTGCCCGATCGTGCGCCGCGCCACCGCCGCCAGTACAAGATCCAGGAGGTGATCAAGCGCCGCCAGATCATGTTGGTGCAGGTCGTCAAGGAGGAGCGCGGCACCAAGGGCGCGGCGCTCACGACGTATTTGTCGCTTGCCGGCCGCTATTCGGTGCTGATGCCGAACACGGCGCGCGGCGGCGGCATCAGCCGCAAGATCACCAACGTTCTGGATCGCAGGCGACTCAAGGAGATTGCGCAGGAACTCGAGGTGCCGGAGGGCATGGGCGTCATCCTGCGGACGGCCGGAGCGGCACGCACCAAGACCGAAATCAAACGCGATTTCGAATATCTGCTGCGCGCCTGGGAAACGGTACGCGACCTGACCCTGAGGTCGACCGCGCCGACTCTCGTGTATGAAGAAGGCTCACTGGTCAAGCGCTCGATCCGCGATCTCTACAACAAGGATATCGATGAGGTCGTTGTGGCGGGCGACAGTGCCTATCGCGATGCCCGCGACTTCATGCGCATGCTGATGCCGAGCCATGCCAGGAATGTACGGCCCTACCACGACAGCCAGCCGATCCTGGCGAAATACGGAATCGAGAGTCAGCTCGACGCGATGTTCTCGCCGGTCGTGCAATTGCGCTCGGGCGGCTACATCGTGCTCAACCAGACCGAGGCGCTGGTGGCGATCGACGTCAATTCAGGACGTGCGACCCGCGAGCACCACATTGAAGATACAGCGCTCAAGACCAACCTCGAAGCATCCGAAGAGATTGCGCGCCAGCTTCGTCTGCGCGACCTTGCCGGGCTGATCGTCATCGATTTCATCGATATGGACGAGAAGCGCAACAACCGCGCGGTCGAGCGGCGGCTCAAGGACTGCCTCAAGAACGACCGCGCCCGTATCCAGGTCGGCCGCATCTCCCATTTCGGTCTCATGGAGATGTCGCGCCAGCGCATCCGCACCAGCGTGCTGGAGAGTTCGACCGATAAATGCCCGCACTGCGGCGGCACCGGCCATGTGCGCTCGGTTTCGTCGGTCGCCCTGCAACTGCTGCGCATGATCGAAGAGACTCTCCAGCGTGGCGCCACGCACAACATCGTTGGCCGCACGCGCTCGGAGATTGCGCTCTACGTGCTCAATCACAAGCGCGCCCACCTTTACGATCTGGAGCATCGCTTCCAGATATCCGTGACAATCGTGGCCGATGATACGATCAGCGGCCAATTGCCTTTCGTTATCGAGAAGGGCGAACAGGTGCACACGCTTGAGCAGGCCCGGGCTCTCGCCGCTCAACCGACGACAATCCCGATCGCCATCGAAGATGTCGCAGAGGCGGAGGAGCTGACCGAAGAGATCGAATCCGACGAGGATGAGGACAGCGAGGTCGCCGAGTCGGAGGCCGTCGAGGCGGGAGAGCCCGCTGAAGCCGCCGAGGAGCGACCGGAGAACGGTGAAGCGAGCGCACGACGCCGGCGGCGGCGACGACGACGCGGTCGCCGCGGCGAGACGCGTGAAGAAGGCGTGGTTGCCGAAGGAGCGCCCGAAGGCGAAGCTGCGCGAGTCGTGGCGCCCGCGGCCTCCTACGATGAAGTGCCCCCCGAGCAGCGTGGCGGTGATGACGAAGCCGTGGCGCCGGAAGACGGCAGCGAGGCGGATGCGGACCTCGGTGACGAGGCTGCCGAGATGGCTGTTCCGGCCAGGGCCGATCACGGCAACGGCGACCGGCGCCGGCGCCGGCGCGGGCGGCGCGGTGGGCGGCGCAATCGCCGCGAGGAAGGTGACGTGAGGCTAAGCCCGCCGGAGACCGGCGTTCCCCCTGTAGACGAGGAAATCGCCCACGCGGTCGCGGACTTCGGAGGACCGCTGGTCGAGGAGGCGCACGACCAGCCGCCGCACGAGCCCGAGAGCGTCGCCCCGGACCACTTGCACGACCTCGACGAAGCGCCGAAACCGGAGCCGGCTCCGGCAGCGACGGGCGAACCAAGTGCGACGCCGACACCCGAAACGCCACGACGGCGTTCGACCGTCCGCGAGCCCGCGCCGTTTCTGGTGAGCGGCGGCGCGGCACCGCAACCGTCGCCCGCACCCGCGGTGGTTGGGTCCGCGGTCGAGGCCGAACCGCCCGCATCGCCTGCGCCTACGCAAACAGCCGCGCCCCCGGCACCCGCACCGCGACGCGCAGGCTGGTGGGCAAAGCGCATGCTCGGCGACCGGAGATGAGGAAGCGGGTTTAGCTATCCTCGAGACGTGCGTCCGCAATGCTCATCCAAAGTTGTTGCAAGCTTCGGACTTGCTCCAGGGATTGGCCGAGGAACACGCCCAGCTCGCGCGCGAGCTGGGCTTGATCGGTTTCGAAGCGTCCTTGGCCGAGCGCGGCAGCGGCATTATTTCGATGCGACGTGCTCACAATCGAACGATCCACGATGACGCCTCGAAGCTTCACTTTGTTCGATGCCGGGATTGGCCGCTGCGCGGTCGTGTGGAGCGAGCGTGGCGTTGTCGGCGTCCTGTTGCCTGAACGCGACGATGCGGCGATGCGAACGCGGCCGCTTCGGCGGCATCCGGGCGCCCGCGAGGCGGCTCCCCCAGCGGAGGTCGCGCGCGTAATTGAGGGGATTGTGGCGCTTACCTCCGGGGAACACCGCGATCTCACCGACGTAGCGCTCGACCTTGGCGGCGTTCCGGAGTTCAACCGTCGCGTCTACGCGGTCGCACGGACCATCAAACCTGGCACGACTCTTACCTACGGTGCCATTGCGGCCGAGCTCGGCGAACCGGACGCGCGCCGCGTGGGCGAGGCCATGGGCCAGAACCCCTGTCCGATCATCGTGCCGTGCCATCGCGTGGTGGCAGCCAGCGGCAAGACTGGCGGCTTTTCGGCGCCCGGCGGCGCCGCCACCAAGCGCCGCCTGCTTGCCATCGAAGGCGCATCGGCCGAAGCTCCGACGCTTTTCGATCGCCACGGCGGCCTGGATTTCGCAGTCAAGCGTCGCGCCAGAGCGAACCGCCGCAGCGGATAGCGGCGCGCCGTCAGAGGCGGCCCTGTTTCGCGCATCACCTCGGATCCGCCGTCCGCGTTGCACCGGAGCAATCGCATGGAGACGCCGATGGTTGCGGTCGGCGGGCTCACGCTGTGGGCCGCGCGATCCGCCGCTGTGATTTCTCACAGTCGATTCCTACGGCCAACATTACGATTTCCTAATGTCATGGCGATAGTGACCATTGCAGATACACAAGGTGCTTGCGGAGAACCCATGCGCAAAAAGGCTCGCCAGAATCCTCGCCGCAAGTTCACCGCAGAAGGGATGATCTACCAGGACGGAAAACCCTTTGTGAGATGCAAGCTCAGCGACGTTTCTCACAACGGCGCTAAACTTGAATTTGACAAGAACATAGAGTTGCCAAGCAAATTCGTACTCTCGTTAACTCCTGATGGCAGCGTCCGTCGCGATTGCACTCTCATTTGGCGACTTTCAAATTCGGTTGGTGTGCAGTTTGAGCGCCCTGATGATAAAACCGAACTGAGGTCACCGGGCAATTGTCTGCTTCCCGGTGAAAAGGCTCCGGCGGGGGACGGCCCAGTTGCTCCCCCGTCGGAGCTTCCGCCTTCGCACCGAGAGACGCAATTTCCGCTATCTTTCATTGGCCGGCTTAAATCGCTCGGCTTTGGGAAAAATCGGAACGACAGCTAGCCCAACTTAGCCGTAGGGGGCGCTGATCTCACCACAGCGCAGGCCGGCCACGAACGTCGTGGTCTTCCGATGCCCCCCAGGCGCACCAGATCAACCACCGGTGCATCCAGCAGAATTCGGGCCCTCTCGCGGCGGATTAATCGCCGCGAGACGGGATCTACTAACGGGCGGCGCCCTCAGGTTAATACGGACAGGAGATATAACGCCGCGGACGTCACTCGCTGGACAGAATGACGTTGCGCAAAATGGGATAGATCTGATTGGTCCATTTCTGACCGCTGAACACGCCGTAGTGACCGACGCCGGGCTGCATGTGGTGGCGGCGGAGATAGGGTCGCAGTCCGCAGCACAGATCATGTGCCGCCATGGTCTGGCCGACCGCGCAGATATCGTCGCGCTCGCCCTCGACGGTCAGCAGCATAGTCCGGCGTATCGCCCGCGGTTCCACCAGCTCACCACCCCATTTCAGTTTCCCCCGCGCGAGCGCATGTTCCTGAAACACCAACCTCACGGTTTCGAGATAGAACTCCGCCGCGAGGTCCAACACGGCGAAATATTCGTCATAGAAAGCTTTCGTGGCTTTTGCCTTCTCGATCTCGCCGTCGCGAAGGTTCTGGAAAAGCTCTCTATGGGCCTTGATGTGCCGCTCGATGTTCATGCTCATGAAAGCCGCGAGTTGCACGAAGCCCGGATAGACTCGGCGGAATGCGCCCGGAAAACGCATCGGCACAGTCGCGATCAGGTTCTGCTCGAACCATGAAATCGGTTTCGAATTGGCGAGTTCGTTGACCTTGGTGGGGTGAACGCGGGCGTCGATCGGCCCCGCCATCAAGGTCATGCTGCGCGGCTGCGCCGCGTGTTGCGACTGCGCCATCACAGCGGTGGCGACGAGCGCCGCGACGCACGGTTGGCACACCGCAACGAGATGGCTGCCGGGTCCGATGTCGTCGAGAAAGTCGATGAGGTGCTGGATGTAGTCATCGAAGCCGAAACGCCCATGCGAGAAAGCAACGTCGCGCATGTTGTGCCAGTCCGTGATGTAGACATCGTGATCCACCAGCATGGTGATCACGGTGGCGCGCAGCAGCGTCGCGAAGTGTCCCGACAGGGGCGCAACCAGCAGCACGCGCGGCTGCGCCACATCGATGTCCTTCTTGAAATGCAGGAGCGTGCCGAACGGCGTGATGCGGACCGGCCTCTCGTGTACTGCGACCTCGCGGTTTCCGACCATCACGGTGTCGATCGCAAATGGCGGCCGGTCATGCGTCAGCCCGGCGCGTGCGATCAGTTCGTAGACGGCTGTGAGATTGCGGACGATGCCGAGATTTTCGCCCAATTGGGGGCCTATGACGCCGGCAAGGGAAGCCAAAGTGCGCACCGGGACCATGAAGTCGGCATGCGCCTGATAGGCCTGATAAAGCATCTACACCCCGCGCACCCGACCCGGCGTTGATCCGGTTCGGTTCGGAATCGAACGCTAAATTAATTTTTGTTGCAGCGCGACAAGAATTTGCGCATCGTCATGATCATGGTTGGCACGGCTTGCGCAACTTTCTTGGCGCGACTTTTGACGCAGCCAGGGACTGTGAGCAATTCTCGATAACATACTGAATAAAATACATAATTCGTTTGAATTGTCGGATCGGAACGGGTGGCTCACGCTTAAGGTGGCAAAGATGAACAAGCCGAAGCTGATGATAGCGAGCAAGAATTACGGCTCGTGGTCGCTACGCGGCTGGTTGCTATGCAAAATGGCCGGGCTCGATTTTGAGGAGCAGATGACCCCAGCGGACGATCCTTCGACCCGGGCCGAGCTGCTGCTTCTTTCACCGTCTTTTCTGGTACCGTCCCTGACCAATGGAACCGTCAAGGTGTGGGACACGCTGGCCATCGCCGAGTATCTCAACGAGCTGTTTCCTGATGCAGGCCTGCTTCCCAAAGACAGGGCCGCGCGGGCACTCTGCCGCGCGGTCTCGGGCGAAATGCATGCCGGCTTCATCAATCTTCGCTCGGCCTTGCCGATGAACATCAAAGGCCGCTATCCGGCATTCAAGGTCTTTGCCGGTGCCCAAGCTGATATCGAGCGCATCGTCACGATCTGGCGCGATTGCCTCGCGGCCTCCGGGGGCCCGTACCTGTTTGGTGCAAAGCCCTGCCTCGCTGATGCCATGTATGCCCCGGTTTGCACGCGCTTTGTCACCTACGGCGTGAAGCTTGACCCAGTGTGCGCCGCATACTGCCAAACCATAATGGCAATGCCCTACATGGCCGAATGGATCGAGGCCGCCAGGAATGAGCCGGACGAAGTGGTTGAGCTCGACGTCGAGTTTTGACGCAAGCGGCTCTTGAGGGCGCTTGATCGCCCTTAACAATGGGGAGTGTTGTGGCGTGGCATCGACACGCCACGGCGCCATTGCCGTCCCAACATTCCGCGGAACAGAGTCATTGCCCCTCGGTTGTTAGTACAACCTTAGCCGCGCACCCAGGAACTCCCATGTATCACCATGTCAAGAAGCTCATGTACACGGTTCGTGTTGACCAGCCGGACCCCAGGTTCGGCAACATGCTGCTCGAACAGTTCGGCGGGGCCAACGGTGAGTTGGCCGCGGCATTGCAGTATTCGATCCAAGGGCTCAATTGCGACGACCCGGACCGAAAAGATCTTCTGATGGACATCGGGACCGAAGAACTGAGCCATCTGGAAATCGTCGGCACGCTCGCCCGCATGCATCTTAAGCCGATGAAGTTTGCGCGCGATGCCGCCGAATCCGATCCGCTCGTTGCGATCGCCGGCGGCGGGGGCGTCAATCTGTTCAATTCGATGGGAAATCCCTGGACGGCCGACTATCTCAAGATTACGGGCGAGCTCGACGTCGACCTGCGCAGCAACATCGCGGCGGAGGCCCGCGCAAAGATCGTCTATGAACGCCTCATCAATTTTTGCGAGGATACCGGCACCAAGGATGCGCTGCAGTTCCTGATGACGCGTGAAACCACACACATGAAGGCTTTTGCCGCGGCCCTGGAGAGCATGAGCAAGCCGGCATTTTCGGTCGGCCGCATCGCCCCGACCGCCGGGCTCGTCAATCAGTATTTCAATGATTCCACCGGCGAGGGCGACCATGGCGAGATCGATGCCCGCGGCCCCTGGAATCAGGGAGACGACTGGGAATTCGTCCAGGCCCCCGCGCTGCAGGTGATCACGCAGGGAGGTGCGGAGGCACTGCCGATCCGCGCGGAGAGTGCCAATGGCGTCGACACCGAATCGCTCGAGGAACTCCTCGTCGACGAACTCCGCGATATTCTTCACTCCGAGAAGCAGCTTCTGGTCGCCCTTCCCAGGATGGAAGAATCGGCGAGGTACGCGCAACTGCGATATCTGTTCGAGCTCCACCGGCAGGAGACCGAACATCAGGTTGAGCGGCTCGAGGAGTGCTTTACGGCGCTCGGAATTGCGGCCGATGCCAAACCCGGCAAGGGCATCATGGGACTGATCGAGGAGACCGAGGAGGTCATGCAGGAAGGCCAAGAGAAGGAAGATGCGGTCGCCGATCTCGCCCTCATCGCGGCCGCTCAACGGGTCGAACGCTACGAGGCCTCCGGCTACACCACCGCGCGCAATCTTGCACAGCAGTTGCACAACGCCTTCGTGGTTCAGTTGTTGAATGCGTCTCTTGCGGAGGAGGAAAACGCAGATCAGCTACTCAACCAGGTAGCCCAATCGCTGATGTCGGTCGCAAGGATGCCGGCCGCGGTCGAGTGACGGTGCTCACCCCCGCTGCAGCCATGCGGTCAGCCGTTCCACCGCTTCCGCCACCTCCGCTGTCGCGCCCGCGTAGCAGAAGCGGATGAAGCGACTCCCCTGCTGGGGATCGAAATCCGCGCCGGGAGTCGTAGCGACGCCCGCCTCCTCCAGCATGCGGCGCGCGAAATCGAGGCTGTCACTGCAAAAGCGCGATACGTCGGCGTAGAGATAAAAGGCGCCGTCAACCGGTAGAAACCGGTCGAATCCGGCACGCGGCAGCCCTTCCATCAGAATGCGGCGGTTGATCTCGTAGCCGTGTTTGACGGCCTCCATTTCTTCATACCCGTCGAAGGCCGCTTCCGCCGCGACCTGCGAGAGCGTCGGCACCGAGATTGCCAGATTCTGCTGCAGCCGCTCGATTGGACGGATGAGCGCTTCCGGCACCACCATCCAGCCGATGCGCCAGCCCGTCATGCAAAAGTATTTGGAGAAGGAATTGATGATGACCGCATCGGCCGAAGCGTTGACAGCGGTCTGGGCCGCGAAGGCGTAATCGAGACCGTGATAGATTTCGTCCGAGATGAAAGCGATCCCCTCGCCTTCCGCAGCCTCGACAAGGGCCGCAAGCGAAGCCGATGTCATCATGGTACCGGTAGGATTGGCGGGGCTCGCTACCAGCACACCCTTGAGCGGCCGTTCGCCGTGAGCTGCAAGCAACGCCGCGGGCGCCATCGCGAATCGCGTGGCGGCGGTCACGTCGATCGGCACCGCTTCGCAGCCGAGGGCCGCCAGCACATTGCGATAGGGCGGATAGCTCGGGTTGGCGATCGCGACCCGGTCGCCTGGTTCGAACATTGCCAGGAACGCCAGCATGAAACCGGCCGACGAGCCGGTCGTGATCACGATGCGCTCGGGATCGATCTCCGCGCCGTATCGCTCCGCATAATGGCGCGCAATACGCTGCCGCAGCGAAGCATTGCCAAGCGAAGGCGTATAGCCGATCCGGCCGGTGGCGAGCACCTCTCGCGCAGCCGCGATTGCGGACGCGGGCGCGGCAGCCGCCGGTTGACCGATTTCCATGTGGATGACGCGCTGCCCTGCCGCTTCAAGGCGCGCCGCCGCCGCAACCACATCCATAACCATGAAAG
>Ga0070734_10005102_pt1 | contig 11872 bp, 7 predicted proteins | sample Coa_R1_8_FD_66444 | JGI IMG/M metagenome (GOLD analysis project Ga0070734, IMG submission 66444) | Surface soil microbial communities from Centralia Pennsylvania, which are recovering from an underground coalmine fire - Coalmine... | ecosystem: Environmental > Terrestrial > Soil > Unclassified ...
CGCGAGCAAATGGAGCAAGCCGGATTTAGCGCCGGAAGAGCGTAATTGCTCAACTTGTAAACAACCACCAAAACGAAATACCCAAAGGAGACGTGAAAAGACGTCTCCTTAATTTTTTGCGGCTATCTTTAAAAGGATTTAGCCGCGAATGCACGCAAATGAACACGAATAGGACAAGGGGAACAGTTCGGAACATTTATGTTGCAGCGCTGCATTAAGAAGAAGACCCGTCGTATCAAGCTCTTCCGCTCACAACTCATAGGATCTTTTCTTATTCGGGTTCATTCGCGTCGATTCGCGGCTGAAAGGTTTTGCATTCTCCCCTTCATGGCACGGCAGTGGCAGTTCGTCCCACAGTAGTAGAATCTCAGGCTCGATGATCGAACTATAAAAGCTATGCACCCAACCTTTCTCGCCATGTTCATTGAAACTTCCATTTTGGAATTGTTATAAGTTCGTGAAATGTTCCATACGTGGTCGCATAAGAAAACACTAAATATATTCAGGTGTCCCCGTAATCCACCCTGCACAAGGGATAGCTTACGCGGAATATGCCGGGTTCATCTGTTCAATAGCTGTTGGCCCTGGGCCCATGCCTATCGTCACTTTGATTAGTGAGAAGCTCTGATATAGCATGCAAACAACAGTGGTATAAAGTGTGCGGTAATCCTTGAAAGTAGCATGCCGTGCGAACCAAGTTATCCATCTCGCTCGCGATTGTGCTGAGTACAGCGGCAGTTGCCGCAGTCGTGGTATGGAGCAGAGCTGCGGGCACGCCGTCTAAATCGCCGCAAGTGCAGGGGCAGACTATCATCTCTCCTGCGCAGGTCCCCGTCACGGGGCAAAAACTGCCTGGAACGCAAACCCTGGCACGGTTCCCCGGCGGTGTCGACATCACGCTGCAAGGCGATGCCGAAATGCTGCTGACCGACCCTGCGGGACGGCGCACAGGTTCTGACCCGCTTTCGGATCGGTCTTTCGCAGAGAACCCGGACGCCAGCGCAGGCGACGACTCCATCGACGACCCCAATGACAACTCCGACAACCCCATCAACATTCAGGCTAAAAAGATGGAGATCAGCCCGGCCATCAATGGCCTGTACACCTTAACGATCCAGAGTGCCCGCAGAGGTGCATATGATCTGGAGTTGGCGGCACTCTCGCCGGAGTTCCAGGGCTCTAAAATCGGGCTCAAGGATGTACAGATTGAAGCTCGCGCACGTCACCTCTATTTGTTCAAAGGGGAGGCGGCGAACGGTGGAAATCTGACGCTGTCAGGCGGCTTCAACGGACGGACCGGCGCAAGCAACGACAGCGATCAGAAGATCCTTACTTATGCGGCTCCGGTCAGCAACCAGACCAATCTTCCTGCCGGAACCCGGACGTTCTCGGTAGTGGTTTTCTACGATTCGCACGCAAATGCCGGAAGTTTTTCTGCGACTTTGGATGGACATTCGGTTGCCAGCATGTTTCATCTGATGCCGGGCACGTTCGAGAAAGTCGACTTATCTCTACATCCGGGTAAGAATGAACTTGTCTTATCCATTACCGGAAATCTTCCGGGCGGCATGGTCACAGACCTCGACCATCTTGAGTTTGTAGTTCCCGAAATGGAACAAACATCTAAGTAGACTTAGCCACAAACTACCTAGCGCAATAGATTAATCTGCCATTCTCCATCTATTAACTTGACTTTCTTTATTCTCAGACATAGATTCGCTGTGCTTATCAATAGAAGATATTTAGGAGGTTTCGATGAGCGCACATAGTTCGCTTTCCAGGAAATTCTCTGCCTTATTCTTGATCGGCGCAAGCTTGACGTTATTGCAGGTTGCGGCGCGCGCCCAGAGTTCTCAATTCACTTTTTACACACAGATTAAGTCCGGATCGGGCTCGACGTCCGGCACCACATCTCCAAATACAGCTTCTCCGACCACGACGGCGGCGGCTACGTCCGACACATTTTTGAACTTCGTTCGTTTTCCGGCGGAAGAACAAACCTTTCTGTCCATGCAAAACAACACCGCGTATTACAGGGACTTTTTTTCCGGGGGAGAAACATTCGCCAACGGCGCCAATGACGGCGACTCGCTCTCGGCCACCATTACCGATCCCAACGGCGTACAGATCGGCAGCTTTAGTCCTATCGTTTTTCATTCCAGTTTTAACGGCCAGACAGACTGCTGGGTGGGCGGATTTCCGGCGGTGGCGCTCTGCGGATCGACATCCATCGACGTGACGTGGTTTTTTAACAGCCAATGCGGGACCAGCGGCAGTTACACCATGTCCTTTTCGAGAAATTCAGCCACGTACTTCACCGGCAAGTTCAACATGGTGCCGTCGATTAATCCCGATAAAGTCTCTTTCATTACGGCGCCCAATTACAATCAGGGCAACTACAGCACCACTCAGTATGGCAACTTCTGCTGGGTCACCAACGCGAAGACAGGCAAGAAGAGTACTGTGTTGTGCAGTTCGCTGCCTGCCGGCGCCACGCAAAACCAAGTCACAATTCAGAATCTAGGCTGTTTGTTGACCGCATATGCGGCAACATTGACGTACCAGGGACTCAGCACTCTGCCCACCGACCTAAACACATGGCTAACCAACAACGGTGGCTATGGAGCCGGGGGCGCTATCCTGCCCTGGAAAGTCGTACAGTACGCCCATCAGAACGGGCTAAATGTAACTTTCCAGCGCGAGCCTGCGTCCAGCGAGGCGGCTCAAGACGGCAGCCTGCTGAACGGGATTCTACGCACACCGATTTGCGCCAAAGGCCCAACGCCGATCCATGTAAAACACAATGGCGGGACCAGAAACCACTTTGTGACCGCCGTCGGGCGACCACAAGCCGAAAATACTTACTTGCTGAAAGACCCCAATGGCGGCATCGATGCCAACCTGAGCTCTACAGCCGCCCCCTCCCGCGACTACAACAATACGTACTACAGCACGCGCGAGCTGCAAGGCACAGGGACAACGTTTAACTTTGGCGGAGGCTTTTCCATTACGCTGCACTCGCCCGCGGAATTGCTGATCACCGATCCCTCAGGATTACGCACCGGACTGAATCCTGTCACCAATACTGCATTTGCAGAAAATCCGAATGCGGCTTACGGAGACGATTCCATTGACGATCCTGAGGACCTCTCCGACAGCCCCATCAACATCTCGGCCAAGACGCTCGAGGTGAGCCCCCCGGCGACGGGCACCTACACTTTGACTGTGACCGGCACTGGTAGCGGCACCTACGATTTGGAATTCAACTCTTTTGACCCGAATTTCCAGAGTTCCGGCACGATCGTCAGCGGCATGCCGGTAAGTCCCGGATCGGTACAAACCTTCCTTATCACGACCCCAATTACACCCGGAGCGGCATTTCCCCTGTCTGGCGGCTTTGACGGAGGCGGAGGCCATGAAGGCGTCAATGACTTCCTCAGCTATGGCAATCCCACCACCACTGAGTCCGACTTGCCGGCCGGAACCACCAGTTTCCCGCTGCTGATCTTCTACGATCCTGCAACCATCGCCGGCTCCTTTACCGCATCATTGAACGGAGTTGATGTAACTACATCGTTTAATCCGACTCCCGGTAGCTTCCAGATCGTCAACCTCCCGCTGGTTTCCGGCAATAATGTTCTGATCCTTACGATCAGTGGAACCTTTAGTGGACACACCAGTACTGACAAAGATCGACTGGTCTTCGCGGTGCCGTAAGATCTCGGTCGGATGTCGGGTTCCCATCCTTTCCGCTATTTTGCCGGAAAGGATGGGATTCGATACAGTGTGCCTTCCATTTCCGGCCTGCTCCCAGCGAAACTAAGTTTGGCTTGGTGGAACGAAAAGCAGCGGAGCGCATGACGAAGTTCCTGTGCCGCACCCTGCGTCTGCGCTCAGGTCTCGCCTATACCTGACCCACGCTTCCGGCTTCGCATTCCCACCCCAACACGCGAAAACCGTGTCGGGGGCCCCGGTTGCTCGCCTTCAGCATGGACTAACTCGCGTCGCGCGTGCGGCGCTGAGAGCCATTGCAACGCTACGTGTCTCCGTTTGCGTTGAACTTTCTAGCATCCCGTACATTGTCCTCTTTCGCACTTGATTCGCTCCATAAAATCGTCTATAGTCTGCCAGCGCCTTAGGGTGCGATGGGCAAAGGTCTTTGAAAATTTAGCCGTCAGCAGTCAGCACTCAGCCATAAGGCCGGTACTTGGTTTTTGGTATTTGGTACTTGGTGAAGCGGTGCAACCCTCTGCCGACCTAGGATTGGGATTGGGTCTGGGATTGGGTGGCCCTTGGGTGGCCCAAGCGTGGCCCAAGGGCCACCCAAGCGTGGCGCAAGGGTCGCCCAAGCGTCGAATTGAAAAAGTGCTTTGTTTGCTACAAAAGTTGGAAAAAGGGGGGGTGGGGGCTATGGAATCGCCGTGATCGCTGACATCGCGCGGGATCGGAAATGCAAAAACCTCACCACGGATGAACTGATGACACAGATCAAGGATCAGTGATCGGAAAAGCAAATCTCACCGCGGAGACGCGGAGAAAAGCCAAGATCGAAAGATCGGAACAGCCAAAGAGGTGCAGTTCATAGAGAGATTCCAGGGTTGAATCGTGTAAGTCCTTTGGAGCCCTAATTGAGGTATGGGGGAGGGGGTGAATCGCGGGCGGTAAAGCCTTTGCTATCCTTCCATCCTGCTATGTAAACTTGCAGCTTCTGGAGGCCCGCATCCTCTGCTCGGTCAAACTGTTTCACATTACCGCATTGATGAGCCGCTGGGCAGTGGCGGCATGGGCGTGGTTTACAAGGCCTGGGACCTCCATCTGGAACGCTTTGTCGCCATCAAGTTCCTTCCGGACAACGCAATCAATGCGCCTGAAGCAGTAGAACGTTTCCGCCGTGAGGCACGGGCCGCATCGGCCATCAATCATCCCAACATCTGCACCGTTTACGAGATTGCTGAGGCGGACGGACGCAGTTTTATTGTGATGGAGTACCTTGAAGGCGCCACGTTGCGCGGCCGAATGGCCGCAGGCCCGGTTGATCTGGCGCTGATGCTTGACCTGGGCGCGGACATTGCCGATGCGCTGGAGGCGGCGCACGCGCGAGGCATTGTGCACCGCGACATTAAGCCGGCCAACATTTTTATTACCCAGCGCGGGCGCGCCAAGGTGCTGGACTTTGGGCTGGCCAAGATCGATTTCCTGGCACAAGGCCAGGTCTATGAAGGCAGCACTCTGGTCCAGGAGCACCTCACCAGCCCCGGATCAACGCTGGGCACGGCAGCGTACATGTCTCCGGAGCAGGCGCGTGGAGAAGCGCTGGATGCGCGTACGGACTTGTTTTCAGTGGGGGGCGTGCTTTACCAGATGGCTACTGGTAAATTGCCTTTTCCCGGCGAAACCTCTGCCGTTGTATTCCATGCTCTGCTGGAGCGCGAACCGGTTCCCGCTGGACAGATCAATCCGGCGCTGCCTGAGCGCTTGCAGGAAATTATTGCCAAGGCATTGGAGAAAGACCGCGAGCTGCGCTATCAGCACGCTTCAGAAATTCTTTCGGACTTGAAGCGGCTTAGCCGCGATCTTGCTTCAGGAAAAGTTGCGAAGGCGGCACAACAAATGCCCGCTGCTTCATCAACAGAAACAGCAGCCGCGCCGCCGAATGCGGCGGTAACGGAATCATCGAGCCGAGTGATTGTGCGCGAACTGGGCCGGCACAAAGCGATGACGCTGTCGCTCACTTTGGCCGTGATCGCCGTGTTGGCAGGTTCGATTTATCTGGTCGCCCGCTATATGAGCCGGCCGGAAGTTGGATCTGATTTCCGCAATGCTGTTCCGCGTCGGATCACGCAGGGAGGAATTTCTGACACATTCGTTACCATCTCGCCAGACGGACGTTTTCTTGCGTATCGCAACAAAGACACGTCTGACCTGGTGGTGCGGCAACTGGCAACGGACCGCGAGATCACCGTTGTTCCCAAGGCCATTCAGATGGGAGGGGCCACATTTTCTCCCGACGGCAATTATCTCTATATCAGCTACCAACCGGACCAGGCGGACGCATTCTATCTCAACATCTATTCGGTCTCTTCGTTGGGCGGCCCGCTGGCGGAGATCCGCAAGGACGTGGTCAGCCGCGTATGTTTTCTCGATGGCGGCAAGCGCATCGCGTACCTGCGCAATACCGCAGAAACCGGTAAACAAACGCTTTTGTTGGCAGACGCCGACGGCGCCAACGAACATGTGGTGCTTACGCGGGGGTTCAATGAAGCTGTGGCCCTCGATTGCAACAGCAGACTTGGATTGATAGCGCTTGCGATTAGAGTCCTCAGCCAGAAGGTGCGCATGCGGATTCTGGTGGTGGATACGGAAGGAAAGACGATGGCCGATTTTCCTCAACAGCGAGGCGTGATTGATCTTGCCTGGCTGCCTGATGGGTCGGGCATTCTCCATGCCGCACGCACCGCTCCCAATCCGCATCAGGTCTGGTTGCAGCCTTATCCCAAAGGTGAGCCGGTAAAAATCACCAACGATCTGAACCAATACTCCGGGATGAGCGTTACCGGGGATGGAAGGTCCTTTGTGGTGACCCAAACCGACACAATTGCGACTGTCTACACCACAGACGTGCATTCGACGAGCGGGCCTTTTGCGCTTTCAGCAATGTCCACGGGCCAGGAACATTGGAATGTTGATGGAGTCTCTGTGAGCTGGACCCCAGACGGGCAGCTGCTTCAGGATGACGCTACCGGACTCTTCATCAGCGCGGCAGACGGAAGCAACCGCAGACAGTTGTTCGGATCATCGGGAATCGTTTCAAGCGAGGTTGCAACATGTTCCGCGTCAAAGTCCATGGTTTTTACCAGGGTCCTGCCTAGCAACTATCAAATATGGATTGCAGACCAATCGGGAGCAAACGCCAGACAATTGAGCCCCGGGCCTACTGATTTTTCTCCAGCCTGCAGCCCGGACGGACGCTGGGTCTTTTACATTTCGTTTCCTCCAGGTGAGAAGTCCCTGCGCTTGATGAAGATTGCCGCGAATGGCGGCCAGCCAGTGGAATTGGGCCGCTTCGAACCAGGCACCGACAAACCGCAGGTCTCTCCTGACGGTCGCTCACTCGCATACCTTTGGTACGCAACCGTTTCCGGTCAGCAGATTTTCAAGGCTGTTGTTGCCGATCTTGAAACCGGAAAACCGCGCAGCGAATATGCCCTGCCAACAGAGGCTAGGCAGCTGAAGTGGACTGCGGACGGAACCGCTTTGACCTATGTTTCCGGAAAAGGTCAATCACGCTCTCTTGTCCGGCAGCCTCTCTCCGGCGGCGCCGCAACAACGGTGCTTCACTTTGATTCCGAACCAATGCTCATCAGGGCCTATGACTGGTCGCCCGATGGAAAAAAACTTGCGGTGACGCGCGCGCCGTACCACAGTACTGACGTTGTAATGTTCAGCATCCCGTCCAAATGATTGCGGTCTTCAAAGTTCGGCATTTGGATCGGGACGCTATTGGATCGGCGGCAGTCGGCTTTCGGATCATTGGAGTGAGGCTGCGGAATTTGGATTGTTCAGGGCAGCGATGGTCGCACGCGCCTGGTCGATTTTCGGAGTCAGAGCGGCCTGCAACGCTTCCAGCTCCATTTGTTGCTGCTGGTAGAAATCGATGAACGGTGCAGCGCCGTCACCCTGGATTCCGGCGGAGACTGCTTCCTGACGAGCGTTCTCTACCTGTTCCCGTTTCGCCTGAAGCAGCTTTTCGTAGTCTTCCAGCCGCGTTTGCACAGGCCGAACCTGGGCTTCCTGCTGCGGAGCAGAGGCTACTAGTACAGCTTGGTCGGGAAAATGGTCTGGAGCGATCTCACTCTGCGCTACTGCCGCAAGGCATGCGGCCAACATCAACAAGGACTGGGCTACGGTCTTGAAAGTGGTTTTCATGGCGAATCTCCTTTTTGTGGCCTTCGGTTCTTTGCGGGTGAACGTTTGTTGTATGAACCTGGGACACCATCACATAAAGCATTCGCCGTGCCATTTGGTTTCCGCGTGTGCCGGTGAACGGCAGTATTGAAAATGCATGACTTATGTTTGCTGCGCCATGCAAAGTAAGAATCGCAAAGCCAGATATAGGAGACGATTGTCTAGTCGAGCAGAGACGCTCGTCTCCGGTGGGCGGCGCAAGTCAGAGTGATAAACTACCAGCGCAAAACATGGCCGCCAGACTCATCGCCGTCGCGGGACCAGTACCCAAGACCGAGTTCCCACTGGGGGACGAAGAAGCGGTGATTGGCCGCGACGTTGCCGCGACAATCTGCGTCAACAGCCGTTCCGCGTCCCGCCGCCATTGCATCGTTTGGCGCAACGGCGATCAATACCTGATAAAGGATTTGGGAAGCAGCAATGGCACGCTGGTCAATGGTCTGCCGGTCACGGAGTGCATTCTCCGGCACGGGGACCGCATCGCCGTCTCGGATGCGCTGTTTGTTTTTGCTACCGACCAGGCTGCTGAACTTCCTCTGCGTCCGGAAGTTATGGAATCGCGCGACGCCGAGGCGCTCGAGTTCGCCACCGTGCAGCAGGCTGAACCGCTCTATCGCAATCCGCAGCGGCTGCTGGCGAGCATGCAATCACAGAAGCAGGCAAGTCATGTTCAGGCGCTTTTGGAAATCAATCGTAAGGCAGCAACGCTGCGCGAACCTGAAGAGCTGGAGCAGGCCCTGCTGGATGCGGCCTTCCAACTGACGCCTGCTGAATCTGCCGCCGTGCTGATCTTCGAGCAACTTGATGCTCCGGCCACTTCCGTGACCGGCCAGAACCGCTCATCCCAGCCGACATCAAAAATCCAGTTCAGCCAGACCGTGGTGCGGCGAGTCCTCAATGAACAGGTTGCCGTTCTGGCCCGCAACACCGGCGCAGATACAGCCCTTAAAGATGTCGCCAGCCTCGCCGTCGGCGGGAACCAGTCGATTTTGTGCGTGCCGCTGCTGGCACATGAGCGCAGCCTGGGCGTTCTTTACCTCGCGATACGAAACCCTGCGCAAGCGTTCGACGAAACTCATTTGGAAACCATGACCGGAGTGGCCGCGGTGGTGGGTCTTTCACTGACGAATGCTTTCGATTTCCAGCGCATGCGCGCGCAGGCTGTTTTGCTGCGTACGGCGCTCGAGCATGACCGGCCCATGATCGGCGAGTCGTCAGCCATGAAAAAGATCTATGACATTATCGCCCGGGTGGCCCCCGCGGAAACCACGGTACTGCTGCTGGGTGAAAGCGGAACGGGAAAAGAGGTAGCCGCCCGCGCGCTGCATCGCAACAGCCGCCGCGCAGAGAAAGCTTTTGTGGCCGTCAACTGCGCCACGCTGGGCGACAATCTTCTGGAAAGCGAGTTGTTCGGCCACGAAAAAGGGGCGTTTACCGGCGCCGTGGGTTTGAAAAAAGGTCTGCTGGAAACGGCCGACGGCGGCACGGTGTTTCTGGATGAAGTCGCCGAACTGCCGCTAACCGTTCAGGCCAAAATGCTGCGCGTGCTGCAGGAGCGTGAGTTCAGCCGACTGGGGAGCACGCGGCCTATTAAGGTCGACGTGCGGTTGATCGCCGCGACCAACAAAGACCTGCGCGCCGCCGTGACCGCCGGTTCATTCCGGGAAGATTTGTTGCATCGGCTCAACGTGGTTGCGCTGCGCTTGCCGCCGCTCCGCGAGCGCCGCGAAGATATTCCCTTGCTGGCGAATTTCTTCCTTGCCCGATCCAGCCAGCGCTGTGAACGGCGAGTTCTGGGTATGACTGCCGAGGCCCGCGAATTGGTCCAGCAGTATGACTGGCCGGGAAACGTACGCGAGCTGGAGAATGCCATTGAGAGAGCGGTGGTTCTGGGGTCGGATTCAGAGATCCAGGTAAACGACCTTCCTGAGACGATCTGGGAAGGCGCACCGGCAGCGCCGGGTTCGCTCACCTATCACGCGGCGCTGAGTGAGGCCAAAAAGAAGATCGTGACCCAGGCCCTGGAGTCCACCAGCGGAAACTACACCGAGGCGGCGCGGCGGCTCGGCGTCCACGTGACCTATCTGCATAGATTGATGAAGGCCTTCAAGATGGGGCTTTCGAAGTGACGCCAGCCGTACCGGACGAAACCGACTAACCCTTTCTTCCCCGCGTTGATTCCGCTGGTAGAGACGATCGTCTTCTGTCCCTAGACGATTGTCTCTATAAACCGATGCCCAGTGCCCTTGGGACCGAGGATCAAACCCATATAACTCCTTTATTTTCAACATCCGCTTAAGGCGGCCGACCTTCTCAACGTTTGGCACGGCGGTTGCAATTTCAATCGGCGTAAGACAAATCTGGAGGGTAGAAAAATGGCGGCTCCTGCATATTGCTTCACCACACTCAAGTTCGACATGGTCGAAAAACCGGAAGAAATCACCATTCGCTGCAACGGAAAGATCACGGCCGAATCCGCCTATATGTTTGAGCGCGAAGTGCGCGACAATTCCATCCCCATATCGCGGGGCAAAGGCGTCGCGGCTATCAATCGCATCGTGCTTGATCTCTCGAACGTTACCCACATTGACAACGCCGGACTTGAGGCCCTACTGGGCGTCTGGACGGCCGGCCAGAGAAAGGCCTGCAACGTTGAGATCGTCAACTTCGCGTCTTCCACGGGCAAATTCTCGATCATGCGCAGCCTTGATCAGCTATTGAGAAAATGCGGGCGGTTCCTGGTTAGGTCTAGCGCCAGTGACCCAGGCTCTCTGCTATCGCTTTGAGTGACCGGGCGCGCGCGCCGTTGAACGACGTACGTTAACCTGTATAGGCACCGCAGGCAAGTAGACCGAGGACTCCGGCAGTCGATAAAAAGGCCCGACCAGCGGGCCTATTCAGTTTGTTGACCTTGGGTATGTGCCTACTGGCCGAGGCAGGCCGGCGGGTTGTCACTGCAGTCTCCGCTAATGACGGTGCAGGTTACGGGATCAAAGTTGCAAGGACCGGTATTGAAGCTGCCAAAGGACCTGCCGATTTTGAATCCGGCGGAGACCTGCTGCATGTCCTCTTCAGTCAGAAGGCGGGCCCCAACGCGATTTAGTACGCGATTGTCTTCCATGGAATGCTCCTTCGTCTGTCTTTCATTTCACTTTCTAGCTGGCGATTATAAGTCGGATGAGAAAGGATGCAGCGTCTCTGCTGGAAGAAGAATTGGCGCGATGATCCAAAATGGGAAAGCAGCTCATGCCAGAAGTCGACCGAAAATCGCTGTCATCGCTGGAAGCACACGTGCATGGGAAAAGCAAAACCTTACCGCGCGGATCGACGCTGATGAACGCGGATCAGGAGTCGCAGTAATCGCGCGTCATCGCCGTAATCGCCGTAATCGGAGAAACCAGAACCTACCACGGATGAACACTGATGACACGGATCAGGAAATCGGTGATCGGAAAGGCAAAAGCAAAACCTTACCGCGGATCGACGCGGATGAACGCGGATCAGGAAGTCTGTGATCGGAAAAGACAAAACCTCGCCTGATATCCTAAGAGAGTTCATAGATCGCTATTCAACATTCAGCACGCCGCGAAGGAACCCATGGCCGCACTGATTGATGCCATTGACATCAAGCGCAAAATGTTTTTTGAACTGGACGGCACGCCCTTCCACTGCCTTGACGTAGAGGTGAACACGCCCACTGCACGCGGCGGGCAGACGCTGGTCAGAATAAAGATGCGTAACCTGCTCACCCGCGCCGTCTTTGACAAAACGTTCAAAGCCAGCGACAAGTTCAAGGAGCCCGACCTTGAAATGGTCCCGGCGTCCTTCTTATACAGCGACGCGGACGGTTATTACTTTATGGATCAGGAGAGCTTTGAGACTCTCACGCTGTCACAAGAGATGATTG
>Ga0070734_10005103_pt1 | contig 11869 bp, 15 predicted proteins | sample Coa_R1_8_FD_66444 | JGI IMG/M metagenome (GOLD analysis project Ga0070734, IMG submission 66444) | Surface soil microbial communities from Centralia Pennsylvania, which are recovering from an underground coalmine fire - Coalmine... | ecosystem: Environmental > Terrestrial > Soil > Unclassified ...
TTGACGCCGCCGCCGGCGGGGTGAAGTGCCGAGCCGGGCGTGAGCATCACGTCATAAGTGTAGAGGAAGTTGCTGCCACTCGGCGTCCCCGAGTTGACCACCGTGAGGATGATATCCGCCTGGGCCGGCCCAGGGTTCATCAAGAGAAGCACCGCGGCAAAGGCCACTCCCGCCATCGTTAACCATGTTTTCTTTCGATGCTCCACCATTATTACTAGCTCCTTTTTGACAAGCGTACCCATGAAAGAACTCCACCGAAGCTTCGCGCTGATCCGGCTCCGGTTAATCGACCGAATCAGGAATCTTCGCCGTTCAGCGTTGTCAAGATCCTCTGCGTGAAACGAACAAAGAAACGCTTTTCACGATTAACCGCAGCTACGAACCCTCCTTTCGTTCTTCTTGGGCACCCGATTCTTGTCAGTTAGCTATTTCCTACCGATTTTCATTCTAGATTATGTACTCAGCCACTCTCATAAAAGCAAGCAAAATACCGATTTTTCTCGATTTTCCTCACAGACCGGAGAATCGACAACCGCATCTCTTTTTCACTCCGTCGTGCTGTGGACACACGCTGTGTCTACACAGACTCTGTCTGGAGGTTCGTTTCCCTATTTGGTGCAAAGGCCATGCCGATGGATGCCATGTCCGAAGGTGACCTGTTCAACAGTAGGAATAATTCCTTCGATAGCATAGAGTTATGAGAATCGCTTTTTTCGGCGGGACCTCAACGCCACCGTTCAACCTCGGGGCGCAGATGGGCCGAAAATTAACACCTACTTACACACGCCGTTAACTTTCCTTAACGGCGCCGAACGTCAAGGCACGATCAATCCAATTTGCGCCTTGAGCTTGCGATGGGCCAGGCTGCGGCCTTTGGCGAGTTGGATGGCTTCGCCTAGCGTAAGATGGGGATCGGGAAACGGCAACCGATTCGTGGCGGCGGGCACACTCTCTTCCAGGGTGTAGCGCCCATTGCGGAGCGGCACGGCAATCCCGGCCGCACGCAGTAATTTCAGATCCCGGTAAAAGCCGCGCACATCCAACCGCAATCGCCGGGTTACGCTGGCGCGGCTCTGCGGTCCGATTCCCAGGAGCTGAAGAAGGCGGTAAAGACGTTGGGCACGCTCGGCAGTCACGGAATGCAACAGGCGAAGAGCTGCCTTCTTGCCTTTCTTGGCCATGCGATCCTCCCTGATGGGGCAACTGCGGCCGGCGGGCACCCAGACGATGGTAAAGCGGCGCGCCTGCGAAATCAAGATCGCCAGTGGTACAGTAGTGGCAGACCAAAAAGCCGATACCCACAGATTGGAGGAAATCGTGCAACCCACGAGGACGGTTCCGGAGGCTTCCTACCCGCCCCTGGATTACCTGGTGATCGCTCCCCACCCCGATGACGCGGAGCTTGGCGCGGGCGGAGCCATCTTGTCGCTCAAAGCCCAGGGGGCGACCGTCGGCGTGCTCGATCTGACCGATGGCGAACCCACGCCCCATGGAAGTCCTGAGATCCGCCGGTCCGAGACCGCGGCCGCCACCCGTCTTCTTGGATTGGACTGGCGTGGAAACCTGGGCCTACTCAACCGTGCCCTCATTGCCGATCTGGAGGCGCGACGCCGCTTGGCCGAGATGCTGCGGCGGCTGCGGCCACGAATCCTTCTGGCTCCATACTGGGAAGATGCCCACCCCGATCATGTTGCCGCCAGCGCCCTGGTCGATGCCGCCCGCTTTTGGGCCAAGCTGACCAAGACCGACATGGCCGGCACGCCGCATTACCCGCAGCGGATTCTCTACTATTTCAGTATCCACCTCCGGCTGCACCCCCGACCGTCGTTCGTTCTGGACATCACGCCGTTCCTTGAAACGAAAATGCAGGCTGTGGGCTGTTATCGTTCTCAGTTCCTCGAAGGCCGGCCGACCACGCCTCCCACCTTGCTGGATGATCTGCGCGATCGCGCCCGGTACTGGGGCTGGGCCATCGGCACTTCCTACGGCGAGCCATTCCTGTGCCGGGAGGAAGTCGGTTTGCGCGGCTTGCGCGATCTGGTGTGAAAAAACGGACATGGCAAGAGACAAAGGGGAAAGGGGAGAGAAGTTTTGGACCAGCAGTTTTTGCTGTGTGCCGGCCTGCCTTTTAGAAAGCGGTGCCCCCGTGGTGGTCGATATCTAGATGTACCGGCGCAAGAGAAGGGCGTAGGCCAGGCAACGGAGAAGAGACGTGCTGCTGCGCGAGTTGAATGTACTGGCCTTGCTGAAGGGGACGGAGCGTTACGTCTTCGTGTATGATGATCCCAGCCGACCGCTCTTGATTGATGCGTTCCGGGACCAAGCCGCTGATCCGCGGCTGAGTTTCAACTGGTTTGATGCGGCCGTGCTGACCGACCGTGCCCGCGAACAAGCACTCCAGAGCCGTGAGCCGTTGCCGCCATCGCGTGCAGGAATCTAAGGCCACCCGGCAGTCGGGGGTTAGGATGGAAGAAGCGCTTGCCGAGTTTCTCCGGCACCTCGCGTTGGAGAAAAACGCCTCCGCTTTCACCGTCAAATCCTACCGCGAAGACTTGAACCAGGCACTCGAGTTCTTCCGCGGCCGGCTGCCGGCACAGGCGCTGGAGCCGGCCCAGTTCACGCCGCGGCTGCTTCGTGCCCACCTGGCCTGGTTGCACGAAAAGGGCTACGCCAAGACAACCATCGCCCGGCGGATGGCGGCGGTGCGTTCTTGGTGCCGGTTCCTCTGCCGGCAAGGTGTGCTCACCGCCAATCCAGCGGACGGTCTGCGCGGGCCCCGCCAAGAGCGAAAGCTGCCTCACTTCCTGAGCGAGCAGGACTTGACTCGGCTCCTGGAAACCCCCTCAGCCGAGACACCGCTGGGTGTCCGCGACCGGGCAATCTTGGAGATCCTGTACTCGGCGGGACTGCGGGTCAGCGAATTGATCGGACTAAATCTCACCGATGTCGATCTGGAGAGCGGCCTGGCTACCGTGCGCGGCAAAGGGAAACGGGAACGCCTCGCGCTGCTGGGTCCGCAGGCCCTGGCTGCCTTGCGGCTCTGGTTGGTGGAGCGCGAGAAGGTATCCCCGAAGCCTCGGTCGCAACCCGCCGTCTACCTGAACAAGCGTGGCACTCGGCTGACCACCCGGAGTGTTGGCCGGCTGCTACAAAAGTACCTCGCCCAGGCGGGTCTCGATCCACGGGCGAGCCCTCACACGCTCCGCCATAGCTTTGCCACGCACCTGCTGGACCGCGGGGCCGACATCCGCAGCGTGCAGGAACTTCTCGGCCATCGCAGTCTCGCCAACACGCAGATTTACACCCACGTAAACACCCAGCGGCTCCGGGACAGTTATCACAAAGCGCATCCGCGCGCCTAGGAAGAAGAGCTGGAGAGAGATTCGCCATGTTGCACCGTTCGCTTTCGATCGGCCTGATTCTTTCCTGCGTACTGGGGACGCCGTACAGAGGACTCGGTTCTGCTCCGGCTCAAGAAATCCAATGGCGCAGCAACTACAATCAGGCCCGCAAGGAGGCGCTGGAGAAGAATCGGCCGCTGGTCCTCGATTTTGGCACAGAACATTGCTTCTGGTGCCGCAAGCTCGATGCGACTACCTTCCTCGATCCGCACGTGATTGAGGTGATGAATGAGCAATTCATCCCGCTGAAGGTTGATGCCCACCGGGACGCACGGCTGACCGAGTTCTTGCGCATCCAGGCGTTTCCGACGGTGGTGCTGGCGGGCCCGGATGGAAAGATTCTGGGCACGCTCGAAGGATACATGGAAGCGGGCCGCTTTCATGATCATCTCCAACGTATCCTGGCGGGACTGAGAAACCCGGAGTGGATGGCGCGCGATTATCAGGAAGCGGCCAAGGCGATCGCTGTGTCGGATTACGCCCGTGCCATTGCCTTGCTCAAAAGTATTACCCAGGACGGCAAGGATCTCCCCGTACAGATCAAGGCGAAGCAGGTCCTGCGCGACCTGGAACAGCAAGCGGCCGGCCGCCTGGCCCGCGCCAAGCAACTCGAAGAGAAGGGACAAACGTCGGAAGCGATGGCCCAGCTGTCGGAGCTGTTGCGCGTCTTCGCCGGCACCCAGGCGGCCGCCGAGAGTGGGCAATGGCTCGCTGCCCTGACCGTCAAGCCGGAGGTGCAGTCCCAGGTGCGCGTCCGTCAAGCACGGGATCTATTGGCCCAGGCACGGGAGGATTACCGCACCCAGCAGTATCTGTGCTGCCTCGATCGCTGCGAGCGGCTGGCGACCAGTTACGCCGATCTGCCCGAAGGCGGGGAAGGCATCCAGCTGGCTGCGGAGATCAAGAACAATCCCGAATGGCTACAGCAGGCCTGCGAGAGCCTCTCCGATCGCCTCGGTGGCCTTTACCTGGCCCTTGCCGAGACGTGCATCAAGAACAACCAAACCTTACATGCCGCGCGGCATTTGGAACATGTCCTCCAAACCTTCCCCGGTACTCCGCAGGCGGAGATGGCACGGGTGCGGCTGAGCAATCTCCAGGGCCGGCCGACTTGGCAGGCGGAATTCAAGAAGCAGTGACCGCTCTCCAATGATGCTCCATTCGCGGCCACGCTTGCCGTTCTCTCCTCCGCGTTCCGTGATAACGCTGCGGAGCCATCAAGGAGCTACGGTCCTCGCCGGTCGGAAGCCGACATAGGGGTGAAGGAGCGTTGGCAGATTTCTGCGACGGAAGGTGGAGCGGCCGTCCGATGCAAGCTCGCCGAACGCGCCGCCACGCAACATGCGGTTTGTCAACGGGGGAAGCAATGAAGAAGCAGGTCCCCCGGGGTCACGGCACCCGATATTGGGATCCGCCTCAACCCAAGATCCTATCCCAGCGCGCCTTGTGGTAAGCAATTTTTTGTGCGACGGTCATGGTCGTAAAGTCGGGCATACTATCTTCGTTCGGCGGAACACTGGCGGTCGAGCCATTCTCTTGCTTCGCACCGGAACGGCAGCCGCAGCCCTCGTGCTTTGCTGGGCCGGTCTGCGTCTTGCCCGCCGGCGTACTTACGAGCACCCCATTACCGCCATAGCTCATCACATTCGTCTGTAGCTGCATGTCATCGTCCAGGGAACGGTGCGGGCGGATGCCCAGGCGCTGGAGCACGCCATGGTAGGCGGCCACTGCTTCCTCCGCCGTGATCTCGCCGTCCGCAATCAGACGCAGGAAATGGATGAACGCCAATTGGTTCTCCGCGTTGTTGATCTTGCGGCCGAACAGGGCGACCCGAGCGCCATACTTCTTCGCCTCGCTCAGCAATTTAAAAGCGTCGTAAGTCGTGCCGGCCGAGCCGCCCAGGATGCCGACCACCAGATGCGGATCGTACTGCACCAATTCTTCCATAGCTTTGGGGCCATGAAAAACGGTTTTCAGAAAGAGCGGCCGGCCAGCCGAGGTTACGCCACCCAAGGTGCGAACAATGACATCGTTCATGAACTCAGCAAGGCGGCTCGGGTCCACTGCGTCGGGCCGATTGGGATCGAATACCTCCAGGAAATGACGAAAGCCCTTCCGCTCCGCCTCCAGGCGGAAGGCCTTGTACTGTTCCAGCGCTTCCCGATCCAGGACGCTATCGTTGTTGAACGTGATGCTATAAAGGCCAAGGTTCGCCCCCAGCGGACGTTCATCCAGCCGACAGTCCAGATGGCCACACTGAATATGATCCAGCGTCGCGGTCCGAAAGGGCAAAGAGGCTTGCGAGGGATATTTACTGCCACGGACGATGTGGATGTCCGTTGTGTCATTAACCCGTGCGGCGGGGGTGACGTGGCTATCGTCGAAAATCCGCTTGTGAATGGTCAACACTTCACTGGTGCTTGCGGACATCAGCATGATGTCTACCAGGCCCTGTTCCACGATTTGCTCGATCAGGTCGCGGAACTCGGCCAGGCTTCGGTAGCGCAGCTCGCCGCTGTGGGCTTCCGGGGACTTGCCGGGCGCACCGATGGCCAAGGCCATATCGGCATCTTTGGCATCGGCCAGGAGAAAGTCTCGGCAGCGCTGAGGATCGGCGTGGATGGCCTGCAATTTGCGATCCAATGACTTCTCGACCATGACAAACCCCCTAGCGCATTCGCCGATTTAGAAAATCGGTCCCAAACGTCGCCAGGCCAAAGATGGCTGCGAGGAGGCACTGGCTCGGGATAAATAAAAAGCTGTAATCCTGGGTCCACATCCATGCAAAGCTGCCCAGATAGAGCAATGTCAAGATCCCTTTCGTGCGGAACGTCAGATCGCCGATCCACCAGCAACAAATCACCAGGATGAGCGTGAAGACGATAACAAACATGGGAAGATCCGAAGCCGGTTACCGGGCCGCTTGCCATGCGCTACGTGGGATCGCCCGGCCGTTGGCCTTGGGCGGGGCGAGGTGCGGCGGTTGGCCGAACCGTTGTTCCACCTGCGCAATTGTCTCGCGCAGCACGCGGCCCGATTGCAGCAGCCCTAATCGTTCTTTCTGGTCCAGGGGCAGCTCCAGTTGTTGGCGGACGCCACCACAACCGACGACCGTCGGAACCGACAGGCAAACATCGCGCAGCCCATACGAACCCACTTGCAGCGTGGACACCGGCAAGATCCGCCGGCTATCAAGGGCCAGGGCGTGGACCACTTCCCGAATCGAGAGTCCAACCGCGAACCCAGACCCTCCCTTGAGCTTGATCAGTTGCGCACCGGCTGTCTTGGTCTCTTCGAAGACTTCCTTCTGCACCGTGGGATTCAATCCTGGCCATTGCTCCAGCGGCAGCCCGGCGATCGTTGCGCTGGACCAGATCGGCACCATGCTGTCGCCGTGCTCCCCAAGGATCAGCGCTTGCACCTGTGTTGGTGGGACGCGAAGACGGCGGGCCAGGTAACTGCGGAAGCGAGCCGTATCCAGTTGCGTGCCCAGGCCGATCACGCGCTGCCAGGGCAGGCCAGCGCGCTGCACCGCCAGGTACGTCAGCACGTCAACCGGATTGCTGACAATCAGCAGATAGCTTTGCTCCCTGAGTCCTGCGGCCTTGACCTGGTCGAGCAGGGTCAAGAACAGATCGACGTTGCGGTTGATCAGGTCGAGCCGGCTTTCGTCCGGTTTGCGGCGCAGGCCTGCGGTGATGATCACGAGGTCGCTGGAAGCGACATCTTCCATGCTGCCGGCGGTAATGCGCTGATCTCCCGCCAGGCTGACTCCATGCAGCAGGTCGGTGGCTTGGCCGAGGGCTAGTTCCCGGTTAGCGTCAATCAGGCAAAGCTGGCTGACAACGCCCCCACATTGCAAGGCATAGGCGGTCATGCTACCGACCAGGCCGCCACCGCCGATGATGCTGACTTTCATCGTGAATTCCTCACTGCTGCCTCTTGGTTTAGCGGCGGTTCGCCCAGCCGCGCGGTCCTACGAACTGCCGCTAAGCGTGCTCCAAGGCCGCCAGGACTTGATCCGTAACAATGCGCACCAGCGATTCGAAATCGTCGACTGCCGCCGCCTGCCCATTGCGGCTAACGTGGCCGTTGCTGGCTTCGCGCTTGAACGCCTTGGGCTGCGGCGCATACTCACTGTACCCACGTTCGAAAATGCTGTTGCCGCATAAATCGCAGTTCTCACAGCGGAAGCGCGGATCATCGTAGCCGAGCCGTTTTTTGATGTCGAGCAGCTCCTTGGTCTGCTGCTCGGTGAAGTAGTTGACTGGCCCGAGCTGACGCGCCAGGATCAGGATCCGGCAATAGGCGTCGATGATTTCCGAATTGAAATACGCATTCTCCAGCGTGGGGCCGAATGTCGCCGTGCCGTGATTGGCCAGGATGATCGTGTTGCAATCCTTGACATAGGGGAGGATCGTTTCGGCGAATTTCTGGGTGCCGGGGGTTTCATAGCGTGCCATCGGCACTTCGCCGAGAAACACTTCCACCTCGGGCAAGATACACTTGGGGATCGGCTCTTGAGCCACGGCGAAGGCGGTAGCATGCGGCGGATGGCAGTGCACGACCGCGTTGACATCCGGCCGAGCGCTGTAGACCGCGAGGTGGAGCAACACTTCGCTGGAGCGCTTGCGGGTGCCGGCCAATTGTTTGCCGTCGTAGTCCACCTTGCAAATGTCCTCGACTTTCATGAACCCCTTGGAAACCATCGTCGGCGTGCACAGGATCTCTTTGTCGTTGAGCCGGACTGTGAGGTTGCCGTCGTTGGCGGCGGCGAAGCCCTTGTTGTACAGGCGCCGCCCGATTTCGCAGATTTGCTCTTTGAGTTTGTATTCGTTCATGATTTTCCCCATGGTCGTGGATCGAGGCGGAAGGAATTACTCTTCAGACAGCAGATCCGCCAGCGTGTACGAACATTCCTCTGGGAACTGCCCTTCGGCCAAACCGGTCTCCGCCGCGGCTTGCTTCCTGGCCCTGGAGGACAGGAGTCAATAGCGTGGTCCGTCGACGGAATACCTCGCGGCGATCGCGGTTGACGATGTCGAGCAGGTACTCACCCAAATGCTTGTAATCCGGCTCTCCATAGCGACGTTCGTCGATCGGCTTGGATATCTTCTCGAGCCAGGCGGTCTCATCAGTCTCGTACAGGCACAATCGTTTCACGGTAGCCTCCTCGCGGTTCATCGTGGATCGTTACCTGATCCAGGATACAGGCGCAGTACGCATCCACCGGCTTGCGTTCGGGAAAGAAGGGCATCGTCGCCTCGACCCCTTCGCTGACACCGATGCGGTTGCCGTTGCCTGCCCCCAGGTGATCGAAGATCACCAAATCTTCGCCATCGGGAGCCCCATTCCGTCGCAGGGCATGAAGACTGAAAGGCACCCCAATAATCCAGCGGCCGCCTGTCAGCGCCGGGTGGGCGCGGGCCAGCGTCACGGTTCCGATTACCTCAGCGATGCGCATGGCCGTCCAACTCCTGGAGGATACAAGCCAAACCTGCGGGGCAAACCGGCGCGGCTGCGGAGCCGCAGAAGCGGAGGATTTGGCGGACCTCGAAAAACGTTCGCCCCGGCATCTCGACCACTAGCAAATTGGCGGCGAGGCTCGGGGCCGTGTGAGCGACCTGGGCCACGCAATTGGCGATGGCCGCGCGTAGCCCGGCCACCTTGTTCGCCACGCAGCAGACCAGTCCGGCATCCTCGCAAAAGACGACGCCTCCGCAGCATTCGCCGTGGGCCACACATTCCGCCACCGCCCGAGCCCAGCGGCAGGCAGACTGCGGGCCCTGCACCTTCAGCTCCTGCAACGCCACCCCCTCCCGTTCCACGGCTTGGAGGGCATTCTGAACCAGGGGGAACGGTCGCTCCTGGGTGTACCCCCACCGTCCGCCTGGAGCCGGCTGCCCGTCGACCGGTTGGCGGCTGATGCGAATGCCCTGGGCCCGAATCTGTTCGGCCGCCAAGGGAGTGATGACCGCCCGCGCTGGCAAGATCAGGTGCCGATGGCCGTTGAGTGATTGCCGCAGGTCGGCGGCACTCAAGACCCGGCCCGGCCAGCGCAAGATTTCGCCGTCGGCAGCCATCAATCGCACACTCCCAAGATCATCCAACGCACCGGGGAATTCTTGACCCCAACCAGCTCCCGCGCTCCGGCGCCGTCGTTGGAGAGGAGGACGCGATCGGCCGGGCCTGCTCCCAGCTTATCGATGGCCAACAGCGGTTCGCCGTCTTCCTTTCCTTCCGACGAAAGCGGTTGCACGAGCAGCAAACGCCATCCCTGAAGGCTCGAATGCTTTACGGTAGCCACGGCATGCCCTACCACACGCCCGATCTGCATCGGATCAATTTCCTCCCCTGCTTGCGTTTTGCAATGGCAATGCAAGCAACACGCACTCAAAGGTATCTGGAACGTTGATGTTAGCGTTCCAGATACCTTTGAGTGCGTGTTGCTAGAGCACCCGCATGCTTCCGACAGTGCTCGATCGCCTCTGCCGGGTAAATGTCAACGGCGTGGTGACGCCTTCTCCCGTTGGCGTGGCGATGCTGAAGCTCAAATAGCCTTCGCCACCGCTGCCCAGCCCGGCCATGCTCGGCCCGTTCTGAATGAACAGGGTCGTATCCATCGCGCGCCCCATCCGCGTGATCGTTTCAATGTTGCGGGAATGGATGATGCTCGTGTGCTTGAAGCCGTGCTCGGATTTCTTGGCCAGGGCAATCGCCGTGTCCACGTCCGGAACCCGCACGAATGGCACAAATGGCATCATTTGTTCCTGGTCCACGAACGGATGCCCTTCTTCCGTCTCACCGAAGAGGATCTGCGTGTCAGCCGGCACCTTGATCCCAGCCCGCTCAGCCAGGACCGCGGCATCTTGGCCGATGAGGTCCTTGTTAACCACCAATTTCTTCTGTTCGCCGGTTACAAAGGCGGCCTGGGTTAACGCTTCGATCTGGCCCTTGTCGAGCCGGACCGCTTTGTACCGGCCCATCGCTTCCATGAGCTCATCGAAGATGGCGGCCACCGCGAAAACTTCTTTTTCGCCGATGCAGAGCAGATTGTTATCGTAAGCCGCTCCCTGCACGATGGAACGGGCGGCCGTTTCCAGGTCGGCCGTCTCGTCCACGACCACCGGGGGATTTCCCGGCCCCGCCACGATGGCTCGCTTGGGACTGCGCAGAGCCGCCCGACCCACCGCAGGCCCGCCGGTCACGCAGAGCAGCCGGACCTGCCGGTGGTCAAAAATCGCCTGAGCCGATTCCAGGGTCGGTGTGCCGATGATGGTCAGAAGGTTGTTGATGCCAATGGCCTCATGAATCGCTTGATTGAACAGCTGCGTGCCCCGGCAGGCGATGCGGGCGCCGGAAGGGTGCGGATTGCAGACGAGGGCGTTGCCGGCCGCAAGCATGTTGATGGCATTGCCGGCCAAGGTCGGCAGGGAATGCGTGACCGGCGTCACCACACCGATGACGCCGAAGGGGGCATATTCCGTCAACGTGATGCCGTTCTCACCGGTACACGCATCGGTGCGCAGGAACTCGACGCCGGGAATTTTCTGGCCGGCCACGATCAGCTTCTCAATCTTGTGATCGAGCCGGCCGATCTTGGTCTCGTCCAGCTCCGCACGGCCAAGCGGCTCGGCCTGGCCGATGCAAATGCGGCGAATGCAATCCACGGCTTTGCGGCGGTCTTCCAGGCCGCGGGCCTCGAACTGCTGCTGCGCCTCCGCCGCTGCGGCCACGGCGCTATCCACATCGTCGAAGACGCCCCAACGGCGGGCCTGGCCATTGCTCGGCTTCGCCGAACCATTGCGCATGTGGCTCAGCACTTCCCGGACGACGCTTTGGATGAGTTCATCGGTAACTTGCATGGGGATCATTCTCCACAGCGATTCAGCGAACCACTGCTAACCGTGTCCATGTGCGGAAAAAATCATTTCGTTGGCGACATTCACGCTATCTACGATGCCAATAATGGCGGCGTCGATCGGCAACTTTTCGGTCTCGGGCGTCAGGCGCGCGCTGGATCCCTGGACGATCAGCACCATTTCGCCCTGGCCGGCTCCCACGGTGTCCACGACCACGAACGTGCGCCCGGTGGCCACGAGCCGGTCGCGCTTGGCCGGATCGATGCGCAGCGGCTCCACCGTCAATAACTTGCGGCCGGTCATCGACGCCACTTTCTGCGTCGACACCACGCTTCCGGTAACTTTGGCCAGGAACATAGCACCCTCACTTCGCCAAAAGCGCTTGCGCTTGCCGGGCGACCACTAACTCTTCATTGGTCGGCATGATCCAGACCTGCACGCGGCTGGATCGGTCATGGATCGGCATCTCTCCCTTGGCCTGGCGGTTGCGGACCGGATCCAAGACGATCCCGAACCAATCGAGATCGGCACAGACCTGGGCGCGAATGGTTGCCGAGTTTTCGCCGATGCCGCCCGTGAAGACGATCACGTCCGCCCCATGCAGCA
>Ga0070734_10005105_pt1 | contig 11868 bp, 12 predicted proteins | sample Coa_R1_8_FD_66444 | JGI IMG/M metagenome (GOLD analysis project Ga0070734, IMG submission 66444) | Surface soil microbial communities from Centralia Pennsylvania, which are recovering from an underground coalmine fire - Coalmine... | ecosystem: Environmental > Terrestrial > Soil > Unclassified ...
CCGTACCGCTGTGTCGGCGCGATGATCACCAGTCCGGCGGCCGCGAACTCGCCTTTTAATTGCGCCAGTACCGGCGCCTGGTGTTTACAATCCGGACACCAGTGCGCCCAGAAGAAGAGAAGCACCGGTTTGCCGGCCGGCAAGGAGACATGTTCCAGAGCCGGGGCACGCTTTCCTTCCAGACTCAAAAGATTGATGTTCTTCTGAATGCGTGTGCGGATCGACGTCGCATAGTACGTCTTCAGTTGACTGTTCAAATAACCGATTGCATCCGCGCGCTCGCCGCGTGCCATCAAGAGGCCGGCCTCGACTTCGATCGCCGCGCCCAGAGCGAGAGGCAGATGAGGCTCGCGATCCAGTTGCCGTACCTTCAATTGCGCGAGCGATAGATCGTAAGTCTCCTGCGCATATTTATCAGCTTGGGCGTAATCCTTGCGGAGGAGAGCCTCCCGCGCCATCCAACTCAGCGCCTCGATCAGCTCGGGGGTCGTGCCCCTCGACGACCGATATTGCTGGATGTATTCGGAGGCACGCGAACGATCGCCACGCGCGAGAGCGGAGCCGACGTCGGTAACAATGCTATCGGGAGCAGCGCCCGCTAAGACGGCCAGGCCCGAGATAACCAGGACCGCCCATCGCGTCAACGTTAAAACTGGACTTCTCACGGCAGCCTCCGATTTTTACGGCCTTTCAAGGTTCAGCGTCTTCAAGTACTGCCGGAAATCCTCGCCCAGGTCGTAGCGCTTCAACGCGAATTCGACCGTAGCCTTCAGGAATCCCAGCTTGTCTCCGGCGTCGTAGCGCTTTCCTTCGAACCGGTAGCCATAGATGGGGCGGCTGCGAAGCACGTGCTTCAAGCCGTCGGTTAACTGGATTTCGCCTCCGCTGCCGGGCCCGATCGCGTCGAGCGAACTGAAGATCTCCGGAGTCAGCACGTACCTACCGATGATCGCGAGGTTCGACGGAGCCTCGCTGGCCTTCGGCTTCTCCACCATATTGCGGATCCGATACAGCCGATCCTGTCCGCCGTTATGCGACACCGGCTCGGCATCGACGACGCCGTAGGCCGAGATATTTTCCTTGGGCACCTCCATCAATGCCACCACTGCGGCGCCGTAGAACTCGTAGACGTCCAGGAGCTGCCGAAGACAGGGCGTCTCGGCGTCGATGACGTCATCGGACAGAATTACCGCGAACGGCTCTTCACCCACCAGCTCGCGCGCGCGAAGCACCGCGTGTCCCAGGCCCAGAGCTTCCTTCTGCCGCACGTAGGCGATGTTGATCATGTCGGAGACGGCGCGCACAGTTGCCAGCAGGTCCTTCTTCTGCCGGCTTTCGAGAAGATGTTCCATCTCGAAGCTGACGTCGAAGTGGTCTTCAATCGCGGTCTTGCCTCGTCCCGTAACAATGATGATGTTCTGGACGCCGGAGTGCATTGCCTCTTCCACTCCGTATTGGATCAGAGGCTTATCCACCAGCGGAAGCATCTCCTTGGGTTGCGCCTTGGTGGCCGGAAGAAAGCGCGTACCCAGACCCGCTGCGGGAAAAACCGCCTTACGGACTTTTGTGATCATCGTTTCTTAATTCTACCGGCTTGGAGTTGGCTTCCGGCGGCGTGGGCGTCTCTACCTTCACCGGTTCGCCCATCACGCCTTGCTCATTCAGGATAACGATATCCACGCGGCGGTTGCGGGCGCGTCCTTCTTCGGTATCGTTGTCCGCTATCGGCGCAGTCTCGGCGTACCCGGTGATCGACAGGCGCTCTTTCGGGACGCCGAATCGCGCTGACAGCAACTCCAGTAAGGCGATGCTTCTGGCCGCCGACAACTCCCAGTTGCTACGGAAGCGTACTGTCTTGATGGGTTTCGAATCCGTGTGTCCTTCGAGGCGCACCGGATTGGGGATTCTGCGAATTGCCGCCGCAACGCTCTCTACTCCTGGGTAAGCGTCGGTTGAAATGACGTCCTCGCCCGAAGGGAACAATGCCGCTTGCTTAAAACTCACCACCAGGCCGCGCGCCTCCATGGTCACCTGGATGTGGCCGGCGTCGATCTCCTTCTTCAGTTCTTCCGAAAGGACGCGAAGCGAGGGCAACAACTCAGCCAGTTTCTGATCCTTCTTCTCCTCCGGGGCTTTGTTCGCGCCTCCGGGACCGCGCATCATGGCGTTGCCTTTGCCGCGGTCGTCCACCGCGCCCCCCAGGACAGCCGCGAGAACCGCAGTCATCTTCTGGCCATCCAGCGCTCTCTTCACGGAATCGGAGACTTGCTGCGCTTTCCCCTTGTCGGTTTGCGTGGTCGCGAACATCACGACAAAAAAGGCGAATAGCAGCGTGATGAAGTCGGCGTAGGAGACTAGCCAGCGCTCATGATTCTCAGGTTCGGATCTTCTGTTGCGACGCATTGGACATTTCCTACGCCTCCGCGCTCACCGGGGCATCGGCAGATTCTTGCTCTGCCGCCTTTTTCTTGTCCGGCCTGGACGGCGCGCTGCGGGCGTAGGCCTCCAGCTTGGAGCGGACCAGCTTGGGATTTAACCCCTCGACGATTCCAGTCACACCCTCCAGAATCAACTCCTTGCGCTGCGTTTCAGCGTTCGCGCGCGACTTGATCTTGGTTGCCGCCGGCAGCAACAAAAGGTTGGCTAGGCCAACTCCATAAACCGTTGCGACAAAGGCAACGGCGATACCATGACCCACTTCGTCGATGTTGGCGAGATTCTTCATCACTTGAATCAGTCCCATTACTGCGCCGATGATCCCGACAGTGGGCGCGTAGCCTCCGGCGCACTCGAACACCTTGGCCTCCGATTCGGCCTGATGTTCCTCGAGAGCGATCTCGAGTTCCAGCATCTTGCGAATCTCCTGCAGATCCGTGCCATCCACCGCCAAATTGAGTGCTTTGTTCAAGAATGGATCCTTAATCTCCAATGCCTGCTCTTCGAGCGAAACTAATCCACTCTTTCTCGCCTTGGTTGCGTAGCCGATGATTTCTTCCATCAGTCCGTCCATTGCTGGACTAGTATCCATGAACACGCCGGCCAGACGACCCACGCCGCCGCGAACTACTTTGAGCGGCATTGAGACAAGCACCGCGCCCGCCGTGCCACCAAAGACGATCATTGCAGCGGTGAATTGGGTGACATCCGAGAGTTTGCCGCCCTCTAGATGGAGCCCTCCGAGGATCCCCCCGATGGCTACGATCAGGCCGATCATCGAGCCGAGATCGGGTTTTCGGCCGCCTTTCTTGGGGATCTTCAGGGCCGGTGCTGATCCTGGGAGTGGTTCTTCAGCCATGGTCTTCTTCAGACACCCCGGGTGGCGGGACCCGGATCCTGTCTCGGAAGCCAGCTCTGAATGGAACGCCGGAACTCAACCACTTTCGCGATCACTTCGTCCGTCGTTTCCAGAACAGTGAATTTCTGCCCGCCCATCATGCTGATCACCGTATCTGGAGTTGTCTCTATGTGCTCGATGAGATCCGAGTTCAGGACTAGTGGAAGCCGATTGATGCGCGTAACGTGAATCACGTCGTGTCTCCGAAGATTTCCTATTCCTGAAATGTCCCGTTCTCAAATACGCTGCAAACGTACTTATCGGACAGAGTGGAGGGTGTGTGACTCTACGCGCGAGCGCCGCAACGGTCCTATTTGAGCATTTCGGCGATTTGCCGTAACTCTTTGCGAACTTCTTCAAGAAGTGGAGACGAGCTGTCGAAGAGGTCACGCTGTGCCGCCTTGGACCGGGCGGGCTTCGGGGCCGGACGCGCGCCATCAGGTTTGCCGCGTGTTTCCAGAAATTTCCGGGCGCCCTCGATCGTAAACCGCTTCTCGTAGAGCAACAGCTTGATCTCGAGAACCAGCTCGACTTCCTTGCGGCGGTAAAGGCGGTGTCCCGTCCCCGACTTCTTGGGTCCCAGCGACGGAAATTCCGTCTCCCAGAATCGGAGGACGTACGGTTTGATCCCGGCGAGGCGGGCGACTTCGCCAATGCGAAAGTATAGCTTGTCCGGAATTTCCTGAGACGGCCCGATTGCGGTGGGATCGGGGGCGTTTTTGGGCGCACTCATGACGTATCCTTATCATAGTGTCCCTGCTCAGCGGAATCCATCCCGTCCGGGAGGCACTCCGAGCCGGACGTCCCCTGGACCGCGTACTACTGGCAAAAGGCGCTGCCGGACCCAGGCTGCAAGAGTTAATCACTCTCTGCCGGGAACGGGGCGTTCCCGTCCGCTTCGAATCCCGCGAACATCTTGACCGGGCTTCGGGCGGCGCGCCGCACCAGGGAGTGGTCGCCTTCGGTGCCGCCGAAAAGTTCGCCTCGCTCGACGATACCACTGCCGGCGGCGGCCTTCACGTCGTGCTCGACGGCGTCGAAGACCCTCATAATCTTGGCGCGATCATCCGCTCGGCCCACGCGGCGGGTGCTGCCGCAGTCTTGATCCCCGAACGCCGCGCCGCGGGACTCACAGAAGTCGTGGCGCGGTCGGCCGCGGGTGCGCTGGCTTACCTGCCTGTGGTCCGCATCGTCAACGTGAGCCGGTCGCTCGAAGATTTGAAGAAGCGCGGCTATTGGATCTACGGTCTGGACGAGCGTGGCGCACATGCCTACGATCAGGTGCCTTTTACTGCGCCGAGCGCCATCGTACTGGGCGGCGAAGGCCGCGGTCTTCATGAGCACGTATCGAAGCATTGCGATTTTCTGGTACGCATACCCATGTTCGGAAGCCATGATTCTGCCCTCAATGGAAGTCGAGGCGCGGCTCCCGCCTCCGGTGGCGCCCAGGGAGTTGCGTCGTTGAACGTCAGCGTCGCCGCCGGCATCGTGCTGTTCGAGTGGCGCCGCCGGTGCTCGTCCTCCTGATGGATGCCGCTGCGAGCTGCCGTAACGCATTGTTTCCGAAATAGAAACTGTCAGTGAACACATGAATGCGTGCCGTGTCGAGACTTCCGGTTTGTGGATCCGTTCCGGACTCTCGACACCTCCATCGCGTGAGGTCAACACCAAACGTCGGCATTGAGTGCCGCTCGGCACACAAAGTGTGCGGGACTCTTGCATAGAAAATCGGCGGATGAAGGAACTACATCGGCTCCGGCAGACGTAAGCGGACTTTGGCAAGTTCTCTCTCGAGCAGCGACGCAGCTTCCGCTTCGGTCAATCCACGGCAATTAGAGATTTCCGTGACCAGCATGTGCCGCGCCCGGCCGAGCATTTTCTTTTCACGGAACGAGAGCGGCTTCCGGGCCTCCAGGTAAAGCAATCCCTTGAAGACTTCGGCCACAGCCAGAAGGCTTCCCTTCTGCATTTTCTCCGTGTTTTCCTTGAAGCGGTCTTTCCAATCCTGCTGGCGGCGGCAGCGACCTTCCGAAAGGAAGCTCAATACGCGGGCCACCTCGCAGTTTCTGGTAACGTGTCGGAGACCTAGGTCGTCAACATGGGAGAACGGCACCATGACGGTCAGGCTGGAGTAGTTTAATCGGAGGAGGTAAAAGCGCTCAAACTGACCCGCGAATGCGCGGCTACTGATGTTTTCGATAGTCGCGACGCCGTGATTCGGATAAACGATCTTCTCGCCGACTCGAAATGTCATAGGACCACAAGGTCTCAGAGCATTGTTAGAGGCATGTCCCCAGTCACCACTTGCGCCCCTAACGCAAAGCTCAATTCTCCCAGAATAGTAATCTGAACCCACCCTCCTGTCAATAGAAAAGTTAAAGTTGATTACTATTTGTATCTCTCTGAATTTGTAAAGCCTTATTCTGCCAGCTTTCAGCGCGAGCGTCGTCAACTCCGCGGTGGCCCGGGCGGACAGGCCTCTCAAGGGCCTGATTGAGAGTTCGGGAGCGGCGGCTGAATCGGTTACGATGAAGAGACAATCAATGGAATCCGCCAAAACCGATGTGAAGAGGGACCCCAGCAAGGACCTTAAGAAGACGGTCCACCTGCCCCGAACCGAGTTCCCCATGAAGGCGAATCTGGCTCAATTGGAGCCGAAACTCCTGGCACGATGGGACACGCTGGGCCTGTACGATAAGATCCGCGCAGACCGCGCAGGACAGCCCACTTACGTCCTTCACGACGGCCCGCCCTACGCCAACGGCAATATCCATCTGGGCCACGCGTTCAACAAGCTATTGAAGGACTTCATAGTTAAGGTCAAGACCATGGAGGGGTTCGATTCGCCTTACGTTCCCGGCTGGGATTGCCACGGTTTGCCCATCGAGATCAAGGTTGACAGCCAACTCGGCGCAAAAAAGGCGGGGATGTCGGCGGCGCAGATCCGGGCCGCGTGCCGCAAGTACGCCGCCAAGTATGTCGACCTTCAGAGGAAGGACTTCATTCGCTTAGGTGTTCTGGGCCGCTGGCAGAAGCCTTACCTGACGATGAGCCCCGAATATGAAGCCGTCATCGCCGGGGCTTTCGTCGACTTCCTTGACCAAGGCTACGTCTATAAAGGACTCAAGCCGGTGAATTGGTGCATTCACGATCGCACCGCGCTGGCTGAAGCCGAAGTTGAGTACGAGAACCATTCCAGCCCGTCCATCTGGGTCCGTTTTCCTCTCGTGTCGGACCCCTCGGCGATTGATCCCGTGCTCGCCGGCCGCCGCGTCTGGGGGCTGATCTGGACCACCACTCCCTGGACCATTCCGGCGAACCTCGCGATCTGTTTTCATCCAAAATTCACATATGTGGCGGCCGATACCGGCGGCGATGTGTACATTGTCGCGAAAGACCTGCTGGCCGCGACTGCCGAAGCCTGCGGCTGGGGGTCGCCGCAAATCATCGCGCAATTCGCAGGCGCGCAGATGGAGGGGACAACGTTTCGCCATCCATTTACCGAGCGCAATTCGCTTGGCATCCTTGGCGATCACGTGACGCTCGAACAGGGCACGGGAGCCGTCCACACCGCTCCTGGCCACGGACAGGAGGATTTCGAAGTCGCCCGCAGCTACGGGATTCCTGTCTATTGCCCGGTAGACCCCGCTGGCCGCTTCTACCAAGTGGAATCCGAGGTCGAGGGACGCCTGCCCGAGCACTTAATCGGAAAGACCGTGTGGGAAGGTAATCCAATCGTGATCGATCTGTTAGCCCGGGCCGGTGCTTTGGCTGCTACACGCAAGATCGAGCACAGTTATCCGCATTGCTGGCGCTGCCATAACGCGACCATCTTCCGCGCGACCGAACAATGGTTCATCGGCATGGATCGGAACGATCTGCGCAAGAAGGCTCTCGACGCGATCAAGACCGTCAAGTGGACGCCGGCCTGGGGCGAGGAACGCATTTCGAACATGGTCGCAACGCGGCCGGATTGGTGCATTTCGCGGCAGCGCGTATGGGGCGTCCCGATCATCGTGTTCTATTGCGAGGGTTGCCAGGAGCCGGTCACCGATCGAAGAATCCTTGACCGCGTCGTGGCGTTGTTCCGTGAGCACACCTCCGACATCTGGTACTCAAAGACAGCCGCGGAGTTAGTTGGACCCGGCACGTCATGCTCGAAATGCGGCGGAACAACGTTCCGCAAGGAAAGCGACATCCTGGACGTCTGGTTCGATTCCGGAGCCAGTCACCTGGCCGTGCTCACGCCGGCCAACGGTCTGCCGTGGCCGTCCGATATGTACCTCGAAGGCGGCGATCAGTACCGCGGCTGGTTCCATAGCTCGCTGCTGGTGGCCGTCGGGTTAAAGGGAGCGTCGCCTTATCGCGCTTGCGCCACCAATGGCTGGACCCTTGACGGCGAGGGCCGCGCGATGTCGAAGTCCCTTGGAATCGGAGTCGAGCCTCAGGAAATCATCGATAAATATGGCGCGGAACTCATCCGGCTGTGGGTTTCGTCGGTCGACTTCACCGAGGACGTGCGCCTCTCGGATACGATCCTCGACCGGCTGGTGGAGGCATACCGGAAACTCCGCAATACGTTTCGGTATGCGCTCGGCAATTTGAACGGGTTCGATCCAGCGAAGGATTCGGTCGCCGACGGCGAGATGCTCGAAATCGACCGCTGGATTCTCGCCCGCACCGGCGATCTGATCCGGCGCTGCCGGGCGTCGTATGATGAGCTCGCGTTCCACAAGGTCTATCGCGCGATCTACGATTTCGCGACCACCGATCTGAGCGCTGTGTATTTCGATGTTCTCAAGGACCGGCTCTACACCGCGGCGACGCGAAGCCACGGGCGGCGCAGCGGCCAGACCGCGTTGTATCGGGTTCACTACGCGCTCACTCGCCTGATCGCGCCGCTGCTGGCGTTCACCGCCGAAGAGGTCTGGAGCTATACGCCGAAACCGGCGGGCGCGCCGGAAAGCGTCCACCTGGCGATGCTGCCGGAGCCGGAAGAAATGGCGGCGGGACTCGACGCGGCGAAATTGGCGAAGTGGGATCGTCTGCTCGCGGTTCGCGAAGTGGTGTTGAAGGCTCTCGAAGAAGCCCGTCAGGCCAAATTCATTGGCGCTCCTCTCGAAGCACGCGTCCGGCTTCAGGCGGACGGCGAAACGCATGAGTTGCTCGAAGAGTACAAGGACGATCTTCCAGCCCTGTTCATCGTGTCGGAGATAGCTGTCGAATCCGGGCATGAACTCCGCGCCACGATCGAGCGTGCGGACGGCGTGAAATGCGAACGCTGCTGGAAATATTCCACCGCCGTGGGCCAGGACGAAGCCTTCCCCACCGTCTGCGATTCCTGTTCCGACGCGCTCGGTGAGATGTCGCAGGAAATCCCGCAATGAATCTTCGCCTGCGGTCGTTGGCGATCGTGACGGCAGTCGTGGCGCTCGATCGGATCACCAAAGTATACATCAGGGAACGCGTATCGGACTACGACGTGTTCCCGGTGATTCCGAAATTCTTCAACATCATTCACACCGAGAATCCGGGAGCGGCGTTCGGAGTGCTCTCGGATTCCCCAGGCGCGTGGCGCGGCATCTTACTGGTTGGCGTTTCGGTCGCAGTGATGGCGGCGATCGCGGTCATGCTGTGGAGGCTTCCCAGCGTGGGATCGGAGAGCTCCTTATTCCCGATTGGGCTGTCGCTGGTGTTTGGCGGGGCGCTCGGCAACCTGTGGGACCGGATTCTTCGCGGCACCGTAACGGATTTTCTGCAATTTTATTTTGGGCGTTACGAATTTCCGTCCTTCAACGCCGCCGATAGCGCAATTACTATAGGCGCGGGTCTGCTGGTCATCGATCTGTTGCGCAGCCGAAATCGGCGCGATCTAACCACTGCTCCCTAGTGAGGCGTTAGACAACCCCGCCATCACTGGCGGGGCTTGAATTAGCGGCATCTGGACGCTTTGCTTGACTCGACTTCATTCCGGTGAGGCCTCCTACCGTTTCTTGACCCGCAACGGCGTGGGACCGCTGTCATTCGCCCGCGGCACTCGTCTCATCGCACGGGACATTTGCACGGGGTTGACTAGTACGCAACCGGCGTAGTGGCCTGACTTCCGATGAGTGAACCCAGACTCTTAGCTAGAGAGTAGGCGCTGTCGGGTGCAAGGGCCACCGGGTGAAAGCGCGAAGTGTGGGAAACGGCAAGGCAAAATGCCCAAGCGGCGCAGTGACCGAGCATTTGGCTATTCCAGGTTTGGGTATTCTATGAACATGGAGCTGATCTTCGAAATTCGCGATGCGGAGGAAGGCGGTTATTACGCTCGCGCGCTCGGCCACGCCATCTTCACGGAAGCGGAGACTTGGGAAGAACTCCGCCAAAGCGTGCTGGAAGCGGTTTCGCTTCACTTCGAAGACGAGGATGTCCGGCCTCGGATGGTGCAACTGCATTACGTCAAGGACGAACTGATTCCCGTCGGTCAGCGGTGAACAGGTACACCAGGTCCTTTTATTTGCTCAGAGTTTCTCTTGAGCAACCCGCGGCGATTGCGTGAAGGTTTTGTTCGACGCCAACTGCCGCCTACCGGGCCGTGCTTCGGCGAAACAGTCCTTTGATCCGCGAGGCAGCAGCGTCAGCGAAGTCAGGCGGCAAGTGAAGCAGAAGCACGCCGCTGAATGCGCGTTCCCAACCACCTCCAATGTTCATTACCCAGTCCAGCACTGAACGCAATTCGGTGGATTCGATAACATCCTTTGACAGTATCCATTCCAAAGTCGTCAGCCCTGAGCGCGATACGATCTCCTGAACGTCAAGCGCGCCGTCACTTCGAACTAAAGCTCGAATTACGTCATGATAATAGCCTTCGCCGAGAAATGAACTTTCTTCGAGTCGAAAAAGATCAGCGCCAACCTGACTTACAAGTAAGTTCTCGCTGTCGCCATTTGCGAAAAAGAGGGTTGAACGTTGATCGCTCCCCTCGTATTCCACGTGAATTGTCGGCGTTTCGGCCAAGGTGTTATGCTCAGCCTGATTATCCCGTAACCGCTATACTCGTCAACATGCGGGCGGTTTTGGGTCTTCTGCTCCTCGCCGGTTCGATCGGCTTCGCCGCCGACGCGAATTCGAGTCCCATCACCAAGGACGAATACCGGGCACGCAGAACGGAACTCAAGAAGTCGATCGACGGAGTGCTGGTGCTTTTCGCCCCAACCGAGTCTGAGGATCTGCACCAGAGCTTTTTTCAGGAGAGCAATTTTCTCTATCTTTCGGGCTGGAACGAGCCCGGCGCCGTCCTGATGCTGACGTCGAAAGAGGAAATGCTGCTTCTTCCGCCTCGCCGTCTGCAAGCCGAAATGTTCACAGGACGAAAGCTCGGGCCCGAGGACAGCAACGCCCCCGAGATCACCGGGTTCGACAAGGTGTTGCCACTTTCGGCTTTGGAAACGCAATATTTGCGGCTGATCGAGACATCGCGGCACATTTACACTTTGCCGGACGATTCTCGAGCCCAGAAACTGCGCCAGCTTGCGCCCTTTCATGAAGACGGGTCGGTCGAGGACCTGATCGGAAAGTTGCGCATGAGGAAATCTCCCGCCGAGATCGAACTGATTTCAAAAGCCACCGACGCGACGGTCGCGGCCCACTTGGCGGCTTGGAAGAGGATAAAATCCGGTCTCTACGAATACCAGATTGCCGCGACCATGACCAACGTCTATCTGGACATGGGATGTGAGCGCAGTGCGTACGCCCCGATTGTCGGCAGCGGACCGAACAGCGTGATTCTGCACTACTCGTCCAATCATCGCCTCATGGATTCGGGTGAGGTCGTCCTGATGGACGTCGGCGCGGAGTGCTCCGGGTATGCGTCCGACGTCACCCGCACGGTTCCGGTCAACGGAAAGTTCACTCCCCGGCAGCGCGAAATCTACGAAATCGTGCTGGGTGCGGAGAAGGCCGCCATCGCAGCGGTCAAGCCCGGTGCGAAAATTCGCGGAGAAGGCGAATCGCTCTACCGGATCGCGTACGATTACATCAATTCGCATGGTAAAGACCGGGAAGGCGCGCCCCTGGGCAAGTACTTTACCCATGGGCTCAGTCACCATGTCGGCCTGGATGTTCATGATGAAGGCGACCTGCGAACGCCCCTCCAACCCAGCATGGTGATCACCATCGAGCCCGGCATTTACATTCCAGAGGAGAACATTGGCATTCGCATCGAGGACATGGTGCTCGTGACGCAAGACGGCGCGAAGGTACTGAGCGCGGCTCTCCCGCGTGAGGCCGAGGAAATCGAGAGACTTCTTGGAAGTAGCCGCACAACCCGCGGCGGGCGAGCTCCGGCGGGCGGCGGTTCTCCGCATGAATGAGTTAGTCGCCCTCCGGAGCTTGCCCGCTTCGGGCGCGGCTGGTCGGCAAATGATCGATGCCAAGTAGAGTCCGCAAACACACCGTCGCTTACGTGGCCGTATTGACCGGCTGCTTCGCTATCGGAATTACGGCGGGATGGAGCGAGATTGCCCAGCGGATCGATCACTATGCCTACGATG
>Ga0070734_10005106_pt1 | contig 11865 bp, 12 predicted proteins | sample Coa_R1_8_FD_66444 | JGI IMG/M metagenome (GOLD analysis project Ga0070734, IMG submission 66444) | Surface soil microbial communities from Centralia Pennsylvania, which are recovering from an underground coalmine fire - Coalmine... | ecosystem: Environmental > Terrestrial > Soil > Unclassified ...
GAGCCGGAAGGATCCCCACGGCGTATTGACCCGGACACGGTGTTCGATCTCTCCATTCCCGGCCTGCTGTTCGGCCTGCTGGGGGCGCGCATCCTCTTTGTGATCCTGGATTGGGGCAATTACGCCAAGCACCCCGTGGATGCGCTTAAAATCTGGACGGGCGGGCTGTCGCTGCATGGCGGCCTGCTGTTCGGCATCCTGTACCTGATCTGGTTCTGCCGGCGGCGCAAAGTCTCGATCTATGCCCTGGGCGACATCGGTTCGGTCTCCTGGGCGCTCGCCTATGCGTTCGGGCGCGTCGGCTGCCTGCTCAACGGCTGCTGTTACGGCGCCGTCTGCGACCTCCCCTGGGGCATCCGGTTCCCGGATGAGAAGAACCCCGGCTTCCTGACGCCGCCCAGCCACCCCACCCAGATCTACGCCATTCTGTTCAACCTGGCGTTCTATGGCATCATGGTCCTCTGGGAGAAGCGGCCCCGGCGAGACGGCGAGATCTTCTACGGTTATATCGGCATGTACGGCTTCTATCGCTTCGTCGTAGACATCTGGCGGGTGGGCGGCACGTCCGACCGCATCGTGCCGAACATTCCGCTGTCGCTGACCCAGGCGGTGAGCATCCTGATGATCGCCGTCAGCATCGCCGGGATCGCCTGGCTGCGCCGCCATGGTCCTGCGGTTCAAGACGCGGCCTACGCCTCCCCCGGCAAAGCCGTGACCGCGTAAATCCATTCCAAAGGAAGCACCTCGATGCCGCGCAAAATCGTTGGGATTACCTGCAGCACCCTGCCGGGCGCGGAGGGAAGCGGACCTCGCCAGATGCTCAACCGGAGCTACGCCTGGGCGGTGGAGCAGGCGGGCGGCGTTCCGCTGATCCTGCCGGTTACGACCGATACGGAGGCGGCTTCTCGCTACCTGAGCGTTCTGGATGGATTGCTCCTCTCCGGCGGCGTGGATGTCGGACCGGAGCGGTACGGGCAGACGCCCCATCCGGAACTGGGCGAGGTGGATACAGACCGCGACATCACGGAGTGGACGCTCCTCCAGGCGGCGCTGGCGCAGGATATGCCGATCTTCGGCATCTGCCGGGGCATCCAGATGCTCAATGTGGCGCTGGGAGGCACCCTCTATCAGGACCTGCCCTCCGAGCGCCCCGGCCCCATCCACCACCAGCAGCGGCAGCAGAATATCCCACGTAATCAGGCCACGCACTCCATCGAGGTACATGAGGATACGCGCCTGGCCTCCCTGGTAGGCGCGGGGGAGATGCGGACGAACTCGTTCCACCACCAGGCGCTGCGGGATGTAGCTAGCCCGCTCGTGGTGACGGCCCTGGCTCCCGATGGGGTTATCGAAGGCGTGGAGAGCCTCCGACATCGCTACCTGGTAGCCGTTCAGTTTCACCCGGAGGATACAGCTCCGGTCGACGAAAAGTCACGGCGGCTGTTCCGGGGCTTTGTCGCGGCGCTCTAAATCTAGACGGAAGGTCACAATGACTACAGGCCGGGGAGAGGATCCCCGGCCTGTAGTCATTCCAGATGGTTTTCCAAACGTCGTCGCCACCCGTGAGGGTGATATACATCCCTATTTGATTGTTGAGACTGCCGGTTGGTTCGACTTCCCTGTCATACGGTTCAGTTGCTGCAGCGTAAGATTACCGTTGTGGACGAGGTAGAGATCGTCGCCGGACTTATCGGCGATCGCTGCCAGGGTCTTCTTATCGCTATGGCAACTGATGCAATCCATCTTTTGAGGTTTCGGGTGCTCGAGTGCGTATAGTTGGCGCCATTCGAGCCCACCAATACCCAGCGTCATCAGGCCGATGATCGGCACGGCAACGCGAAGCGAAATACTCTTTTGCTTCAGAGCGGGAACTTTCATACGATTTGACTCCGTGCCCTATAAGGCAACGGTTCTGGTACGGCTAGATCCTACAAACGGGAGGCGAGAGGCGGAATGTTCCGCCTCTCGCCTTCCCACTGAGGACGCGGGGGCTACTGGCCCGTCGGGCCGGTTTTGACATCGCCCTGCTTGTCTTTGCGATCCTCAGGTGAGATATCCTGCCCCGGTTTGCGCTGGTTAACGGGAGTGGGAGGAGGATCGGACTGACAACCCACCAAGCCAATCCCCGCCAGCACACACAGAGCCATCCCCAGAGCCAGCTTCTTCATCATGCACTTCATGAACGTGACTTCCCCTTCAGAGATTAATCCGGCATCATGCAGTTGCTGGTGCCACCGGGGGGGCAGGGCGGGAAGTTGGCGCCTATGTACGCGCCGTACTGGCCGCACGGCAGCAGCGGGATCGGAACGCCGTCGCTGGCCGCGCTGTTACTGCCCTGACCATCGTAGGTCTGGGTCGGGTCGGCACACCAGTAGGAGGCCTGATCGAGGGAGCGGGGGACGGCGAAGCGACCGGCTTCGGCGCCGGCAACCCATCCGGCCCTCATGTAGACGTTCTTGGCATGCCCGTCGGCGAAGCCGAAGTTGAAGTGACCGCCGCTGTGGCGCAGAGTGCCGTTGTTGGTGCCACCCCACGTGCAGAGGAGGAAGGTGAAGGAGCAGGTGATGCGGGGCGTATCGTAGGTGTCACCGAAGGCAACCAACTGCGCGGGCGCAACCATCGCGGCCAGCGAGATACCCGGCAGATACTTGGGACCGGAAACGCCGTTGACATACTGCTGTCCGAGGACGAGGCCGCCGCCGCGGCGCTGGATGGGACCCCAGTTGTAGCCATAACCGATCGAGCGGTTGGTGAGCGTAACTCCATCGGGAGCTTCCTCTGCCTGGGTATCGGAGCGGTCGGGGCACAGGAAGACCTGCTCATTCTTGATATAGGGATACAGGCGGTCGGTATAGTCGCCATTGCCCATGTTCATCGTGGTCTCATCGTAGTCCTGGACATACATGTAGAACGCGGTGCCAATCTGTTTGCAGTTAGAGAGGCAGGAGATGGCGCGGGCTTTTTCGCGGGCCTGGGCGAAAACAGGGAAGAGAATAGCCGCGAGGATCGCGATGATCGCGATGACGACGAGCAGTTCAATCAGCGTGAAGCCGGCTCGTTTGTTGAGGACGTTCATTTCGGTCTCCCATAGAACTGCGTGACCATCGGTCACGCACAAGTGTAAAGAGTGCGCTTGGGGGCGCTGTCAGGTTGGGCTGCAAAGATACAGGCGGCAACGATACGCGTTAAAACCTGGAATCTGGAAGAGAGTGTGCGGAACCGGAAGACATGTCAGCGGGGACGTGTGCAGGCAGCCAACCTCATAGATTCAGTATAAAGCATATGGGAATTCTTGTCAAGCCGATTTTTTCGCCCGGTTTGGGCATCAGAAGCCAAAAAATTCCCCTCATCGTGGAGTCTGAGGTTAGTATGAGGCCCAAAGATTATGAGAATGTTATGAAAATGTTAAATCCTGGTTAAATTCACCCGCCGGAGACGAAAAAAAACCTGTATCGCTCCCTTGCGAGAGCAATACAGGCTCCATCTGAATTCGATGGACTTCGAATGAAAAGGAGGACATGCGCTGGTTATAATTACGATTCGATCCCTAGAAATGTTCCGAAACATTTTTGTTGTTGTCAGACTCCTTCATCAAGCTCTAAATTTCGGTACAAAAAGGAATTTTCCAGCGGGTGAAAAACGTAGAACCGATAGGCATGCCGAAGCGTCATAACATATGAGTGTCCATGATGCAATAAAAACCCAGGATGGCGTGGACTGCAAAGAAATGCCTTCCTGATACCGATAATAAGACAACGCAAAAATGACGACCGAAATAGTCAGGTCGCTTCCGGGACGTTGTTACCGTGTCTCCGGCGCGAAGGAGGGGGTTCCATGTCAACTTCTGGGAAGGATGAAGAAGGAGCCAGTTGTACGAATGAGGCCGGCGTCGCCATAGGCAAGCCACATACGGTCATATTTGAGGTCAGTGCCGCCTATAACCGGGATAATCTGCCGATGCCCAAGCCGAACGGGCCGAATGGACGCCGCGTATTGAACCTGGAGATGCTGCTGCATCATCCTTTTTATTGGGAATGGCTCAATGAGCGTGAGACGGAAGAAGTGTTGATGGAGATCTACATCGCTCGAACACGACGCGCGCAATAGGGTGCGTCCGGAGCGCTGTTGGAATGGGAGGGGCTTCCTAACGGAATCCCCTCTCTTTTTCTGGCTCTAACCAGGGTATCTCAGCCGAGAGGGAGAGTTTCGCATGGCTGCCCCCCGCCCGCTTGCTATCTATCTGCATATCCCCTTCTGCACCAAGCACTGTGCCTACTGCGACTTCAATACCTATGTGGAGAAGGCCCAGAGCGCCGTTGTCGGGGAGACCGTCGAGGCGCTCTGCCGGGACATCGAGCGCACCGCACGGGAGCTTCAGGGGACGCCGACCGTGGTCCCGACCCTCTTTTTCGGGGGAGGAACGCCTACTTTTTTGAGCGCGGCCCAGTTGGCGCGGCTGCTGGGAACGGTCCGCTCCTGTTTCGATGTACTGCCCGATGCGGAGATCTCCAGCGAAGCCAACCCCGGCTCCTCGGACGCCGCCAAGTTCGCCGCCATGCGGGAAGCCGGGTTCAACCGCCTGAGCATCGGCGTTCAGTCCTTTGACGATGGCCTGCTGGTCGCACTCGACCGCTTCCATACTGCTGGGGAGGCCGAACGCGCCCTGAATGCGGCTCGCACCGCCGGGTTTGACAATCTCAACCTCGACCTGATGTTCGGCCTGCCGAAGCAGACGCCTGCGCTCTGGCAGACCACGCTGGAGCGGGCTATAGCCCTCGGCCCGGAACATCTATCCCTCTATGCCCTGACACTGGAACCCGGCACCCGCTTCGAGCGGCTGCATGCCGGGGGCAAACTCAGCCTGCCCGACGAGGATACGGAGCTTGCCATGTATGAGAGCAGTATTGCGATGCTGACGGCGGCGGGCTGGGAGCACTACGAGGTGAGTAATTTCGCCCGGTCCGGCTTTCGCAGCCGGCATAATCAGGTCTACTGGCGCAATGAGGAGTATTTAGGGGTGGGGCCGGGGGCCGTATCGTACATCAACGGATGCCGCTGGAAGCGGGAGCGGCTGCCAAGCCGCTATGTGCAGAAGATCAATGCCGGCGCGGATCTGAGCGTAGAATCGGAGTGCCTGGATGCGGCGGGCGCGCTGGGAGAGACGCTAATGCTGGGCTTGCGTCTGCGCGAGGGGCTGCCGCTGGAGCGCCTGCGGGAGCGCTTCCACATCGAGCCTCTCATGCACTTCGCCCCTCAGATTGCCGACCTCTCCGCGCGGGGCCTGCTCGTCCTGGAAGCGGATACGCTGCGCCTCACCCACCGTGGTCTGCTGCTCGCCAACGAGGCCCTGAGCGCCTTCCTGCCCGATTAGGGCATGGGGGGGGCCGGAATGGGCGGATCCATCTGGCTGCCCTGCACGCTGCGCTTGGCCTTATCCCACTCCTCCTTGGTGATGGAGCCGCCGCCCCGAAGGTGAATGCGTCCATCGGAACTGACCGCACCGGAAGGCGGATCGAGGCCATGCTCGGCGCTCTCCCGCTCAATAAAGCGCTTGGCCTCCTCGTTGACGGGATCGCTGCTGACAGCGGTCGAGACCTGGGGAGGGGCAAAAGGCGGAGGTTGCGCACGTCCGACGCTCGTATGGGGATCTGCAGAAGGAGAGCCATGCTGCTGCATAGAGCTGCGGATTGCAAGTACGCTTAGAAAGACCACCAGCGCTCCCATAGCGGCGACAGCCAGGACCATGCGCCGCGATAGCGCCTGGGGAGGATTGGCAGCGATAGGAGCCGGAGGAGGCGGGACAGGCGCGATGGGCTGCCCCGACGCCATCGGGACGCCCCCCGGCGCAAACTGGGTCCGATACTGACGTCCACACTGGCGGCAGAAGGCGGCCTCCAGGGGCGCGACGGTCTGACACTGTGGACAAATTTTCTGTGGGGCTGTCATGCCGAAAACCTCCTACTCTCCATTATCGTCCATCTACTCCACAAAAAACATAGGATTCCACACTTCTCTTATTTCGGTTTGAGCGTCGTGATGACCCAATCGAGAAAGGCCTCTCTTTGCGGATGCACCAGCACGGTGACATTGGGCGTCCCCGGCGTGATCCGGGTCAGGCCGCTCTCTTCGACCTCCACATGCTGGGTCTCCTCATCACAGAAGCGATGCCCCGTGGCCCAGGCGACCGCGACCGGGTCGAATAGGGTTGGGGCGCCGCCCCCCCAGAGGTTCGTCAACGCGGCCAGCGCGTCGGTCGTCGGGGTCCCATGGGCGAACAGCCGCTTCTGCCGCTCCGCATCCAACTGCATCATGGTGGTCACTTCCAGCCCCGCCATGACGAGCGGAACGCCGCTGGTGAACACGGCGCGGGCGGCGACGGGATCGCACTTGATGTTCCACTCCGCCACGGGCGGTCCCTGCGGATTGTAGCCGGTATAGACCGCCCCTCCCATAATGACGATACGTTTTATTTTGGGTTTCAACTCCGGGTAGCGGGTCACAAGATCGCCGATATTGACCAGCGGCCCGATGGCGATGAGCGTGATTTCGCCGGGATTGCGCTCGACCTCCCGCTTGAGAAAGGCCACAGCCTCCTCGGATTTGAGCGCGCGGGCCTGGAACCCCTTCGCCCAGTCATACTGGCGTCGGATCACGGATTCGCCCCGCCGCCCGGCATAGACCGGTACGTCGTTATGCCCCATCACCTTCAGCAGCTTCGCCGCCAGTTCGGCCCGCTCCCGAGTCTGCCCAAAACTGGTGGTCACACCGAGCAGCTTCACCTCCGGCAGGGAGGATAGGAGCGCCAGGGCATAGGCGTCGTCGATATCATCGCCGATATCCGTGTCGAGGATCGCCTTCATCGGCGGCGCGGCGGGAGTCTGCGCGCAAGCGGCGCAGGCGATAGAGAGTAGCGCCGTCAGCAGGGCGAGCAGTCGGGGCAAAGGGTGCATTCTCACGTCTCCGGTGTAAGTTACCCCTATTATAAGCCAGGTTGGGCCTCCTGTGCAACCAGGGGCGGAGCAGATCCTGGCGAAATGGCGTGACAGGCGGTATAATGCAGATATTGGAAGGGTTTGCAAAGGAGAAACAAATGAGATCCACCCGAATTGTTGCGATAGGGATCGCCATAAGCCTTGTGCTCGGCCTGGTCCTCTCCGCGCTTGCCGATGAGATCGCGGATGCCCGCAAAGCCATGAAGGCCCTTCAGGCTGATTATAGTAAGATAGATGCCGCCGCAAACGCCAAGAATGTTAAGGGCTTTCTGGCTTATAACGCCCCCGAGTATGTCATCGTGGATAAGAGCGACGCCATTCGCGTTCAGAACGGCCCCGACATGGAGGCCGGCTACGCCGCCTTCTTCGCCGCTTCGCTCTCTTACAAGCAGCAGACCTCGGTTCAGAAGCTCACGCTGCACGGCAAGGAAGCCGTCGTCACCGTCAAGCAGCACATCGAGCGGAGCGCCAATGACGCCAATTCGAACAAGCGCGTCAAGTCCGTGATGAACGGTATCCTGGAAGAGACCTGGACGCAGAGCGACAAAGGCTGGCAGCGTACGCGCACCAAGGCGCTGGAGATGCACGCTACAGAGAACGGTCAGAAGATCAACGCGCATTGATGCAATGCGCGATTTCCGGTGCGGGGGAGGAGAGAGCTTCGCATGAACTACGATGTGTTCGGGATGTGCAATCCGCTCTACGATATTCAAGCCGAGATCCCGGAGAGCCTGCTGCAGACGCTGGGGCTGCAGAAAGGCGGCATGTTCCTGATCGATGAGGAGCAGCAGCAGGCCCTGGTGGCACAGGTCTACAGCCATATCGTCAACGCCGAATCGGGCGGCTCCGGCGCGAATACGATGATCGGCATCGCCCTGCTCGGCGGCAAAGCCTGCTACACGGGCAAGGTGGGGCGCGATGAGCATGGGACGCTCTATGCGAACAAATTGCGCGAAAAGGCGGTGACGCTCTGCACGGAAGCAGGCGAGGGAACGACGGGGATCTGCGTCGTGCTGATTACGCCGGACACCGAGCGCACGCTCTGCACCTACCTGGGCATCTGCCGCGAGTTGGGGCCGGACGATGTGGACCTCGATGCGCTCCGCGCCAGCAAGTATCTGTATGTCACAGGCTACTTATGGGATACGGAGACCCAGAAAGCCGCCGTCCTCAAGGCGATGCGGGAGGCGAAGGCTGCGGGGGTCAAGGTCGCGCTCAGCCTCTCCGATCCCTTCTGCGTGCATCGGCACAAGGCGGACTTTTTGCAGATCGTTCGGGAGCACGTCGACCTGCTCATCGGCAACCATGAGGAGGCGCAAGCGCTGATGGATGTCGAGACGCCTCACGAGGCGATCCGGGCGCTGCAGCCCTACTGCGACCTGGCGGCGGTGACCCTGGGCGCGCAGGGCGCGCTCTTGCGGGCGGGCGACACTGTCCTGGAGATCCCTGTGGTGCAGGTGCAGCCGGTAGATACCACCGGAGCGGGCGACATGTACGCTGCGGGCCTCCTCTACGGACTGACTCATGGACTGCCGTTGGAGAGAACGGGGCATCTGGCCGCGGAGATGGCCGCTCAGGTTGTGGCGAAACTGGGCCCACGCCTGGAGGAGTTCGAGAGCGCTCTGTTGGCTTGATCGCGCGAAATATTCGCTCTTCTTCTGCCATAGAGGCTAACACCCTGATCCGATACCCCGTATAGATACCGGGATATTGTCGTTCCCCCCGCATTCCGGCTTTTGGCCGCACCATGTCACCTGGGATCGAAGCACGCCCTTCGATCTCGTTCGATCTCATAAGATCGTCCTCTACGCCACGCAGCCCGGGGCGATCCTCTCGCCACTCAGTTGTGTGCGCTTTGGATCTCTCCGGCCCACGCGGGCTGCTTACACTCTCACGTTCACTCAAGCCAAACTTATTCACCCATAAGAAGCGCAATCGTCCCCTCGTGCCAGGAGGCGGGTTAGGGATGCTGCGCGCGACCAAGCGAACCTTGACAAGAAGCCGCATTGGCGGTATAATTTCCACAATCGGTACGAAAAAATTTACTTCTATAGTATCAAAGTTAGAAATCTCAGGATTGGAAAAGAGAGGAGGTGACAAGGCCGCCAACCGTTTGCCTGACAGCAGGCACTCTATCCGGGTGAGGTCTGCCCTAACAACCCACACTCCATAGACCGTTTCTCTCTCGGGGCGTCCCGGCCTTAGTGTAGAGAAATGGCTTCACGGAAGGGAAAAAATTACATACCGGAAGGAAGGAAATTCAAGTATGAACACCCCGTCTGTCGCTTCCCCCCGTCCCAGGGAGAACGACTGTCCCGTCGGGCCGTTCCACCATGATGTGGACCTTCCCCACGTACTTCGCGCCAGGGAAGGCGACCGGAGCGCTTTGACGCCGCTCTGGGAAAAGTATCACCCCAGCCTGATCCATTATTTTGATCGGCGAACCCAAAATCCGGAGGATGCGGAAGATCTTGCCAGTGAAACCCTCTGCGCCGCCTTCTCCCAACTGAGTGCCTTTCGCGGCAAGTCCGCCTCCCCATCTACGCTGCCCCATGCGTCGACAGAATCACGCCGAGCCCACGCAACCTCCTGTACCTTTCGATCCTATCTCTTTGCCATCGCCCACAATCAGATGACACAGTGGATCCGCCGTAAAACGACCCGCTCCACGGCAACATTCACCGAATGCGAAAGCGTGGACCGCGATGCCTCTCAGGATGCGTCGCTCCCGGATCGCCTGGCTGCAGATCCCGATGCCGACCCCCTTCAGATCCTGCTCTCCAGGGAAAAGGACGATGCCGCCTGCTATGCGCTGGCCGACATCGGCATGCGTTCGGAGGACCAGTTCAAAGCCATCCTGCTCCACTATGCCTGCGACCTGCCGCACAAGGAGATCGCCCTGCTACTGCGCACGCCGCAGAAGACGATCAATTCACGGCTGCAGGAAGCCCGCGAATCCATACGCAAACGCTTTGAAATGGTCCATGCAGAACGCATGGGCCTGCCTAATTGACAGGCCTCTACACTCCCTGGATGTCTCCGAATTTGGTTCAGAGACATAAAAAAGTGTATGGAACTTACAAAAATTAGGAAGGAGTTTAGAGTCAGATGGTGAACTATAGGATGCATACTACGGAAGAGCCGCCGGCAACGCGGGTGAGGTGCGGAGAGACAGGCCAATTCGGGCCGCGCTGCACTCCGCTGTTCTATACCGCGCTGCTGACGCCCCCGCGTCGCCTGAATTGGAGCGAAATACCGGGAGCAGTACGCTGTCGTGTCACACTGAGCCGGCTCGATACCGGCGGGGCGGCGCAACCCCAGTGGAGCGCGTTCGCTGTTCCCAATGGGAAAATCTCCTGGGAATTGCCCGCGCTCGATCTGACGCCCGGCACGCTGTATGCCTGGCATGTCGAGCCCCTGTTTGCCGGGGATAGGCGGAGCCGCGGGGGGGACGATCCGGATGCGCCGGAGGGCGTCAGGGCGCCCCACCCCCCTCCCGGCATGGAAGCGCGCTTCTGGCTTCTGGACGCCGACGCCATGGCCCATGTGAAGTATAGCCTGGGAGTGCTGGAACAATCTCCGGATCCGGAGTTCACGCTGCTGGCGCAGGCCATCCTGCTCTCGGAGGCCGGGCTGTTCCAGGATGCGCTTCGCCTGGTACAGCAGGGCGCGAAGAGCGATCCCCAATCGGTTCAGACGCTGCTCGCCGACACGGCGCTCTCCGTTATCTACCGCCAGATGGAGCAGAATCTCACGGCTCGGTCGGGCTTGCCTGCCTGTTTCAAAACCTGGGTTCGGAACCGGGAACAGTACCATCGGAACCGGGTCCGGGCGCAAATGGTCAACGCTCAGATGCAGGCGCCTTCGGCGGCGAATGAGCGCGGCCAACGCCCCGATGTCTTCGCCCGACAGGACGCCCAACTCCCGCCGTTCTTAGAGCGGAAGGGGAAGAGCAATAAACCCATTGCTATATAATCCTATCCTGGAAATGCTGTAAGTTAAGGATCTACAGACCTTCGAAGCAATCGTCTATTGGCAGTTGCCCCTCTCCTTCGGAGGGGGCGTCTCTGAACTTCAACAACGTTTCCGGTCATCCGTAACACAAGAGAGAACATAGGATCGCATCTACTTCTCTCCACGAAGAAGAGAAGGTATTGAAGAACCTTACTGCGATCTCTCTGTCAGGAGAAAATGGTGTCTCGACAAAATTCAAAACTGAATACCCCGGAGAAGCGCGCCCGTGTCGGCGAGCGCATCAAAATCGCAGCGACCCAGGCCGGTCTCTCCCTAAAGGAGCTTGCGACCTACATTGATGTCTCACCCTCCGTGATCTACCAATATGTGCGCGGTATTATCATGATCCCTGGGAACACTTTGGAGAAGATCGCCGCCGTAACCCGCGTCCACACCGATTTCTTTGATCCCGAGAAGGATGGACGCACCACGTTGGCTCTGCAAGCCGATCAACCGCTGCCGGAGAGTTCGCCGCTGCCGAACCTGGCCAGCGAGCCGGGCACACGGGCGCGCATCCTGGCAGAATGGCGCCATCTGAGCGCACTCCAGGATGCCCAATACTTTCCGAAACGCAATCGCAGCGCCTATATGTCCACGCTGGAGCAGATGCTCTCACTGGCCCGTACGCTGGACGACCGCAAAAAGGAGGGCTGGCTGCTCTGGCAGTTAGGCAGTATCCGCATCGAGGCCAACGAACTGGATACCGCCAGGGACAATCTAATCGCGGCCCGCGACCTGTTCGCCGCTGAGGAGATGGAAGATTATCGCACCTTTGCCACCATGGACTTGAGCCATGTTCTGAGCCTTCAGGGCGCCTTCGAGGCGGCACAGGGCTATCTGCAAGAGATCCTTCAAAGCA